>Ga0210400_10000011_pt1 | contig 374446 bp, 312 predicted proteins | sample IncBWH26MmetaG_FD_155456 | JGI IMG/M metagenome (GOLD analysis project Ga0210400, IMG submission 155456) | Forest soil microbial communities from Barre Woods Harvard Forest LTER site, Petersham, Massachusetts, United States - Inc-BW-H-26-M | ecosystem: Environmental > Terrestrial > Soil >... | reverse complement strand
TTGCGGTATGCCTTGCGCGAGATCATAGCCTCCACACGTCGCTGGATCTGCACGCCGGTGGTCGGCGGATTGACGAATCGAAGGGCTACGAGCGACAGCGACCAAAAAACGTAGAGGGCCACGAGGAGTGCGACAAGCAGTTTGAGCAACCGCAGAATCCAGCCACGGGCTTTTTGCTTGGCCACGAACCACAAGTATCTCGCATGGCACACTGCCGTGATAGGATTCCTGACGACGTAAACCTTCCGCCTGGAGGTTCACGATGCGACGCTTGTTTGCGGCGCTCACGCTCTGCCTATCACTCTTGTGCCCGGCGGCGTTGCCGGTTGCTCCTCAGCCGGGGGCACAGATCCAGCAGGACCCCAAGACCCAAACCGTATACATTACTCGCACCGGCAAGAAATATCATCGCGACGGCTGCCGGTACCTAGCGGCGAGCAAGATTCCCATCGCTTTGAAGGAGGCCGAGGCCAGGGGATTCACGGCCTGCAAGGCGTGTCGCCCGCCAGAGTGAGTTAGTAAGGTCGCTGACCAACCCAATTTCCGGGCGGGTTGTATTCACAGACCCACACCTCGCGCCTGACACCGCGCGCTACTCCGCATCCGACTTGTCTGGTATCCCGCCAAACGATTTGCGTGTAGTGGCCGCACGTCCCGCTACAACGGTTGGGTCTGTAATCGTAGTCCCTGGATTCCGCCGCCCACTCGTGGACGACCTGCGCAGGCGACGCATGCGCGCCGGTGATCTCGAACAGGTTCTCGCCATACGGCGACTTCGGGCGATGCAAAAACTGATTTTTCGCCAGAAGGGCCTGTGCCCATTCTTGAGCGCTTGCAGCAAGTTCATTCGACCATGCCAGCGGAGGCACGCCTAGGCTGCGGCGAACGGAGTTATGCGACTGGAGAATCTCGTTCGTCATTGATTGAGATTGTGCAAAGGTTGTCGTCGCGGCAACGAGAAAACAGCCGAGCCCAAGTACAGCGCGCATGGTCTAATCTTCCCAAACAGGAGATCTAACGGGTGGTAGTGCATGAAAGGTGCTTTACCGGATTGACGAACGGCTTTAGCAAAAAGTGAAGAACCACTGGGCTGCACTCTGCTTGTACTTCGCCAATTGCGACTATTCCGGGTTACATCGCACAATCCGCGTCATTCCTGCAATGGAAGCAGGAATCATCGATCACGTGTGGGATCTGGCGGAACCATTGTCGTAAGCCGGTGATAAACTGGACGGTGCATTCTTTTCTAAGAGTTCCAGCGCTACTAAGGCTGTCTTTCAACCGAGTGTAGAAAGAGAAGTTAGGATCTGCCCATCGGACGCTATCGCATCACTAGTCCGACCATCGCCCTGTCTCATAGAGATGGTCGCCACGTCGCAGATTTGGTTCCCGAGGGAGCAATCATCAAGATAGCTTCTGAGACACTCGAAGGCGACAAGTTAGTCGATGTTGTCTGGAACGGGAAGGTTGTCATGATGTTCACGCAAGACCTGCGAGCACGCGCGACGGTCATGGCCGACTGATCAACGCCCCATTCAGGCACTACCTCGGTAGCGCTATTTGTGTGTCCCTAGGATTTCTAGCAGCCGGGCGTTGACAGTCCTGCCAACCGGCACGCGCACGACGGCAGCACCCTAGGGTCCAGGAATGTCCCGAACTCGGGAATGGCGGGTTGCCGTGCTTACACTACGTTGCCGAGGCTTTCGGGGCCAAGTCCACCTCTCTGAACAGTGCTAGAGATCGCGGCGTCATCTGATAGAACTTGCGAGGACGGCCTGTTTGGTCCCCAGCGGTTTTGAACGTGTCGAAGCAAAGCACCCATCTCGCTTCCGGCCGAGCAGGAGGCAACGAAAAGCGGACCGCCTCGTGATGCGGGTTGAACAAGATCAGAAATGTATCGTCTCTGATGGGGTCGCCCATCGCATTGACATCGTCGAGGGTCCGTCCGTTGAGGAGCAGGCCGATGCATCGAACCCAGCCGGCGTTCCATTCTTCCTGCGTCATTTGCTTTCCGTCGGTTCGGATCCAAAGGATGTCTCCTTCCGCGCCACCGTTCACGGCACGGCCCGGCGCCTCCGGATCGATCCGGCGGTCCTGGAAGAACTTCCGCCGGTGAAGGTTTGGATGCTCCTTGCGGAGCTCGATCACGAAACGCGAAAAGCTAAGAAACGCGCGCCTGCGGTCGTCCAGATTCCAGTCGAACCAGCTGGTCTCGTTGTCCTGGGCGTAGGCGTTGTTGTTGCCATGTTGCGTCCGTCCGATCTCATCGCCGCCGCAGAGCATGGGTACTCCCTGCGAGAGCATTAGCGTGGCTAGGAAGTTGCGCTTTTGGCGGTCGCGCAACTCAAGAATCGAAGGATCGCCCGTTGACCCCTCGGCTCCGTGGTTCCAGGAATGATTATCGTCCGAGCCGTCCTGGTTGTCCTCGTGGTTGGCTTCGTTGTGCTTGTGGTCATAGCTCACCAGATCTTCGAGCGTGAAGCCGTCATGCGCCGTGACGAAGTTGATGCTGGCCGTTGGGTGCCGCCCATCGCGCTGGTAGAGATCGCTGTTCCGGTCAGGCGATAGCCGAGTTCCGCCAATTGACCCCCGTCACCCTTCCAGTAACGCCGGACCACGTCGCGATAGCGGCCATTCCATTCCGCCCATAGCGTGGGAAACTTTCCGACCTGATACCCTCCTTCCCCTACGTCCCAAGGTTCTGCGATCAGCTTCACTTGCGAAATCACCGGGTCCTGATTGATTACGTCAAAGAACGCCGAAAGCTTGTCGACTTCATGCAACTCCCGCGCCAGTGCCGCGGCAAGGTCGAACCGGAAACCGTCCACGTGCATATCCAGCACCCAATATCGCAAGCTGTCCATGATCAACTTGAGCACCTGTGGGTGACGCACGTTTAGTGTGTTGCCGGTGCCTGTGTAGTCCATGTAGTACCGCGGCTGGTCCGCTACAAGACGGTAATACGTAGCGTTGTCAAGTCCGCGAAAGCTTAACGTCGGCCCCAGATGGTTGCCTTCCGCGGTATGGTTGTAGACCACGTCGAGAATTACTTCTATGCCCGCAGCGTGAAGCGACTTCACCATGCTCTTGAACTCGCCGACTTGTGCTCCGTGGTCGCTCAAGCTGGCATACCGCGCCTCCGGAGAAAAAAAGTTGATGGTGTTGTACCCCCAATAGTTGCGAAGTCCCCGATCGAGCAGTATCTTGTCGTCAACAAACGCGTGGACCGGCATCAACTCGACCGCAGTCACTCCCAGACTCTTCAGGTAGTCGATGATGATAGGATGCGCGAGACCGGCATAGGTGCCTCGAATCTCTTCTGGGATTTCAGGATGACGCGCGGTGAAGCCCTTGACGTGAACCTCGTACAAGATCGAATCGTGCAAAGGAGTGAGCGGTGGGCGATCGTTGCCCCAATCGAAATGGCTGGAGATGACGACACCTTTGGGAACGCCGGCGGCGTCGTCCCTGCCGTCAGCATGGAGGTCCGCATCCGGATTGCCAAGTTCATATCCAAACACCGGCGCATCCCAATCGACCGTACCCGCCAGCGCTTTCGCGAATGGATCGATGATGAGCTTGGTGGGATTGAACCGCAGTCCTTTTTCGGGCTCATGCGGTCCGTTCACGCGGAATCCGTAGAGTTGCCCGAGGCGGACTCCCGGCACGTAGCAGTGCCAGATGCGTCCAGTCGACTCCTGAACTCGGATTCTGCGGCCATCCCCATCTCGGGGATTGTCGAATAAGCACAGCTCCACCGCGGTCGCGCCCTCGGAGTAAATTGAAAAGTTAACTCCGGTGCCGTCCCAGGTCGCTCCCTGCGGGTAAGGTTTGCCGGGCAAGATGGCTCTGGACATCGCATTCGCATCCTCCTACTGCGGATTGAGTTCTGATTTGCCTCTCAGGGTCGCGCACGATGGCGACTGAATTGGGCGGTAATTCCACTAGTGTGCCCCGCAGCAGACACCCCTCGCTTGAAGCCAGCAGCATGGTGCCAGCGAAAGGAATTGGGAGCGCTTGCCTCTCATCGCGGAAATTGCACGCCACCGCAACGGAGCCTCGCGCGAGGATCAGCCACTGTTCGATCTCCTGAAAGCGGACATCCACCTCATCCAGCCGTCCATTCGTGAGATCCGGAATCGAGCGCCGCAGAGCGATCAGCCGTCTGTGCCAGTCCAGTAAGGACCGGTGAGGCTCTGTGTCCATTTCGTTCCAGTTCAGTTTGGAGCTCGCATACGTGGCCCGAGCCTGCGGGTCCGGAACATCCCGCGGATCCCATCCGAAGGCCGCAAATTCACGGCGGCGTCCCACCGAGACCGCGCGAGCCAAATCCGGATCCGGATGGTTAGTGAAATACAGGAACGGCGTTGACGCTCCAAACTCCTCGCCGTGAAATAGCATGGGGATGAAAGGAGCGCAAAGGACCAGGGCCGCCCCGAGCTTAAGCCGATTGACGCTCATCAGCTGGCCGCTCCGCTCTCCCCGCGCTCGATTTCCCGTCTGATCGTGATTCTGAAGATATCCCAGGAAGCGCCATCCAGAAAGATCCCGGATGGGGCGCCCATGCTTGCGCTTTCGAAACTGCGAATCGCACCCGTCGTAGACGTACGCGTCCTTGAAAGCCTTTGCCAGATGTGCGAGCGTTCCGAAGTCGGAGTAGTATCCGGCTCGCTCTCCAGTAAGGACGGCGTGCAGCGCATGATGAAAGTCGTCGCTCCATTGAGCGTCGATTCCGTACCCGCCTGCCTCGCGCGCCGTAACAATACGGGGGTCGTTCAGATCGCTTTCCGCGATGAGCACGGCGTGGCGTCCGATGCGCGCCTGCAAGTCAGCGACTTCGGCGGCGAGCTGTTCCAGAAAGTGAGTCGCCGAAGCATCGAAGATGGAATGTACAGCGTCGATTCGCAAACCGTCAAAATGATAATCGCGGAGCCACATTAGGGCGTTGTCACAGAGGAAACGGCGCACTTCGGTGCTTCCGGAATCGTCCATGTTGATAGCGGGGCCCCACGGAGTGGAATAACGATCCGTAAAGTAGGGCCCGAAGCGGCTCAGATAGTTGCCGGCCGGGCCAAGATGGTTGTAAACGACGTCCAGCAACACTGCCAGCCCCGCCGCATGGCACGCGTCGACCAACTGCTTCAGCCCGTCGGGGCCGCCATAGGCATGATGCGGGGCGAAGAGATCGACGCCGTCGTAACCCCAACCCCAGTCGCCGGAGAACTCACTTACGGGCATGAGCTCCAAGTGAGTAATCCCGAGCTCGACGAGATGAGGAAGCCGAGCGATGGCGCCTGCGAACGTCCCCTCCGGCGTAAAGGTCCCGACGTGTAGCTCGTAAATGATCGCGGATGATAGCGGAGGCGGCTGCCATGAGCGATCGTGCCATGAAAACCTGGAGTGGTCGACTACACAAGACGGTCCGTCCACACCATAAGGCTGCCATGGGGACCGCGGATCTGGAAGCGGATCGGCGCGGTCCAACGCGAATGAGTAGTCCATGCCATGGAAGGCACCTGGGTTGCGGGCTATCCACCAACCGCACTCGATCGGCGTCATGGGAATAAGGTCGCCCGGGAGGCGTAGCTGCACCTCCCGCGCCGCCGGCGCCCAGACTCGGAATTCGATCATGGGGCCGATTCCCTGGTGAGCAAGAGAACTGGGAAGCGCTTCAAGAGAAGGCCGATCTTCTGTTTTCCACCCTCGACGGAATCTCCGGTGAACTGGTTCTTCCAGCAACCCTCGGGCACTTCCAGGGTTGTTTCCTCCCAGCCTCCAATGCTCATGAACAAGCGTGGCGCGGCCACGATCACGTTAGAACCCCGCTGAAACGCCACGAGGTATGACGCCTTGGGACCTGCCGGCCACAGGGCACGATAACCGCCCTCGGCTCCGAATTCCTCCGGATGCACATTTCTTGTTCGCAAGGATTGTCGGATTGTCCACAGTTTCGGCAACCCCTCATCTGCGCGCGCCAGAATCTCTTCGGGGCTCAAGTGATCGAGCTCGGCAAGCAATCGTCGCCGCAAGTCGTAGTCGACAGGTTGTCGATTATCCGGGTCAACCAGCGTCAATTGCCAAAGCTCCATTCCTTGATAGATGTCCGGGATGCCAGGAGCCGTCAGCTTAAGCAAGTTCAAGGCGAGGGAACTAAATCTGGCTGGCGTAACCAGCCGTGCGAGGAATCGCTCCAGGTCTGCGATGAACTCCTGGTCTTGGAGCAAAGCCTCGATAAAACGATCGACCGCCGATTCGAACGCCGCGTTCGGCTCGAGCCACGAGGTCTGCTCTTTAGCCTCGCGAACAGCCTTGCGCAGGTACGCCGAGAGACGCTCTTCAGAAATCGGCCACGCGCCCACCAGCGTTTGATACAAGAGATACTCGGTCTTTCTGTCGGGTAAATCTCCGGTGCGATGACGCGCGTTGGCAGAAGACCAGCGCGAAACCGCTTCGGCCCAAAACGCTGGGATTTCGGTGATCAAACCAATGCGGACGCGAACGTCTTCACTGCGCTTGGTGTCGTGACTGGAAGTCGCCAACATGGTATGCGGGAAGCGACATTGTGTGTCGGAACACCACTTGTGAAACTCGTCAATGGGCACGCCAAAGTCGCCTGGATTGCCTCCCACTTCGTTTAGAGATACCAATCGAAGGTAACTGTAATAGGCCGTGTCCTCAACTCCCTTGGCCATCGCCGCCGAAGTGACCTGCTGGAATCGCATGACGAACTCACTTTCTGCAGGTCCTTGTACATGGAGCATTAAGATATCGCCCAGGAAATCAAAAAGCCTTTGCTCCAAGTCAGGGCGGCAGGCCCGGGCTGCGTCCACTGCTCGCGAAATGCTGTCCGCGTCGACTTGCGAAATCGTCCCTGCGTCCGCGCGGGCATAAGTACGATAAACCGGAAAGTGGGTGATTACTTCACGAATGGCTTCGTGCAGCTCATGCCGGGTATAGTCGCGGTAGTTGCGGTGTTCCTCGCAGATTTGGACCAGCAATGCGGTCAACCGGTTCACATCGCTGCCGAGGACATCCCTCAGGACGAGCGCCTTCTTTTCCCGCACCGCGGCGTTGAAGTCCGCATCCTCTCCGGTGAACGCGCGGTAGTATTCATTCAGCGGGGCCTCGCCGCGTGGGTCCACGAAGAGTCCGGTGGCCAGGTTTAGGAAATCGTATCCCGTTGTTCCGGAGGCGCCCCAGGACTCGGGAAGGTGTTCCCCAGGCTGAAGGATCTTCTCCGCTATGATCCATGCGGAAGGGGCTGCAGCACGAAGCCGGTGAAAATAGTTCTCCGGGTCGCTAAGCCCATCCGGATGATCCACGCGAACGCCATCCAGTTCTTTGCATCGCAGCCACTTCAGAATCAGTTGATGTGTATCGTCGAAAACACGCTGATCCTCGATTCTGATTCCCACCAGACTGTTGACGTCAAAAAATCGTCGGTAGCCGAGCTCACGGGCCGCGACATGCCATCGCGAGAGTCTGTAGTTCTGTCGCGACAGCAATGCATCCAGTTGGTCGGCATCGGCATTCAAAACGCGGACCGTGGAGTCAATTTCCTCGGCGACTTCCGGATGCTCCGAGCACAGACGAGCCAGCAGTTCGCGAATCGCTTCTTTATTGCGGTGATGCGCCCCCAAGTTGTCCCAATCAGGGTGCGATGGAAGCGATAGTTTCGCCAGCGAATCGGCCAGAAAGCCAAGCTCGCCGCTGCCACATCGGACGGCGCACAGGCTGAGCATATCGGCCATCGATTCCGGAGCCACAGGAAAAGTCTGATCGTGATATCGGAACAGGAAACCCCCTTCGCGCCGTTCCAGCACGAGTTTTCCGGCTTCGAGGATGAGTCCCGCGTGATCTTCCAGTATGGGAAGCAGGATCTTGTTTCGCAGCCGTTCCTCGGGTGCGTTCCACTCAATATCGAAGTAGGGAGCATAGCGGCTCGATGTTCCGTTCTCCAGCGTGTCCCACCACCACGCATTGTGACCATCCGAAATCGCCATGTGGTTCGGCACGATATCCAGCACCTGGCCCAGGCCGCACTCGCGAACTTTCCGCAGCAGCCGCTGGCGCCCCGCCTCGCCGCCGAGTTCGTCATTGACGGAGTGGTAGCTCACCACATCGTAACCGTGGGTGCTGGCCGGAGTTGCCTGCAGCCAGGGTGAATAATAAATGTGCGAAATGCCTAGATCGCGCAGATATTCTGCGATGCCGGCGGCGTCGTCAAAGCCGAAGGCAGCTCGTAGTTGCAACCTGTAGGTGGATAGCGGAACGCTCATTGAGATATCGCCCTCAAACCTGCGTTTTATGAAACACGGAGAAGAACACTGCGACACTCAAGCCTGAACCTGCAGCGCTGCAAGGTGGATGCTTCCGATCAGCGCGAGGAACACAGCGTTTCTGAGTCTCATGGTCTCGGTTGAGCAACTCCGGGTCCGTCATTAGTCTCAAGCACTTAACCTTCCGTTTTGCGGTTTGGTCTTTTATGTGCAGCACGCAGAGCGATGCTCCCACCGGACGGGCGGGTCCGCGTTGTTGTGGAAGGAGTTCGGCCCGAAATCGACTGCGGCGCACATGCCCTCAAGCGTATTGTCGGGGACTCAGTGGTCGTGCAGGCAGAAATCTTTACCGATGGTCATGACTTAGTCGCAGGCGAGATTCTGCACCGTTATGGGCGGGAAGAAATGTGGCGGCGCTCGCCGATGAAATTGACCGGAAATGACCATTGGACTGGCGATTTTCTCGCCGCCCAGGTTGGGAAATACCACTACACGGTGGAAGGCTGGATCGACCGGTTCGGGACTTGGCGAAATGCCATGATCAAGCGGATCGAATCAGGCCAGGATGTCCGCATGGATTGCCAGGTAGGCGCCAATCTGATCGAAGAGGCTGCGTCGCGGGCTGGACCTGAAGACGCCCTCAGGCTTCGCGAGTGGATCCGCATCTTGCGCGACGAGCGAAGTCCAGAGGGCGCCCTGAGCGCACTTCTTGAGGACGAAGTCGCCAGCGTTATTAAACGCTATCCCGATCGCCGCTTCGCTGCGCGGTACAGGAAAGAGCTGTGCTTGGTCGTCGACCGGGAGAGGGCCGGCTTTTCGGCCTGGTATGAGATGTTTCCGCGCTCCTGCGCGCCAGCGCCAGGCCGACCTGGAGTCACCCAACATGAGGGCCAACACGGGGACCAACATGGAACGCTGCGCGATTGCGAGGCTCGGCTCCCCTATGTCGCCGCTATGGGTTTCGACGTGTTGTACCTTCCGCCGATTCATCCCATTGGACACACATTCCGAAAAGGCAAGAACAATGAAATCGAGGCGGGGCCAGACGACTTAGGCAGTCCCTGGGCCATTGGTTCCGAAGAGGGCGGACACACCAGCATCCATCCTAAGCTGGGAACGCTGGCAGATTTCGATCGGCTGGTTGCCAAAGCCAAAGCGCACGGCATTGAAATCGCGCTCGACCTGGCTTTCCAGTGCTCTCCGGATCACCCTTATGCGCGGCAACACGCGGAATGGTTTCGAAAGCGTCCGGACGGCACGATTCAATATGCGGAAAACCCGCCCAAGAAGTACCAGGACATTTTCCCCCTCGATTTTGAGACGCCCCAGTGGCGGGAGTTGTGGGAAGAATTGAAGGGCGTTGTGCTGTTTTGGATCGGACACGGCGTGCGTACGTTCCGGGTCGATAATCCGCACACCAAGGCCCTTCCCTTCTGGGAGTGGATGATCGGCGAAGTCAAGGAGCAACACCCGGAGGTCTTGTTTCTAGCGGAAGCGTTTACTCGTCCGAAGTTGATGTACCGTCTCGCCAAGGTTGGGTTTTCTCAGTCCTATACCTATTTCACGTGGCGTAACACGAAGCCTGAGCTGACAAACTACTTTCAGGATTTGGCCGAATCCGGAGTGCGCGAATACTTTCGACCGAACCTGTGGCCGAACACACCCGACATTCTCTCGGAGTTCTTGCAGACCGGCGGCCGCGCGGCCTTCATGATTCGCCTCATTCTTGCGGCCACGCTGGGAGCAAGCTATGGGATATACGGCCCGGCTTTCGAGCTTTGCGAAAGTACCGCGCGGCAACCCGGCAGCGAAGAGTACCTCAACTCAGAGAAGTACGAACTGAAGCACTGGGAGTTCGGCGACCCCAGGAGCTTGAAGGATTTTATCGCCCGCATTAACCGGATTCGCCGCGAAAATCCGGCCCTGCAAAGCGACGTCAATCTGCGTTTTCATGAGACCGACAATCCGCACGTGATCTGCTATAGCAAGGCGACCAATGATCTTTCGGACATCGTAATCGTCCTCTGCAATCTTGACCCGTTTCACAAACAAACAGGCTGGATAGATCTCGATCTCAGCTCCCTCGGACTGGACGCCCGCCGGACGTTTCAGGCCCACGATTTGCTCAGCGAAGGCCGTTTTTTATGGCGCGGCGCTCGCAACTATTTTGAGTTGACCCCGGAGAGCCTGCCCGCACATCTCATGAAGGTTCGCAAATGGGTTCGGACCGAGCAGGATTTCGATTACTACTTCTAGACGAACACATGGAAGCGACTACTCAAACGCTTTGGTTGACCGACTACGATCTTTATCTCTTCGGAGAGGGAACGCACCTTCGAGCCTACGAGAAACTCGGCGCGCATCTGGGTGAAATCGATGGGCGTCGGGGCGTCCACTTTGCGGTATGGGCTCCCAACGCCGAGCGCGTCTCGGTGATCGGAGATCACAACGGCTGGGATCCGCGCTCTCATCCCATGCAGCCGCGCGCCGAAGCGGGTTTGTGGGAGACGTTCATTCCCGATCTCGGATCAGGAGCCCTATACAAGTACAGTATCGATTCGCGTCAAAACGCTTATCACGTAGAGAAAGCCGATCCTTACGGATACGCAGCGGAGATCCGGCCTCATACGGCTTCTCGCGTGTGGGATCTTAGCGCCTATTCGTGGCAAGACGATGCATGGATGGCGAGCCGGAAGGAGAGAAATTCGCTGGATTCACCGATTTCCATCTACGAGTTGCACCTGGCGTCCTGGAGGCGTGTACCCGAAGAGGGAAACCGCTGGCTCACATATCGGGAGATGGCTGTCCGGCTCGGCGACTACGTACATGACGCCGGCTTCACCCATGTCGAGTTCCTTCCGGTTACCGAGCACCCGTTCGACGGCTCCTGGGGTTACCAGACCATTGGATACTTCGCGCCCACCAGCCGCTTTGGCACTCCGGCGGACTTCATGTTCCTGGTCGACTACTTGCATCAACGCGGTATTGGCGTGATTCTCGACTGGGTTCCGGCGCATTTTCCCAAGGACGAAGCCGGCCTCGGCTATTTTGACGGCACCCACCTCTACGAGCACGCCGACCCCCGTCAGGGAGAGCAGCCGGATTGGAATACGTTCGTGTTCAACTACGGCCGGCGAGAGGTGCAGACCTTCCTGATCGGAAACGCCCTGTTTTGGCTTGATAAGTACCACGTCGACGGATTGCGTGTCGACGCCGTTTCATCCATGCTGTATCTCGACTACGCGCGGAAAGAAGGCCGATGGATTCCGAATCGCAATGGCGGAAGGGAAAACCTCGACGCGCTGGACTTTCTGCGGCGGGTAAACGAGCACGTCTATGCCGCCTATCCGGATGTGATTATGATCGCCGAGGAATCGACGGCGTGGCCCATGGTGTCCCGTCCCGCGCACCTCGGCGGCCTCGGGTTCGGCCTCAAATGGAACATGGGCTGGATGCACGACATGTTGGACTATATGTCGACGGATCCGATATTTCGCACCTACGACCACAACAAAATCACCTTCAGCCTGATGTACGCGTTTTCTGAGAATTTCGCCCTGCCCTTCTCGCACGATGAAGTGGTGTATGGCAAGCGCTCGATGATCGGCAAAATGCCGGGGGATGACTGGCAGAAATTCGCCAACTTGCGGCTCTTGTATGGTTACATGTGGGGCCATCCTGGCAAGAAGCTCCTGTTCATGGGCGGGGAGATCGGCCAGTGGGCGGAGTGGAACCACGACACCAGCCTCGACTGGCATCTCTTGCAGTATCCCTTCCACGCCGGCCTGTTGCGATGGGTCCGCGACCTGAACACGTTTTATCGTGGCCAGCCTTCGCTCTTCGAAGTCGATTTCGGTGATTCCGGCTTCGAGTGGGTCGACTGCACCGATTCCCAGCGAAGCGTCGTTTCCTTCCTTAGAAAGGCAAAGAATTCCGCCAACATCACGCTGTTTGTATGCAATTTTACGCCGGTGCCGCGGCAGAACTATCGTGTCGGGGTGCCCTCCGGTTGTCATTGGCGGGAGATGTTGAATAGTGATGCGCCGCTATACGGAGGTAGCGGTCAAGGAAACGCTGGGGGCTTGGACGCGGCGCCTTTACCGATCCACGGCCGTCCGTATTCCCTGAACCTGACGCTCCCTCCGTTAGGAGTTGTGGTTTTCCAGCCCGAGGTGAAATGAAGAAGCCCGGAATCGCCACCGATCCGCTCTGGTACAAAGACGCTGTGCTCTACGAGCTTCACGTGCGAGCCTTCTTCGATAGCAACAACGACGGTATCGGCGATCTCCCGGGCCTGATCCAGAAACTCGACTATCTTCAGGACCTGGGCGTTACGTGTCTATGGCTCCTGCCCTTCTTCCCGTCTCCCCTCAAGGACGACGGCTACGATATCTCGGACTATCTCAACGTCCATCCCATGTACGGAACCATAGACGACTTCAAAACCTTCCTGGACGCCGCGCACGACCGGGGACTGCAGGTGATGATCGAGCTGGTGATGAATCATACGTCGGATCAGCACGCGTGGTTTCAGCGAGCCAGGCAGTCGCCCAAGGGGACGCCTGAACGCGACTATTACGTCTGGAGCGATAGTGATCAGAGATACAGCGACGCCCGAATCATCTTTACTGACACAGAAAAGTCGAACTGGACGTGGGATCCAGTTGCCCAAGCCTATTTCTGGCATCGCTTTTTTTCGCACCAGCCCGACCTTAATTACGACAACCCCCGGGTGGTCGAGGAAATGCTGAGCGTCGTGCGTTACTGGTTGAACTTGGGCGTGGACGCGCTGCGGGTGGACGCCATCCCGTACCTGGTTGAGCGAGAAGGAACCAGTTGCGAAAACCTCCCGGAGACTCATCAGCTGATCAAAAGGCTGCGTCAGGAAATTGACGCCGGGTATGAGAACCGCATGATTCTTGCCGAAGCGAACCAATGGCCCACCGACGTGCGTCCGTATTTCGGAGAGGGAGACGAGTGCCACATGGCATTTCACTTCCCGCTGATGCCGCGCATCTATATGGCGCTCCGCCAGGAAGACCGGCTGCCCATTACCGACATCATGGCACAGACGCCGGAGATTCCCGTCACCTGCCAGTGGGCGTTGTTCCTGCGAAACCACGACGAGCTGACGCTGGAGATGGTCACCAGCGACGAGCGCGACTACATGTACCTGGCGTACAGCGCCGACTCCCGCATGCGTGTAAATCTCGGAATCCGGCGTCGTCTGGCAACTCTAGTCGACAACAATCGACGCCGTATCGAGCTTCTGAACAGCTTGCTGTTCTCCTTTCCGGGAACACCTGTCCTGTACTACGGCGACGAAATCGGCATGGGCGATAACATTTATCTCGGCGATCGGAACGGCGTGCGAACGCCCATGCAATGGACCGCGGATCGCAATGCCGGGTTTTCGCGAGCCTCGCCCGCCAAATTGTACAGCCCTGTGATCATGGATCCAATCACGGGTTACGAAGCCGTGAACGTAGAAGCCCAACAAGGCGACCCGTCCTCGCTGCTCAGTTGGATGCGCAACATGATCGCCCTGCGCAAACTGTTTCGCGTATTCGGTCGGGGCACACTCGAATTCTTAAATCCCTCGAATCGAAAAGTGCTGGCGTACCTCCGGCAGGATGACGAGCAGCGGGTGCTCTGCGTGGCCAACCTTTCGCGATTTGCCCAACCAGTGGACCTGGAGTTGCCGGAATTAGAAGGCGCGATTCCCGTGGAAATGCTCGGCTATGTCGATTTTCCGCCGATCGGCAAACAACCCTACCGCCTGACGCTCGGGCCCTACGGCTTCTTCTGGCTGGAGTTGCACGGCGAGTCCAAACAGCTCGCGGCGTCAGCCAGCCAAATGGACTCGTCGCCCCTGGTGGCGGATACCTGGGAACGGATGCTGGACGGTGCCGGACGATATCGGTTAGAGTCCGCTCTGCTAGCGGAGTATCTGTCGAAACAAAGGTGGTTCGGGGGGAAGGCCCGGCGCATCCGATCCACCAGAATCGCCGACTGGATGCCCTTCCCGGGTGCGAACGCTGTCTTGACGCTGGTGGAAGTCAGTTATGAAAAAGGCGAACAGGAGACGTACTTCGTTCCATTGGGACTGACATTTGGCAAGGACGCGGAGCAGCTTCATGAGACCTTTCCGAACGCCATCGTTTCGCCTGCCGTCTCTTCCGGCGGATCTGGCTTCTTGCATGACATCGTCTGCGACGATAGCGCCTGCGCGGCTTTCCTTTCGTTCATCGAAGGCGCCAAAGAAGCGCCCTCACGAACTGGCTTGATCCGCGGCGTGCCCGGCGCCGCATTCAAAGCTCTTCGTGGTCTTTCGGAAGCATCCCTGGCCGTGCGGCGTGTGTCTGCGGAGCAGAGCAATACTTCGCTGTTCTATGGTGATCGGCTCATCCTGAAGTTATTTCGCCGCCAGCAGCCGGGGGTAAATCCAGACTGCGAAATGGGAAGGTACCTAACCGAAGAAGTCCCTTTCGACGCCATTCCGCCGTTCGCCGGGGCCATCGAGTACGTGCCGGCCGACGGAAAACCGGCGACCTTGGCCATGCTTCAAGGGTTCGTGGCAAATCAGGGGGACGCCTGGACGCGAACTCTCGAAGAACTGTCGCGATACTATGAGAACTCTGCGACAGCCGAATGGCCGGAAGGTGAGAGTGCGGCCTCCGCGGATCTGATGGACCTTGCGGAACAGGAACCGTCGCAACTGGCGCGCGACCACGTGGGCATTGCGCTCGACTCAGCCGCCATGCTTGGCAAGCGCACCGCCCAGCTACACCTAGCGCTGGCTTCCCCGTCCGGGGATCCTTCCTTCGCGCCGGAAACCGTGGACGCCGATGACGTGCACACGCTTTTGGCTAGCCTTCGAGAGGAGGCTGCTCGCGTCCTGGACCAATTGAAAGACAGCGTGGCCGGGCTACCGGACGAATTCGTCGACCTAGCCGGTCTGGTACTAAGCCGGCGAAGCCAGATTCTCAACAGCTTCAGTCTCGCCGTGGAGGGCGGCGCGTTTGGCCAGCGCATTCGGATTCATGGTGATTATCATCTCGGCCAAGTGCTTCAGGTCAAAACGGACTATGTCATTCTCGACTTCGAAGGCGAGCCGGCGCGTCCCCTTGCGGAGCGACGAGCAAAGTTTTCTCCGATGAAAGACGTGGCCGGCATGCTCCGGTCCTTGGGTTATGCCGTCTACAGCAGTCTGGTAGCCCACACGACGCGCCGGCCGGACGATTGGGAGAGCCTCGAACCTTGGGCGCAGCTTTGGGAGCGGTCTATGGGAGCCGAGTTTCTGCGCGCGTATCGGGCTACGGCGCAGGACGCGCAATTCCTGCCGGCATCCGTCGATGCCTTTCGGAAACTGCTCGCGATCTTTCTGCTGGACAAGGCCCTGTACGAGCTTGCCTACGAACTGAATAATCGACCCACGTGGTTGCGCGTCCCATTGATGGGGATCTTGTCGCTTCCCTTGGAAGCCGGAGGACGTGAGTGGAACTGGATACCATCTCGCAGCCGGAACTAGAACGGCTCGAACGAATCGCCAGCGCCGACCTCGCCATCGGCATTCTCGACGGAGTTTGTCAGGAGGAAGGTAACAGCGCCCTGGCGGTGACGCGCGAAGCTCTGATGGAGTTGTCCCAGACACCCCTACGAGTTATGGTGGTCTGCAACAACGGAACCCATGATGCTGCGTCGTCCGAGTCCGAAGTCCCCGGGGAGAACCACGCTCCGGCCGTCTCCTTTTGCAGTTTGCCCCTCTCCGGACCGGGCGAGACATCGCAACAAACGATATCCAGGGCATATCGAAGGGTCTTCGCAGTTGGCGGCAAACTGGGCGTCCGCGCGTGCGCCGTCATCGCCTCCGGGCCTCAGACTGTCACTCGCCGATGGATTCACCGCTTAGTCCAGCCAGTCGTGGATCTGGGGTTCGATCTGGTTGCGCCTTCCTACACCCGCAACAAGATGGAAGGCCTCCTTAACCGGAGCATACTTTCTCCGCTGCACCGGGCTCTTTATGGTCAACGGGTTCAGAATCCGATGGGACCCGATTTCGGACTCTCGGGAAAGCTTTTGCAGCAGGTTCTTGGACAGGATCCCGTTCGTCGGCGAGCGGAACGCGATGCTCTGGCACTGCTCGCTTCCGCTGCTGCCTGTGGCGGCTTTGAGGTTTGCGAATCGCACTTGGGCGCCCGCACCCAGCGGCCCACGGATTGGGAAACTCTAAGTTCCTTGCTGGCGGAAATCCTTGGATCTACATTCCTCGAAATGGAAGAGCGCGCGGTCCATTGGCAGAGCATTCGAGGCTCAAAGTCATTACCTGGATTTGGTCTGCCCGAAGCTCCTTCGCCAGACACGGGTACCGTGGACGTACACGGCATGATTGAATCCTTTCAATTGGGCACGCAAAACCTCCAGGATATTTGGGGCCTGGTTCTGCCTCCCACAACCTTGCTGGAACTGCGAAGGCTGGCTCGATTGCAGCAGGATCAGTTTCGGCTGCCCGACCCGCTGTGGGTCCGAATCGTTTACGACTTCGCCCTCGGGCACCGCCTCCGGACCATAAGCCGGGATCACCTGTTGCGATCAATGACCCCAATCTACCTGGGATGGATTGCTTCCTACTCACTCGAAATGCAAACCGCGGGACTTGCAGAGGTTGACTCGCGGATCGAACGCCTATCGAAAGCGTATGAGGACAACAAATCCTATTTGGTTTCCCGTTGGCGGTGGCCCGACCGCTTTAACCCGTGACGATTTTAACCGGTGACGATGAGGAGGGATTATGTGGGACGAAGTTGAAAAGGCGCTCAATCAATCGATGACCAGAATGTTAAGCCAGATTGCCAGCCTGTTGCCCGGCATCCTCGCGCTGATGACCGCACTCCTGGTGTCTGCGGTTGTCGCGTGGGCTCTTTCGGCGATTTTCCGCCGGTCGCTCACCCGCTTCGAGTTTGATCGACGTGTTGCTCAAGGGGGCTTTCCAGCATTGGGGAAGTTGTCGCCCTCATCCAGCGCCACGATCCTGGTCACTCGCACCATCGCCGGGATCGTCATGTTCATCGGGTTTCTCATCGGGATCTCGGCCTTTGACGGAACGCTGCCTTCACAATTTGTAATCCGCCTGTTCGCCTATCTGCCTAACGTAATGGCGGCGATTTTGGTCTTAGTCGTCGGCAGTATCGGCGCCCGATTCCTTGCGCGCAGTGTGCTGATCGGTGCCGTTAATATGAACCTGCAATATGCGCGGCTTCTAAGCGTTGGTGTGAAATGGCTGGTGACGGTTCTCGCGGTGACCATCGCCATCGAACAGCTAGGCATCGGCGGCGGCATCATTCGTCTGGCATTCGGCATCTTGTTTGGAGGAATCGTCCTGGCGCTGGCGCTTGCCGTCGGCCTCGGCTCCAAAGAACTCGTGAGCCGATCTCTCGAGCGCGAGACGAGCAAAGTATCCGCTTCGAATATGCACGAGCCAGTCGGCCATTTGTAGCCCGAAAAACCAAGAAACTCGGCACTACCGTGTAGAATGTTACATGGCGCATGCAGACGCGACTTACCGCGACGCCATCGAGTCCTTGCGGCGCTGCTGTTGCCCATGGGGCCTGAAAGCCTCCGGCCGTGCCGTGGGACATCATCAGGTCTGGGCGCGCGATAGCATGATCGCTTCGTTGGGCGCCCGCTTCGTCCAAGACAACCAGATTCGGGACGCGTTACACGCGAGTCTTTTCCTGCTTAAGGATCGCCGGGGACCAGGCGGAGCTATTCCCAACAACGTCGATTGCGCGACGCTGCATCCCAATTTCCGGGCCTATGCCGACGGGGGACTGTGGTGGATCGTCGCCAGAACATTGTTGGCGCGCGACCTTTCTCCCGACTTGACTCCCGGCGTGGTTTCGGACTTGGAGGTGGTGCGCGAGGTCCTTCGTTGGTATGAATACCAGGATGTGGATCAAAGCGGCTTGCTCAGCATGCAGGAAGGCTCGGACTGGCAGGATCTTTTCTGCACGCGAGGCAAGGGTTTGTATCTCAATTGCCTGTACGTGCTGGCACTGCGTCGAGCCGCGGAACTCTTTAAGGATGATGAAGGCGATCGTCTTCGTCGCCGGGCAGAGTTGGCCGCGGAACAGATCAATTCATATTTTTGGTATCGGGGAGACAACGATCTTAGGCGTCACCTTTCGCACACCTTCAGCACCGAAGGCTCGCCCCTTCGAGATTCGATGGGACGCTCGCGGGAGATACCCGCGAAGCGATACCTCGGTGATGAGCGCTACTATTTGCCGTACCTCGGATTTCGTAGCGTGGGGGAGTGGTTTGATTCGCTGGGTAACATTCTCGCCATTCTTGCGGGGGTTGCCGATGCGCCGCAGAGCGATATCATCCTGGATTTCATCGCGCGATACTCACTGGACATCTGGCCCCTCCGGAGCCTGACCCCGGTCGTGCGGCCTGGCGACCCTGACTGGCGTGATTACTACGGGTCGCTGAACGCTCCGCATCACTACCACAATGGCGGTGTGTGGCCGTTTCTCGGCGGATTCTACGTTGCTGCATTGGTGAAAACGGGCCGCGGGGAGGCTGCTACTGCGGCATTGCGCAGCCTCGCTCATTTGAACCAATGCGGGCAGTTTAACGAGTGGCACCATGGTGAAACCGGCGCCCCGATGGGCGCACGGGATCAAGCCTGGTCCGCGGGGATGTACCTGTTCGCTTGGGAATGTGTCAGGCGCGGCCAGGTAGCCCTGCCGTGATCTACCCGGACGCTCGGCGCGGTCTGCATTAGTTCGTTTCCGCAGTCGCGATTAGTTCCCCTATCAAACGATCCACCGTCGTTCGATCTCCGCGATCGGCGATGCTCTCGGCGGCCAGGCGTGCGAACTCGAGTTCCTGTACATACTCGGGATGCAAACCGATAGCCCGGAACTGGTAAGCGGTACTTAAGTGTTCTTGAACCACCCGATCCGGTTCGTCCTCTGGGCATTGGGCGACAAATTCAAGAAGATCGCCCAGTTTTGTGGCTTCGGATTCCATCTGTTTGGGCACGGTTCTCACCTCCTTATGTGGTCGACGGAGAACAGATTGACCCGTCGTTAGGTTGAGAGGTGGCTCTCAGTGCGCCCCATCGTATTATTAACAATCTGCGACCACAAGCCTACTGTTTTTTAACAACCAGACGCATAGAGCAATCACTACGACAACGTTGAGAATTCCATTAGTGCTCTTCGCCATCGGAATGTACGAATCGATGAGCCACAGAGCCAGCCCTACGATGATGAGGGTCAATACTATGTAGACCAAAGGCATATTCGCTAACGCTCCCTTCACATCCAGCTGGTGCGCGGCTTGTGGGCGCTTCTCGCGCACCAGCTTACCAGGCCGGCCCGCGCGCAGCGCGCGTCACGAGGGCCGCGAGAAACAGGAGGCCGAATAAACTACATGCCCTCGCGCGGAAAGGGCCGCCGAGTCCGCCAACAATGGAGAGCAATCCGAGAGGGACCATGAGAATAAACAGAATCATTCAGCCGGTCGTTGGCGGTCTCCTTGTTGAATTTCTTGCGGCCAGAGTTAAGCAGCCGCGTTCAAAAGCCTCGCAACGTGAACCGTCTGCCCCCTTCCCGCGGCCTGTCTTTCCAATCGCATTCGCGCCGCGCGCCGCGCTCGGAGCAGCCGGATCCGGATCGCAGTCGTCGTGACACCCTGCATGATCGCCATCTCTTCATTGGTGACGCCGCGCATTTGCTGTTCCAGAAGGACTCGGTCGCGGGGCCGGCAAAGTCCTAAAATTCGGCTGACGTCGATGGCCGCCAAGTTTACTCCGGTCTTGGTCGAGAGCTCGGGTAGCGCCTCAAAATTGGACTCACGGCGGAGAATGCTGCGGTAAGCGTTGAGTGCGATCGTATTCACCCACGTCACCACCAGACTCTCTTCACGAAGCTGCGGCAATCGTTCCCATCCTCGTGCCCAGGCAGCTTGAGCTGCTTCAAATGCGCCGTCTCGCGGCGCTCCGCGGGACACCAGGAGTCGCACGGTCAGGTCGTAACCTCGTTGATATGCTACGCCGTATTCCTCTCTCGTCATAAGAGTCTCATTCTCAGGTGTGCAAGCGCACGGCCAGACTACCAGCGAACGCGGGGTTCGTGAGATAGGGCCCCGTAGCCCATGTAACGGAGCGGGATTTGATGTAACTTTTGCGTCCGCGTGCAATATGTGCACGGCGACACGAGGAGAAATTTTTGCAACCAGCCCTCTAGCGATCGGGGCAGCTGTTCCGGCCGAGCAGGTCTGAACGTCATCGAAACCAGAACTGTGGTGGGCAGTTGGAACGAACTCGTTTCCGGAGAGCGGTTTCACCGCCAGTTTTTGCCGCAAAAGGGAAGATTCGGTCAATTCCCCGGCAATTGGCTGTCTCCGAAAAAGTGCTTAATAATCAATGACTTATGGTCTTACCAACGCCGCCAATCTACGCCATTTCGGAGACGACAAAATGATAGAAACCTACGCCCTGATGTTCTAATCTGCCAGCCCAAAAGGGGCTCAAGTAGCCGCAGGGGAGAGATACGCAACGGTCAATGACCGCAGCCTAAAAACCGACGCACACCGACGTCAAGACTGCGGCGTTGTGACGACCATTTGCGCGCCGGCGGGGTCCTCATCACAAGAAGCCAGGAATTCGCTGCACTAATGCAGAGCAGAATCGCCGAACTCAACATGCTGTGAACGGTTGGCCCCCTTTTATCGGACGGACTCACGGCGGCACTGCGATTGTGCCTCGGGGTAAATGGACAGTGAGATGTCAGCGTCAGAGCTTGACCCCACAATGCAGCCTATTGATCCGACTGGTCCCAAGCTGTCACTGCGGTGCAAGGCAAAATTGACCGCCTTGCTCAGGCTTGAAGGAGAGCTCAGGTCCGCCGGCGTTTCCACACCGTGACCCGCGCAAGGAGCACGCGGAGTAGTTCGCCGCGATCAACAAGATGAGATTTCCACTCTCCCGTCAATCTTCCGCACGGGCATCAAAACCCGGTCGCACTTCAGGCATCGCACTTTGCGGTCGGTGCTTCTTACCCATCGAGAGTTTTATACAGACGCAATCCCGCTACGAATGTGCGCGTCATCCCTGTAACTCCTTTTTGGCGAGGACGCGTAAGCAGTTTCGTTAGGCCATACAAGTTGGTCTCCTACGTGCGCACTAGGTTTTGGGCGGAGAGGTGAGCCGCGGAAGGCCTATCGGCTTATGAAAAGGATTCTCGGCAGCATATTTGGCTGGCATACCGACACCATCCTGATCGCCGAACCCGATCGTGTGCTTCGGCAGTTGGAAGGCCGCGCTCTGTCCCGCGAGTATCAGATCCTACCAACCAGCAGTGCCGAGGAAGCGGTCCGGACTGCCGCACGACACGAAACGGTAATAGATTTGTTGCTGACTGAAGTGCGACTCCCACGTGTAGAGGGGTGGGAACTCACGGAACTTATCAAACTAGATTATCCTGACCTCAAGGTGGTCTACATCTCGAGTTCCATCGACGCCGAAACCAGAGCGCACACTGGTGCGCCTATAGTGGTCGTCCTGGAGAATCCGTTCCGCCCTTATCGCCTGCAGTCGGCAGTCCGCCACGCGCTGGAAACCAGACAGAATGATCGAGCGCTCAAGCGCGGGGTTTATGCGCCTTCTGTCTCGCCGCTCCTCCGTTAGAGGATCTGATTTTTCATCACAGATAATTTCCATGGTTCACTCCGACGCCGCGCTTCTCTTTCCGTGCGTCAGTCGTGCAGGGCGATTGCCTTCAAAAGGGCAAACTCGGATTTTCGGCTTCTCGACATTAATTTATTTAATGCATGCCTTTTTGGATCTCGGCGTTGCCTTGGTTTCCTTCTTGTCCCTCAAAGGCAATCACTTAGCGATAATGCGCAACGCCGGCAGCAGTCCATCCATCTCAAATACAGGAGGTGAGCTTATGTTCAAGAAACTTGGATTGGCTACATTCCTTATCGGCGCAGGACTTGCCCTGGTAAGCCCAAATGCAGTCCAAGCCAGAGAACGCGAAAACGAGCATCACCGACACCGTTTCAGCGTAATCATTGGCATTGGTCCAGGGCATTACGCGGACGGCTACTATGATCGCTGGGGCTATTGGCATCCCTATACCCGCGGCTATTACGACCGTCGAGGTTATTGGCACAGCCAATGGTGACCTGGATTATTTGGGCAGTGGGTCAGCTTGGCCCACTGCCCTTTTTTGACAAACTTTCATTTCTAAGGATTCCCACAATAGACAGGCCATCGGCCGTCTGGCAAAGGACAGAGTGGGCAAGCTATTGGAACTCAACATGCAAACGATTGAACATGTACCGCACGCGTAGCGGCGACCAAGGTGCCCTCGGAGACATATGATCGGCGTGCTGGCGACCAGGAGGCTATTATGGAGTTGCTCTGGATGATGTTGGTAGGCCTGATTGCAGGCTGGGCGACGGGAAAAATCATGAAGGGATCAGGCTATGGGCTTCTGATGGATATTCTGATCGGAATCTCCGGAGGGGTTATCGGTGGATGGATTCTGCATCTGTTCGGTTTTTATAATAGCGGCGGGCTGATCCCGAGTATCTTGGTCGCTGTCCTAGGCGCGGTCGTTCTCGTGGCGTTTGTGAGAGTGCTGCGAAGGGTCTGAAAGTTTCAGTCGCCCTCAGCACTTGCCGCTCCAGTGGGGGCCAGCCCAGACTAATCGTGCGTCGGTGCCAAGTTCGCCAAACCCAGGCTACGGGTCGAGTCCAGCCCGTGGAGAGTTCGGCACTCCCGTCGAACCTAAGACCGGTTTTGAGACCGACGTCGGCTCCAGAGCGGGATGATGGCTATGCGGGTATCGAATCTCCGGCCAAGACTTTCGAACCACATGCAATGCCTTGCCTCCAATCCCAGGCTGGTCCGCCCTGAAAGGCATTCGCGAGCTGAAACGTTCCACTCGAATAGTCAATCGCTTTTCACCGTGCTCAAACTGGCGTGTCACGAATTGTATGGCGGCAGCATCTTCCTTAACGGAGGTGAAATCTATGAGCCGTATCTTAACCCTCGCTTTTATTGCCGGTGCGCTGCTTGTAAGCGGCCCCGTGGCGCTCGCGCAATTCGAAGGCGGCGCTCGCTATGACGCTCATTCAGTTTCCACTCTGGTGGATCGGGTTCACACGGATCTTGATCACGCATATGGCGTGTGGCACTTCTCGAATGATGATCGTGAGCGCTTAAATCGCGCTGAGAAAGAACTGCGTGAGTTTGCCCGGACTTGGGACAAAGGCAAGTTCGAGGTAGGACGGCTGGATAGTGCAATTAGTACCATCCAGCACGTTCTTGACAACAACAAACTGCCGGAAAGTGACCGCGCTGCACTCTCCGACGATGTAACCCAACTTCGCAGGATGCGGGAGGCTTACAAGAATCATGATATCGGGGCTTGATCCGCATCGCTGCTTCGTCTGAAGAAGGTCGCGCCGTCTGGTCTATTTCGCTGAGGCCACGCGTATGCAGCAATTGAGTTGATGGCAGCACACAATATCGGTGCTCGAGTGGTTCTTAGTGCGGAAACGGCTGGACGGCGTCGTCATCTCCGACAGACTGTGCTTCTGCCAAACAGCGATTGGGCGCGTTGATGGGTCTACCGGTGAAAAGCGCATAGATTGTGCCTTCTGTTACGGAGTGATGTTGGGAATCTTGCTCGGGGCTTCCAAAACGAACTGAGGGTTAATGCGGGCATTGTGCCACCTCACGCCAAAGAAAAGGTGGGGGCCAGTGGCGCGGCCAGTGGACCCGACACGGCCAAGCGTATGACCCTTTTTAACATCGTCACCAGCCTGTACCTTAATTTCGGCGAGGTGAAAGTACATACTGATTAGTCCATCGCCGTGGTCGATGAACACGGCATTGCCCTCGAAGAATAGATCTTCGGCCACAACTACCGTCCCGTCAGCGACCGCTAAGATAGGACTGCCGACGGGCGTTGCGTAATCCGTGCCCGTATGCGGCTGCGAAGCTGGCTTGCCGTTGAACACACGCTTCACGCCAAAAGATTTTCCTTTAGGCAGCGGCTGAACCGGCAACGCCAGAGGGAGAGTGAATCTTGCTGGACCCTCTTTTCGATTCCACACCTTTCCTAGCAAAGCGCGATCGCGCGCGTCGCGTTTCAAATCGGCTGGAGAGGGGTTAGCCTGCGGAATGTCCGGAAGGGTGATCTCCTCTGTCCCGTAATCGATGGCCTCCACCGTTATGCGAGCCACAGCACTATGGCCCGAGCCGGAGCGGGAAATCGAGATGCGGGCGCCAGTCGGCTGTTCGAGGTCGACCGGGTAATAGCAAGTTCCCTGCAAAGCCGCCCATGAGCGCCCTTTCATGGTGCAATGAGTAGTGCCGGGAGCGCTCCAACGGACCAGCGTGCCGGGCGCAGCAGAGATCGTAAGCAGATGAGCTTGCTGCGCCCACATTGGTACGCAAACGAGCACTATAGCGCCAAACCTTGCATGGCGGAGAAGATGAACCATTGTCAATAGTGCGAGCTGGTTAGAGTCTATTTCTATTGGCTGCGCCGTCATTACCGACGAAAACAGGCTGACCTTGCCTAACGTAGCCTTGGTTGATGGACGGGACAGCATGAAAAGCCGGGGTTTTAAGTTTCCCCTGGAAGGCATAAAATCGAGTGCGACAGCCGTTACAGCGAAACGGACGCAATGCCATCATCTTAAGTGTTTGATCAATGAAGGTCGTTGCCCGCGAACGACGCACTTTTCGTCGACCGCATCTCGGACAGAACGGAATACGCCTTCCCCGAAGCGCCCCCGTAAGTACAATCCCCAGGCAGCAAACTAGGGCGGGCGCGCCGACTATGAAAATAGCAAGCAAACGAAGCGGATGTTCCATCGGATAAGAGAGACTCCACGGTTCTATGATCATTTTCCAGTGCGGATCGTTTCGCGGACTCTCCCTCTATCACGTGCAAACAAACGATTACCTCGTTTCCAGCCGAAATCGGCCTGCCGTATTAAGAATACGGAGTTCGAACTAGCCATTCGTGCGGGCGAGTATCCTCGATGTATCTAGGACGCGAACTGAACAGAATTCCGCACTTGAAATGTTATGATCCGGTGCAAACCGAACAGATAGTTGCTTTACTGGTCGCAGAGCGGCATCGTCTGGAGTACCGAACACAGCTGCAGATCTATACCGGCAGTATCGTCGCTCACGGATGCGAGTGACGGGCCATGATACTCTATGGCCGATGGAACATTGCGCCGAGAGAGACAAGCTTAAGAGTGCTGCCGCTGAAGCTCTGACGGACATTATCAATTTCACCGACCGACTCCTCAAGGCGGTTAGGAGCGAAGGTCCTTGTGGGTCGCTCACGCCGTTGGACAAGGATCTAGAAAACGCGGTTGGAAGCAAGGAAAGGGCCTTCGGAGCACTGGCGCAGCATTGCAAGGAACACGGCTGTGACCAGATCACAGAGCGGAAAATGGAAGACGCAATCGCGAAGTAGTCCGAAAGCGTTCACCTTAACCGATGGCTAAACCCCAGATAAAATATGCCGTCGGGGTGAGCACGTCCGTGGATTGAGCCCTCGCCATTGGTGGGCATAGCGGCTTTCAAACCGATGGACAAAGTTCAATCCTGGTGGCTGAACTCCCGTACTGTGACCGACCAGGATAACCTATTGCCGCTCAGATACCGACAAATGAGCCAGCATGTCTGGCATTCGGAAGGTAAGGGAGCGCGTCTGCGTACGGTAGGCCGCGTCATGGAAACACCCGTGAGATTGTTCAGCACATCGTAGGTGTAGCTCGTGGTGTACTGGGCGCTCACCAGTGTGCCACCGGATTGAATGTCGTACACTCCGGTCGTTACCGGGCTGTCGGCGAGGCCGGTCTTATAGGCGATTGCATTGATCGTCATTGATCCGCTCACCGTGACAGTAGTGCCGACGTTTCCCCACGTCTCAGTGGGCATGCCTCCGTCAGTCGTGTACCGGATGGTCGCTCTGGGCCGTGGTGCTGCTGAGAGTGACGGTCTGCGTCGAGATCCTCAATTTTGACTGGTAGAGATTAGCGAAGGCAGGTCATTCGCGCCCGCGTCAATGTTGGTCGGCGAATTTGAGGAGTTCGCCTGCTGTTTGGACAGGTGGTCTATTTGGACATCTTGCATCTGTTTGATTGTGTTGGTCGGGGCGGGGCGATTTGAACGCCCGACCCCCTGCGCCCAAGACGGATTCCGGCTCGAAGCCGCGAACGCCCATTTTCAATGCTTTGTACTTTAATGACTTACGGCGAGCTTATTGAAATTTATGGATTCAATTTGAAATCCGAGGCTGCGGCATCCTCAAAATCACTACATCCCGAGTCGATCTACTCCGACGCCCTCAGTTCCCAACCGTCCCACTGACGTAACCCCGCGTTAGGGGGAATCGAGTTTTTGGACACTACGCCGTCAAGTTCCTGTGGTCCGGGCGTCCACAGGGCACGCGTGGTGGGCGTTCCCGGAAGCACGTGTCTGGACCGAGTCAAGCGCGGGTTACCGCGGCGTGCTGCTCCTCGGACGCGGCACGACAAACTTGTCCAGGTACTCTTTCAGTGCTTCGCGGTTTTTCGCCCGGAAGCTGTCGTAGTCGCGAGCAATGCCGGAGTCGCCCAGGCTAAAGAGCACGTATGCGGGAACCATTCCAGCCCGGCGTAACTTAAGCAAAAGGTCGAAGGAAGGGTTGGGCTGAACCGCGCCTTCACGGTCGCTGCTCAGAAACCGGTCGGCGGTTGCCGCGAGCGCCTCAACTTCCTCTGGCAAGCTGTGCCGGTATTGGTTCTCTTCCGGGAAATGCTTGTGAAATTCGCCACCCCTTTGCCAGCGGGCTTTCACTTCCCAGTAAGGCCGCCAGATTGCGGAAATCTCGCCTGCTTGCTCCGCGGGCACCCCAATGAGGACCTGTGTGATTCGCGTCTTGTTGAGGGCCGCCCAGGCGTTCAGCTCGCGCCACACGATGCGGTTGTAAGGTTCGGCTACCGCCGCATGAATCAGCATCGTGCGCGCCTTGGCCATGTCTCCCTGTTTGGCGAGCATATCGGCGTAGTAGCGATACGCGGTCTCGACGTTAGGGGCAAGCTGAATCGCGCGCTCGTACCACTCGGCGCTCTTAGCGAACTCCTGCTGGCGGTCGTAGGTGTTCCCGATGAACAGTGCGGCTGAATAGTTCGACGGCTCGAGTTCCAGCGCCCGCGCATAGTTCCGCCGGGCTTCCTCGTACTGGCGCCGCGAGAAGGCTGCTTCTCCTTCGCGCATCACCCGGTCTACCTGAGCATCGTCGGAGAACTTGATGGCGCCGGTCGCAGGCAATTGCTTTAAGAGTTGCGAGAGGTTCATAGCCAGGGCACTGGTATCGCCCAGCTCCCAGGCTCGATCCAGAAGATCGCGAGCACGGAGGCGCTCCTGGCCTGCCTCTTCCTGGCCGGGCAGCGTCGCGGCATGTTCCACCAGGCTCGCCGCGAACGCGACCAGCATCGCGGCGTCCTTGGGGTTGGCTCGAACGAGCTCCTCCAATAGCGGCAGAGCTTCGAGGCGCCTACCTTGCTCGAAGAGCTCCGAAGCTTTTTGGCGCTGAGCCCTGTAGTCTAGGGGCTGTGCAGTCAGACACAGCGCCCCGCAGAGAAAAAAAAGAGGTCCTCTCACGGACCGAGTCATTGACTCTCTACGACCGGCCTGCCGTTTAACGGCTGAAGCGGCCGGGCTGCATTGTGGTAACGGCGCGCGTACTCCTGGATCTGGGATTCGGACAACTCGACCGGCTTCTTCATCACGTACCAAATCACAACCTCGTTGCAATCGGGGGTAGTGAGCGAGCCGGGGAAGCGGTAGAAGCTGCGGTCGGAGGGAAGCAGATCCGCGGGGTTGATCTTGATCCCCTCGACGCGGCTCTCTTTACCCGGCGGAGGAACGTGCTGCCACAGCGTCTTCATCACCGGATTCTCGCTACCCGCCACGACCGGGACTTCGATGACGAGAAACACTCCTTCCGGCGAGAAGTGTACAAACTGGATTGACATCCTTGGCCGTTTCCCACCGACGGCGTTCTCTCCGGGTTCGCGAAAATGGAGCTCGGCGAGGTTGTAGGGTTTCTTGCCCACGGTAAGCCAATAGTTGTCGGGAAATTTGATCAGAACGCGGTACTGGTTGCAATCGTTGATGATGTCAAGGACCGACGGCTGGTAGCCGACTTTGAGGCTGTCCACGGGCAGTTTTTCGGTGGCGGAAATGTCAATGGGCGCTTGCATTTTGCCGGCTTTGCACAACGCCCCCCAACTGGCGGGACCTAACGGCCCTGGGGTGAAGGTGAACGCCGGCGCGCATTTTGCCTCTCCCATAGGCAGGTGCAAGTGGTGGTGCTCACCGTGAGCAGCGTGCTGACCCGCCTCGACCTTCTCAAGGTTTTCCAGAACCTGGCTCAAGACGGGAGCCGCGAAAATTATGGTGAACACGCACAAGGCCGCCAGTGCACCCAAGCGCGAGCAGATCATCTCGGGTTCACCTGGATGATGGCCATCATGCCCAGGTCCTCATGGGACAGAATGTGGCAGTGATAGACGAATGTCCCGATATCCATTCCGCGGAAATCCATGAGAAGCTGCACCTGGGGGATGGGATCGTTCCTCGCTCCAGTCCAGAAGGGCACCTCTATCATGTCCAAATACTGGCCATCTATGGCCGGAGCCTTCGGCGTGCCGTTGGCCTCGAAGTTGTCTTGAGAGAGAACCAAAAAGTGGATCTGGTGCATATGGAATTCGTGGTTCTCCTGGGCGATGTTCTGAACAATCCACTTTTCCACGGATCCCTGCGTGGTGACCACGGCAGGAGGGTTGTTGTTGTCGAAGACGACTGGCGTTTGCCCCATCTCGGTGATGAAGAATTGCGTGGGCTGAATTTCGCTGAACTGGAACACACGCGTTGTGGATATCGGCGTATCGCTGAGGCCGCCAAATCTTCGTTGCGTGTTCTCGCCCGTGACTGGACCTACTCTGTCGTCGACGGCCTCCGCCGAATTACCGAGTTGAATATTGAAGATCGCCCGGCTAGGATCACAGTCACCCTGGGGACCGGTGTTGATGTTGTTGGTCACCAACTGCGCCACCTTGACATCGGGTCCCGGCGCGGCCACCAGGAATTCTACGCGCGAGGCCACCGGCAGACGAAAACGTGTCACGGGAATAAGCTGCCCCGGTTGCGTGCCGTCTTGCGAGTTCACCGGCACAGCATCAATCGCCACAACCTGCAGCGTCTGTGGCTTTCCATCGTAGAGCACTTGCAGATCGATTATGGTATCGGCTGAACTGTTGACGACTCGCCAGAATTGCGTTTCCTCCGGTTGCATGAAAAGCACGGCGGGAGTAAATGTGATTCCGGTCAGCTTGCCGCGGGAATTGAATTTGGCGTTTGAGTCGATAGGAACATAGTTGACGCTGATGTCCTGAAAAGGAACATTGACACCGCAGTTGCCCGGGCCCTCCGGTAATCCCTGCACCTGAGGTTGATCCCGGATCACGATCAGCTTTTCGCGGACGCCGGCGACGGCCGGCTGGGAATTCTGTATTCCGTCAACCACGATCGCTCCCGTGGCTCCGCCCAAGAGATCGCGCTCGGCCAATCCGTGGACGTGGGGGTGGTACCAATACAGACCGGGCGGCTCGTCGCGAGGGAAAGTAAAGCTGTACTCGAAGGTTGTACCGGAATTTATGAGCGTCTTGGTGACGTTGTCGCCGCCGCACTGGGGAGTTACATTGGTGCCGTGATAGTGAATGTTCACGGAAGATCCCGTTGAAGTGATCCCCGATGGCGGGGGAGTGTATTGGATCGTCGCGTCGCCGCAATTCGGCGCGAGGAATGTCTCCGAGTAGGGTTGTGGAGGCGTGTTGTTGGTCACCGTAATGGTCAGGGTGTCGCCGGCATTTACGTGCAGGGTTGGCTCCTGCAAGCCGCCGTCGGTCATAAAGCAATGCAGCAACCTACCCACCGGATCGGTGGTCTGCTGGTAGGAAAATCTTACGTTTAAAACCCCCTGCGAGCTATGCAGTGCAGGCGGGTTGTGGACCACGCTGCCTGCGGCGAAGCGTGGAGTGCAGGGGCTGGCAACCGGCGCGACGGGCCTCGGACCGGCCCACGCACACACCGAGAAAGCCAACCAGCCAATGTGCCTGACAGAGAAGTTCATGTGATTCCTCCGGTTCCGATTTCAAGTGCGATCAGTATACACTGGGCCACCCGAATTTCATCCCCGAGAACAACATTTTTTTTGGAATCTTAACTTTTTCGTGAAACGCTGAACTCGGTGATCGGATCTCTGTCAATGGGTTACTGTACCCACTCTAATACCGCGCTTGGTTTTCGTATGACCGGGCGATATTTACGCTGGGGCTAAGGTCGCTTTTGGCAGCTCCGGGAGGTTCTTGCGGACGCGCATCCATACCGATTCGGCATCCACGACCTCGACTTCATCTTTTCTTCCATAGACGGACTTTTTGCGGAGCACGACCGCTGCGAGGAAGAAAAACGGATCTGTCCGGCGCATTTCCGGCTATGTTACGACCAGCTCCCTGCTCAGGTGAATCGAATCTTTGGACACTACGCGGTATGCATTTAGAGCTCGCTCAGGAAATTCGGGTCATATGACCTGGGATGACTTCCGCACAGCAGATAGGTTATCGTTGCGCGGCCGACTTGTTGTCGCCCAGCAATCGATGGATTTGGTTGACGGCGTATTCGACTTTCATATCGAAATATCGCTTACCGAGCTCCGCCGAAGAGCGCCGTGCGTCGCCGGTGATCCCATTGTTGATTTTGTGCTCAGCGCGTTGACCGGGCGGGGGCACCGGATCTCCGACGGCTTTCGAAAGCAAATCCATACGCACCCAGCCTTTATCACCTCCCAGATAGATCATCTCTGACGTATCCGAAATATTCGCATGTCCGCCGTAGCCATAACTGTGATCGGCGCACCACTTGTCGAAATCGTCCTGGGCTTTCTGATAGACTTCATCGCAGAATACGACTCGGATACCTTGCCCGGAATACTTGTGGTCGAGTTTTTCGGCGACTTCCTTCAATTCCTTTTGGCCGCCGCCATGGTCGCCCATGAGCACCACGTTCTTAAAGCCAGTTTTAATCAACTGCTCGGCAATTTGCTCGTTCATCTCGGCGAACAATGCGGGGGTGATTCCGATGGTGCCCGGAAGATCCGCACTCGCGTTGTTCGGCGAGAAGGGAAGAACCGGAGCCGCGATGGCGTTCCCCAGCTTGAGCGCGATCGCGCGTGCTGTGGCTCGTCCCATGAGATTGTGCCCGCCGTTTACGTTGTGTGGCCCGCGCTGTTCCGTGCCTCCGTTATAGACCAGAGCGGTGGTCTTACCGTGCTCGTGAATCGCTGACTTGACCTCGGGCCACGTCATCATCTCGAATTCGACCAGGTCCTTCGGCTCTTTCGGGGATACCTGCCCGCGACCCGTTGGACCCAGGAGCGCTGCCAAAGAGATTAAAGACAAAACTCGGTGCATTGACCGACTCCTTTCTGTCAACAGCTTTTACCGATCACGATTGAAACGATCGCCAACCGCTGCCAGTTCGCGCGTGGCATCCCCGTTTCGGACGGAAGGACTTCCGAGCGTGAAATCCCGCATGATCCGGATCATTTCCCGGGCGGAATCCGCCAGATGTCCCTGCGAGCAATAGATCATCACGGTGCGGCGCGGAATACGCAGCTCCTTCACCGGGATCTCGACCAGCAAGCCGTCGCGTAGTTCCTGCTCGACAGTGATGCGGGGAACGATGGCCAAGCCGACGTTTTCTCGCACGAACCCTTTCACATTTTCAAAGCTCCAGACTTCGGCCACGATGCGGCATCGGATCGAGTAATCGTCGAAAAGCCGGAGAATCTTCTGCTCGGTGCTGCTGCAGAGGTGATGCAGGACGAAACCCTCTTCGCTGAGATCATGAATCCGGACCTCACCGCGTTTGGCGAGCGGATGCTGGGGCGACGCGATCAGCACCATCTCATCCGAATGTACGTCCACCACCTCGAGTCCGCGAAAGTTGGGCTCCTCCTTAACGAAACCCACGTCAACTTCGCGATCGAGAACCTGCCGGGGTATATCATCAAGCCGGCTCCGATAGATGCCTACCTTAATATGAGGATAGTTCCGCAAGTAGGATCGCAGCGGTGCCGGGAGGAGATATACCGCGGCGGACTCGTGCGCGGCGATCGTAAGCGTGCCTGCGTTCAGGTTCTTTAGCGCTCCGAGCTGCCGGTTCGCTTCATCCCGAAGGCGCACCATGCGGCCCGCGTAATCGAGCACAAGCTTCCCCGCTTCTGTAAGCGTGACGTCATGCAGTCCACGCGCAAAGAGGGGCGTGCCGATTTCGTCCTCGATCTTCTTGATGCTCTGGCTGACGGCCGATTGAGTTCGGCACACGCGCTCCGCGGCGCGAGTAAAACTGCCCTCTTCGCACACGGCCAAGAAGTGCTCCAACTGCAACAGATCCATACACCCTGCCTCCCTGCGCTCCCAGATTCTATCACCAACTTCTTCCGGGATCGAGCGGAAAAAACTTATGAGCCGATTAGCCCCCCCGACGCTCCGGTGCCCGATGATTGGGCGATTAGAAAAATGAATTTGACACTGGGCGGCTACGCTCGTATCATCGCCGTGCATACGTAGCGAGGGGGCAAAATGTTTCATCGCATCGGTCTGTTCACTGTTCTGGCCGGGGGCCTGTTTCTAATGGCGTGGCCATCAGCCGCGCAAACCATCGTTTCGACCGTTCGAGGGAGGGTCACTGATCCCCAGGGTGCCCTGATCTCGGACGCGACGGTAACTGCTCGGCAAAACGGGACCAACCTGACCCGAAGCGCTCACACGGACTCCCTCGGCCAGTATCTGATCGCCAATCTGCCGGCAGGTTCTTACGAACTCACCGTGGGACAGAGCGGGTTCGCGGAGGCCAAACAGACCGACCTCGTGCTCCACATCGGTGAGGAATCGACCGTGGATTTTTCGCTGAAAGTCGCGGGCGTCCAGCAGAGTGTGACTGTGTTGGAAGAAGCAGGCGTCGTCGAGACCCAGCACTCAGTCGGGATGAATATCAGCCCCAAGCAGGTGGACGAATTGCCGACGTTTAACCGCAGCTTCAGTGACCTCGCCCAGCTCACTCCGGGCATCAGCGTCAATCCGGCTGCGGGCTCTATGGGATTCGCGGCATCCGGGCAAAATCAATATCAGAACAATGTCTTCGTCGATGGCGGCTCGAATGCTATGCAATTTTACGGGACCATGTCTGACACATTTCCTCAGGACTGGATCCAGGAATTTCAGGTGCTGACCAATAACTTCTCCGCCGAATTCGGGCATGCCTCGGGAGCTATTTTGAATGTCATCACCCGGAGCGGAAGCAATGATCTGCATGGGCGTGTGTACGGGTTTTTCCAGAATGCCGTGCTGAACAGCCCGCCATATGCCGGCCATTTCACAAATGGAGCGCCGGCTTTCCTGCCCAGCACGCCTCCGTATAATCAGTTTCGCGTCGGTGGATACCTGGGCGGGGCGCTCATCAAGAACAAACTGTTCTTCTTTGGCGGTTTTGAGGACTTGGACAACTCGGCAACCCAGACCCTCGGCATTTCGCAGTACTGGATTAATCAGGGCGTAGCATATATCGTGCCGGAGAGCTACACGTTGCGGCCATTTATTATTAAGCCCGATTGGAATGTCAACAGCAGCAACCGGTTGTCTTTCCGCTACGATTCGACTAATCAGACGTTGCACAGCTGCGCCGGCCAGATTGGAGTTGGCTGCAACAATCAACCTCTCTGGACATTGGAGAGTCGCGGACTCTACACGGGACCAATTTGGAGCGCGATCGGAAGTTTCACGAGTACGTTCAGCAGCCGCGCATTCAATGAAGTGCGCGTGTTTTACGGCGTGAACAAGGTTAGTATTTTTTCGAATCTCACGGGAGACAAGTTGGGCGGCACCACTCTGCTGGCAGATACTGCAAATCTCGGTTTATATTCTGAGAAGACATATCCAGGTGCGCATTTCGGCAGTGGCAGTCTCGGCGGGCTGGAGGGCGAGACCAACCTGTATTTCGACGACAATTTTTCGTATATTCTAGGCCGTCACCAGCTCAAGATCGGTGGAGAGATCTCGCGCCCGCAGATGGAGATGAACATCGACGCTTCCCAACACGGCAGGTGGAACTTTGCCCAAGACCTCGCGTTCAACGCGACTAATCCTGCGACCTATCCGTTCCAGTACCTCATCACGCGTGCAGTACCTGTGGATACTGAAGCCCACTGGAATGGAGCTGTGTATGTCCAAGACACGTGGAAGGCGCGGAACAATCTAACTCTCAACCTTGGCCTTCGGTGGGAGATCGATAACGCAATCACCGCCGGAAACCAGTATGTGGACGGCTACAATCAGTTCATTCAAACAGCAGACGGTGGCAAACCGGTGGCGACGAAGGTGAATCCGGACCGGAAAGACTTTTCCCCTCGTCTGGGAATCGTGTGGGCCCCCGGGATGGATCACCGCACTACGATTCGGGCGGGCGTGGGAATATTCTACGATCAAATGCACTATAATTTCACGGACATAGTGACGAATCAGACATTGCTTGCGAGAGGTCGCTACCTTTTAAACTCCAAGGTCTCGAGCCAGAATCCTTTTTATAATTCAGCCAACCCGGCGGGAAGCGCCGCCCAGTTACAGGCCTTCCTGGCCTCGAACTTCCCGAATACTCCCAACCTGGCTTCGATAGGCCTCAATGTGGTCCCGCAGAGCGCGAATTTATTTGATCCACATTTTCGGAATCCCTACAATGGACAACTTTCGGCCGGCGTTACTCATCAGTTCGGTTCCGGTATTTATGTCCAGGCTGATTATGTAAACGCGCACGGTCGAAACCTGATCGTGAACCGGCAGGTTAATCTGGCCCCGCCTCCAGGCGAGTCCATAGCTCAGGCTACTCAAAACCAAGACTTCATCAGCAACGACCCGCGTTACAGCTCGGTCACTAACTACTGGAATAGAGGGTACAGCCAGTACACCGCGCTGCAGACACGACTCACATACAACCGCGGAGCGAGGCTGCACGCGGGAGTATCCTATACGCTTGCACGTTCGACGTCGGATGCAACATCAACGTCGGTTGGCGGCGGGACGATGACGAATCCCTTCAATATATCGGTGGACGACGGGCCGGAGGCTTCGGATCGACGGCATACTGTCAATTTCGATGGAATCTACAATTTTCCGTACGGAATCGTTCTAGCCGGCCTCTACAGTTATGGAAGCGCGTTACCGTGGACGGTCACTAGCGTTAATGACACCTTTTTCCGTCCCGAGCCCAAATCCAGTCGCCGCGGAGTGAACCTCAACACTACCAGTATCCGGGCCAGCAAGGTTTTCAGAATTCGCGAGCGCATCTCGGCGACGCTGATGTGGGAAGTCTTCAACCTATTTAACACAAATTATTTCTACAGCTACGCGGGGTCTTTACAGTCGTCGTCTTTCGGGACCCCTGGGAACGATCTGCCCGCGCGCGCCCAGCAGGGTGGATTCCGTCTGGATTTCTGACGTCATTCCGCGCTCAAGGAAGCAAAGCCATGGTTAGGGTCCTGTCGGAAGCCGATGTCGCGCGAGCAATTTCGATGGCGGACGGCGTCCGCCTTGTGGAAGAAGCTGTTCGGCAATACGCGGAAGGTCAGGCCACTCTGTTGCCGCGTGTCAGTCTCGACCTTCCCGGAAACGGAGGAGCATTTCGCGTGATGTCGGCGGCGATGCCCGGCATCGGCGCCTTCGGACTGAAGACCTTGACGGGGTATCCCGGTAAGCGTGTTTCCGGCGAGACTTATTTCGTGATTCTGCTGTTCAGTGCCGAAAATGGCGCCCTCCGTGCTGTGATGGCTGCCGGACACCTCACTGGGATCCGGACTGGTGCTGCAACCGGCGTAGCGGCGAAATATCTGGCGCGCGAGAACGCCAAGGTTCTGGGAGTCTTCGGAGCTGGCGTACAGGCCAAACAGCAGGTAGCTGCACTGATGGCCGTGAGGCCCCTCACGCAAATCAAGATTTTCGACCTGGATCGCACCAAGGCCGAGGCTCTAGCGAGATACGCAACAGAGAAATTCGAAGTTGCGGCACGCGTGGCCGCCAGCGCCCAGGAAGCGGTCGTGGGAAGCGATCTGGTGGTGACGGCCACTACGGCTCGCGAAGCGGTCTTTCGCGGAGAGTGGCTCGAGTCGGGCACACACGTCAGCGGAGTCGGCGCAAACACGCCTGCCAAGCGCGAGTTGGATGCATCCACCTTTCAAAGATGTAAGATTGTCGTGGATTTCAAGGATCAGGCCCTGGAAGAGGGAGGAGACTTGCGGGAAGCTTTGAAGAACGGCTCGATTGGACTCAATGATGTTTATGCGGAGCTCGGAGAGATCGTGACGGGAAGAAAAGCCGGACGAGCCAGCGATCGTGAAATCACTCTGTTCAAGTCCGTCGGCATAGCCGTGGAGGATATCGCTGCCGCCGCCTACGTTTTCGAACAGGCGGAGTCGAAGGGACTCGGAACCCCCATGGTGTTCGATGGAGAAGCGGTAGGTTTGCAGATTAGGAGAGGCGCGTGAAGGCACTGACATCGGCAGTCGTGATCGTAATCGGAATGGCTTGGTGGGCGAGTTCCGCCAGATCGCAGGAGCGTGTGCAGGAAACCGTCGATGCGGCGACGATTTCCGCAATCCGCGAAGAGGGATTATCGCATCCGGACGTGATGAACACGGTGAGCTGGCTCGCCGATGTATACGGACCGCGCCTCACTGGAACTCCCGCTCTGAAGCAGGCAGCCGATTGGGCACAAAAGAGAATGGGCGAATGGGGCCTGGCAAACATCCACAAAGAAAGCTGGAAATTCGGGAAGGGATGGTCGCTGGTGCGATTCAGCGCGCACATGATTGAGCCGCAGATCTCGCCTTTGATCGGGTATCCGAAATCGTGGACGCCCGGAACCAAGGGCACCGTCACAGGCGAGGTCGTGCGTGTCGAGATCAGCTCGGATGCGGATTTTGAGAAATACCGCGGCAAGCTCGCCGGCAAAATCGTGCTGACCCAGCCCACTCGCGAAGTGAAAATGCTAGAGGGAATTGTTGTCCAGCGCTGGACCGATCCACTGTTGAAAGAAGCCGAGACGAGTCCGCTTGCGCCGCTCGCAGGGGAGGCGGTTCGCGATCCGTCGAAACCCACGCTGGCTGAACGCACTCAGCAGTTTTTCGCGAAAGAAGGAGTGGTCGCCGCGCTCGATCGGGGCGCGGACGCCTACATGGTAGCGGGCGACAACCAGATGTCGTGGCGAACGCAGCATGTCGATGGTGGCACGATCTTCGTCACCTCCGGTGGCCCTCACGATAACGAGCATGCCGGCAAAGATCTGGTGCCCTCGATCACGCTCGCGGTGGAGCAGTACAATCGCATGCTTCGCATCCTCGATAAGAAGGTTCCGGTGAAGGTCGAGCTGAACGTTCAAGCGCAATTTCACGACGAAACGGAGCCGAACGGATTCAACGTGATCGCCGATCTTCCGGGCGGAGAGTTATCGAACGAAATGGTAATCCTGGGCGCGCACCTAGACAGCCATCAGAGCGCGACCGGCGCCACCGATAACGCTGCCGGCGTCGCCGTCATGATGGACGCTGTGCGAATCCTGAAGGCCATGGGCGTAAAACCTCGCCGAACCATCCGAATCGCGCTGTGGGGCGGCGAAGAGGAAGGGCTGCTGGGTTCAAAGGCCTACGTCCGCGATCATTTGTTCGACGAAGCGAGCAAAACGCCGAAGCCGGAATACCAGAATGTCGCGGCTTATTACAACATGGACAACGGCACGGGCCGGGTCCGCGGCATCTGGCTTCAGGAAAACCTGGCGATCGCGCCGATTTTCAGGACATGGTTCCAACCGCTGCGCGATCTGGATGTGCCCGGCACGATCGCGCCGCGATCGGTAAGCGGAAGCGATTACACCTCGTTCGATGCGGTCGGGATTCCCGCGTTCCAGTTCATGCAGGACCGGCTGGAGTACAACTCGCGCACGCATCACTCGAACATGGACACTGTGGATCGCATTCAGCGCGACGATCTGGTCCAGGCGGCCGTCGTGGTGGCGACCTTCGCCTATGAAACCGCAATGCGACCGGAGAAGCTACCGCGCAAAGCTGGTCCATACAATCGCGGGCCGCGTGGCGAGAGCGCTAAATGAGGTCCCATCGGCGTGATTTTCTGCGAGCCGGGATGCTCGCGGCCTTGGCTCGAACACGGTCATGGGCGGATCCGGCGGACGGATTCGCAGCGCCGCATTTTGAGCCGGTTCAGCCCGAGCTTTTCGCCGCAGCGGGCGGCCAGCCGAATTGCTGGGCGGATTTCGACAACGACGGCGATCTCGATTTGTTTGTCGGCTTCAAGGCGGATCTCCCGAATCGCTTATATAGAAATGACAACGGCAAGTTCGTCGAGGTCGGCGCAGAGCTGAAGGTGAACGACCTCACCGACACGCGCGCGGCCGCATGGGGCGATTTCAACGCGGATGGAAATCTGGATCTCTACGTCGGGTTCACCAGACGATCCGGCGTTGCGAATAAGCTGTACCATAACGACGGCAACGGAAAATTCGTGGACGTGGCCAAGGATCTCGGCGTGGATGTGAAGGGCGAGACGCGTCAGATTTCCTGGATCGATTTTGATAACGACGGCCGGGTGGATCTGTTCGTCGCGTTTCGAGACGCGCCCAACATGCTGTTCCACAACGAAGGAAATCGCTTCACCGACGTCGCCAAAGACATGGGCGTCGACGATCCTCGAAAGACCGTGGGCGCAGTGTGGTTCGATTACAACCAGGACGGCCGTCTGGATGTGTTCACGGCGAATCAGGACGGGACCCTAAACGGCCTTTACCGCAACGACGGGAACCGTTTCGTGGACGTGGCTCATGACCTCGGGATGGACGCGTTCGGCAGGCCGTCGGATTTCGGCAGCAACGGTCCGAGCGTTGCGGATTTCGACAACGACGGCAACCTGGATCTGTTCGTCGCCGGCTACGGTGCGAATTTTCTGTTTCACAACGACGGTGGCGGAAAATTCACCAACGTCGCCGAATCGCGCGGGGTGGCGCCCGGCGAGAAAGCGACTCCGTCCAACTGGGGCGACTACGACAACGACGGACGCGTGGATTTAGTCGTGTCGTCGTACGTCGATAAGCCCGTAAACGAAAAGAATTATTTGTTCCACAACGACGGTGACCGGTTCACCAACGCGATTCCGCCCGAGTTGGTCAAGCACGGCCCGACGCACGGCCTGTTGTGGGCCGACTTCGATGGCGATGGCGCGCTGGACTTGGCGATTACCAACAACAATCCCGGCGGCACGCATTATCTGTATCGAAACGTGCTCCCGCCGGAGCGGGCGCGGCGCTCGTTGCAGGTGATGGTTCTCGATCATCAGGGTCATGCCACCAAGGCTGGAACGGAGGTGCGGATATACGCACCCGGCACTCGCACGGTGTGGGGAGGCCGCATCGTCGATAGCGGAAGCGGTTATTGTTCGCAAAGCGTACTGCCGGTGCACTTCGGCTTGCCAAGAGAAGGGCGCGTAGACGTCGAAGTGACGGCCCTTACCAAAACAGGGCGCAAGCTGACTCGGGTAGCGAACGTCGATCCGAACAAACTGCCTCGGCGCGTTCTCATCGTCAAACTTCCCAAAGGATAGGCATCAGTCCAAAAAGCGCACGAGCCCGTAATGTCCAAAAACGGAAACCGGAGCCATCCTTGTTGGGATCACAGTCCCCGCAAGTCCTCGACTTCGAGCGGTTCGTCGGCGAGACCGAAGATCATCCAATGAATGCTCGTTTGGTAAAAATAGTCATGCGGCACGTCGGTAATATTTGAGCAAGCCACCGAGTCGCTGACGACACTGAATCGATTGGCTTAACGGATTTCTCTTTTGGGCGGTCTCGGGAAAAAGCAGTATGTTCCCGTTGCCTTGATGATTCCGCTCGTGACAGGAGGCTGGCAGAACCCCACGCTCAGCATCTCCGCGATCTCGATGCGCGCCTCAGAGTACTGCGCCGCGGGGAACTCTAGTTTAGAATCGGTCTAATTTCGATAGAGATTGTCCGGTGATATGACCGGCACAACCCTGCGAGCACAGTTTCGCGGAGCACGAAACCTCCGGGTGATCACCCGTAAAAGGCTCTGATCACGGTCCTAAAACCCGCCGTACGAAGGGTAGATCGGCGATGGCCGGGTCCTGTGGAGCGCGGCGACTGTAAGAAGGCTCCTGCTGAACTACTTACGAAACTGAGTCGAAGACTTTGATGCTGCTGTTTTGGTCAAAACTGTAGCTACGATTTCCGCGAGCGACGGCATGCCAGCTAAGGCTGGTCGGCCCATCAGATGCGACCACCTGTTGTTTGGACAGGTGGTCTATTTGGCCACCTTGCATCTCACTGATTCTGATGGTCGGGGCGGGGCGATTTGAACGCCCGACCCCTGCGCCCAAGGCATCGGGATCCCTCTCGTCTCCGCAAGCTACCCATTTTCAATGAGATGGCGGAATAACGTCTACAGCCAAAAAGGAGCTTGTAGTCGATATCGTAGCTGCAGGAGTCCTCGGAACTCAATAGCATGGAATAACGTCTTTGGCCTTCAATCTCGAGTTACATGCGGTTCGCAGCCTACCCAACCTGCCAAGGGACTCGAAGTACAATGGGGTATGGCCCGTCAAGTCGACGCTGTCTACGAAAATGGCGTGCTGCGTCCCCTCCAGCCGTTGGATCTGGAGGAGCACGAGCGCGTCGTCGTCAGTGTCGAGAAGACGTCGCCCGAGGCAGACGGGCTGGATGTGGAGTACATCAACCAGACTAGGAGGGAACTGGGAGACGAGCCGCCGCCGGGGTTGGAGGAGGTCCGACGGAGACTCTCCAAGATCCCTGGTTCGATGGCCGAAGTGATCATTGCCGAGCGCGGAGACCGCTGACATTTGGCCGCCTATTTTTTCGACTCCAGCGCGCTGGTCAAACTGTATCACCGCGAAATCGGCACGCCAGCCGTCGACCGGCTGGCGAATTCGGACGGAAACGTCGTCCGAATTTCCCGGCTTACGGCAGCCGAATTGATATCAGCATTCGCGATCAAAGTGCGAACCCAATCTATCAGTCGCGAAGATGCAGACTCGCTGTTGCGGCAGTTCCAGAGTGACATCGCAACCGGAACGTTAGAAGTGTTTTCGATCGGCGAGCCTCAATTCGTTATGACCGAGTTGTTGATCAAGCGTCATGCTTTCAACCTTCAGCTTCGTACATTGGATGCTCTACAACTAGCCGTGGCGCTGCGATTGAGGGATCGGAAACTCGTCGATCAGTTTGTCGCCGCTGACAAAGTCCTGTGCCAGGTAGCCGAGTTGGAAGGATTCGCTGTAGTCAATCCAGAATCTGTCTGATCAGAACAAATGCAATGCCCGTGGTCCGTGCGAACATTCAGACGGTTGACGACATCTACCAACTCGTATGGAACGCAGTCTCGAAGAAGCAGCCGATCGAGGCCGTATACGTGGGGCGCGCGCGGCTTCTCTGTCCGCACAGACTAGGGCGGAATCGGCTGGGTCAGTTGAGAGTCCTCTGTTACCAATACGCCGGCGAAAGCGGAAGCGGACTTGAGCTGACAGGATCGGAGAAAAACTGGCGCTGCCTGGTGCTGGAGAGGCTCAGCCGCGTGAAACTGATTGACGGCCCCTGGCGCACTGCGCCTAACCATTCCCGCCCAGATTCCTGCGTCATCGAAGCTGATATTGACGTTGAGCATTAGAACTCAACCTTGGCCCAGACAGTGGCGACTGCGAAGTCCGACGTCATTGAGTCGTGTTGGCCAACCATCGAATCGAATTCCCTAATAACGTCTCAGATTGCTGTACTTGAAGAAGTTGTGCCGCTGCTCACGCACGGAGTCGTCAGAGGATCGCGGCGGCGGTGGAGCTTGGTAGCTCGCTGACGCAATCTGTCGGCGCAAACTCTTGTTCTCGGCTTCAAGTTCTGAGATCCGCTTCTTCAGGGCGGCCTCTGCTCTTTCGGTCGATTTGATTTCGCCGGGAACGAATGTTGTATCAGCTTTCCTGGCCGTTGATCTTGAGTCCTGAGTAGCCGGGGCAGTAGGTCTTTTTTGCGCAGCCGCATTCCGCTGCGCGAGCACGCGGGCTCTCAATTCGGCGCTACCGCGCTCCAGGTCTTCCTTTCGCATGGGAGAATTGTATCAACTTTACGGGCCGTTTCTCATGCCGTATGAGCGCGATCTTCGAGCCAAACTAGAGAGAGCCCTTGCAGAGGGCGAGAAACTCCGCGAGGAAGTCGGGCGGCTCAAAGCTCTCCTCGCTCAGCATGTAATCCCGCTACCCGAACTGAAACCCTCCGAGCCAATCAGCACACGAAGCTTGCCTGCGCCCTCCGAAATCGCTCAACTCGGAACGCCGCCGGACAACCTGGCGAAAATCGCTCTGTTTCGATCTTTGTTCCGCGGGCGCGAGGATGTCTATGCGGAACGATGGCGCGCTAAGGACGGTACATGGGGCTATCGACCCGCGAGCAAGAAGGATTGGCGTGCGGTTCTGGCCAGCCGCCCGGAGGATCACAAGAAGGTTGATCGTCAAACCCGCACGTTATACCCGTTGACTGACGAGGTTGTGCGCCAACATTTGACGGGAAGGAATACCGCGGGGATCTACCCTCTCCTCGCCGACGAAACCTGTTGGCTCCTGGCGGCTGACTTTGACAAGAAAACCTGGCAGGAAGATTCCCTTGCATTCATTGCAACTTGTCACAGCGCGGAAGTGCCAGCGTACCTTGAACGGTCTCGATCCGGAAACGGCGGACACGCCTGGATTTTCTTCAACGCTCCAGTCCCAGCCCCACTCGCCCGCAAAATGGGCTGCTCTTTGCTAACCCAAACCATGGAGCGGCGGCACCATATTGGTCTGGATTCGTACGACCGGTTCTTCCCGAATCAGGACACTCTACCGAAGGGCGGCTTTGGAAACCTGATCGCGCTCCCGCTCCAATGGGTACCCAGGCAGAACGGGAACAGCGTGTTTGTTGATGATGACCTTCGCCCCTACGCAGATCAATGGCAGTTGTTTCTTGCAATCCGGCGCGTTGGAGCCGATCAAGCGGAATGGATCGTCAACAACGCTACACGACGGGGGCTGGTTATGGGCGTGCAGTTCTCGATGACCGATGACGACGCAGAAGGCACTCCCTGGACTCTGCAGCCATCGACGGGAAAACCGAGAAGCCCCTACAAGGGCCATTCCCCGAATCTCTCGATATCGTCCGGAGCAATCTGATATTTGTGCCGAAGGCCGGGCTCCCGGAAGCGATGCTCAATCGGATTATTCGAATTGCCGCGTTCCAGAATCCCGAGTTCTACAAAGCTCAGGCGATGCGTCTCCCGACCTGGGATAAGCCGCGCGTCATCTCCTGCAGCGAGGAGTTTGCTCAACATCTTGCGCTGCCAAGGGGCTGTCTGCAGGAAGTCAGTGTACTCCTGAAGGAACATGGTGTCCACGTCACCACTCGCGATGAACGCTGCCTTGGCAAGCCGATCCGCGTGAAATTTCAAGGCACCCTCCGCGACGATCAGGCCGAAGCGATTCGCGAGGCTCTCCGCAATGACGATGGCGTATTGTGTGTACCCACCGCGTTCGGAAAGACTGTAGTAGCGGCGAAATTAATAGCCGAGCGAGGCGTCAACACCCTAGTCCTGGTCCATCGCCAACAGTTGCTCGAACAATGGCGAGCACGCTTATCGGTGTTTCTGGATATTCCTGTAAACGCGATCGGCCAGGTCGCCGGCGGCAAGGACAAGCGGACTGGATTGATCGATGTGGCGCTGCTCCAAAGCCTGCAGCGGAAGGGTGAAGTGAAGGACTTCGTGGTGGAATACGGTCAGGTAATCGCCGACGAATGCCATCATCTGACTGCTTTCAGTTTCGAACAGGTGATGAGGCAGGTCAAAGCCAAGTTCATCGTCGGTCTCACCGCTACGCCGGCACGAAAAGACGGCCGCCATCCGATCATTTTCATGCAATGCGACCCGATACGATTCAATCTGAGCGCCCGTGAGGCCGCAGCGCGCGCCCTTTTCAGCACGTGGTGTCGCCAAGGCACACTGATTTCCAGATGCCAGAGAATACCGTTGATCTCACCATCCACGACGCGTACGCTGCGCTCGTGGTGAACACCGATCGCAATAGCCAGATCGTCGCAGATATCGTCGAAGCCGTAAGAGCTGAACGATCGCCCCTTGTTTTGACCAACCGCACCGACCACCTCGAACGCCTGGCCGCAGCCCTGTCGGGTGTCGAGAACGTGCTGATCCTGAAGGGCGGCATGGGCCGCAAGCAGCAACGGGCCGTCTCGGAAAAACTGGCGTCGATTCGCGAAGGTGTGCCACGAGTGCTTCTCGCCACGGGCAGCTACATCGGCGAAGGGTTCGACGATTCCAGACTTGACACGCTGTTCCTAACAATGCCCATCTCGTGGCGCGGCACTCTTCAACAATACGTCGGGCGGTTGCATCGGATCCATCACGGCAAGAAAGTCGTTCGCGTTTTCGACTACGTCGACGCGCGCGTTCCGATGCTGGCCCGGATGTATGAAAAGAAAACTGAAGGGATATCGAGCCATTGGGTATGAGCTGGACGCAATTGTAGTCGAAAATGTAGATACCGCAACCCGCTCAAGCTGATTTTCGACCGTCAGGTAATCTGCAAGCCATTGATTGTTAAGAGAGAGCAGGACGGTCCACTGCACTCGGTGCAGGTGCGCGCTACTCGGGCTGGTCTTGAGGGACACACGCAAAATTGTTGAAAACGGGTAGGTTGGTCGGGGCGGGGCGATTTGAACGCCCGACCCCCTGCGCCCAAGGCAGATCTCAGGCCTAACTCAAAAACATCTGTTTTCATCTGCTTTCGTTTCAGCGGCCTACGCGCACCGTGTTGAACGGCCTGGATCTGGATGGAATCGCGGTGCTTCGGCATCCTCAATTTCATCTACACCGTTCCAGATCTAGCAGCGATCCTCGCCTATCTCACCCGGGGGGGAATACCTCACTTGGCCGGGTCAATCAACACTCGCTGCTCACTGAATCTAACGCTGTAGTTGATACCCGGACTCTTTTCGAAGAACTCAGTTTCCCAGCTGAAATAACGAGATACGTTGCTGTTGCTCGAAGACGCTGCTACTTGTTGCCTTGTGGGGAACCACGCTGTCTCCAGCGTACTGGTAGGACGTTCTTCCTTTCCGCTTCGGCAAAGTCGATTCCTCGGAAACCAAGCGACCCTTTTTGTCGTACTCAAGAGTTCGCCGGTAGCTCTTACTGCTGACGGATTTCAAATGGTTCGTCGAGTCTTCCCAGGTGAAAGCGAGCGTCTCGGCGAAACTTCGTCCCCGCGTTTCGTCAGGAACCGGGTTCGCCTCAATTACTCGTCCCTTGTCATCGTACTTGAAATCAAATAGAAAAATGCCCGTCCAAATGAAGGGATCGAACACTGGATTTCCTGCCCAGCCTCGTGCCGCCGCTCGTCCAGCGGATTGCAGTAGCCCGACGTTTACTTTGGGGTCATTCCAAAATGTAAGGGCATAAGACACTCGCTTACCCTCTTGAAGCGCGCGCGGCCCTATGGCTGTCATGCGCAAAGTTCCAGGGGCGTATTCCGGCTCAACAAAAAACAATGTTCGCTCTGGGCCGCTCTTTCCACCTGCCGGCGGCGACGACCTTGTTTCGATACTGACAAGCCTTAAGCCATCCCACGTGAATACGGTGGACGTCTGCGGATTCTTCACGCCCGTGACCGATGATATCCGGTGAACAAACCCCAGGCTCACAGGATCGTAGTAGAGTTTCCCCTGTGGGTATTTCTTCCCTGAGATCCAATTAGGTACACCGTCCGCTGGTTCTGAAGTTAGAGTACGCAGGTCCTTTGGGGGAAGGTCGATCTGGTCCCTGAGTGAAAATGCCTGGGAATAAGTATCTGGCCCGGCGCACGCAGCGTTACTCGACCGAAGCAGGTCTTGAATCGCACGGAGTGCCTCGTCCGACTGCCGAAGAGATGCTGCGGCGTGGGCCCGCTGAATAAGCAGCAATGGGTTGCTGGGCTGCGCTGTCAAGCCAGGCGTTGTTGCATCTAGCGCTTCGCGAAATCTGCCTGCCGCGAAGTTGCGCTTGGCATCCTCCAACGAGTTGATTGGGGTTGCGGACAAAGTCTGAGATAGATTGGCATCGAGCAATAGCCATTCGTCTCGCTGTTTAGCATCCAAGCGATTGTGTCGCTCTACGTCTGTTGTCACATCAAATGCCTCCGATGCTTTGCCCAGTTTTCTTAGGAACTGTGCCTTCGCATATTGCCATGAGGTGTTCGCTCGGTCTATCGCATCACCTTGAGCTATCAGGTCATCTCCGGACTTTCGATTACTCTCCTGTTGCAATTGAGTACTATCAAGACTCTGAAGACGGCGTTCAACCTGCTGCAACTCCGGACGGCCTTTGCCAGAGGCATCGTCTTGTCTCGGGTCCCTATTTCGTTCTACAAGTTGTGGGCGAATATTGTTAAAGTGGTTTACGACATCGGCGCTACAGGGATTACGCTGGTAGGCTCGCTGGGCTTCGTCAAAAGAACGCTCGAGGAATCCCGATTGTGCCATTCTCCCGGCATTCGCAACGTGTGCCTTCGCAGATTCGATAAGTGCATTGCGCTCGCTGGCCTCAAGTTCTGCGAATGACCACTTTACCAAGCCGAGTTCGTGGATCTTTAACAGGTATTCATCCCAGAAACCCGCCGCTAAAAGCGCCCTAGCAACAATCACCTTCCTGCTTACACTGTCCCGAGCGCCGCGGGCTTCTGCCAATAATGCAGAGTAGGTTGACTCCGATGGTGCGATTTGCACCAAAGTTTCACAATCGTGTATCGCGCCGTTTAGTGCATCACTGAGTCTGCGAGGGTCTCCCTCTTGTTTGCGATACTTGCTCAATGCGTCCTTGGAGGAAGCAAACAGTTGGGCCTGCCAAGCTTTGTATGCCGGCGCGCTAGCAGAGAAGCGAAGAACTCCTCGCAATAGTCCACCCCTCCACGCTGACGGCGGCGCCGAAACCAAGTACTTCGCGTACGTCACTGCCACGTCTGTCAGATCTTGACCGATCAAATAGACCGCAAAAGAATCTGTCGAGATACTTTGTTCTTTCTTCGTCTTTAAAGAATCTCGGTAGCCAATTCGCGCCGAGGCCCAAATCCCTGCAATCGACCTCGTCTCTTTAGGTAGTGACCCACCTGGAAAAATCAGCTCTCGTCCTTCGTCGCTCCCCGAAAACGAGTACACCAATCCAGTTTGCAGATCTCGAACCATTCCGCGCAAGCCGTCAATCCGCTTCTCCCGACTGGCACGCAAGGTCGCTAGAGTTACAGAGTCCGCATTCTTGGCGGCAATGCTCCGGACTGTTTCGCGACCATTGATACTTAGCGCAGCTACGGCCTTGAAATCGCATGTTTCCGCATCAGTGCACGTGATCAGAAGTCCCTCGGCATTCACGTATCGTGAAAAACCGAAAATCAATATGAGCGCAGATGTGCGATGAATCCGTGAGAGCATCATTGTTTAATCGCCACCAACTCGAATTCGGCTCCCGAAGGTGCCGTGACGTCGGATCTACTCTTAGTAACTAGGTCATTCAGATGCGGCTCACTCTTCGCCAGGCTCTCAAGTACAAGGCGTGCCCGAGACGCAACTACATCGTCGCTAACTAAAGAGAGACGGCCAAACAGCGGAATCGCGTCCTCCGCGTCGTCATATTTGAGCCTCGCGAGCGCCGCTCTCTCCAAAGTCCAAGAACGAGCCGGGAAAAGCTCCCAGGCGCGATCCCAATGAATCGCCTCTTGCGAATAATCATTCTTCTCGGCTGCTCTCTCAGCATCCTCGACGTGTGTGACCCACAGAAGTTCCCTATCGACTCTGGACTTTAGCGCCTGGTCGTTCGCAACTGCTTTCGCCGTCTGAAATACTTCGATATATTGATTCCACGAGCGGTCCACGTAAAACTGTTTCGCTTCGTTGACTAGCTCTGCCGCGCGTGTGGAGACGGGGCGCGGTGTCCGCACCGATAGGAGTTCGCTTTCATAGTTGGAACTAGTCAGCATCTCGGGGATTTGCGAAGGGCTAAGTTCTATAGTTGCCCGTCTCGCCATTTCAAAAATCTCCTTGATTCCGTGATTGGCCGTCGTCAATGCATAGATCAAGGCTTCAATGAAAGGACTACTCAAGCTAGAGGCCGCACGTGCTGGCACTGTCTTCCCGGGCTCGTTACTGAACAGCACGATTGTGTTGTCATAGTTCTGCCGCAGAGCCACTCCGCCCCGCTGCCCTTGGCTGCTGAATGCATTGATTCGGCAAGCGTCAATGATGACGATTCGAGCGTAAGGCGAAGCCCGCTCCAATTCTTTCACGAGGTCGTCTACGCTAAACGCGTGGCCGTAGGCAGCCGCTTGGGGTTCCTTGACCGACTGATAGTTTTTCCCCAACAAGTAGGTCGACCCGTCAAGTTGCATTCCGTGACCGGAGTAGAGAACTAAGACGATGTCGCTGGCATCGGCCTTTCTGTCTCGAAGGAACCCGTCCACCGCATTTCGGAAGTCATCCGGTTTATCAAGGTCCTTACGCACATCGGTCTCGAAACCGAGTGACTCTAACGCTGGCTTCATTCCCCTCAGATCTTCCTCGACTGACGCTAAGGGATCTTCTGGGTAGTTAATGTTGCCGATGAGAAGTGCGATTCCCCGACGCTGTGGGGCGCGCGAAGACGAACTGGACTGGCCAGCGAGAGTCACGGCAGTCACAAAAGCCACTGCAAAAACAGTTCTCATTGTTGACCCGCCGGACAGATACCTGTGATGCCTAAACGCTTCAAGCTGGTACGCAACTCTTCCGTTTCGCGTGAGTAGCCAGATTGGCAAAAGCCAATCAGCGCGTACGTCTTTACAATCTCATCGTCCGGAGCCAACGCGAGAAGCTCTCGCGCCTGCTTACCCGCTTTCGACCAACACCCAAAATTAATGTACACAGAGAGCACTGCGATATCACGGACGAGAGCGTGTTGGGCTTTTATCATTTGAAGCTCGTCATGAAATCCCTTTTGCTCGACCCGCGAGGGGACTGTAACTATCCTAGTTGCTTCAACGTTCTGCGACTGGCTCAGTCTCATTGACACACTGGTTGGGGCGGTATCTTTTTGAATGTCTTCAAGATATTTCCTAAGACGATCACTTTCGTACCTATGCGCGGCGAGAGGAATTCGGTCGAAGCGCATGGAACGAGATTGGAGCTCATCGATTGTCTCGACGAACAAGGTGGCGTAGGTGCCGCCACCAGCGGGGTCGGTCCATTCCACAGAGAAGTCATTCAAGTCGATCGTATCGCGGCATGCTGGAGCTACGAGCGGTAGACTTCCGGAGCAGCCCGACCCCTTTGATAAGCCTTCTCGTTTTGTTTTGTTTCCCATCTCTTCAAGTAATTCTCTGGAAGATTTCACGAGCTGTATCGGCACCGGAACGTCTTTAATTGACGAGAGTAAGACCCATCGATTATGCGGAATCTTGTCGGTGAGCTTTTGGGGTTTCGGAGCGTCAGCGGTTATGAACCAAAGTGAACACACCTCGCCGGTCTCGGCAGCAGCGCCTCTCGACGTCGAGTTCACTCGGCCGATGGGTGCTCTACAAAAGACCTCGTCGCTCGGCCGAAGCTGATTGTACTTGGCAGTAAGAGCATGTTCGTAACCCGGCCTCCTGACGAGGATGTTTTCGTTTGGTTCCACCATCCAGTACAGATCCTTCGCTTCAATTCCGCTCACAGCCCCCGATGACTGTTGGCCAAAAAGGCAGCTGGGAACAGCGAGTACAAAAACGCAAAGAATTTCATCGAGCATGCGACGCTCCTTTGGGAGAGAAAGTACGCGAAAGCATTCTACTGATTTCGCCCGCAATCCCTCCAAAAAACGGGAACAACGTTTCACTAACAAATGGATGGACAAACAGTGACGCAGAGACCCACAGAAAGTCGGGCCAGAAAATGTGATTAGTCATCACTACAAGCAAACCCACGGCGCCGATCAAAAATGCAACAACAATGCAATATATCGTTTCGAGCATGTCGAGTTGCTCATTGGCGTTTCCTGATGCCGCACCCGTTTGTTGAATCGTAATCGGATCCCCAGGCTCTTCAAAATCAGAAATCGTTGTTTCCTCACGTCCGCTTGTCTCGGCAATGCTTACGTGATTCGGCGATTGATACGCCGTTGAGCGGCCGCGCCAGAAGTGAAAGGTTAAGAGAAGGCCGCACCCAACGACCAGTGTCGCCAAGTCGAGCAACACGGTGCCCTCATCGTCTATCTCCTGGAGTCCTCCCTGGCGGAGCGTAACCAGCGACGCCGCGTGAGCAATCACACCTGCAGTCGGTGCGGAGGCAAAGGGTCGGCAGAATTGATCCTCGAATCCTGTAGAGTCACCGATGAGGACGACCTTTCCGCGAAATTCAATCCTTCGGGTTGCTTCCGCGATTTCTAGATCCTCGGGTCGACCATAATCGACGGTTTGGCCGGCGAGCGCCTGGAGCATTGAGTCCGAGTAGTCGATCCGATAGCGGCCGGTGCGGAGCCTTCCTTTGTTTTCATCCTCACGCACGATTCTTTTCGAAATGGCCTTGCCTTCACCCCCAGTATCCTCGTACAGAGCCACAGACATTGGAAAAAGTCTGCCGGTGCCGTCCCCTTTATTTTGGCGGCTCGTGATGAAAAAGAAGTTGTGTTCGGAGTCATCAGACGGAGTAGCAATTCCCGCGGCCAAAGGAGCGAATTCCTGAAGGCCAAGCCAATGCTGAGAAGGGTCCGTAGCGCGCCGGTATACGCCAAGGCGGAGCTTGAGCCCACTGTGATTAGCAAGCTCAAGCCAATTATGAAAATAATTCCAATCATCTGGTGTGACAGGCTTGCCGTTATCCAGAGGTGAGAAATCAACGTCGACGCCAATTGCCCGCACCTGCATGGCATCTAGCTTTCTAATAAGCGTATCCAGAAGCGCCCGATTTGTCGGAGAATTTGGTGGACGGTTGGGCGAGATGTTGACGATAATCGGCAGAAAGTCCGGCTGGTGAGAAATGCCTAGCATCGTTTGAAGTACCTCTGATTCAAACTGCTTGAATTTCTTGCCAACGCTCGACATTTCGAAGAGGCGATGGCCAACCAGAAACATCAGTGAGAGTCCGCAGAACTTCAGGACGAAGGCAGAGGGCGGACGAGCCCACCACTGCTTGGAACTCGCATTGTCAGTGATCACCATACACGTTGAAACCGCTCAGCCGCGGGCCGGTCGGTACGGCGTTTCCTCCGTGCACAGAGAAAAGGCTAAAGAAATCTTTTCGGTAACCAAACGGAACCACCCAATCCAGCAGACGTATCTTGCTCGCGATTTGCGCCCAGGCTCACATCAAGGACTAGCGTGCTTTTTGCTCCGAGAAATTAGTATATCTCCGTTCATCTTGCTGTCAACGCCTACTCCTCCACCACGGGTTCAGATGCTCTGCCCAGGACGCGAGCCGGTCGCGGACAATTGCACAATCTTCTCCCCGGAACCATCTGCTGCTCAGAGCACCAGGGATTCTAAAATGCCTTCCTAATTGCTGCAATCGAAGGCTGGCCGTGAATTCGCCCATTCAAGCCAAATCTGGTAAGACACTATTTCGAAAACGACAGGCAGCACCTTTTTGAAAAACCGCGCGGCTTGATCGCCCGACGCAAGAGTGCACCTGCCGCAATAACAGGTGCGCTCTCTGGGTCGGTAGGCCAATAACTAACTTAAATCCAATCAGATGGGGGTTGGCGATTCGGATGTGTGTGGGCGAATGTAGTGGAAATTGTAGCTAACGGTTCCTCACGGTTCAACGAGCTCTGTTTCTAAGTTGTTGAATCTACAGGTACGCAAAAGGGGAGCGCACCTGCGCCCAAGGTGGATTCCGCCCAATTGCCAAGAATGTCTATTTTCAGATGCTTACGTTTCAAGCAGTTACGAGCGACTTATGGAACGCTTTGGATTCTGATTGAATCGGAGGCTTCGGCATCCTCAGAATCGTCTACGCCCAGGGAGAATAGCGGTTCCAACTTCCAGGAACAGCCACGCGTGCGCTATCGCGAGATGGATCAGGGCGTCAGAAACCGACCGGTACCGGGTAAGTGATCATCGATAGATCACGAGTCGTTTAAAGAACAAGCACCTGTCGAAAGAGCAGGTGCGCGTCCTCTAATGGCCCGGGCGGAAAATCCACCACATGCAGTGGTTTGCAGTCAGTTGCCGCGCAGAGCATCCACAAGCAAAATCTCCGACGCAAGACTGGTCGATTTAGCTGAACCGGTCACCTGTTGTTTGGACAGGTGGTCTAACTTGTAACACTCTGAAAATAAACAACAGGCAAGAGAGCAATCCACTGCCTTCAAGACGGATTCCGGCCATCAGCTAAAGTATCTTATTTGCAACGTATTCTATTTCAATGAGATGGGCCAGCGTGTTGAAAGGTGTTGAGTTTTTTGAAAATCTCGGCTTCTCGCATCCTCAATTTCATCTACACTTTGGAACGAACGCGAAGCTCACCGACAAGGCAGCATTTCCATCCCCACCCCCACGATCAGATATATCAGCTTACGCGAGCGAGCCACATCTACGATCCCTGTTCGCCGCCGATCGAAGCCGGCGGGTGCAATTCGACTAGAACATTTTGCTCGGTAAATACGCGGGCAGCCGCGCATTCGCAGCGTCTCAAACGATATCTGATCCTACATCCTCGCCGATTGAGCCCGCAAAAGTTCTTCATCGTCTCTATCAATTCCTGGCATCCTCGGCGGCTCCCAATATTGTCTTAGCTTTCTTTCGCGCTCGGCCCTATTCCTTCGTTCCTCCTCCGTGTCTAATCGACTGGTTTCGGTAACTCTGTCACTCGATTTAAGAATTTCAGTGGCACCACGCTTGAACCTAGTCGCCTCATCTCGGAACGTTCGCCAGTCGCAGCCAGCGCTGCCGCTTAGTGCCATCGGCACTCGCTCTTGCCGAATTCGCCACAACTCAGTCTCTAGATCCCTTGTCCAATGTGACGCGCTGAGTCTGCCAGGATACACGCCTACAGGAGGCGTCCCAATTTCCATCTTAGGCGTTAGCAGCTCTGCCGCCGACCGTAATTCATGGAGATAATCGCGAATCTCCTCATACGTATATCCCATCGTGTACGTCGTGATCAATTCTAAATTCTCCAGGAGATGCGTCGGCCCCTTTTGTCCCTGTTTTTTGGCAAGTTTTTCCTGGTCATTCAACGCGCTCTGAATGATTTTTCTTCGGGAATCCTTATCCGGTGGGCCAAGCGGAAGAATGAGATCGAATCGGCCCCTGCGAGTGACTGCTGGGTCAATGGTGCCCACGAAGTTTGTGGCTACGATTAAGATAATCTCGCGCTTGCTGACGGTCTCCTGCAAGAGCGGAAGAAAAGCAGTTGTAATGAGTCGATTCTCTGGGCTTGATTCCGGCCTACGTACCCGCAAAAACTCTTCCATTTCGTCGAGTAGTACTACACAGCGTCGCACTCGTTGAAGCTTACGAAATAAGAGTTCTGCTGAGGCGATAATTTTGTCGGCACCGTCTCTTGCAAAATCGGTAGGACTGAGCGCGAGAAAACGCCAGTCTTCACGAGTCCCTTCCCCGGGCGCGCTGCTTAGGGCGCCATTCAATGCGCCCAGCAGAGATTTTGCAATTGTGGTCTTACCTGTTCCGGGCGGCCCGAATATCAGAACGGCCCCTGGGCGTCTGTCGCTTCGTTGCCGCCACAACGTGATCGCACCGTCTTCTAGGTTCTTCTTAAACTCTAGACTCTCCGGGAGCTTCTCCCACGCAAAGAGATCACTCGGCACCTCTGCTCCCAGCTCGTCCAGTATTGCATCGGACAACAAGTCCCGCAAACGGTCGGCCACCGCAGCGCCGACGAGCAGGCCATCATAGATGGCGTAGTTCACACGCGTAATCTCCCCCGTCCCATTGTTATGGCGCAGCTTAAGGTTATACGCTGTTAGACGTCTATGCAGTGCCGCCACCACCTCGGCGACAGTATCGGCTAGTAACTCTCTGCACGGCATTAGTATTGAGTTTGGGAGATCAAGAACAAAGGCCAAGGGGGAGTACTCGCTTTTCCATGATCTAATGCGACCGTCGTCGACTTTCCATGTGCCATTGCGGTTTCGCTGGTTCAATACATACTGCACCGCTCGCTGATACAATTCAGTGTCAGCCGGATCGATTTGTGAAGTCGACCGGTTTAAATATCGTCCAGCAAGAGCTCGTACGATGAGGGCGATGTCGTATGCAGAAGTCTCTTCCTCAGCAAGGCAGACGGCAAGATACGTCCGCAAGTTTTTTTCAAGAGATTCGAGCTTACATGATTCCTTCAAGGCTTGGAAGTTGAAATTGCGCGTCGTCCGCGATGCCGGCGAAACGGGAGCACCATCCGAACCTACCCCGTTGTCGTCCACGAGCACTCTATCGATCAGCTTCAGCACTGCAACCGTGGGGAGCAGCGCTGAATCGTCCGTCGCACCACGTTGCAGAAGCGGTGCAAGCTGGTTCACAAGATCCTGTACTCTATCTTGGACTTTTAACACTGAACTAGGTAAAATCTCCGACACGCGAGGTAGAGCCACAGAGTACAATGAGAGCAGGGAGAATGCTCTCGCCCAAGTGCGTCTCCCTCCCTTGGACCACGTACTCCACTTCGTGAAGTCCCAATAGCTTTCGTCGATTGGGTCGAGCTTAGTGAGCACCGCTTCAATAGCCTCTCTGCTGCCGAGCGCGAATCCGCTGAATTGGGCCGCCACGAGCGACCGAATGGAATTCCAAAACACTGGAAGCTCGCTAGCCGCGTCTCTACCCTCAATCGACCTTAGTCCGCTATTAATCTCGAGTGGTCCTCGCTTGTGCAACTCCTTGAGATACTGGTTCCGTGTGCCGTGAAGCCCAGTCTCACACGCAGTCTTATCTGCAAGTCGGTAGACTCGTTCTGCGTCTTTGGCGAGTCGGTTTAGGCGGTCTAGAAATTTGTCATTCTCAATCGAAGAACGATCGGCTGATACCTTGGTCGCCATGCTCATCTCCTGTCAACTCAAAAGACTGAGATCTTCTTCCCACTGTACTCCCGCGCGCAACCAGAGTTGCTCAAAATTTGTGCCGACATTCTTTGGCAATGCTGCGGCCACTGATAGGCGCTGAATCTCCCACGATCGGCCTTTCCGAACCTGCTGGAAGATTGCCCCTTCGTCATGATGTACACCCTCGCGAGTGCGCTGCGCTCGCAGAAGTGCAACTTGTCGTGGGTGCCCCCTCCAAAGTGCCCTCACTAGCTTTTCGCGTTTCATACCGTCCTCTTTTGGCGACTTCAATGTCGGTGACTCGGGCGTATAACACACACGAGTGAGGAAAATGTATTGACAAAGATCGACGATAGGAACGGTCGTCGTAACTTGCTTGTCCGGCCAGTCGACAAGAAGCGTCGTAATCTGTTCAGACTTCAGGAGCGTCACCAGCGCCTCGAGGAACTGGATGACTCGGCCCCCACCAAAATTTGGAAAGTCGTAAAGCCGCCGCAGACCCCATATAACCGCTCGGCTGAAATGCACTGTTCGCCCAACAGGACTGGTTATTGCATTTCGCACGGTAAAGAGAATTTCCTCGGGAGTTAGGAGGGGGCTTCGAGCATCCAAGAAATAGATCTTCGGCCGAAGCTGATCGAGTCTCGTCTTGAAGTCAATCTGTTCGGGTCTCCTTAGCTCCTCCGCACGGTCCAACTCACTCCGATTGCCGCGATTCAAAGCATCTTTGCTATCTCGTCTTAGCGCTTTTTCATGAACCTTCAGGATGGCCTGAAAGTCCGCCTTGAAAGATACATAGATGGTCGCACCGTGTCCTCCTGGATCACTCGCTGCCGCATCTGCGAATTGTGTCGCGACATGCTCTTTGAAAGTACCAGGCGGGCCCATCAGAAAGACCGCTGAGCCCCGCTCTATCTTCTCCCCGTCCGAGAGAAACCAAGTATCTTTCGCGCCTTGCTTTTCATCTGGGAAGAAGTATGCCTTTCGGGCGCCGATCTGTGGCGAAATTCCAGAGAGGCGCTCGTGAGCATATGCAGATTGCGCAGCAATCGAAGGAAATACGCGAATTCCTTTTGAGATCCCTCTAGTGGGACTGCCCGCTATGTGACTCTGCGGTTGTTGTAGTTCAAGGTAATGATAACCAGAGCGAAAGCTTTGACCACGCGCCTTCTGGACATACAATCTGCGGTGCTGCTGTTGGTCCGGGTCGTGCTCTAGGTGGATGATACTTTGAGAATAATGCTCAATTGATTTGAATTCTTCGAACGCATACTTCTCAGTAAGTAAGAAAACGAACGTCCCATGCGAGTCTGCGAGTTCCTTTAGTTGAATTAAGTTTGTGCGGAGGTCCTCGCCAGCGTTTACTGCACCCATCGGATCGATAACAATTGCGGCCAATTTGTTGAAGCGTCTCAGCTGACTGGCAATCGTTTGCCGGATCTTTAGGCTTACTGCGTTCAGGCTCTCCGCAGGAAGAGGAATGCTTATTATGTAGAGGCCGGCGGCATATTCGTCTTCGCCGGAAACGTGTCTATTCGAATCCCCCGGCCGTTCCCACTTCCCCTGGTATCGTTGACCCCACTCGAACTGCTCGACCTGCCGTTGCAGCTCTTTCGGGCTGGCTTCCAGGGAAAAATAGAACGCAGCGTTAGGACAGTTCGAATCCAGCTTGTTCGCGTCTGCGCTGCGCAGCAGCTCGGTGACGACCTGAAGGGCAAGAATGCTCTTGCCGGAGCCGCCTCTACCGACGATCGTCCCAAAATGTCCTTCGTTTTCATTCCGCACTAATCCTCCGTTTGCAACCTCGAGGGACGGAAGTATGAAACTAAGACCGGGATCGCCTGCATTGGCGTAGACGAGAGAGCTGGATTTGGACATGTAATAGAGATCATAGCGCGCACAGCGACAGTTTGCGCGTCAGAGCACATTTCAATGTTGTTCCCGCAATGCGCGCCTTGTGTGGCCTCGATTCCAACCACACACTGTGGCAGGTCTGCGAAGAAAACCGGAATCTGACTTCGTCGGAGTCGCTTGCGAAGAACCGGTCGGCCTCCCGCGTCAACCCCATACACTTGGAACACGTGCTTAGCCGTGTCGAGTCCCACTGTCTTCAACGCCATCCGGTACCACCTCCTCCACGCAGTGAATCGCTGCTTCTCACCGAGCCGGGTCGATACCATCAGGTCAGTCTGGAGCTACATTTGGGTTTTCAAGCCAAGTTTCCCGGCAACAGCACGCAAAGGAACATTAATGCCAAAGGTGAACTTATAGTTCTGAGTCCTTGTATGGTTAGGTAGCTTCGTCGTCAAGATCATGACTCCGGCATAGAAGTTCGCGATCGCCGGTCCCCATCCGATGCCAGCCATCGAAGCATAGAGAGGCCGCGATCCGACTTTCACGCCACCCACGAAATGAAAATTTCCAAGGAAGTTAGTACTATTCAAGTCAACTGGTTTGAAAAACACGTTCCCCAAGACAAGTATGTCCCTCTTGTCAACGTTGGCCAACGTCTCCTGCCCGGCATTCGTCGCCACGTCCTGAAGGCGCTTGTAACTGACAACGGGGATGCCAACACTTATGTCCCAGCGATAAAAGCCCTCATTGTCAAACTTCACCTCCGAAGTGTCGAGGTTGAACCTGGTGTTGTTCGCAGTTGTCACGGCTCCGGCTAGGGTGATATCAGATGGAGGGTTGCCCTCCACAGCGCCGAGCGCCCAATAGCTTAGAGGCGTGGCTTCCGCTCTGTTGGCGATCGTTGCATTGCCAAATAGAGAAATCGCACTCGTCAAGTCCTGAACGTTAGCTGGCAACCTGTGCGTTACTTTATAAGTGTACGCGAACGAATACGTAGCGTTTGTGACCGGCGCTACCGGAACGTCGAGATGGATTGCAAGTACGTACGGTCGGCTAACGCCATAGAGCCTCTTAGTACTCTTGAGATCTGAATTTACCCAATCATGAGAATTGTAGGCGTACCAATTTGATTTGGCGACAATCAGTTGAGAACCGCCGTTGATTGGTGTTGCCCATTTAATGACGTGAATAATACAACCGAAGTCTTTCGTAGGAATAGAAATACTTGCGGCATGAAAGAATGCGTTGATAAGCGCCTGAGCATTAGAGACACTGTTGATCTCTGCGGTGGCAGTGTCAATATTTGTTTGAACGACCGCTGATAAATCACCTGAAATTGGATGATTCTGGAAATCAATGAGCTTGGCTACAGGTGTGTTTGCTTGAGCGAACGATGAAACCCGAAGGATCGCCAAACAACACAGTAGCTGCAGAATGACGTTCATGCCTAAAGCCTCCCATCCCTAAGTTCGAGGATTGCGTTGTTGCGGCAACATTGCCGAACCCTAAATCGGGACCTAGCGAGTCCAAACTTTCCAATCAGCATTGACTATTTGTAGACGACCAGTAAGATCATCGACAAGAACCTGAAACTTCGCGGCCGTGAACATTTTTCCGTGGCGGGGGCCATTGTCGGCGGGCCGATCTTCACCATCTTGCAAATGCTGTAGCAAACTACTATCTGACCCGAACAGGTCCACAGCGTATCGCCATCCTTCAGGAAGATGACCTCCCAGTCCTTCGATACCGCCAGTATAGCTTCGCTGGTTATAAACTTTCATCAATACGTCATTCAACCCGGCCTTCAGCTTGGCTTTCTTGGTGGCTTGGCCATCTAGGTTCCAATCAGCGACCTGTTCACCGTTCACTGTAATTATTAAGTCGTCATCCGCATCGAGCATCTTGAACGAAACGTAAATCGGAGGCCAAAAATAATATGGCTTCGTGAGTGATGTATTCTCCCATGGGGTTTGCAGCCCGTCTGTATTGACCTCGACGTCCTCTCGAACAGCCCGAAATATTTCGTCCGTAGTTAGCCCAGGCTTACGCAGGTTGTGAAGGAGTGATCGTGTATAGGGAGAGTGAACACCCACACCGTCGGATGCAACACTGCCTGGGTCGGTCGCAAACGCGATGAGCGTGTTTGAGGGCGCGTTCACAGGAAGCGCTAGTCCAGGTATCCATTCTGTGGGGGAGGTCGTGGCGAACGGATTCGTCCGGCAGGCGTCGAGGATTACGATCTTCGGAAAATCGTTAGCGCTCGCCAATGCCCCGAAAACGTCATCCAATGCGACAGTTGTCTTTGAAAGATCGTGTATGTCGGTGAAAGAGACGTCAATCGGCAAAAGGTAGTTACGTCCGTTTACCTGAAGTCCGTGGCCCGCGAAGTAAAATACAATTGGAAGATTTCGACCTTGAGTTCTACGTGTTAGAGTCGTTAGCGCGGCACGAAAATCATTCGCGCTAACGTTCAGCGCAACGTCGACGTCAAAGCCTAACTGAGTGAGTCTTTGGCCGAATTCGGTCGCATCTTCAACCGGAAATTGTAAGGGGCTCGTAGGATAAGAAGCATTCCCGACGACCAATGCGACACCGGGTTTTACCGGATCGGACGCTCGGTTTTGCTGGCCGAAGGCCGCCACTACCAGAGCTCCGAAAAAAGAGAACACGCACAAATACTGGTTACGCCGGCGCTGGGTGGCGGAGCATCTCACGGTACGCGGCTCCATAATAAGTGCAGGAAGTCCGACCAGCGTTCCTTTTGAACGAACTCTACTGGAAAAACCTGATTAGCTTTTTCGTATCCGGCCTCTGCGTATGGATCTCCTGTGTGTTCGTGCTCGGAACTCGGAAAATAGATCGCTAGACCGTTCGATCCATACGAACCAGTCCTCTCTGTTCCCGCGTAATTGCCACTGACGGCTGCGATAACTGCATTCTTGACTGCCATCGCAGCATCCTTGACGGTTGTGTTCGCTGTCCGTGCAGCGAGTTGGCTCACAAACTGAACTATATCAATGTGATAGAAAAAATATCCAGGCGCGTAGGTTGAAGTTGCGGCTCGCGACTCGATCAGGCCCTGCAGCTCCAAATCGATATTTGAAATTAGGGCGTCGCTTAGTTGTGAGAGTGTAGTTGCTACGCGTTCTACTTGTCCCAGATCGATTGCTGACAGCGTGGTTGCTGGGTCACCTGTTTCCGGGCTCGTGTAAGTTGCGCGGTAAGAATCGACGGTCATCTTTGCGACGCCGCTCGCATCCTGGGTTGGATTAGCTTCTAATCTTCGAAGCCAGTCGCTGTAGTTCCATCCGCGGCCTGGCTCCAATTCTTCACTCGCAACCATATAACGACCGATCTCACGAAGGGCGTAGCCCGTTTCCACCATAGCCATCAGGCATGCATCGAACCCGATGACATCGATTGTTTGTCCACCTAAAGCAAGCTTTAGTGAGTCTTGCATATCTCGGTTGTACAAGACGGATTGATTTGTTTCGTCATTCGAAACTGAGCGATAGGGTGCGCCTGGAGCACTCCGAAACGGGGCAGTTTGGCCGTCATTTGACGCGACGCCAACACCCGCTCGAAGGAGAACCGAGGCGCTCCGAAGAGCGGTGACGGTGTCCGGAACCGCCAATGAGCGCGACTTGACGATTGCTCTTTGGCGCTTCAGAAGATTCGCAACAAAGAGGCGCCAGCCCTGCCCATGATCCCAGATGATCAACGCGAAACGCTTGGCGGGGTACTTTTGCATACCCCAACTCACGAATTGGGCGAGCGTTTTGCCACTCCCCATATCAGCCTCGCCAATATCTTCGACTGCATTGGCGGGAATCGGCTCCATCCCCTTTGCGACGCGGAAACGAAGCGTCTGCGGCCAGTCAGGCACTGTATGGCTAGCCGGAAACGGATAGTACTTGTTGATCCGGTCAAACTGGACAATAACATTGACTTGGTCGTTGCTCCCAACCTGTGCAAGTTGTCGAAAATTCGCGACCGCGTATGGCTCGAGGTTATTGTCTCCGTTCATGAAAACGAGAACAGTCCACTCCGACAATGGAGCTGCATATGCAGCAAGTAGTATTGAGAGGAAGGTCAATACCTTACACAATGACTTAGCAACAGAAGAGTAGCTCATCGGTGGGCACCAACCTCCTGTGGCGATGCATCAGCTTACACAGCTATTCGGAAAATGGCGAGCACATCCTGATCATGTTTCCGAGTATTTCACAATGGCCCTTCACGCGAGCCGAAGAGCAGGACCTTGTCGTAGATGTCTTTCCAAGGCAGCGGCTCCCAGCGTTGATCGTGATGGTTGCTTAGGCGAGTAAACATTCCCGCGAACTGCGGCAGTTGAGAGAACTCGAACCTTCGCCATCTGACCCTCCTCTCCTCGACAGTCTGCCAACACCCCCACTAATGAATCCTGTGGGGTCCCCGTCGCTTGGCGTCGCTTCGAAAGATAATGGCCCGATCTCCGTACAAAGTCAAGAAGTTTATTTCTTGCACATTTTTAGACTCGAGTTCATTACTGACGCTAAGTGATAAAAAACGTGTCGCAACTTGCAGAGCTGTTCGGATTTCAGAACAAAGTAACACATTCACTAGATTAAACAACACTTTAACGCTCACTGTATTCGTGCTCCCAGACTTAGTTCTGTTCTGAAATCAGAACAGGTTTCTGATTTGCCTATGACGTTCTAAAATTGACGTGGGATTTGAAAATAGTTTCAGTCGCGCGGAGACATCCCTGCCGGCCCCCTGAGCACGACGACTTGCGACGTCCCTGACCTGCCCCGCGACTTCAAACAAACGGGAAGCCCCTAAAAATGAACGTTGAAAATTTAGGAGCCAGCGATTCAATATCTATAGGTAGGCCGTAATCTATTGACAGGACAAGGTTTTGCGGCCACACGTTTTTGAAAACGAGCACTATTCTGACGCTGACGGTCGCATTCTTATTTCAATGGCATCCATGCGGCTTGTTTGGAGCATCTGTACCTGACGTGAGTGGGACTGACGCCATTCCGAACGCAGTTATCACAGGATGGCTTTCGCCAGCGAGGACAGCGTCTTCATGAGCGAGGCCATCTGGTCGGCAGAGGGATTCTTTCCCACGCACAGAACGGCAAGTAGTAGTGCGAGCACTATGAGCACTCTACCGAATGACGCTCCCAGGGTTAGTCGTAGTGTGCCTTGCTTCTTGTCCAGTTCGAGAAAAGGCTGCTCCGCGTTCATGTTTTTCCAGCTCCTGAGTGCAGTATACGATGCACTCTTGCGAGCTCCAGCGCGACGCGTTTTAGACGCGTTATAAGCGTTCGGGAGGGCCAGGACCTTCAAAAAAGCCTCCCCAAACCTGTTGTAACGACGTCTTCGAGCGTAAAGTCTGTCAACTGGACGGGGAAAGAAGTCGCCAATCAATTGATAATGCGGCAAATATAGTCTCGAAGCGCGGTCGTAGCAACGCTTCCTATTTTCTGCGGTAGCTAACAGAAAATACGATCCTGGGTCCGGCCCTTTGCGGATCGGGCCGGCCCATCGCCAGGCAATCAAACAGGGATCTAGGATGACTCGGATCACGAGTAGGTCTCCAATCGGACCTGCGGTCGATCATAGACAGTGCTGGGCGAGAGAAACGCGAAGCCATGACGACTGCACTGAACCTGGCGGTTATGGCTCTTCATGAGATCTGGTGAAAAAGAACGACTTCTGTGCTACTTGGAGTTTCTTTTCGCCAGCTTGCATACCATTTACGATTAGGAACACTTCGCCGGATCCTGCCATCCTTTAGGCCAGAACCCTCCAGTGACAATTCCCGAAGTCCCGCTCGTTCCATCGCGGCGATGTAAGCGGGGAGTTGCCAATCCGGCTGGCTGAAGCCGATCATCTGCACAATAACGGTGCGCCGGTCACAAACGCGCGCGACTGACCTAAACGTCGCTTCGGCTTGCGAAAAGTACTTCTTCAAATCGACGCTATGGCGATCTCCGAACGTATAATACGATGCGCCTTCTCCGTCGAGACTGTTGGCAATCCAAAATGGCGCGGGACTCTCTCTGCGTCCCTGAACCTGCCAGCGATGGTAGAGGATATGGACGCCCGGGTAAGGCGGGGATGTAAGGACGAGTGTAGGCGATTTCAGCGAAGTGATTCTTTGATCTTCCTCGATGCCAACAGCAGATCGGTGTAGGCAGATTGGGTGAGTTCTACGGCCAGCAGCCCCGTACTTCTTTACGGCAGCGCGAGCCGCCGCCGAGTACTCCTTGGCAGAGTTCGTCATCTCCGTAGCATTGGTCCGCAGCATTTTGCGGAACGCATGGACCGTTGGTATACGTTCGCGATTATCAAGAGCCCACTGCGCAGTACGTAGAATAATTATTCTTGCGAGCATTTCTTGGGCCTGGCTGTCGAGACAGGAGAATGAATCGAGTGCAAGCGCGATCATCTTACGGAGCCGCCATGTTGCCCCGCTACTGAGGTGCCTCAAATAGCCTGAGTCTACCCAACCTGCATGAGCAGTAACGGGGTATCTGATGGATGATTCTGAGGCAAGCATTTGAGCCCATTCATCAACGAGGTCAATGTCGCTGTCCGCCATCACTTGGGTTTTGACCTTAGAGACGAACACAGCGAGGCTGTTTATGTCGATCCCAACAGCTTTGCGCCCCAGAACAGAAGCTTCGACCAGCGTCGTCCCACCTCCCATGAAGGGATCAAACACCAGGTCGCCTGGGCGCGTAAATTCTTTGATCGCAGCGCGCACGAAGTAAGGAGAGAACCGCGCGGGGTAACGGTAGAGATTGTGGGTCAGGCCACAGATCTCATCCGGGCACTGTATCGCGTTAAGAAGCCGCTGGCTCGCGTCTGATGTCATCGTTTGTCAGCTTTTCGTTCTGGGGCCCTTTCCGGGGACCCGACTTTACCCATGTGTCGACCTCTTCTCTGTCAAAACGCCACGTGCGCCCGATCTTGTGTCCTGGTAACCCACTGCGCTGCAGTAACTTGTAGAGAGTAGACTTGGGTATCTTGAGGTACCTAGCGAGGTCGTCAATGTCCACCCACTCGGTCAAGCAACTATTATACGCTAACAATGGATAGTAATCACAGCTAAAAACTAATAACAGACAGCCTAAAATAATTTTCCGAAACTTGTCTACATGTTTACAACACATGTTAGATTAGTTTACGTGCCTGTCCTTAATGTGAATCTGCCAATCGATGTCTTTCGGGAAGTAATGGACATGGTGGAGCAGGGCCACTACTCAACACCCGAACAGTTCATGACTGTGGCCGCGTACAATCAGCTAGCGCTCGAGCGAGTCCAGCCAGACGCCAAAGACGCGAAATCGTCGCGAAAACCACGGCTTTCTGTTTCCCGGCGGAAATCCAATGTTCCGACGAACGCGGTACTGACACCTCACTGGAAAGAGCCCGTTTCGGACGGTTCGGATGTATTGCAAGGTGTGCTTGATCGCTTGGCTCGTTCCACGGCAGAGGGGGTTCGCTTCGAAAGCTCGGCCGCACCAAATGAGGTGGGAACAGAACGGATATGGGGGCAAGTCAATCGGCTCTTTCCGCTCAAACTGGCATGTAGATGGATCTATTCTCGAATGCGCGAGAGTTCCGCGTGGCCCAAACTTAACCTTGTGTTGGATCAATTACCGCGGGATACAGCGGTTTTTGGAAGCTTCGTGGAAACCCTTGATGCGAGGGCTGGACGGGCACGCGAATCGGCGCTTTCCGCAGGCTTGCCGCGCGCCGGCAATCTTGCTTCATGTGACAGATTCGCCAGCCAATTTCTTGCCCGGGTCACTCGAGCCAATCGTGTACACCCTGGGGCAGCGTTCCAGATCGGTTTGGCATGTTTAGTTGGCGATGACGTACAGCTTACATCCAAAGGCTGTGAGTTGGCGTTGCTTGAGAACCCACTTCTGGACTCTTCTGCCGGCTCCGCGGAACAGACGTTATCGACTGACGAACGCCGTCTGCTGGTCGATCATATTATGGAAAGCGTTCCTGCCGAACGCGGCGACCAACTGTGCGTATTGACCGCTATACGTGACGGTCATGTGACTCCGGTGGGCCTACTCTCGTATATCCATCGCAACTTTCCTGAGGATTGGAGCGATCTCGCATTCCGCACGCATGTCTATGGGATTCTTGCTCGTCTGGCCGAACTGGGCCAAATTCAGCGAGTCTGGACCGGACGAAGCGTTAACTATCGGCTAACCGACTCCGCTTCGGTACTGGTCGACCAATTCGCAAACGCGAGGACTGCATGATAGCGATAACAGACATTTCAAAGCACATTGACGCCAAAGAGTTTTTGGCAACCGCAACCAAAGCGCTGCACTCGCAGTCGGTTGAAAGTATGCTGGCGGGCCTGCCAATTGTATCTGACAACGATTATGTATTTCGGCCCGAAAATCATGCTGACGGATGGCAAGAAGGATTTCTTCACTGGTATCCCGTCGGTGCTGAGCGCGGCAACGCGGGACGGATCAAGTTGGCGGGTTCACCGGAGAATCCCATCGCGGAGCGTACAGTCAACGCCTTCGAAGCAATCATCGAAATGAAGCGCCAACTTGAAGTGCGCAGCTCGTCGACCCCGGCTCCTCGCAGTCCTCGTGAGGCTGTTGCCAGATACTTCGACCTGCCGCCGCTCTCAGAGGTGCCAAAGCTTCGACAGCCGATCCGTGGCCAGCAGCCAGCAAAGTACATTCGACAGTTGGCGGCGGATATCCGCGTGAGGCTGGTCAGGGGAGGAACTCCCTCTCAATACAGCGTCCTGATCGAGGACAAAGGCATCGGTCAGGCTCCCGGTAGAATTCACTCGACGCTGCTCTCGCTGGGTCAAAGCGACAAGGGCGACAAAGAGTACTTGATCGGGGTGTTCGGGCAGGGCGGATCGTCAGCATACGCCGTGTCGCGATACTCTTGGATAATCTCTCGGCGGCATCCAGAATTGCTTGACGGGGCGAGCGATGGGGTCGGTTGGACCGTAGTCAAACACGTCTATCCAAAAGGCCGCCGCGACGATTACTTCGCATATCTTGCGGCGCATCCTGATGGGCGTGTGCCCGTTCTTCCTCGCGAGGCAGCAGAACGTATCTCGTTCACGCACGGCACCACGTTTGCCCATGTCGGCTATGATTTCGGGAAAACCGAACCAGCGCGCAGACTTTACTCATCCCTGAACCATCTCCTCTTCAATCCGGTGTTGCCCTACGAACTGTACACACGACCTGACCGGAGAGCAGACCCGATGTATGGGAACGGTTACCGCCTGTCGCGGGCCTCTAAGCAGCAACCGGAATGGCTGGACAAAGTGTTTCGAGAACAGGTTGTTGATACCAAGTGAGGATACGGCATGAAGAGCCTCGTTGAACTCGATAAGAGTGTAACTGCGCAAGTCGACACAGTCCGATCGTGGGGAATGATTGACATTCGGCTGATAGTGGCATCGAAGAAGCCGGATGCTCCGGACAGCTCCGGCGCGGAGCCCGACGAAGAGGAGCCGGAAGAGCATTCGGATGGGACAGGTCCCCTCGATTCCTATCTTGAAAGACCCAAAGGCAAGGGCTATGTGGTCTTCCTGGTAAATGGACAGCGCCACGAAACGTTGGACGAATCGTACGTCGGTCGTGAGCTCGGTTTCAAGTACTTGCGCGCACGCACCCTTATTGTGGTTGATGCTGACCGCCTTGCGCCCGAGGCCATCGCACAACTCGTACAGGGTTCACGGCAGGGCTTTTACAAAGGCGACGTCTTCGCTGCGGTCTTGGCGAGAATGACTTCGATTTTGAAGGGTGATCCGGACTTAAAGCGCCTGGAGTCAGACGCCGAACAAGAGATCGCGGAGTTAAAGAGCGGCGATGAGGCGGTTAAGAACAAGCTGGATCAATTGATCGAGGGTCACCACGCAGCCGGTTTGGATGAACTGCCGGAAGGAGCAGGCGCGACCGTCGGTCAGACTGCGGGCCAAGAAGCAGGGACACTTTCCTCTAATGAATTCGTCGTGCAGGAAGATCCTACAGTCGGCGCACCGGCTTCGGGGCCGGTACTCGTGATTGAGCCGCATGGAAAAGTAATACGCGTACAGCCCAACGAGCCAAAAGCAATTTCAGTTTCAGCTCTGCCTGAGACCGACTGGAAACTATTGGACCATTTCGAGATCCGCGTAGATCCGGTGCTTCCAGAGCTGAAGGTCACCCAGCAGGACTCCGACCGTGGAAAATCCGTGAATCTGTTGTTTGCCGAAGCCGAAGACTTTCCACCAGAGGATTACCCAGTTATCGTTCAGCTGAGCTGCGTCGCCCAATTCAAAGGCTATCCGGAGCCAAGACTTGAACAACGAGAAGTGATCATAAGCCAACGAAAGCCACGCCAGCCGAAGCCACCACCAAGCCTCCGGCCGATGCCAACCTTTCTTCGTGTCGTCAGTCGGCAACCAGTTCAATTACATCCGGACGGACCTGCCACCCACGTCAGATTGCGCTGGGACGGCGAGGATGAACTAGCAGCGGGGACTGAACCAAAATGGAAATTTCACGGCAGATGTACATCTCATCCGGAATTCCCGAAGCCGATCTTCACGCTACCCCGGCGGGGAAGCTTCGAGGCATTGCTGGAACTTGCCGGTGAACTTCCCGTAGCCACAGAGCTGACGTTTCAAACAGAAGGCACTGGCCCAAGGGGTGAACTACTCGCGACCTCGTTCCACGCGGTCGTGGCGGAGCCTGTGGAACCAGAGGAGCCCCGCAAGGTTTCCGAGGAGAGTGCAGGAATGAAGGGGCGGCGCGCACCCTATATCCTCCGATTTGTCACCGAACCGGAGTGGAAGTCCACACCGTGCTGGGGCGCAACTGAATGGGCTCTCGAAGATTCCGGATGCTATCAGGAGCCAACACAGTCAAACCCCCTGGTCCTCATCATCAACGAAGACTGCGCGCTTCTCAGGTCCGCTCGGGAGGCGATGATCGGCCGTAAGCTAGACGAGGCGACGATCAAGCGTCGCGTCAATAACTACGCGGCGCATATTGCCTACCACCTCTGGCAGATGTATCAGCATACGCAAAACATGAAGGCTCTCCAAGCCGTGGATGAAAACACGCCGGTTCCGGATGATGAGCAGCTTCGTGGAGAAATCAATCGAGTGGCAGCAACCCTTATAAATTTGATGGAACAGGAGCTCCGGAGCGCTGTTGGAAGAGCCGGGTAAGATCGCGCGGGATGTGAGGCGTTGCCACGAATCCAGAGGTGATCAGACATGGGAGCCTCGTTACAACGTGAAACCGCCTAAAAGCGCGTCAGTCCCCCTGGGCTTGACGTGAAACGAGGCTGCATGCGATCATCGGGATGAACGTTACTGAGGTACGTAACGGCATCCGCGTGGACCGACTTGAAGAGAGCGGAAAAGCGCCAGAGCTTAGGCTTTGAGATCCGACGACCCGATTGGGTCCTTCGATTGCGGCGCAAGTTGGAATCGTTGCGGTCGGTTAGGCTTTTAAAGATAACCAGATCGACCGGCTGGGACGTAAGTTAAAGTAACCACAGACGTTCGTCGATATTTGCCGCAGCGCTACGAGTTAGCGCTGCGGTATCTTTTTAGCCTTCAGATCCCTACATAGTCGTTCGGATAAAGGTTGGCGTGGTCCGCGCTCACCGAGATGGGTCCATTCCGAGAACAATCAAAGCTCATTTGCTCGAACGAACGGCCTCCCTCCAATTGTGCGTCGTGATGGAAACCGTCAGGCAAGGGCGTCCCAAATCGATAAACGCTCCGAAGGAAGTCCTGTAACACGAAAATGTCGGAGTCCTCATCGACCTTGGGCAGTTGTCCATGAAATTCGCTCGCGCGGGCGCAAGGAAAGACCACGTTGCGAGCATCGCGAAAGATCATCTGCCGCTCCTGATGACGGAGGAACACAGGCAATTGGTCCTTATCAAACATCTCGGGGACGATATCGTCGGGCATAGCACTCTCCCATGCGCGCGTCCGGCGCGTCAACTCGCAAAAGGCTTGTCGAAGCCTTCGTTCGCGTAGGTGGAAATTAAGCGGTGGAAGGAGAAGAGGTTCGGATGATTTCCGACCTTCGATCCGCGGTTGGAGAGCGCCAATCAATTCCCTGGAATAGACCTCGAATCCTTTTCTGAGAGCTCTCTCGCACGCATCGCGATCATGGCGCTTTTGATGTCCGGAATCGTCAAAAAGCGCAAGGTCTCGAAGCGGTACCGGAAAGACGAAAAAGTCGAAGGCATCTAGCAGCTGCTGTTCGTCATCTGCGGGGACATAGAATAGAGCAATTCGTCTCGGCTGAGGAAGTTGACCTTCACCCCGATTTTTGAGTCGCCGAATTGAGAAATCGGCGGCGGCACGAAGTAAGCTTTCGATGGGATGCCGTCGATACAGATTCCCGTCATGACTGCCGGAAGATACGGCGATCACCTTGGAATATGTACCAGCAAGGTCTTTTAGGAATTCCTCGATTCTGGTGTGTAGAGGATGAGGAAGCCCAGCAAGGAGAAGTAGATCCACGGGCGTAATCGACCGCGATGTGACAATCGATGGTCGGGTCCGCGTTTTTTTCCTCTTCTTGCCACTTCCCATGATGGTTTAACGAAGCCTTGACAAGATTTGAGCGATGTCGGCAGGGATCATGAGGCGTTGCGCCACGTCGGTGGGCTGAGCAGCGAGCAAACGGTCGAGTGCAGTCTTGCCCGCCTCAGCGATGTCCTTCTCCTCCTGATCGAGCCTGACGAATTGTTCGACAAGTAGGCCATGGATGGATGCCCACTTTTGAATACGTCCTTCGAGGTCACGCCGATCGCTGGAGGCCAGCGCTTGGAGACGATCAACCCGGAGACCCGGGCGTCGATATTCGTTTTCGACGAGGACGTATTCTGAGGCGCGATCGACCGAAAGGGCACCGATTTCGTACTTAAACGGGCGCGAGCGCCGGACGTAGACCGGTTGGCCTCTTGCGTCTATGCAGAATGCAAGAAGGACTGGTCGGGCGATGTCCTCCAGTCGTACGGTTACGGACTTATTATTGCCAAGTCGCTCATCAATTTGCGCTAAGACAGAATCGCGGACGTCGGGTGTTATGACGGCAACGTAGGCGGGCGAACGCTTATCCCAAACAATATCCAAGTCAGGAGCTGCGCAGTCCTTGATCAACTGCTTCAGGCTTCGTTCTCCACGATCCGTCGGCCATGCGTTTTCTTTGTCGAGAGCGGTTCCAAGGTGCGCGAGCAGCAGGGGCGTACGGTTGGCAGCATAGTGCGCTCGTACCATCGCGGTGATCTTGTCCTTGAACTCCTCGGGCGGGATTGCCATGGAAGCCATTCTATCTGATCGTGTTCGCCGCCAGCGCCATTGCGCACCGCCTGACACCTCTCGGGGGATGGCGAAGCTACAATATGTGCATTGGGAGAACTGCTCAAACAGGAGGAGGCGGCGCGGCGGGTGTTCAAGACGACCATCGAATATCAGCGCACGTTGCTTCTCAACGCGAATGAACTGGCGGCCTGGGATCCGCTTGCCATTGGGAGACAACAGACGCCTGCCGGACAGTCAAATGTCGTGATTTGATAAAGCTTAGAAGGAGCGTTCAGCCGTGATACCCTTTTCAGCCTATTTCGATGCCAGCGGGACAGTTGATAGCCCAGTGCTGACCGTCGCCGGATTCGTCTCTACGGATAAGAAATGGGCGCGTTTTGATGCGGTCTGGAGTGCCCTTCTAAAGCGAGAAGGCATTAAGTGCTTTCACATGACGGATTTCGTGAGCGGGAAAAGAGAGTTTTCTCATGGATGGAATACTGAGCGAAGACGAGCACTCATAAAGGACTTGGAGAAATGTATCCAAGAAAACGTGAATAAAAGTTTCCGCGTGGCCATGCTCGTTAGTGACTACAGGAAGGTCAATGAGGCGTTCGTGCTGAGCGAGAACTACGGCATGCCGTACGGGATCTGCGCGATCATGTGCGTGTATGAGTTGCGTCTATGGGCTGAGAGGAAGAATGCCCTCAATCATCTTCAGTATTTCTTCGAAGACGGAGACAAGGGTAAGGGTCAGCTTGAAACCACGCACAAGCGCATCTACGGCGCGTCAGCATTCTTTTTGACCAAGAGCCAAGCGACGCCACTGCAGGCAGCAGACTTCGCCGCATGGAAGACGAGGGCTGCACTGGAAAAGGCGCTGCGACCCGATCACACGCTAGAGAAGGGTAAAGAGTTGTTGCGCTCCCTTGAAGGACTGAAGAGGATTCCAAAAGACGGAGGCGTGATAACCAAAGCTGGTCTTGTAAGATGGTGCGAAAAGTTTGGAGTTCAACGCAGATAAATCCGTATAACCCGGTACAAACCGGGCGAACCTGCGCGGATGTTATTTGATACTTTCCCTGCATAACTCGCACGCGTCCCGCTGGGCCATCATCGAGCCGCCGTCGAGGCTCGGATCAGACATGCTGAGCCGCCTGTAGTTCCAGGTTCGCGGCCGGTTCATGATCAAGGTGTCCACGGCGTAGATCGCGAGGGAACCGACCGCCTGCAGGATATCCGCGATCGCCGGCGTTCCGGGACACGGATAGCGGTCGTCGTTCACGATATCTGGGAACATACACGCGATACAGGGGCCGTCCGCAGCCTGCACGAATACATAACCATGATCGGCGTCGCGACTGACGGCGGTGAAAATCACCGGGATCTCCTTCGCGCGGAAGTACCAGCTCGCCGTGACGCGAGCCGGATTGTTGTCGACGCCACAGATCACGACGTCGCAGGCGAGATCGATACCGCGGGCTACCGCGTCTTCAAACTGGAATGGGTAGCCGCGAATGTTCGTCGCGACGATACATTCCGGCTGGAGATTCCCGGCCAGCGCGATCGCCTTGTTCTCGCCCACATCCTTTATATAGAACCTCTGCCGGTTGAGATTGCTGGGCTCGACCGCGTCATCGTCGAGCAATGTGATCCGACCGACGCCCTTGCGCACCAGGGTGGGCGCGATCTGCGAAATGATCCCGCCCGCTCCGATGCACAGGGCGTGGGTACGGGAGAAGGTTTCCTGATCGAATCCGGGAATCTTCCGCTGGCGGTCTTCGGCTTCGGGGATCGCCGTGCCTCGCAACTCAATCGAGGTTCTTGATCCGATAAACGCCGGGCGCATAAGGCTCAACTCCGTCCCCATAAATTTCAAGTTCAAAGTTCCGGTCGAGCCGGATGAATCGCACAAAGCCGTCGCGGCTGAAGATCGCCATGATCGCCACGTGCCCGGCTTTTTCGAGCCGGCGCTGGAAGTTCTCATCCGTGCCCGATGGATGCGTAGCGTCAGGACCCCTCCCCGGATGACTGTGGAAGTGCGCCAGGAACTTGTGTCCGAACTGTTCGAGTTTGATCAGCACGTTGTGCGTCGAGGGCATGTCGGCGACGACACCCATCGGGGTCCGCCGTTGGTGCGCTAACTCGGCCCATTGATCGAGCACGTGGACGCCTTCGACCTCGGAACCGGTCACGAAGAAAAACTGCTCGTTCGCGTCCGCCGTCAGCTTCTTCGCACATTCGTGGAGAAAGAGCGAACTGACCGCGTAACGGCGCGGCTCGTCCTTTTTCCTGGTGTTCTCGTCGACGATCCGCTCCAGGCTCGTAAGGAAATCGTTCGTCCGGCGGATCTCGGTTTCAAGGCGTGCCGTCCCTTTGCGGGACCGCACGGCCTCCGTGAACTGGCCGATCAGCTTCTCGCGCTTCTCGACCAGCTTCTGTTTCTTTTCATTGATGTGGGTCGTTCTCATTGGTATGCCTCGGTGATAAGTCGTTCGATGGTTAATATTCCCGAGCTCACATCTTTTGGTCGCCGCGCCATATGGACGGAGTACCAGTCGTTTCCACGAGGGGTAAAACAAATCCAATGGCTGTGGCGCCGGATCTGGGCCGAGGGGTTATGGAGAAAGAAATTGCTGCCCGACCAACGCTCTTCGATATAGCCTTGAAACGCAGCGTACGGAGTCTGATACGATCCCGTGTAATTGGTGCCGTCGTACCTCCAGCCGCGCTCCTGCCAATACGGAATCTCGCGGCGCTTTACGGAAATAGTGGGGCCGTGCCCCCGCACCACCCGCGAGATCGTGTCGCGGATGGAAACGGGAGCAGGCCGGGTGCCGAGTTCTCTTACGCGCATACCGTAATGCCAACCTCGGCCTTTGTGGAGCTGAAAATTTTCTCGCCGTCGTTTACCTTGTCGTAAATGCTTTCGGCGGCGGCGAAGAAGGGTTCGTTGGGGCCTTTGCTGAGCAAATAATCCCCAAGGTTCAACTGGTGGAGAATGTCGCCGGCCGTTGTGCCCGGTTGAATTTCCACGTCCCGGATCTGGCCGGTACCAGCAACAACTACTGATAGTTTTTTCATGATGGTTTTCCAATCTGGGAGGCAGGTCCTCTCCCGCTACGGTTGATCCAAACGCCGGTCGCAGTGAACGGCGAAAAACACTTTTATAAAAAGGAGGCCAAGAAACTTTCTTGGCCTCGTAGGGCGCGGGGCTCATGCATCGGGTGCTGGCGTCGCGCCGGAAACTACACTGACTCGAAGAGCTTCTTTGCCTCTTCGAACTTTTGAAGCTGCCGCCGTTTCGTTTTCAGATCCTCTTCCATTTCGGCGATCTCGGCTTTCAGCTTGGTCGCTTGGTCCAAGATGACCTCCACGGGGGTCTTTTTCTTCCACGGTTTGCGTTCCGGCTTGGCCGGGGTTGCTTTCGGATCGGTCGTTTTTTGTACTACCATCTTTTTTCTCCTTGTTGAGTTGTTGTTGGTCGTTTGCCCACTGTTCGAGTTTCCGGATCGCTTCGCGCTTCGCCGGCAGTTCGATATGGGTATAGAGGGCGTGAACTCGCGCGCCGGAGGAGTGCCCCATCAGTGCCATCCGAATTTCCTGGAGGACACCGGCTTCCATCAAGCGAGTGTTAAAGGTGTGGCGGAGATCGTGAAAACGCACGTGGCGGACTCCGGCGTTCTTGAGCGCCGTTTTCCACGAGCGCTTCACGATGCGGACGGCGCGCCCCTTGAAATCGATCACCAGCCCTTCGCTCTTGCGGTGGTGCACCAAGTGCGCATGCAACCGCTCGGTCAAAGGAATTTCCCGTGATTCGCCTTCGGGCGTCTTCGAGTGCGTGACGAACAGCACTTTCTGCGCGAAATCGACGTCCTCCCAGCGCTGGCTGGTGATCTCGCCGCGGCGCATTCCGGTGTCGAGTGCGATCACGATCATCGCGTGCAGATGTTTTTTCGCGGCAACGAGCAGATGTTGCTCCTCGGCGACGCTCAAGATCTGCCGTCGCGTGCGTCGCTCGCGCACCATTTTCATGCGCGCGAGCGGATTGGCCGGGATAAGCTGCTCATCAACCGCCCAGTAGAGAATCCGGCGTAGCACGCTCAGGTCGCGATTGGTGGTGGCGTCCTTCACCAGCCGCTTCGGATTCCAGGTCTTCCGTTGGTGCCGGAACTCCTCGGCCAGGGACTTCGTGATCCTCTGCACGGGAGTTTCGGAGAAAAACGGAAGCAGGAACTTCAAGTGATACAGATGGTGCGGCCGGACGGCGCCGCTCGCGATGAACCGCGCGGCGAGTTCGCCGAATCTCATATCGGGATCGAAGTTGACGATCTGGAACCGCTGGTTGTTGGCTTCCTCCTTGAGCTTGGCTTCGATCTTCTCGGCCTGCTTTCGGTTGGAAGTCCCGGTGGAATACTGGTGACGAACGCCATCCCTATACAGGTAGGCCCACCAGACATTTCCGCGCTTGAACAGGCTCATAATGCTCCTTCCTGCTGGTTTTCGATCCAGCGCGTTATTTGGTTGATGTAAAAGATCAATCTGCCGCCGCCGCAACGGAAGTACGGAAGTCCGCGCGGAATAAGCGTATTGCGCACGGTCCAGGTCGAGCAGCCGATAACACGCGCGGCCTGGCTGGTCGTGAGCGGCGTTCCCATGGGCTCCGGGGGCGGGCAATGCTGCGGGCAACGCTGCCCTAGGCTCATCGGCGCAAAAGCCAATGAATCCGTGCATTTCGGGCCGGGACCGAAACCCGACTTGCGCTTCTCGCGGAGTACACGATCCATTACCGATCACCTCCGCGTTCTCCGCCATCACGCAGGCGTTTCAGGAACGAGTAGATCGCTCGGCGGAACCATTGGGGGATCTGTGACCAGACCGACCAGAGAATTGCAAGGGCAATCCCGATGAAGACGAAGGAGAGTAATGCATTCGGATTTGAAAGAACAGTTACCAGAAAGAAAAGCACTAACGCGACGGATGCAAGAACCAGAAAGAATCCGGGAATCGCGGAGAGAAGGAGTCCGAGGACTGGAGCCCAGATAGGGCGCAGCGGTTGCGGCGTCGAGAAATCCCGGCTGCCGCAACGAGAGCATACCTCGGCTCTCCGGGGATTCGGATGCATGCGGGGACACAACTTCGTGTCATAGCTCCTGCCGCAATAGTTACAAAATAGCGGTTCACCCGTCGTAATTCGGCCACAGTTGAAACAGAATTTCACTTGAGGTCTCCGATGAGTGGCTGGGGGGTGTGATCCTTTGGGCGGTTCCATATGGGTGACCAGAAGCCGAGTTTCGTGATCGACTCGAACGATGTGAACCAGAAAATCTTGTCGGTGAGTTCGGCGGTTGCCGTGCGGAGCGATGCCAAGCGGCGTTCCGAATTCGCGACAACGAGGACCCGGAATTGTGCATGTCCAAACTGCCGTTCGAAATTTCCGGAGACTGCGTAGCGGATATACGACTGGACCTTTGCGCGCCACACGGAACGGGTTTCGTTACCCAAATCGATCTCGAGGAATGCGGTGAGTATTCTCACGGGAGTTCTCAACTCGAGGTACCCATCGGGGATCAACGGAATAGTGTCGTCTACAGATTCGTAAAAACTTTTCCACTGGACGAACTGCACGCCGGGAATCGGTATTGGACGGTGCTTTACCGTGCAATAGATGTCGTTGATGGACAGTTGGTGGGCGACGAAGAAATCTGCGACTACGGTCTCGTCGTTTCCCCGGCGAAGGCCGCGATACGGAACGCCGACAAGTTCTGCGCCGCGTTTCGACAGCGAGTACAGCGCCTTGCTTCCGCTCGCGGTCGTTCCGAGGAAAAATCTGCGGAGCAATCGCGCGCGGTGGAGTGCGAGGAGCCGAGTGTTCACTCGCGTTGTTGATCCGAATCCACCGGCGCACTTTGCCTGCTCACGATCCCCGACGCGCATTTCTGCGAGTTCCCGCATCAAGTGGCGGTCACGATCCTGCACGACGATTCCCTTGCTATTCCCAGCCATGGAGAACCTCGCTGGTTTTCCGGCTCGATATCGCTTGGCGTTGCCGCACTTCCGCCTCGATGTCACTCCGCTTTCGAGACCAACGCGCTCGGGACCGCGCGATAAGATCGGAGGGATCAGTTTTGGGTTCGGCAAGCATCGGCACCATGGTTTGCTGCCAGCGTTCCGCGCCTGTCTTCACCACCATGTGTCGCCGTGGGAGATTCTTGAGAATTTCCGCCAGTGTTTTTCCACCGTCGAGCGCGTTGGCGACCTGCGTCGCGTCGGAACTCGAGAGCTGGAAGAAGATCTGCGTCCCAACCGCATTGATGGCGGCGCGCATCTCGGGCGGATACTGATCCAGGAATTGATTCGCCGACACAATCGAGATCGCGAATTTGCGGGCTTCACTCAGCATCGTTTCGAGTCCGCTGCCGTAGGCGACGAGGTTTTGAATTTCGTCGCAATACAGGGTGAAGAGATTGCGCGAGTTCCGCGCGAAGAGCGCGTTCTTGATCATGGTGAGGAATAGGCTGCCGAGCGTCGCGGACTGATCGCCGAGTTTCCCCTTGTGAAGATTGAGGATGATCCGGTACCCGCGATCCATGGCGTCGACCAGCGAGAACGTCGAATGAGACTGGCCAACGATATGCCGGAAATGCGTATCCGCCGTAAACGCGGATATTTTGTTCAAGATCGGCTCGCGCATGGTGGCGCGCATAGGCTCGCTCACGGAGTCATAGCGAAGCTCAAAGTACTGGCGCACCTCGGTGTTTGTGACGTTCCTCAAGCAACGCGCGCGGAATCCGGCATGGCTCAGGAGCGGACCAACTTCGAGTAGGGTGAGGCCGCTTTCGGCGAGAACATACAGAGAATTTCGTAGCAGTTCATCCGTGCGGGCCCCGAAGGACTCCAAATGCCATCGCTGGCGCAGGACTTGGGTAAACTCCGCGATCTGGATGAACCGGCTATTCCCGTTCCGCGATTCGAGCGGATTGATGCCGACCGACATGGTCGGATCGTCGGGCTCGACGATAATGGTCCGGTCATCGAGATTTCTCTTGACAAGTTTTTCTTGATCGGCAATCGTGCCGAGCAGGAATGGCGTCAGATCGCCATGCAGATCGAACGCAACAAACCCACGAGATTCCTGTATGTCCTTTTTTAGAAGGGACTTCAGAAGATACGACTTGCCGCTCCCGGTTTTTCCAAGCAAGGCGATCGATTCGGCGCGCCGGTTATGTGCAATCTCGACACGGCTTTGCGTGGGATTTCCATCGACCAACCGAGGACCCAGGTACAGGCCACGAGCCACGGGGGTTCGGTGGCGCTCGACCCTGGTCTGGTTCCATAGGTGAGCCAGGTAAGCCATGATGCTTTCCAGGAGATTCTTCACGATTCCAATGTGGGGGTGGGTGTGATGGAAACGGTAACAATCGGGGCGATGGGCTATTCGAAATTGGTGATCAGTAGCTCCGGGTACCGCTTCCCGGCGTCCTTCTGCGACGTGTAATGAAGGTCAACTTCGCGCTGGTGGAATCCGCGAAAGATCTCCCGGATCTCGGCAACGTCGTTGATCGACACGATGAATTTGCCCTTGATCGCGCGGAGGCGATCGGCGAGCTTTACGAAATCGTCATCCTTGAAATTGAACCGGTAGAGCTTCCGCCGGAAATACGGCGGATCCAAGTAAAACAGCGTTTCCGGCTTGTCGAATCGTTTGAGAATCTCCTCGTAGGGCAACGACTCGATCTGAACCCGCGCCAATCGTTCATGCGCCTGATCCAAAATCTCCGGCAGCCGCTGCGGATTGAAAGGTCGCGGCGCAACGACCGCGTGCTGGTAATCCTGCCGACGGACCAGCCCGGCGAACGAGTTTTTTTGCAGGTAGAGAAATCGTGCGGCTCGCTGAATGTCGGTGAGCGTGTCCGGATTTTCCGCCTTCAAGGTGCCAAACCACTTCCGGCTCGCCAGCATGAATTTCATGCAGCGGATCAGCTCCTCATGATGTGCTTGGCAGACTCGGAACAGGTTCACGATGTCGCCGTCGAGATCGTTCAGCACCTCGACCGCCGACGGTTCCTTACGGAACAGAACCTGTGCGCCTCCGGCGAACGCCTCCACATACGTTGTGTGATTCGGGAAGAGCTCGATGATCGTCTTTGCAAGGCGATGCTTTCCGCCAATATACGGGAGCGGGCCGACCATGGATTAAAGCAATGGACGCTGATGGTTAATGGCTTCAACCTCGACCTTAATTGAAGCTCAGTCAGTTTACGCGGTGGGATCGCGAGTGTGTAGATGCGTAAATGTGCGGTGCGCGCACATCTGCACACCTTTAGCAAGAGATCGGAAGTCGCTAGACTGATTTCGTATCAATCATTCCGAAGGCCGCCCGCCGGAAGATCGCTCGATTCTCCGAGGAGTGTTTTGATACCTTCAATCATTCCAGTGATCTCGGGATCGACGCGATCAAAAAAGGTGCGAACATCCCTCATGAAGGCCCGCAAGTCGGAAGTATTGCTAGTTTTTGTCCATCGACGGAACGGTTTTCGCGCGTCAATGTTGAGTTGCTGGTCCTTTAGCACAAGGTTCGAACCGACAATTGTGAGCATAAGGCGCTTACGCTGCAAATCAGGGGTCTGGAAGCGGGAAACCAAGCTGGCATTAAGCGAAACGAGGGATCGCGAAGGTTCGAACCGATCCTCGGCGCGATTGAGCTTTTCGAGCCCCTTAGCGATTCCAAGCCGTCGCATGTCGAGGTCCTGCCGCTGGGTTACATACTCCTCATCGCCTATGAGGTCGCGAATCCTCAGTTTCGTGAGGTTTTCAAGTTCTTTCGTTGTGGCCGCCTGCGCCTTCAGGAGCGAGGCCGTTTGGTTGACGCGTTCCTCCCGCTTCCCTGAAGCCGCGAGATTAACGCGCGCGAGCGCCCATTTTTCAAAACGCTCAGGAAGCGTGATCTCTTCGAGGAACTCCACGATTTGATCTTCAAGCTCCTCCAGTGGAATATACGGCTGTTGGCACTTGAGATCGTGCCGGCGTTTGGTGCAATGGTAATAGATGAATTGCTGTCCATAGCGATTGGTCTTCTCTTCTCCGGTGACGGAGAATCCGCATTCGCCGCAACGAATCATGCCCGTGAAGGCAAACGACCGTGTCTGGCGTGGCACTCCTGGACGTCCTAGCAGACGCTGAACCTGGTCAAACTCATCCATGGTGACCAGCGGCTGATGTTTCCCAGGGAAGATCTTGCCTTCGGATTCGAGGATGCCTGTGTAAAACCGGTTGGTGAAAATGCGGTACGTCGCGCTCAGCGAAATCGGTTTGCCGCCGCTGCGCTTGCGGCGCACGGTGCGTAGCCCCCAGTCTTTCGTGGCAATCTCCCAGATGCGGGACGGCGGGTACGCACCCGAGAGCATCAGTTGCCACATTTGCCGCACGAGGGGAAATCGCTCGGGATCAACGATGATTGTTTTCGCTTCCTTGTCGTTCAGGTAGCCGAGTGGCGCCAGCCCTGGGAGCCACCCACGCTGCACCTTTGCCCGATAGCCACGACGGACATTTTCACTCAGGCTGTCCACGTAGTACTTCGAGTATCCAAAAATGATCGACAGCATGAACTTTCCCTGCGAGTTGTTTTCAAAACTAAACGTGGCGAACCGCAAATCTTTCAGGGACTTCATGTCCAGCAAGTAGATGATGCGCCCGCCATCAATGGAGTTCCGGGCGAGGCGATCCGGATGCCACGCGACAATGCCATCCGCTTCCCCGGCGGCGATGCGTTTCAGCATCGCATCGAAGACAGGCCGTCCGGGAGCTTTGGCGCTAAACGACTCTTCAAAGATCTGTACAATCTCGACATCGTGCCACCCTGCCACCAAGCGCTCCATTTCCTGACGTTGCGACTCAATGGACATGACCTGACGGTCTTCGTCCTCGCTTGATTTTCGGCAATAGAGAAAATATTTCATGTGAGACAAAAAGTCATAGCTGCTCCTCGGGCTCCAATGACGAGAGGATCACGAACAGATCGAGGAGCGCCATCGCGCGCTGCCTCGCGTCCTCGGGCGAGATCAGCTCGTTGAACTCGTCCTGCCAGATTTTAATGAATTCTTGTACATCGCCCTCGGTGAGTTGCATCAACGCAAGATACCGGAGGGAATCCGTCAGAGAAAGATGCGCAAGTGTGCGGGCCGAGTAGGGTTCTGTACCAAGCGCAGTTTAATTCTATGGCCGTCATATTAGCTTGTCAAAGGCTGCGACATGCTCGACGTGCGAAGGTTCTAGCCTAGGGCCGCACGGCAGACACGTCAAATCATCAACTCCGCACGCACATCAACAGGTCTTTCCGATGCGCGCGATCACGCTCACCATCGTCTAGATGATGTTGTTCCAAATCCTCATTCAAGCAGCGTTCGATTGGATGCGCGATCTTCTCGCCGAGCTTTTGGGTCGCTGCTTCGGTGCGTTTGTCGCTAAGCGCCGCATGCGGAAGGGCAAAAGCCATCAACGCAAGACCCCACAGGAACCACCGCCGAGACCGGATCGCTGATGATATCGCGTCAGTATGTGCGCGCGGCGCACTTTTATGCACCTTTTTTATACGCGCAGGGCTGGTACCTTTAGAGGGAAAGGTCGACCACCGCTCGAACGCAACATGACATGACATATCACGTCACCCAAAATCACATTCGGAAACATCGAAAGAAAACGGGTTTGAGTCAGAGCGATATTGCCGTTCTGCTCGGGTATCGAAATCACTGGCAGGTTTCGAGGCATGAACGGTCCGACGCGATACCACCCCTTCTCGCAGCGCTCGCCTATCAGGTGATATTCCAAGTTCCTGTATCGGTCATCTTCGCCCCTATGCACGGCACCGCCACGAAAATCATCGAGCGCAACTTGGCAGACTTCGAACGCGTCTTGACCACCGGCGCCGCTCGTCGTTCGCCGCGAGCGATTGCGCAGAAACTAAAATGGCTGAAGGCCAGACGCACGTAAATAAGGATGGCGAAGGGTCACGGTTTTTGGCTCTCGAAATCCGTCCGACGAAGGCTGGGTTCGCCGTTTTCGAGGATTCTACCATGCTGGATTGGGGTGTGAGGGGTTACGGTCTGACGCCCGCATTTCGAAGGATCGGGGCCTTGCTGAGTCTCTATGCACCGTCCGTTATCGTCATCCGGCGACGCCATTATCTGAAACATGGTGACCCTGGCGCGCGCGTAGTGCAGAGTATCAAGTTGGGAGCCCGACGCAAATCGATCAGCGTTCGATCCTTGGACACTCATCACATCCGCGCATATTTCAAACAGCGAGGATGCGAGACCAAGCACGCCGTCGCGACGCTTCTTGCCGAAAGGTTCCCCGAGCTTGCCTGGAAGGTTCCTCCTAAGCGCAAACCTTGGCAGTCCGAACCGCATAACACGCTGATCTTCGATGCAGTCGCCATTTCCGTGACCTTCCTGACCGCGGAATCTGAAGGCTTGAGATCGCGGTCACCTTCGGTCGCCCCGCCCACCGGCGAATAGACGACAATGTGCGTCCGCCAGCTTCTTGGGATGGACGACCGAAGATGATCACGATAGTTGTCCGCAATTCTTGGTGGGAAACGCCGGGATTACGGCGTATCTCGGTCGTAGCGAGTCGCAAGACCGAAAACCCTTGACGGGATAGGAGACAGAGCGCTCCGAAACTGCCCTCCCTTTGAAGTGACCGCGTACGGCTGGTTTTTAGGTGATCACCGAGGATTTTCAAACCGAAGGCGGCAGCGCTAACAGTTTCTTACAGGAATGTTTCGGAACCGTTGCAAGGATCACAGACTGGCGAGCTGCACCGATTCTGAACTATAATTCTCATCTAATCAGATTGTGAAAGGAGGATTCTGATGGCGGACCTGTCGGGTCACAGCGTTAACACGATAGACAATGCGTTAACCGTCTTTAGCGACCGGAATCTCAGTTCTACCTTTGGGCTGTTAGACAAGGGTGTGAGCATCCAACTTGGCACAGTGTCGGTGGTCGATGACCGGGAATGGGTCGAGGTCGGTCTCGTAAACGGTTCGTCCAGGTTCGCGCTTGCTTCCGCTGTTCGTAGCCACACTGATGTTCCTCGAGAGGTCCGGGACATTCGTAAAGAACTGAATGTTCCGCCTCATTCGAGCCAGACACGAGATGAGCCCAAGCGATCAGCCTGGTCGTTTTTTGTCGGCTGGGGTCTGATCGTCTTTGCGATACTGGGCACTCTAACTCAATGGGGTCAGCCCCTTACCCCGACCTTACTAACCGCAGCTGTAATGATCATGCTTGGAGTGGGTTCCCTCAAATCACGAACATTTGCCATCGTCGTCGGAATCTTGTTCATAACCATTCTAGCCGTCGCTTTTATTTCAACCTACATGCACAAGCGCTGATACCTGATTCCAACTAGTTTGCGATCATGTCCAGATCTGAAGCAGGTTCGCCAGATTCAAGCGTTGTGGGCGGGGCAGCTTTGGAGCTCTCTGGCTTGAGCGTTCCAAAACTGCCCTGTGCTTCTTCTGAACCGGGATTCGACCTGCGTTCTCTAAACGCGCACACTGCCTTGAAAGGCTGACTTGGACAACGCGATGAACTTTTGTCGGAGAGCGGCAAAAACGAGCATAACGACAATGCCTGCGGATGTGAGAGCCACAGTCCCCGGTTCTGGGATGACGCCGTTCACGGAATATGTAGTACCAGAAGCGGAGGTGAACGTGGCCCCGTTCACCAGGCGGCCAGCGTTATCAGTCACCATCAAACCGCTCAGAATGAGAGTGTTTGAAAAATTCGCGCTCGCGCTAGCGTTACCTAGACCAGTCAATTGTCCATACCCGTTCCCGCCCGAGAGCGGCGTTATCGTGCCGGTACCAGCAAAGAGGTCAAAATAAATGCCGAACGGCGTGCCATAGGTAAAAAAGAAAGTCCTCGGCACTAAGAACTGCCCAGAAGTTGAAGCGGGATGCAGGGCGCCTTGCTGTTGCTCCAAAGACGACCCGACGGCGATAAAAACTTCAGCAAACGCGTTGTCTGCAGAACCAATAGAAGAGATCGTGCCGTCGAGATTGTAACTGATGAAGAGTTCACCGGTTTGGCCGGTTAACGGAGCAAAATTGATAGTAATGATGTCTTCGAAAACGCCATCAGCGGTCGCAGCGGTGTACTTGGGTGTTCCCGTTATGTCTAGTGTTGTCGACGAACGAGACCTCAAAACCCCGTAACCAGAAGTGGCGCTGATGTCCGCTGTCGCGACTGATCCAACCGACATCGATCCGAAGCTGCCGTTAATCGCCGCGGTCCCCGATGCTACGATCTGCTCCTGTCTGGATATACCGCACGATCCAGTCGTTTGCGACATGCAAAGAAAAGCGTCGGCTGTGTTGAAGGCATTCAAACTAGCGGCCACCAAAGTCCCGCTGGCAAGCACTGAAGAAGCAACTACACGACCCCACAAAGATTGCATATTCAATCCTCCTTGGCTAGGGCAATTCTATCACTTCCAAAGGGTAACGCTCGGGCCATTTTCCAAAGAGTTACCTCTTTCGGTAACCCGGCGGAGCGCATACGATTCGCTAGTGCGTGTCCGATTCGGCAGAACTGGCAACCCCGGTTGAAAATTCGCCATCACCCCAGCTAGGTCGCACATTTTCGAATCGACGAAGTAGCAGAGAACATGCGTCTCGTGCTCAGGACCACAGATCCGAATTTGCGATTCGGGAAGCGGTTCGTGGAAATAAGAAGAATCTCACGCCCGACGAGAGGCGCGATCACGAGCGTTATCCCAGGGGACCGATCACGTTGATCGAGAGGACCGCCCCTCGCAGCTCACGGGCGATAATCCACTCGGATCACAGACCCTGGTAAAGGTACTGCTTGTGTTTTTCCGATAACGTGATTCCAAGACGTTCCGCAATCAGCCGAAGGCCGAGCTTCAGGCCAGCCTCGCCGTCAGATGCAAAGGCTTCTCGAAGCTCCTGGCGCGTCCGCGCGGGAAGTGAAAAATGAATTCCGTACGTCTGGGAGGACCAAATCCAGTAATCGCGAATGAAAGGAACTACAACCGCCCAATACGGAGATTCCATCATCCAAGGAATGAGCGATCGCAGAAAACTGTAGATCGTCAGATTAAACGCCTCGCGTGGAGCCGCGGCCATCACCGCTGCCAAGCGGTACATGATGTCCGGCATTGTTTGACCTTCTTCACCGAGCCGCATGCCAGTTTCGTATAGAGCCTTCCAGTTCTGCTCGTCGCCGACGATTGCGCGCAACGCCGCCAGAGCGGAAAGCCAAAACTCGTCGAGCTGCTCGTGGGATAGACTCTGAATGCGGCTCTCAATTTCGGTGAAAACGCGCCGGGCCGCTTCGATGCTCTCGTTGACCCGAACTCGCGCTATCCCGAATGCAACTATCACGAGTGCGATTCGGCCTGTGTGTTGGCTGAAGTCCCCATGCTTCTCGTTGCCCTCAGCGATGGCGGTTGCGCCAGACGCATAGCAATTCCACGCTTCTTCAACAGCTTGGACAAACTTCTTCTCGTTGACGTGAGCCGCTGTACGATACGGCACGATAAGACTGCCCAGCTCAGGTGTAAAATCTGCCAAGCTAGTCCGAGCCGCCCACGCGAGTGATTCATCGTAAAGACCGAGACCCTCAGCCAAAAGCACCATCTGGGCGGCGATAGCGAAGAGTTTCTTCGCATCAAACAATCCCAGTACCCCCTCATGCCTATCGATCATTACTCCACTGTCAGGTCTTGCCGATTCCCAAGCGGCATCGTTACCATGTTGCGTAACATACGCGAAATAACCAGAACAATTTCCGAAGATAGGGATTTTGATCTTCCATTCATCATCTGGGTTCGACACGTCGAGCAAACAATCTGCAGCACGACTCCACTCTTTGAATGCCTCCGATCTTTCACCACGTCGCCATCGTTCTATTGCAAGTTCTCCGTAAATGGAACTTGCCTCTACATGAGGTATGTCTTTAACGTGATCTGCCACAACTTCAGCAGCACGGGCGAGTAGCACCACGGCTTCGGTGCGGTTTAGTCTCGCGGCGACTACGCCCGCCAAGCAAGTTGTGTTTGCTCGCTTCGACGGGTCCACACGCGCCGAAGAGTCCGAGCAACGTACCAGCCACTCCAGTGATTCCTTCCATCGTTGTTTGTAATAGTATTGTCGACCGACGATATCCTCCAGCCAAAACACTGCCTTTAGGTCGGCTGAACAACGAGCGATTGCGTCCCGACCGACTGCGATCGCGTCTTCGAACCTATCCAAGTATTCCGCGAGAACGACCACCGTTCCCCACTGGGCGCGTGCATACAGAACCGGAACGCCCCGCGTTTGAGCCCAATCTCGCACTGACGCGAGCACTTCAAGAGCTCTTACCCAGTCATGCTCGTCGGGAGGTTTGCGATGTTCGCGGAGCCAGATTTCATTGCATCCGATCTCACTGCCAGTGTCCGCCAGCTTCGCGCGCGTGAGAAAAATGAGATCTTCGGCACTAAGCGTATCAACGTGCGCAAGCCACTTCATAAGATCACCGTCACTGGAGATGGTGCAAAGGGTGGACCACAGCATCTCGAAGAATCCTGCTCGAATACGGCGAGTTCGCACGCCCGCGATCTTATTCGGGGCTGTCCGAAGATAGTGAAGTCCACGGATAGCGTATCGAGTTGCATCGAGTGGTCGCGACGACCAGAGAGCAGTTCCCAATGTTCCGGCAACAAGCACTTCGAGCGACTCAAGCTCCTTGGGGAACTTATCGCTCGCCAAGAGTTCTTCTAGATCAGTTAACAAGAATGAGCAATCTTTCTTCTTCTGTTCGTAAACTGCAATTTGTGTTGCTCGTATGCAGACGCGCAGTGAAAAAGAAATTTGCAGTGGGAGTGGGGAATGTGCCCAGACGTCAGACAGGAGCACGTCATCCTTCGGTTTCTCCACACGTAGGAAGGCTTGGAGCGCGGACAGCAACAGCATTCCAGCTTTCTCACAGAGATCAGCCGAAATGAGGTGATGAATCGCCTGCATGACGATGGTCGGCGTCATCCGAGATTCGCCGGTCAAACGGGACGCCAGATAGCCGTGTGCCGTTTTTGCGGTTTCGATACTCAGGTTCGAATCGCTGAGCCGCGAGATCAGAGGTGAAATCACGTAGCGGTTCTGACTATCGCGTTGTACCCACAGCCCGAGCAAGTTCGTGAGGCGCTCGGCGGAGTGATCGACGGCTTTGGGAATCGCTGCGAGCCCCCGAACATCCATATCGGAGAATGGTCCTCCCACGATTCGCAGCCGATACAGGAGTTCCCGTGTTTCGGGATCAGGAATCGTCCGCTGTAGGTCCTGCTGTGTTGGCGCGTCTAAGTTGATTGCATACTGTCCGCTCATGACATCTTGGAATGTTTGTGCGTCAGTCTTCCATCCTCTGCTTTCCAAAAACCGCGCCGCTTCCGTGAGCAGCAAAGGGTGTTGTCGGCAAAGCAGAGAGACCGTGTTGACCCAAGCTTGGGTAAGGAACCGATCGGTTGCCCCGTGCGCCTCTAGAAGTTCGCGTATTTCACTTTCATCAAAAGCTGGAATGGCGGTCTCAATGAGGCGGTCACCTACTGCCGCTCTGATAACGGTTGAGATCGGGGTTGCCCCGGTAGTGATTAGCAGCGTGTCGCTTTCACGTGTTGCAGCAGAGAGAAATACTAGGCAATCATCGAGTTCTTCCCGTCCGGTCGTTCTCGGAAGATCGTCTAGGACGAGCACCGAATCTGCCCCAAGGGAATGAAAACATTCCTTATACCACTCGGCTTTGGTTTGTCCGAACGGTCGTCGTTTGATTTGTGTAAATGTGGAATCGACAATAGCTACCGCTTCGAGAGGGGTGCGGTCCCGAAGGCGAAGCCACATGCATCGGCCTTGGCGTCGTCTCGCAAGGAGCACGGCCAAATTTGTTTTTCCCGTTCCGATCCCTCCATGTACCGCATACCATTTGCGTTCTCCGAGATCAGCTTGAACTCGATCCAGCGTCGTTTTGCGCTTGGAGCACTTTTCAGCAGTCGGGGGCGGTTCTGCATCGTACGATGCTAGAGTGAGAGTCAGCGGCTTCACCATCCCGAGAGCCACAGTCGCCGCACTAATCTGAGCCTGCACGATCGCCTCAGCGCCCAGTCGCGAGTGAATTTTCTGAGTGCTGATTTCGATCAGCGATATGCTCTCGACGTTATCTCGTACATACAACCTCGGGATATTTTCGTCGCCCAAACCATTTGAATCTTCTAGGTGAATCTGGTTGCGACCCAACTCAAACGCCGTTGCAACGTCCTTGCCATATGCCAATGCCTGATAAAAGGCAACTGAGAACGCCTTGCCCGCCCCGTCGCTGATTTCCCCTTCCATTCCAATTGCGCAATCCAAGAATTGGGAAAGCATGCGCGCCTGCTCAGACGAATCGCATGCATTCAACACCACACAACGAACTGTGCCCCTGAATAGCCTGAACAAGTCCGCAAGGGCTTCAGGCGAAACGGACTCGGCATACCCGTTTGGGTTCTCTAGAACAAGTTCGCCATTTTCGTTGCCATGTCCTGTAAAGTGAACGATTTCCGGATTGATCTGCAAGAGTGTTGACTGTAGATCCTGCGGGCGGATCGCAAGTCTAACTTCGACCTGTATCCCATTTCCTGGAACCGCTGCAATCCGTTCTCGAATATCACGCAACTCCTCATCAACTCGGAGGTGGTCGGAATCTAGCGGGTTTGCTGATAATAGGAGAAGTATCGCCATCGAATAAGATCACAATTCGTCTTCACCTTCATTATCTCCATAGGCGATCCCGGATCTGGAGCGCTATTCGACGGCTCATTTCTGGCGATCATGTTCTCACAAGATTGGCAAGCGTCTGCCTATGTCGCGGATGCGGCAGGCGCTGACCAGAACGGACCAGTGAAGCGTACGGCACAGAAACATCGAGGGCCGATGCGATAATCCTGTTGGTCAGGGTCGCGAGCTTCGGGTGAATGGTTGTCAGATAGGTTTCGTTGTCGATGCCTCCCGTCGGATTCTCCGCTACCCAAAGGGAACGACTGGACAAAGCGCTAAAGGTGCTCGCGAATGCCGCGAGCTATGGCATCTACGCAGAAATGAATCGCACAGAAACGGATGAAGACATCTCCGTGACCTGCCACGGAATAGATGCGGAGCCGTTTACCTGTCGCGTGGCCCATCCCGACGACCCCGGCGAGTACTGCTTTCCGCCGCTCGCTTCACTCATCACCGGCGGAGCGCGTTTGATGCTTGCGCTTTTGGAGCATTGCGTGTCGAAGTTGGGCGGTACCTACGCCATGGAGGACACGGACTCTATGGCGATCGTCGCGACCAAGAACGGCGGGTCTGTCTCAGTGTGCACCGACCCGAGTGGCGAAAACAAGAAACGCCACACCATCAAGGCGCTGTCGTGGAAACAGGTCCAAATCATCGCAGATCGTTTTGCAGCCCTCAATCCTTACGACCGTAAGGCGATACCAGGATCGATTCTCAAGATCGAGGAAGACAACTTTGATCCCAAGAACGGCGCTCAGCGCCAGCTTTACTGTTTAGCGATATCGGCAAAACGGTACGCGCTCTTCATCAAAGACCAGCGCGGCGCACCGGCATTGCTGCGAAAAGGCGTGAACTACAATCAGGACAGATGGTCGAAGCATGGCCTCGGTCATCTGCTGAACCCGACAGACCCGGAAAGCGACGACCGCGACTGGATCGGGCAAGCGTGGCTCAACATGGTTTGCGAGGCGTTGGCCTTGCCCGTTCGAAAGCTCGGTTTCGAGCATCTGCCCGCAGTCGGTCGTGTCACCGTTAGCAGTCCCGCGATCATGCGAGCGCTGGTCGGGCTCAACCACGGCAAGCCGTACGCCGATCAGATCAAACCATTCAATTTCGTGCTGACCTGTCATGTCAAGCCGCTAGGTCATCCTCTCGGTGTGGAAGAATCGCGTTTTCACCTGATCGGGTCGTATGAATCCGATCCAAGGAAGTGGCTCAACGCGAAATGGGTTGACCAGTACAGCGGTAATTTCGTATCAGATCACGACCAAAGGCAATCACGGCAACCACACGACCGCCCGGGTAAAGACCTATGGCGAGGTGATGCGGGAGCACCACTATCATCCTGAAGCGAAGTGCGCCGATGCAGATGGGAATGTCTGCCGCAAACAAACTGTCGGCTTGCTGCAACGGCGACATATTCGTATCGAACGAATCCGGTACGTCGGCAAGGAATCGAACAGTTTGGAAGAGGTCGAATCCGGCACTGTTCATAGCGACCGCGAGGTGTACACGGAGTACGTTGATCGACACCGCGATGAGTGGGAGACGACCACACGCCCCGCGTTGAAGGAGATGTGCCTTTCTACGCTAATCAAGGAAACCACCCTTTCACGGCGAACACTGATTGAGGCAAGGGCAGGACGCAGCAGGCCGCATCGCAAGAATCAGAAGCTGCTCGCCAAGCTCGTTCGGAGCCGGTCCACAACCTGACGGTCAGCTCTGTTGCTTTAGCCGCGTGAGAATTTCGGCGCGTTCGTATGTAATGACGGTGATCTTCTCGCTCCGGCCCGTTACAGTTTTGGTTATAGCCCAAACATAAGCTCACCAAAATGGTTTGTGGGTAAACTGGAACCCTGCAGCTGAACTGGATCAATAGCCTTGACTACCTCAATCTGCTGGCCACAGTTGAACTCCTAAGCGACTTGCAAGGTGAAATGAATCTAGCCACCGAGGGGCAGCTGGTCGCTATCAAGGCGTGGAACCAAGTTATTCGCCATGTCGAACTACATCCCGGCGACGGAGCCGGAATCAGGGACGCATATGCGGACCGACGATATAAAATTGCAAGCTTTCTAAAGGAAAAGGGTGTCATCAAGAGTTTTGAGGTACAAGAAGGCTCCCATCGCTGGGAAAACCTGATTGTGATCGAGGCCGATCGAGATGACGTGAACAGGACTCTGAAACTCTGCGCTGGGGAAGAACATCGTCGGCGCTCAGAAGCGCAGCCCCAACCCGGGGTAGGTAAAGGCGCTGAACCGACTACCCACGCGAAAGCACCGTGGACGAGAACGGACAAATTGACGCTAGCCGGGGTAATCCTTACCGCACTTGCGCTTATTGCTGCATACCTGTCGATACCTGGTTTTCAGGATTGGGTTAGGTCCCTGATTCACGCCGCACGCCAATAGCTAGTGTCGGGTCACACCCTGCGAGCATCTTGATTTCGGTATGCTACTTCCTAAATGCCAAGCTGGAAAAGACTCCTTCTCACGGGCGCTGGTTTTGGGGCTGGCTTCGCCATATTTACAACGGCAATAATCGGCGGCTGGATCTGGTACGATAGCCGTCCGCACGCACCGAAGCCCTGGAACGGAAAAGCGATCATTGCCACCTTCGACTATCCAGATACCGAGTCAGGCCCCCAAGACAAGGGCGGATTTAGCCCCGACCAATTGGTCTTTTACTACACTCTTGAAAATACCACCGACTTCGACTATCGGATGCCCTCGCGGGATCAACTTCAACTGAGCGGAAAGCTCAAAGAAGAACGTAGCCTCACGACTAACGATCAATTGTTAACGCTCGACGACCACCCCATCTTTCTGCCCGCCAAGCAACGGATGCGCATTGGTATCCACCTCCAATACGGGGTGAAGAAGGATTTCGGGCCCAAGGACTCCAAGGAGGATCGCCAGAAGCGCCGCAAAGCAATCGCGGACTATATGGGCACTGAGGTAAACAATCTCGATGGCTTCGTCGTCTTCGATACGGAAAACCGCTACCGGATCGACTTCCCCAACGGCTGGAACAACCTGGACTCAAAATAGTCGTTTCACTTATTGGGGGTAGAGGGGACAGACGACATTGTTTTCCCGAACAGGGCTGTCTGTCCGGACCGCCCAGCTCGCGCGAGGCCGCGAGCTGATACACGGCCAAGGCATGGACGAGACGCTTTCGTGCTCGCACTGCGGCGCAACCTTCGACACTACCTGCCAAGCCTGCCCGACATGCGGGCAAATAAACGTAGGCGTCGTAAGCGCGATATAATTCCAGGCGTCGGTCGTCGCCGTCAAACACTCCGGCAACCAACCTGTCGCCACCAGAATTGTGGACGACTATGGCCGACACATCGCCGCGCGGACGCCGGGACCGATAATTTGCATTCACTCGTCAACGCGCTTGCTGCAAAAATGGATCGGGAAGAGCCACTGATGCTCCATGCGTGCGAGCGGCATTATACGTCTCCGCTGTGCGGGACTGTACGGGGTTTGCGCGGTTCGGTCGCGCGGTAACGGAGCCGCGCTACCACGCCTGAAATAGTGCAAGTTGTTGCTGGGAGTTAGTTTATCTCTGTGGAGGCGTCTTGGATTATGACGGGCTCGAACGTAAGTTCGATGTACGGCCCGTCAGTGCGCTTCCCGGCAACTCTCTTAAGAACTTCTCCAAGTTCGCTTCGTAATAGGATGATGTCGCCGACGGAGAGCTCACCGAGTTTTGCGGCTGCGGTCGGTTCGGCGGTTCCTATTTTTTGCGTGCCATCGCCAGTGCCAGCCCAGTCGATCACCGGCATATCTGAGTCCGATTTTTGTGTCGCCATGTTAATCAGTAAACCACGCGCTCGCCAAAGTCCGACAAGACATTCGTCGCTCACGAGCACGGCGAGCTGCTATCGACTTACCGTGCCGCTCGCCGCCAACCGGAAGGTTTCTGAAGGCGTTGAGCAGGTTTGAAAGTCCCTTCTCATGCCGATGGAAAGCCGTTGTGGGCTTATCGAGCACGACCGCAAACGCTCGAAATCGAATCGGCGTGTCACTCGCGATCTAACGCTCAACGTTACTCGCTGTCCATAGGTCTTCATAGGTTTTTGAGACAGCCTGAAACGCGTCAATGATTTGCGTGAGCGTCGTAGGAGCTTTCTTCGCACCATCTTTGAACGACGCACCCGACTGGTAACAGATCTTGCGATCAATGAACAGATACCGATCATGAAAACTTGGAGCCGATCTCACCTCAACTTTCCGGGCGACCTGAGCACTGAAAACATCCACTGCAGGTAGCAGGGTCGCCAACTTCTCTCGGGCGAGAAGGCGTATGGACGACACAAATTCGGCGTCCAAGTATGGATCGACGAAGAGTGTGTCTTCGGTTGCCAATTCGACAGCCTTCCGAATCTCGTCGAAGTATTCAAACACCATTCCACTCGGTACCGATAGGCTTCCTGTCCATGGTCCTTGCAGGAGCAGTGCCTGTCGTCCTTGGTGTAGGAGCATCGAGATACGGCGAGACCCTTCGCCAACCTGCAGTGGAAGCATGCTCATCAACTTTCTACGACTATCCCAGAACTCCAAGCCCTTCGAAATCTCCCACGCTTCGATCACAGCCGCAGCACGTCCCAGCCATGCGTTACTCTCCGGTGAATCCTGGGAGAGCACTTGCTGCGCGGGCATCGTGCGGATCAATTCCTCGATCTCGGCTAAGAGCCGCTCAGTTGTAGCAGCCATTTCCAAACATCTTAGCAATGACTATCATCCTCGGAGTAGTCGTCCAGACCGTTTGGTATCGCCTCGATTCCGGAAGGGCAGTTTGGCGAGACAGGCCGATCGCAAGGGGCAGTTTCGGAGCCCTCTGTCTCCTATCCCCGAAAACCCTTGACCTAACTTTCCGCCCTTATTACACTTAGGTTGAAACCTCTCTAAAATGAACAAACCACAAGACATATCTTTGGAAGAGTGGAAAGAGATTATCAAAGTGCCTGAAGTTCATGACTCGTGGGGCCTTGAGGACGATGAGACCCCGGAGCATTTTGCCGAGATGGTGTATGGGGTTAAGTTCAGCTTCAGTCCGGGAATGATGCCGGGGTATAGGGGCGATTTGTACATATTGCATGGAGACGCCTTGGGTGAGCCAATGGTTCTCATCAGAGAAGACGGGCGTTTGGCTGTGGCTTAACTGAATTCATTGGAAAAACAGAAGTCCCCGTCGCCGCGCCCGAATGGGGATTTTTGATCCTCGCGGAAAGACGGCCGTGGTGTTCGGAACGGTCCAGCTCAGGGCAGCAAGCCGCCTCGCGACTCGGCGGTCAATACAAGGCCCCTGCTCACCGCCCGGCGAATTAAATCCACGCATGACGCCAGTTAAAACATCCAACAGCTAAGCGACTGCGGATCTGAAATGTTTTGTTGATTTGGAATCCCTAAAAACACTGGATCTTCGCTTAAGAATTGTCCTCGATTGGGGTCTTGGTAGCGGCGTTAAGATAGTTGAGCCCGGTGCCTGCGTGATACTGCTGCCCTATGTAAGTGCTCTGGCCGACACCGGCTCCGCGTTCTTGGCGTTCGGCCGGATGACCGGAGGCGGCATTCGTGGCAACCGTGAGGGCGCCCGTGGGCGCGAATCGGCATATTTTCAACGGCGACGAGAATCACGCTCCCCCGCGACGCGAATAACACTATTGTCATTATTCCCATTGCGCGGATATGGAATAATTGCGCGTAACGCAAACTCACTCACGAGCTTTGCGACGGTACGAAAACTGCGCACGCGTTGCTGTCATTTCAGCAAAGGCATATAATCTGTCCATGTCCGACCCAAAACAGATAATGATCGTAACGAACATGGCAACCACCGTCGGCGGGAGCGCCGCCGCAAGTGCGATTTCTTCGAGTGGCGAGCTTAGAAAAAAGACGTCCATCGGTGTCATTGAGCAAGTTGGAAAACAAAAAACGTTGAGCCTGTATCGGGAAAGCACTACGGCGCGGGGGCAATACAGCAAGGACGTGTACGTCATAGAAAAGGGGCGATGGAAGTTTGATCGCAAAGCTCCCACGAAACATCCGATACCACCGTTTGCACCTGCGAGCGCGAATCGGTACGCCGAGGGAGATTTCGAATTTTGGACCATGGAACCGATGACCGACGCTGAAAAAGACAGCCTCAAGCGACTGCTGACCCAGTTGTAAGGTAATAGGCCTTCGGCGAATAAACTCATGTAAGTCCGCCGTCATGATTAGAGGGGCCATCAAAGCTGCTCTCGTGGGCTACGTTCCGCAGCGGAACACCCATCCACGAAGATGCCGAAGGGCGCGATATTGTTCAGGATCGGATCGTTTTCCAAGCGCGGCAACGTTAATGCCGATTGCGCGCACGGTAGATCTTCGTCTGTAATTCGTACTGCGGTGTACGAATTAGCGTCGTTTCTACGCTGCTCATAGCTGCGTGCAGCCGTCTACGTTCCGCACCTTCGAGCGCCTGCGTTTTGTATCTTGCGGATACGATCAGATCGTGGAGTTTGCGCGCATGGAGAGGTGATAGTTTGGTCCACGAACCATCCAAGTAGTTTATTGAGACTTGAACCTTCAAATATATCGCCCCAACCCATGCAGCATTCGTATAGCCACCATTAACTTTTTTAGTCGCTTCCGTAATCAAGCTTTCGCGGATTCTGTCTGCATCTTGCCGCATGACGCCCCGTGCTTCCTCCGGCATCATTTCCAAGAGTCGTCTTCCCAGTCGCGGCGGGGCATTGTAAGCCAACACATGACTGGCATGACAGACCCCTCGATCACCGTCGTTTACCATTCGTTGACGGAAATGCAGGTACGCAAGGTCGCCTTCAAGTATCGTGTGCGCGTCGCATCCCCAGGCGGAGGCCGAGGGAAGAAAAGACTCAATAATAGGATATTCCTCAATCCTGGAGCCGAACGTTCTCCGGAGGCTCTTTTCAGTATCGTGAACAGCTTTAGGATTAAAAAGGGCCGCCGTTTTCAATCCCACCAAACCAGCGCGAAACGCGTCGAGCGCAAGTGGCCTTCCGCTTCTTACATATTCAGAGATACTTGAGATGCCGTCTTCGATAAGATTTCCAATCGACCGGGCCATGATCGCCTGAAGCGATGGATCGTTCCTTACCTCCAACGCGCGCGGGTGAACCGTTCTTTCGAGCGACGATCCCCGCAAGTGTGGCGAGTGCGCGGCAATAAGTGTGCTGGCTCGAACGTCGCTTGCGGTGTCGCACAACGCGACCAGCGTCTCTAGAGCGGCTCGGGTTTCTCTCCTCTCCCGAAGACTACTAAGACGATTGCTACTCGGATCTAGATCGGAGTAGATTGTCTGGAATTCCTTCGGCAAAGCACGCCATAGTTCGGAAAGCCGAAAACGAAGTGGAAAACGCCGAACTAGCCCCATATCCTGCATTATCCTCAAAACGCAACGGTTATGGAAGCTGCTTTACCCATAGCTGTATGTGGTTCATTTTATTGAATGTATTCGCCAAGAATAGCGTTTTGAGCGATTCCGACATAGTAAAGGCCGGGTCGCGTGTCACCGCGATTGCCGGCCGTCCCCGCCAAGAGGCGGGCGTTACGGACAAGGAGGGCCCTTGCCAGCAACGGACGCATCTCGCTTCAACTATAATCGTAAGTCATGGAAAAGTAAAGATTTAGACTCCATCAACCTTGCGCCCATCCCGCGAGGCCTCAAATTGAAGACGGAGTTGTTCAATGGTCTAAATAGTCTGGTATCGTCCGGCACTCCCCCTAAGATCAGTGTGGTCGTTCTAATCCCTGTCTTCTATAATCCGAACGCCGATGGAGTTCGCAAGCCTGTTGAACCCGCGAAGGTTGCCGAAACCGAACGGGAGATCAAGGAGCACATTTCGGGATACCATTTCGAGGTCGACGGGTGGTATCGCGATGAAATCGCTAGCGAAGAATTCCTGGATCGACTAATCCGGTTCGAGATCGACTTCGTGCCCGATCGTGAGACGGTGGAGTTCTTGACAACATGGAAAGAGATTCTCGAACAGCGATTTAAGCAACGAGCGATCTACTTTAAATTCAGCGGACCTGCCGCGCCTTCGCGGTGATTATGGTTCGGATACTGATACTCGATCCAGATGAAAATCATGCGGGCGCCCTAGCGCTTGCCCTCACGCAGCGGAATTTTGCTGTGACAATGGCTCCGCTGGACGAAGCTGCTGGTGCTCCGTTGGATCAGCCTCTCGGCGAGTTCGCTGTGATCGTTCTAGATCTTTCGCTCGACCGGCCAACGGATTGGGAACTTCTCGATAGTGTTTCCAAGCTAGTCCGTAGCGAAGTGTCTAGGCCGATGGTCCTTTGCCTGTCCAGAGTATATCGCGGACCAGGCACGAAACTGGCCGTCGAACGCCGGGGGGCTCGGCTGGTCTATGAGCTTTAGATTTGATCCGGTGATCCAGGAGATCGAGGTCTTACTGGCGGAGTCAGCCCAGTTGGCCGCCAGTGGGCCGCATTTCATAATTCTCCACCGACTCTGGGAACGCGGAAGCAATTGCCTGCCGGGGGAAGAGATTGCGGGCATATGGCTCGTTTACCGAGGACGCGAATTCCAGTTGAGGCTATCGTTAGCTCTTCGCCTCCTATTCGATCATTTAGCGCGCCGAAGGTGGCTGGCCCAGAGCGCAAGTCAGATCGAATCAGCTATGAAGGCCGACGCATTTTACGCGCGGCACGGAACGAACGTTCGAACGTCCACGAGGCAGACGCGGCGGATTACGCGAAGCGCGATCAAGACATACATTCAGCGAATTCGGAAGGCGTTGAGGTCGGCCTTCGAAGAAGCAGGAGTCCAAGTGGATTCGGCCAACGTCCTGGCTTCCAGGCCGACGGAAGGCAACGAGATCGCGTATCAGTTGCGCGCGACAATTGCGTGGGTTCATACTCGCTGACGCCGACTCGCGAGCCCACGAATGCTCGATCTAGCGCCTTCGGATGCGCTCGAAACACTCTTCCCCTCGCAGCAATCAATCCCGCCTCCCACCCATTCACTCGCGCGGTGTTCTGCCGGGCGTCACTAAAATTAAGTCGGCCTGACTTCAATGCGACAGTCACTTTCCGGCCCCCGCAGGCTTCAACTTCAAGTTGACCCACCCCTTTGAGGGCGTCCACACTTTGACGGGAGCCGGATCGAGGCGCTCCGGGCAACTTGCAAGAGAATGCTTAATCTTACCGAGACGTTCAAGCTCTCGATGTGCGAGATCGTAGTCCGAACTGTATCGCAACGACATGACTGCAACCGTCGGCTCCAGCCGCAGGAGGTAGAGTGACTGCACCCCGGAGCGGTTTGGGAATTCAGACTTTGACGCGAGGATCTCACCGCCATCAACAGAAACATTTTTCACCGCGTTAAGCCAATCTTTTTCAAGTACGTTTATCTCTGACCGTGGGAAAGTGAAATAGTAGTCGGGGTTGCCGTCCGGACACGTTACGCATTTGTGCCGCGTGCCTGATGTTTGAGGAGACGCCGCAAATGGTTTTGCTTCGTTGATCACGGCCAAGCTTCCCATCTCATATTCGTTGTTAAATCCCCCAACCAAAAGAAACGTTCGGTCCGCCATTCGCAGCTCCTGTAGCACGTACACACTGCCGGTGTTCACGAATCGAGTCGGACCTCGTCCAGTCTTGGGATCAAGCTGAACGACGAAGGAGTTACCCCAGACGCGGTGAGCCGCAGCGATCCATATTGACTTCGTTGGACCCTCACGAGAAACGACCAAATCGTAGATCAGCCACGGGCCCTTTAGCTCGTGATCGCCAAACTTGAAGGTGTTGTCCGGAACATAAGACCAAAGAAGTGCACCCCCGCTCGAAAAGCAATCGACCTCGACAATCGAGCTGTCGGACGGATTCGGGCCGGATCGGACCGGCGCAACGACAAGGACTTGCTGCTTGCCGTCTCCTATGAGATCCCCGATCCGTGCGAACTGGGCCAGCCCAGCGATCGTGGATGAGTTGGCCTCCTGTGGAGCGAGTGAATGTGCAAAGGTATGCTTCCATAAGCTGCGACCTTTGTCATCAAGTGCTTCGAATGCGTTTTCGGTGAATCGAACGCTAGTGGGAAGGCCCGATTGAGAATGATTTCGTGCGATTACCCCGAGCGTCAGCATCCCGAGTGCGCAAATGGCAAGGCCCGAGACGAGACGCTTTCTTGGCCATCTACGGTGAAGACTGCCAAGCGTAGCGCCCTCCGTGATGCTGTTCGGGACATTCGGTTCTCTACCGATACCGGTGTCGGCCAAAGCTGAGTCTGGGTCTTGCGAGCGCCACTGCGCTATCTCGGCCCGCGAAGCATAAACGCGGCTTCGTTTGTGTCCGGGAATGCGCCGGATCGGTAGACCTAGCGCTTCCCAGCGCATCGCGGTGCGTTCATCGCGTCCGAGAAAGGCGGCGATCTCCTTCCAAGATTCAAGGCGGTCTTTCTCCGCCGACGCTGGCGGCGGGGGATTTGGCACCGAAGGAGTACCGCCCGTACTGGATTGGAGCCGCTTCTCGAACATTTTCAGGCTAATGTCGGGTTCCGTCGTATCTTGACACTTGCACCAATCTACGGAAATCGGCGACAAAAGACAAGCATGGTCCTAGGGATGCGAAACACAATGAAGTTTTTGCAACATGACGGGTCGCGATCAACGATTGTGCACAGGCCTAGTTGGCCTCTCGTGTTAATGTTATTAATAGCGGTTGCTGGCGGGATCCAAAGTGGGTCAGTGGCCCTGAGCTCCGAAGGGTTCAGGACAGCACAATCCTCACAAACCAGTTTACTCGCGCCTGATGTTTTCGGACGCTATCATCCTCACCGCGCGGGATCTCTCTTTCGACTGCCGCGCTCCGGTGTGATGTGACGAGTTGTGGATAACAATCACATGCCCGGGCCGTTCTGGCGGAGTACTATTTGTACTGCACCGCAAACAGTCCACCCAGGTCACCCCGACGCAATGAGGCTTAGGTTTAGAGTAAAACTTTCGTTGTCATGTCTTTTCGTATAGAAGTGAAACCAAGAGGAATTCTATGAAAACCTTCCCTGTTGTCCTAGCGAGCATGGCTGCGCTGATACTCGGCGTCCTGGCATTTGCCAGGCCAGCTTTGCCGGCCCCCGCGTCACCACCGCCGATTCCAGCTCCCACGCCACAGGGCAGTCCCACGATTACCTGGTCCGTTTCGCAACTCACGCAAACGATGTTCCCCGGAACGACATCGACGGTGACCTTGAGCTTCCAGAGCGACCAGAACCTCACGGGTATCGCTGTCGATATAACACCTTCTCTGCGCGGCGTTGTTTCGGCGAGCCCCGTGAACATCGCGTCTGTCACCGCGAACCAACCGTACCAGCTGGCGTTTACGTTGGTTGCCCCGACCGCATTCATCAAGCGGAGCTTTGGCGGAACGATTCATGTGAGGAACGCTAATGGCCCTCCGCTCACGTATGCGGAGCCATTGACGGTCGACTTGCAGACGAATTGGGGCATTCTAACTGACAGTAATGCAGGATTTACGCTTTTCTACCCTCTCACACTCTATAACCTTACTGAAGCGAATTCACCGCCAGATTTGTTTGACCTTGAGAGTTCACCAATGGGGGTCACTCTTGGTGGTGCCGTACCTGCGGGATCGCTTGTGGCGACGAGTGGTTTTGCGATTACCATCCATGCCACCCCGTACAACTCTTCGAGTCCCTTCGACGTCACTCAATATCTTTCTACCAAGTTCCTCGACTTGGCTGCTGACGCTAGCATTACGCCTTTGATGATCGGAGGCCAGCAAGGGTATGGCATCACATTTCAAGGCGAAGAAGGTGGCAATCTTCCACTATGCGTCGTCTACCACGGAGGTTTTGTTTATGAGCTAAAGTATAGCAGCACTGACTATATTGATGGCTTTTCAGATCTGGAAGGTCTCAAAGCATTTAACGTAATTCTCCAGCATTTTACGTTCAGTCGATAAGGGTGAAACAAGTGAGACAGTTCATTCTGTGTGGTTGTCTTCTGTTCCTTTGCGGCAGCAGTTATGCGGCCACGACAAATACTCTTTCAGCGCCATTTATCTGCCAGTGGGCTAACATCCTGGGAGGATGCTCCGATCCTAATGCATTCTCGATCGACAACGCCAACTGCGGACCCACGAGTGTCTTAATGGTAGCAAGCAAGTACGCACACACACTACCGACCGGTGCCCAGATTTCGCAGATGGACGACTGGCTGCAAGCACAGTTTGGTCAATCGTGGGGCTATTCAATAGATAACTACAAAGGATCGGGTACTGAACCACCAGAGTTGTCTGCTCTTGCTCGCGGATTCTTCGGACTCACGAACTCGACCAGCTTTTCTGGATGGTCTTTATCTCAACTGCAGAACGAACTCGCCAGCGGTTATCCAGTCATCGTCAGGGTCCGACCCCAGATGATCAGCGATTACCCGACAGCCCACTATATGGTGCTCTTAGGTATGGACAGTAATTTCGTCTATGTGAACGATCCCGGACTAGCTCACCGGGGAGCACAGAAAAAGTACCCCCTTCAAGATTTTATTGACTCGTGGGCAAGGACTGCGCAGTGGGATGGTAAGAGTAACGAAGTGGTTGTCATCCATCCGAATCAGTTGTCCACGTCAACGTGGACTCAGAAACTTCCGGGTGCGAGTCCTTCTGCGCGCGCTGGGCACACTACGACTTATGACGCCGCCCGCAGTCAAGTCGTTGTTTTTGGTGGCCAAGGTAATAGCGGATATAACAATGACACGTGGACATGGGACGGGACGATTTGGACTCAAAAGAGTCCGGTCAGCAGTCCTCCAGCGCGGGCCTGGCAATCTATGGCATTCGACGCAGCACGTGGGCAAGTGGTCATGTTTGGTGGACAAAACGGTTCTGGCAACTTAAATGACACATGGGTTTGGGATGGGTCCACGTGGACGCAGAAATTTCCCGCGCTAAGCCCGAGCGTACGCGGTAGTTCGGTTATGACCTATGACCCGGCCCACAGCCAAGTGGTGCTGTTTGGTGGTGTGGGATTCGGCATTGCCAATAGTTTTAATGACACATGGGTTTGGGATGGCACAAGTTGGATGCAGAAATCTCCCGCCTCGAGTCCGCCGGCGAGGTTCGCCCATACAATGGTCTATGATTCTGCTCGGTCGCAAGTATTGCTTTTTGGTGGAACCACAGATTATTCAGGTCCGTATCGGAATGACACCTGGGTTTGGGATGGGACAACTTGGGCCCAGAAATCGCCTTCCACTAATCCAGCCCCTCGGTATTATCATGGGATGGCATTCGATGGGACCTCGGGTCTGGCGGTGGTGTTCGGTGGGTACCAGGCTGTTTACGGGCTTTGGGATGATACTTGGACTTGGAACGGAAGCACCTGGACGCAAGCATTCCCATCAAACAGCCCGTCAGCTAGAGCGACGCAATCGATGGTATTCGACGCTCCCCACGCCCAGGTTTTGCTTTTCGGCGGCGCAAACTACTCAACAACTTTCGGCGATACCTGGACTTGGAAACCCTGATGCCAGCTACAGTGGCCGTGTGGTCACCAGCGGAATCTGCTTTCAAACGAAACAGCAGCTTGTTTTTAAATCGCAATCCGCTCGACCTCACCGAGCGTAAACTCATCGCCTGTCCTGTCATAGCTTCGCGCTCGTAGACTTTTATAACGCTTCGTGTGCGCCCCCAAGTCTTGCGAAGGTGGTGCATCCACCGAGATCGCTTAATGGTGTTGCTGCGCAAATTCCCCGCTGAGGATTCCGCATCCTCAATTTTATCTACAGCGAACTTTTGGCCATCCTGGAAATGGCCGGATCTGTTTGATTCTGATGGTCGGGGCGGGGCGATTTGAACGCCCGACCCCCTGCGCCCAAGACATCGGGAGCACCGAAATTAAATTCTCCGTATCTCCAACTTCTTCAGGTAGATAGAAGCACATCGTCTACAGCCCGGAGAGCCCATTGTAGTCGAATTCGTAGCTGTGCATCTCCGCGTACTTCAATAACTTGCAAACTAAGAGAAGTCGCTTCCGCGTCGAATATCGTGGTCCCGCGTGGTCCCAACAGGCCACTTGTTGAAAGTCGTGGATTCTGAGTGAACTTGGAGGCTTGCGCATCCTCAAAAACACCTTACACCACAGGGAGTATCGTTGGTTTCGAAAAGAGGTTGCTGTGCCTGGTCTGTCCAATTCTTTCGGTTTCCCTACTGGTTCCCCGTCAGAGCGGGTCCTGAATGTAGTCAAATCCCTCTTTTGTGGTTGTCTCGCGCAGGTTAAAAGCGCGCAGATTGGTCGCGTCGGGAGACCGAAGGGGAAAGCCCTCGATTTGGCGACGAACCACGGGCGATGAGGTCAAGGAAGCCGCTTCACGAAAAATTGTTTGTGCATCAAGCCCCAACTTTGTAGTCGAGTGATAAAGAGTCGCCAAGTAAAATAGGACATCTTTTAGATCATCGACTTGCGCAAAAATTACCAACGCCACCAACCCTTGACCAATCAGACTCGGCGACTCGCGTCTCACGGCTAGAACCGATGCTGCATGTGCGAATGTCCTCAAAATGCCAATGGACTCCAGACTGAGACGAGAAGCTACTGCATCCCGCTCGGCCGGATCGGCCAATGCGACTGCCTGAATAAAAGGCTGCACGGCGTTCAACAACTTGGAGTAGTCTTTCTTGGAATCGGACTTGTAAATCCGCTGCCACTCTCCAGGAGTTCGAGGAACACGAAACTCCGTCGTTTGGAGTGCCTCGGCACGCGCGTTGAACTTCGTAATCGCTTCGTCTAGCACGCAAACGCCCCCAAGTTGCTCGAGAATCGCACATGGTTGGTGTGGCATTAATGAACTGGTGGTACCAGATAGCCCCCAACGAGCGTGTATCCCGCGTTGATAAACCAGCCCAATTCTACCCCAAACATCGTAAACCCCTCATTGTAAGCCCCACCGTTGAATGTTTCGGCAGAAGTCAACATCGAAACCACACTGACACTTTGACCACTGTTGATGATACTTTGGACCCACGCTTGATCCGCCGCCACCATCTCGATCCCCTCAAGAGCCGTTTGAAAGACGTTGTAGAGTGCATTGCCCGCAAGAGGGAAGGTGTCAGCTAACCTTCCAATAACTGCCACGGGAACCGACAGCGAGGCAGCGAGACTAGCAGCTCCTTGACCAGCCCCAAACGAAACACCCAGGAATGCGGACGCCGGCAATCCTAGCATGAAGATTGCGGAGCTATCAATAAACGCACCCGGATTCGCTTGATTGATTAGTGAAATTACGGTCAACGCCCCGTTTGACAGCGGTACGTCGCAGTTCCCTAACTGATTCACGATTTCCCCTGGACCACAGACGCTCGGGAATGTTATCGAAACACTCACCGACACGCTGCAGTTGGGATCATCGTTGTTTCCGGATTCAGCGTCGCCCATCATATCCCCCAGGCAGCTAAGCGGGTCCAGCCCGGTCGGATCTGTTCGGTTGATCGGATCACCCGTTACATAGCTATATCTATTCCAACTAAGCGGGTTCCTCGGATCGAAGCTGCCATTGAATGGGTCCGGTGTCAAGAACCGACCCGTTCCCGATACGTGATAGCGCTGATCCGCGTAGTCTAGCCCGGTCTCCGTATCCCTGAGGTAACCAGTGAACTTCTCGGTGCCATTCATCGTCGCGGAGGGTTTCTCCCGGCCGTAGGGATAGTATTTGCCAATCGATCCGAGCCGGTCCGCGCCAATGTAGCCGTTTTTGTTCTTGATCAGCTTTCTACCGAAGTAGTACCAGGTTCCCGTCTGCGTGGCCACTAGTTGCAGGGAGCTGCTCAAAAACGTTACTGCCACTCCTGTCCCACTGGCCGTAGCATTCACGCTCATCGTGACTGTAAGGCCAGAAACGTTCGTAACAGTTGTGTTGGCAGGAATGCCGGTGCCTTCAACCGTCTGTCCAATTGCGACGCCTGTGGAACTCGCAACCGTGAGCGCATTTGATCCGCTCGTCACTGTAGCAGTGGTTTGGGTTGCGTTCCCGAAATAGCTGTAAGGCGCCAACTGGTATGTCGCCATGCGCTGTCCGGTCACGCTCCAGAAGGTGATCTCCTCGTTCGCAGCGGGCAACCCCAGGCCGGTTTGTGTTTCAGTAGTGCAGCAGTAACTGCGCATCGCTCGCTTGTTGCCCGGTGCGTAGACGTATTTATAGCCGCCGCCGCCGAGCAGACGGTTCTCGATATCGTAGGAGAATCCGGGTGCTGGGTTTCCGTTCAGATCCGTGGTGCCAAGATGGTTAGTAGCCGCGTTGGGAACCACATGATAACTCGGAGCCGAGCCCGCGATAACATTCTGATCGGTCAGATTCCCGAAGCCATCATATGCGTAGCTCTGGCCCCACGCTGCACTGGTCGCCTGTGCGCTGGCCAGACGATTCAGCGCGTCGTAAGTGTACACCACCTGCTCACCGCTAATGTTGTCGGTCTGCGATGTGATCTTGCCGTTGTTCTGCGTGGCGGAATACCCATATGTCATGTTGACACCGTTGCTGGTCAGGTTGGTCAACTGGAGCATCGAATTGTAGGTGCGGGATTCGGCCACCGAGCCACTGAGCGTGAGTAGCTCGCTGGACGGGCCGTAGGTGGCACCGGAGATGATCGTCGCACCCGATATCGTTTCCGTCATCGTGTTGAACCGGCCCATACTGTCGTATGCCCAGGCGACATTCGGCCCCGAGTTCGGAAACTGGGTGCTCGTCATCCTGCCCTCATTATCGTACGCGAAAGTGGCGTTGAGATCGACGTTGGAATTGGCGGTGTGCGCCACGCCGTCGTTGTTGTTCGAATACTGAAGCCATCGCGTAACCCGGAGGCGCTTACCGACCTCCCCCCCGGGCTGGCTGTAGTTGTACATCTCGGTGTAGGTGGTGCCGCAGGCGGTGCTGGCATTGCTGTACGGGCTGGGGTTCGCAGCGGAGTTCGGAGCTAGAGGATTCGCCCCATAATACTGCACCGCCGTAAGCCTGCCTGAGGCGTATTGGGAATAGCTGGAATCGAAAGTGTTGGTGTCGTAGTAGTAGTTTTCCTGCTGGCAAGTGTCCTCGACGAACGAGCCATTCTGGATCGCGCCACGCTGGACCTTGGTCAGACGCGCGTAGCTGTCGTAGCTGTAGAGGATCTGCTGACTCTTGGCGTCGGTCTTCGAGGCGATCTTGCCATTCGAATTGTAGGTGTAGCTGACCGTACCGTTTTCAGGATTCGTTGCGCTCTGCAAGTAGCGGCCAATGTAGGTGAAGGTGCGCGTCTGCGTACCGGTTGGCCGCGGCATAGTGACCTGGGTGAGATTGTTCCAGAGGTCGTAGGCGTATGTAGTCGAGTAAGTGGCTGTGGTCGGGTTGGCTGGATCGGGCTCGACAACCTGTGTCAGATTTCCGAGACCGTCCATTGTGAACTTTTTCCATTTGCCCGCCGCATCGGTCGTCGTGACCGTGTTGCCTTGATAGGAGTATGCCGTCGTGCTGGCGTTGTCTGACGCGAGCGTGCTGACTGTGCGGCCGATACCGTCGTAGGTGTAGGTGGTCCAGACCGGACTCGTTCCAGGTGCGTGTGGCATGGCTTGCTGCTTCAGCTTGAGCATCGGCGAACAAGCGCAGGGAGCATAGACGCTCTCCGCTTTACTCTTAGTCCCACTGCCGTCGCCGGTTTCGACCAGAATTGGGTGGCCGAGACCATCCATGGTCTTGCGCGTCCAGCGACCATTCGTAGTCGTGGTCGCCGTCTGCCCTGTGGTCGGCGGATTGGTGAAGTTGGTATATGTGACTGTGGTGGATGCGCCGAATGGAGAAGTGGTGCCGCTGGCCCGCGCGTACGCATCATACGTGGTCGCCGCGCTGTCGCCGTTGGGACCGGTTTCGCTGGTGAGCCCCAGGAATGAGTTCCAACCGAGTGAAGTCGTCAAGCCACCGACCGTGAACTGCGATGGCGCCGCGAAGTTGGTCGAGCCGGAAGTGGACACTTGCGCTGTCACACCGTTCGTCGTAACGTTCACGACGTTTCCGGCCTGATCGTAATTGTGATTAGAACCGCCGCTGGGTGTAGACGAGCAGACGACGTTTCCGCGCGTCGTGAAGCTGGTCGTGTAGGCGCTAGACCATTCGCGCAATCCGCTCACGGACGTCAGAGGCGAGGGCGTGCACGACCCGCTAAAAACGTCATAAGTATTCGTCGCTAGAATGGTCGTGGTTGTCCCGACCGTCACCGACGCTTGGGTAAGCCGGTTGTAGATGTACAGCGACGTGTAAGCGCTGCTATTGAGATACGTATAGTTGTAAGTTTGAAGCAGAGAACCGATGTTCCCGCTTCCGGGTGCGCCGAAATCGTAGTTCTGTACCGAGGTCACGTTGCCAAAGATGTCCATCGCCTGATTGGTCGCTTTTTTGGCGGAATAGCTCTGGGAGGGATCAGACGTTGCGTATGCGGTACCGATGTAACTATTCCCCACGGCGTCCTGCACCCATACCAGATCGTTTTGCGTTTGTGTAAGCGGTCCAGGGAGTTGTCGGCCTTGATATTGCATGACGAGCCCTGTCCCGATGCCGCTGGTGCCGAAGGCCCAAAACTTCTCGCCGTTCCCGCTCGGGTCATCGATCGTCGTGAACTGATGCACTGGTGCGACTGGACTGGATTCGTGGGTGAGCGGATAGGTGAGCTGCGATGCGAATGTTCCGTCCGGCGACAGATACCGGTGCGCCACTTCGCGATAGCTCGGACCGCCCGAGTAGCTCGTGGTGGAGTAATCGTAGGCGAGGTAGCCGCCGTAGGGCAGCATGACTTTCGTCAGTTCACCGGAGCCGTCATAGCTGAAGACGTGTGTGGCATTGAGATTTGCGACAACCGCGGAACTAAGCCAAGTGGTGGTCCCGAAAGATTGGCTATTGATCGGCGAGACGAGACTCTGGCCGCCCGTATAGGAGAAGTTGTACGCCTCGCCGGTTCCGATGGAGTTCGTGATGGAGGTCAGGTGCGGGATCGCGTCGGTGTTGTAGGTAAAGTCGTAGCTCGCGTACACACCGCTGCCGCGACTCGTCGCGCGCACGTCCTCAACTTGTGTGATACGAGCGCTGGAGTTCGCCCACCCCGCGCCTGTCGCCTGCTGGTAGCGAATGAGAATCTGGTTCCCGTTGGTGTCCTGTATCAGCGTGGGGTGCATCACGCCCGAGTCAGGCTCGCTGCCGGCGGAGATACATGCAAAGTTCCAGACCGAGCCGTCGCGGAAGTGGAGGACGTTTGTGTTTGCGTCGAACCAGACGTAAATCGATTCCTTGGAACTCCACACGTTGCTGTTGTTCTGATCGAGCCGATACTCCGAGCCGTTCGAGTCGGTGAACAGATAGTAATTCGCCGTAAATCCGCCTGAGTTCCACACGGGTGTGATCGATCCGGCGAGTAATCTCCAGCCGTAACCGTAGCCCACATCGTATCCGAAGTTCCATGCTCCGCCCGAGTCCTGCCGCCAGTTCTGCGAATTGTAGACCAGGTTGAACGGTACACCCCATCCGCCCCGTCCCAGGGCTTTGAGCATCGGCAGAGCGAAATTCAGATTACCGGAAAGCACGTCGATGTTTTCATTGCCGCCGCCCCAATACGCTCCGGTCGGACGCACGCCGACGCGCCGGCCATCGGGCGTTGCCGAGGGGAACGGCCCATTGGTCCCGACATGTGGAGTCGTGACGTTGAAGTTCGTGCTCGCCGCGTTGCCGTGGTAGTCGGTTGCGCTTACGGTGTACGAATACGTCGTGTTCGGAACGACGGTGGTGTCAGAGAACGAGAAGAAGGAAGGACCGCTGCCAAGGAGCTGACCACCGCGATAGAGGCTGTAGGAATACACGCCGCTGCCGTTGGTATCATCTGTCGTGGCCGGCCAGTTCATGTCGATGTGATTCGTGTAGGCGGCTGTGTTGATGCTCCCGACAGGGATGGCATTCGGCGGGGTCGTGTCGGAATAGCCGAGGTCCAATTCTGAAATGAGCGTGCCGTCGCTCGCGATTGGATCGGAGCGCGAGAGTCCCATGCTATTGCCGCAGCCGCCAGCGTGAGGGTTACTGGTCAGGTCAATATACGACAATACAAGCGAGTTGTTAATGTAAACAAAAATTTGGGTACCAACCGGGTAATCCCCGTGCACGACAGCGCGGACAACTGCGCCATCGGCAATGTACGTCGAGGTTTGGGCCAGAGTAGAGTATTGATGGATGTAGAAACTGTTTGTTGGGTCGAGCACGAGGGCAGTTGCCCCGGCCACACCCACGCTGGCATACCCCGCATTCCCAGACATACTCACCGTGAGGTAATAACCTGCACAGGTTTCTCCTGTGGAATACGACGTACCGGCCTCAAACATCGCCGAAAAGCTGGAGGCGTTTGCATTCGACGGGTCAGTTCGAATCGTCATTCTCACTTCGCCAAAGGAGGAACTCGTATTGCTCACCATCGTTCCACTCGGTGAGGCGAAGCTGCCCGGACCGATGCCGCTGTAGCCGCCCTGCGTGTAGGTGACGGGGGTCATGGTGCCCGTGACCGTCCAGTTGGACCAGTTCGGCGCCGCCAGGTTCTCGGTGATGAAGTAGGTGTAGGACGCGGATGCGATCGAGACGACCAACAAAAGCGCGGAGCAAACCGTCAAGAAGATGCGTTTCATTGGGCCCTCGTCGCGAACGAACTAAGCGTGAAGTCTTTTTTGAAATTCTTGAAATCCGCTTCGATCTCGTCTTGGCCGTGCTTGCCACGCTCGAACACCTTCACGTTCGGATCGGTCGAGCTAATAATGGCTTGCAGGTCCTTCGGTGTGGCTCCCACAAACTCTACTAACGCCCACTTCCGGTCATCGCTTATCTGCATTTGGTAGGCGAGGATTCCGGTGTGATCCCTAGCCACTTGCGAGGGTAGTGGCGCAAACATAGGTCGCAATTCGTCGCCACGCCTACCGGTTCCAATCATGGGGACTCGGGCATAGACGCGGTGGTACATCTGGCTCGGATCGACTTGATGAACGGCATCATGACGGGGAGTCGCGGTGACGGTCTGCGACGTCGTCACCTCCCGAACTTGCGCGAAACCGAGCTGCAATGCAGCCCCACTGATCAGCAATGCACAGAACCAACGCATGGGCACACCCCTCCTGTCAATCAATTTGCGAGGATTTATCCGGCCTCGCCCGCACTGGACTACTCAGATCCTAGGTCACGTCACGAACGCCCTAGGTGAATCCGTGCTCTTCGGGCCGCGTCATAACAGGGCAGCCGTCCCCATCCAGGCCGGATTTCGGAAATTCTGCGGCGAACCGTCACGCTCTCCTACACGCCGCGTGATTTAGATAATGAAACGAGAAAGATGCCCTGTCAAGAGCTTTGATCAGAAAATCCTTTCGTAATACGCACTAAGTATTACAACAATATTAACGACATGCAGGAGTTGTGTACATTTTCGCTGCGATTATTGGCATGATTGTAGTCTTGTTGTTCTGTTTTCAGAACAGAAGCGTGCAAACTGATTGAAAACACTCAGATATCCACTGGCGAAACATTCACGCCACGGAGCGATTATGTTCTGAATTCAGAACAACGGATTTTCCCGGCTCGGCTCCGAGCGGCCCCGATGTGGCACACTCCGTTCCCCTGGCGGCCCAATGGTTGCGGGGTATAGCAGAGACGCGGACCTCTTGAGGGCAGCAGTAAGGTCGCGACTCCGAAAAGCAGTCGGTCCTTCCCAACAATCCCACTCCCATTCACCCAGCGACGTTCCCAGATCAGACTAAACTGTCCGAGGTCGGAGTCACTAGAATCACGAGGGTCTGAAGGAGAATTCCTGGCGGCAGGTCACCTGCACCTAGCGCAGGGGTTCGTCGGTTGAATTCTTGCACGCAAGGTCATCAGAGCACGCCGGTTTGGTGCCGCACCGAATCGCCGATCGGAAGCCCTCGAGCGAAAACTGTAACCGTCGACGACTTGTTTTGGTCGTTGACTTCCAGTTGTTCTATCGATTTTTCGAGCATTTGGCAGGATCCGCTGGGCGGTCACCTGTCGCAATGGCAGGTGCGCGTCGGAGACACTGTAGCTGTTCAAACCCACTAGTTTCAACAAGTTTTGGCCTGTAAGTTGTTGAATGCACTGAACCGATCCGCTGTGCCCAAGGCATCGAGTCGCCGCCTCCCTCCGAGAAGGAACTGGTTTGGATTCAATGAGGTGCGCGCAATCGTCTACAGTCTCGAAACTCACCTGTAGTCGATTTTGTAGCTGGCGGATACCTCAGCGCGCAACACCCTGCAACTCAGACTCTAGGCACTTGAATTTCGGCTGTACAATAGTGGCATGCCGCTCCAGGTCGATGCCGTGTACGAGAATGGCGTGCTGCGGCCACTGCAGCCGCTGGACTTGAAGGAGCATGAACACGTACTAGTGAGTGTCGTTAAGACAACGGCCCCGGGCCGATCTAGCTTGGCTGTCGAGTACATCGAAAGAATCAAAGGGAAACTACAAGACGCCGGACCGGCTCCGGGTCTGGAAGAGGTCCGGAGGCGGCTCTCAAAGATTCCCGGATCGATGGCCGCCGACATCATTGCCGAGCGTGGAGATCGTTAATCCTTGCCCGGGTACTTCTTGGATTCCAGCGCGCTCGTCAAGCTCTACCACCCGGAAGTCGGCACACCAGTCGTCGATCAGATTGTCAATGCCACTGATAACCAGGCCCGTGTTTCCCGCCTGACCGTAGCTGAACTAACATCGGCATTTGCGATCAATGTGCGAACGCAGTCCATCAACCGCGAGGACGCAGACCTATTTCTGCACCAGTTTCGAAGAGACATTACGTCCGGGAAGCTGGAAGTTTACTCAATCGGGGAATCGGAGTTCGCTCGGGCTGAGTTGCTGGTTGAGCGTTATGCCTTCGACTCACGTCTTCGTGCCCTTGACGCCCTTCAACTGGCGGTCGCACTGGAATTGCGAAATCAGAAGTTGGTGGATCATTTTGTCGCGGCAGATGCGAGACTCTGTGAGGTCGCCGGACTCGAGGCGTTCTCGGTGATCAACCCAGAACATTCCTGACCTGTCTCATGCAAGATCAGCGCGATCTTCGAGCCAGACTAGAAAGCGCCCTTGCAGAGGGCCAACGCCTCCAGGAAGAAGTCCGCCAACTGAAAGCGCTCCTCGCACAACATTCCATCCCCCTACCTAAACCAAAGGCGCCGCAGTCTACAATCGAACGGTGCCTGCCGGCACTGTCGGATATCTCTCAAGTTGGAACGCTCTCGGACAACTCGGCAAAGATTGCGCTGTTTCGATCATTGTTCCGCGGGCGGGAGGACGTCTACGCAGAGCGATGGCGCATGAAAGACGGAACGTGGGCCTATCGCCCTGCGGGCAAGAAGGACTGGCAGGCGGTGCTTGCCAGTCGCCCGGAGGATTACAAGAAGGTCGATCGGGAAACCCGTACTCTCGACGCGGTAACCGGCGAAGTCATTCGGCAGCATTTGACGGGCAAGAAGACGATAGGAATCTATCCTTTGCTCGTAGATGAAACTTGCTGGCTTCTCGCGGCCGACTTCGACAAGACGACGTGGCAAGAGGATTCGCTCGGATTCCTTGCGACATGCCAGAGCGCGAGAATTCCGGCTTATCTGGAACGGTCACGATCTGGAAATGGTGGCCATGTCTGGATCTTCTTCGAAGCACCGATTTCGGCCGTTCTCGCCCGCAAAATGGGTTGCGCTCTGCTCACCCATACCATGGAGAAGCGCCACCATGTAGGCCTCGACTCCTACGACCGCTTCTTCCCAAACCAAGACACTCTGCCCAAGGGAGGCTTCGGCAATCTGATCGCGCTTCCACTTCAGTGGATGCCCAGGCAAAACGGCAATAGCTTGTTTGTGGACGACGACCTTCGCCCCTACCCGGACCAATGGCAGTTGTTACTCTCAATCCGGCGAGTCGCGGCCAATCAAGTGGAGTGGCTCGTCAATGACGCCACACGCCGAGGGCACGTCCATCACCACAGTTCGGACATCAAATCACTATTCGCAAACTGCTCTTGCTAACGGCGGACCTGGGGCTCGACGCGCGCCTGCGTCGGGCTTGAGTACGCCGTACTCTCTACGAAAACGCCTTCCGAAACCCGCTGACAGCCTAACGGCAACTGATAATATGAGGAAGCCTTGTTTTCTGTCGGCCCAGTGACCCGGTATGGAGACAGCCGGGACTGCGTTCCTGTTTTCAACTGATCGGCGAGGGTCAACGCTGATAAACTCTGACATAATCTACCACCATCTCTTGCGGGACAGTCGTAGTGCTGTCCGGATATCCGACCGGTGCCGGGTACCCCCCAACAGCCAGATTCAGGATCATGAAGAATTCTGCACGGTTGAAGACCCACAGCGATCCGCCCGGCAGTGACTTCGGCGTCGCCTCCATGTATGAGTTTCCGTCGACAAAGAATTCAATACTATCCGGCCTCCAATCGATTGAAAAAGTGTGAAAATCGTTAGCGAAGCGCCGACCGTTCGGCAGCTCATAGGTCTTCGTGATGCCAGTCCCCGCATATCCTGGGCCCTGCAACGCACCGTGAGTTCTCGAACCGTCCCCGCTCTGCACCCCAAAATTTTCCATAATGTCGACCTCACCGCACGTGGGCCAAGCCACGACGCGACAATTTGCGCCAAGCAGCCAGAAGGCGGGCCAGATCCCCTGCGCGTACGGAATCCTTATCCGAGCTTCCACTTTGCCGTACACAAGAGAGAATTTATCCTGTGTCTTTACGCGGCCCGAAGTATAACTACCATTTTCCCTTAGCACACGAATGACGAGATGACCATTGCCATCCAGGAACACGTTCCTTGTGGAGTTCGTGTAATTCTGCCTTTCGTTGTTACCCCAACCAAGGTTGAATGGGCCGCCATTCCCGATGTCGTAGTTCCATTTGGTCCGATCGGGAGAGGACCCGGCCGACCCGTCAAACTCGTCCGCCCATACCATCCGCCAAGGGCGCGTACTCTGCGCTAGCGCGGCTCCACCGGTATGAAACACCGTTATTAAGACAACAAAAGCTATCGATGGGGAAGCCTTGTAGGCGAATTCTTGCAGAAGCTTTGATATTTTCTCGCCAGGCTCGGAAGACGTGTTAAAGTCCGATTCATCCAAATTGTTGCACCGGTTTCGCATAACAGACCTCCTCTTTCCCATGGTCACCATGGGCGCACAGCATCTCCGCAGATCGGCGTTGAGAGGTTCTTACGCTTGATCATAGGCGGATCCGCTGCCCTTCGGTCCGCAGCGATCGTTCGGCGGCGTCAAGAAGGGTGACAACTCGCACCCCGGCCGCGCCATCGGTCAGTGTCTCGCGACGCTGCTCGATTGCGTCAGCAAACTCTCGAGTAAGGTTCCCCAATGGCTCGCTGCAGTCGAGTTTCGGAATGCACATCAATCCATTGTGATAGGATACATTAGTCTGCCATCGTGCTTCATGATTTTCTACCTTGAGAGTCACGCTTTTATCGTACACTCGCACCTTCTCAATTGGACTCAAATCGTCGTACACAATCATGCTCTGACTGCCGCCTATTAACATACGGCGCATCTTTTCGGGAGCGAGCCAGTTTACATGAAGGTGCCCCAGGCACCCGTTGTCGAAGTGAATCGTGACGTGCGCGACGCTTTCGTACTCGTAGCCGGCAAAACATGTGGCGTGCGCTGCGATGGCGACGGGTCGCGCCACCAAAAGGTGGTCCAGAATGGCAAAGTCATGGGCTGCGAGGTCCCAAATGACATTCGCGTCTCGCTGGAACAAGCCGAAATTAACACGCACGGAGTCAAGATATAGCAGTTCGCCGAGTTCTCCCGCAGTGATGAGCGAATGGATCTTGCGAACCGCACCACTATAGATGAAGGTGTGGTCCACCGAGAGCCGCACACGCTTCTTATAGGCCAGCTCTACCAGTTCAATTGCCCCAGCGACAGATGCCGCCATCGGCTTCTCGACGAGCACATGTTTGCCGCGCTCGATCGCGGCTTTGCAAAGTGAGTAGTGGCCGGTGAGAGGGGTTGCGATAACAACCGCATCAAGATCGTCGTTTGACAGTAAGCTCAACCCCGAGCCGTACATCAGGATGCCGCGGTATTGCTGTGCCGCGAGATCGACGCGCGTAGGTATCTCATCTGCGATGGCGGCCAAGCAAACGCCAGTCGTCTCAGCGAGGTTACGCGCGAGAATAGCACCCCAGTAACCGTATCCAATGAGACCAACGTTGATCACTTAAAAAACTCCCTGGCGAGATCGGCTACATATCGAACCTGATCGTGCCGTAGAAACGGGTGAATCGGTAGGGATACAACTTCTCGCGCTAGACGTTCGCTCACCGGGAAGTCTCCTAAACCGTAGCCCAAATGGCGGCACGCAGGCTGCAAGTGCAGCGGCACAGGATAGTGCACCGCCGTCTCGACACCGTGCGAACTGAGATGGGCTCGGAAGTCATCACGGCGAGACACGCGAATAGCAAACAAGTGATACACAGACTCTCCTTGTGGATCATCGAAAGTCCCGATCTCGGCCGGCAGCTCACTGCGGTACCAAGAGGCGACTTGACGACGGCGCCCATTCCATTCGTCCAGGTACTCCGCCTGCACACGCAGCACGGCCGCCTGCAAGTTATCGAGCCGGCCCGTGCAACCAAAGGCCGAATGTTTGTACCTACTCATTCGACCCTGATCCCTGAGAGCCTTCACTGCATCGGCAATGGCTCCGTCGTTCGTCGTCACGAGTCCCGCGTCACCGAACGCACCTAGATTCTTTGTAGGATAAAAGCTGAAGCAACCAGCTCTGCCAATAGAACCGACCCGGTCACCGTGATACCACGCACCGTGAGCTTGGGCCGCATCCTCGAGAACTGGAATTCCTCGGTGAGCTGCAATGGTGCATATTTCGCTCATGGCGGAAGGTTGGCCAAACAAATGAACTGGAACGATTGCTTTCACACGGCGTGTGAGAACTCGGCCCAACAGCTCGGGGTTCAGGTTTGCCGTACGTTCGTAAACGTCCGCGAAGACGGGACGCGCCCCAGTGGCTGATATCGCGGCCGCAGTCGCGATAAAGCTGTTAGCTGCTGTGACGACCTCATCCCCGCGGCCGATGCCGAGCGCGCGCAGAGTAAGCTCGATGGCCGTCGTGCCGGACGAGACGCCGACCGCATGTTCCACACCGCAGAATTTCGCGAACCATCTTTCGAATTCTTCCAGTTCGGCGCCGCCGATAAAAGCTGAACGATCGATAACCGTTTGGATCGCCGCGTCGATAGGAGCCTTCAATGTGCGGTACTGCTCCCGAAGCCCGGTAAACGCTACAGTCGTCGGAGGATCGATGGCATCAAATGTGCTCATACCGAGTCACCGGCGCCCATTGGCGCAATACCACCTTGCGCCCCCGCGCCAGCCCGCGGGTTCCCAATCCCAATACACCGGTTGACAAGTGCAATCGCTATCTTCAGCGGTTTGCTCCGAACCACTTCCGGGCCGTCACCACGAGTGTGGGGGAGTTCAACACAAGCAAGAGAGCAGAGGAGGCAAACAAAAGCACTGAGTGTGCTCCACGCAACATTCATCTGAATCAGATCACTACTCGGCGCCAGTTCCGAACGACCCACAAGGGCAACCAGCATCCCGTACAGCGTTGCAAGAGCGATCGACAAGAACGTACAGAAGAGCGGCCAGCGGATTACGAGTTGATCGCGACGCTGACCCTTCGTTGTTACGTTGAACACCGGCGAACGAGGACGCAGAAGGGCTTTCGCAAATGCCATGGACACATGGAACGCTGGAAGTATTCTGCTAACCTGCACGATCAAAGGTGGAATCTTCCCCTCTGACAGCCAATACATGGTCATTTCCCGGGAAATCAATCGCGGGAAAACAGCCGCGGCAGCAGCTTCCGGAGTCCCAAGTACAGCAGAGATGCCACTAAACCAAAACACGAGGGGCGCGAGGATGAGCAGCGTGTTAAAAGCGAAACCCAGCCAATAGAAGACCCCTTCGCAGTAAAAGATCCGATCAAGCAGCCGAAGATTGCCGCGGATTGGTCCGGTCGGAGCGTACAGGTTCTGGACGGTTCCTGCGCACCAGCGGACTCGTTGCTTGACGAAATCGGGAATGGACTCTGGAGCCAGGCCATAGGCCAGCGGTTCATTCAGATAGAGAGTCCGGTAGCCTGCTCCCAGCAGGGCGTAAGACAATTCCAGATCCTCACAAATCGTGTGATTTGGAAATCCCCACACGGGATTGAGAAGTCGTAGCAGCCGCCTCGAAACGACGCAGCCGGTGCCGGTGCAGAAAGAATTTCGCCAAGCGTCGCGGGATGGTTCCGTGATCGCCATGAAGAAGTGCTGGTCTTCGGGCACGCAGTCGACCGCAAGGAGATTATGCCCGATTACATCCGAATTGGAGAACCGCTGTGGCGTTTGAACCAGGCCAACGTCGGCACGGAAATGGAGAAACCCCAGAGTACGATAGATAAACTCGGGACGGACGCGAAAGTCCGCATCCAACAAGATAATGTAGTCGCCCTCTGTTTGAGTGAATGTGTACCGGTCATTGCCGGCCTTGCCACTCCCACCCACCTTGCTCCAATTGCCGTGTTCGTTCAGAATGCGCGGCCGTGCCGTGTAATCAACCCCTAGTTCTTTAGCCAAGCTCTTCAGTCCTGGACGGTCGCCGTCGTCACCTACGATAATTTGGAGCCGGTGCCGTGGATAGTCCAGTCGCTTAGCGGCCTTTATAGTCTTTTCAAGTATTTCCAACGGTTCATCATAGGTTGCGATGAACACGTCGACTCTGGGACGATCGTCACTTGTTCGCAGGCGAAATTCGTGAAGGTCAGCCTCACTTGTATTGTCGGACCGACGAGTCATGACCATGTACGTCCACAATTCGTGCGAGATCGTGATGATCTCCATCGCGAAAAAGCCCCAGGGCCACAGTGATCCGAATATGAAATCGAGGACCGGTAGTGAGGATACGCGCCAAACTGTGTAGTTCAGAGTAACGACGAGCAGCAACAGCACGACCGCGCTCCTCGCCCATCTACGTCGCACGGGCAGCGACCAAAGAAGCAATCCGAGGCCCGTCGCCAGCAGGACGTTGAAGATGATGACGTTGTGAAAGCTCATTTCACCATCCGAACAAGACAAACAGTTTCACAGATAGCCATTCAGCCAATCGCGTCAGGGAAAAGAACGGTGATTTCGCCGTGAAAGGACGAGCGTTGCGGTCTGCAACGAGCACGCGGCACTGACGTCCAACCAAGGGTGCAATCAGCATGGACCGATCGATATCGATATAGACCTTTAACTGGTTTAGACGGCGAGGCAATCGCATCGCGTATGCGTTGTCCAGGTCAGTTGGACTTGTTTGCCGGAAGGCGCGTACCGTACCGGTGAGTGGAGGCAGACCACTAACGTTGATGATCGCCTTGGCGCCGGGATAAAGAGACGCGGAGAACGATTCTTGGAATTGAGCCTCAATGAATGCGTGTTGAGCTTCGGCAATCTCGAACAGGGGTTCTCCCTTGGCTAGCGGCCCCGAACTGGCATTTACGCGCCAGATCACGCCTGCGACCGGAGAGATGACCGCCCCGCCGGCTAGGCGACGCTCGAACGAATCCGCCTGATCCAGTTCGCAAATAGCTGCTTCCAGCCGGCTCTTCGTTTCCGCCACCTTTGCCTCCGTCGCCGATACACTTTGTTGAAATTGCATATACAGCGTTAGGTAAATCGGCGAGTCGCGCTGAATGAAGACGTCCCGGGCAGTTGCTGCTAGCTGATTGGCTATGCCCTCCTTCTCGGCACGGCCCTGCTCAAGACGTCTTTCAGCAATCGCAACGTCTTCGGCAGCTCGATAGTAGGTGTCGCGGGCTCCCGCCCCGTCCTGCGAAAGCGTGCGGTTCAGTTCAGCCAAACGCATCGATTGATCGCGCACAGCGGTCAACTCCGCGATTTTGGCCTCGGTCTGTTTTTGAGAGATAGTGAGTTCCTGCATCAAAGATGCGCGATACTTATCGAGCTCCTGCCGAGATGTATCCCTGAGGCGTTTAACAATATCTAAGTCGGCTAATACTCGAGCGAGCTCAGCTTCGAGATTCGCCTTAGCGGTTTTGAGCCGCCAAACAGGCGCCTCATTAAGGTAGGTGTTGGCGCTGCTCGCGAGGATGTCCCCTTTTTTGACCGTATCCCCCACTTGATGAGCGATGCGTATTGCGCCCTCCGATTCTGCCCGTTGGCTGGTAATCGGCGCGTTTACCACTGCCTCGCTGGTCTTGGGGACAAACGCTGGGACCGCCAACCAGTTCACGAGTAAGAAGCAAACAAGGACCGCGCCAGCTACACTCGCCGAGATTCGAAGGACTCGAGCGAATGCGTTCAAGAGGCGACGGAGAGCTTTGGCCGTGGAACCTGGACTACTCCGCGAGGTAGTCGGACTCGGCGGGGTCTTGATTTCGTAGGTTTCAAAGCTCATGTTCACCTCACGACTGCCGGACAGGACCACTTGGCGGCGAAGCGCACAAAGACGAGAGGACGGACTCCATCGAAGGGTATTTTCAATCGCCCGCGAAACGGCAGAAAGCCGCGCGCGTGCCGCATAAGAGTAGCCGAGGGGGGATGGCCGAAGAGCCCGACCTCATACGTGGCGCGCAGGATGCGAACGCATTATGCGTTGGCCGGCTGAGCGCATCGAGAACAGCCCGTGCCGGGCCCCGGTGGAATATGTCGGCCACCAGATCCCCCGAAGGCCCATTCGCCCTGAGAACGCCGTCCATTAAGTGCGGTGACGGGCCCAAAGGACCCATGCAACAGGCTGAGCCGTTCCGCTCTGGGTCATCCGTGCCAGCAACAGGTCGGCTCACAGGGTTGGATTTTGACACCGGCGGCGCCGGTACCCTGAATCTGCCGATGACAGCGTTGATTGTGAGTGTCGCGTCCACATAGGGCCGACCCGTCGCTACGCCGGACGGGTACTCAAAGTTCAACTGATCGATGATCTCGCCAGGCGCGGCACCGCAGTAATCTATCCTGGCCACCTGTCCGTCGATCGTTAGTTGGCAACTGGCCGTGCTTCCGGGTACTTCCAGCGGTGTCACAGATCCGGTGTAGGCGGCGGGCACTCCATCCTGCTGAAGCGCATTCTTCGGTCCGAATCCGTTGGCCCAAAACGTGTATTCGGTGCCCGCTTGGACTGCGCATTCCGTGTTCGGGCATCCATCTCCGGTCACCCACGCGATTCCGTTCTGGTATTCACTTAGGAAGACCGAAGGAGATGTCGCCGCCATCGTAATCGGTTCAACATTGCTGTCCACACCGTTTCGCGTCACTTTTACGTTCACCTCCACGCCTGGAATGATTTCCCACGGAACCTGGAAATTGATCTGCGTTGACGACACGTAGATCAGCGGAGCGTTGATGCCGTTTAGGCTTATCGTGACACCGGCAACAGAGGTGGGGAAGCTGTTGCCCGCTGGCGGCGAAATCAGGTAGGTCCCATCGGCTAGATTGTTGCCGTAAACCACAGCGAGACTACCCGGCGCTATAGCTCCCAGGTAGGAGGCTGCGTTCATGACTCTTCCAGGTGTGATCGACGGTGTTTCGATGGTGATTCTGTTCGCTTGGTAGACCCTCACGTAGTCCACCAGCATGTCCTGCGCCGGGAAGGGGGCATTGGGATCCGGCGTTCCGAGAGGGACTTCGGTCCCATCAGTCGTGGTCGCGACAGTGTTCGGACCGGCGATCGCCAGATTCAGGAGGATGAAAAATGGATTGTTGAAGACCCACTGACGGCCAACGGGTATCGATGCGGGCGTAACTTTGTAATACGCAACTCCGTCCAAAGACCACTCAATCGAATCCTGCGACCATGCGATGGCGTATACGTGGTAATCGTCGGCGACATTTTGGCCATACGGTAACGTATAAGCTTTCCCGATTGCGCCTGTGTACCCTGGACCGTTCGCGGTGGCGTTATTGACAGAGGCATTGTTGTTGAAGGTACCGAAGTTCTCCAGGATGTCGATCTCGCCACTCGCAGGCCAGCCGACCGAACCGATGTTCTCGCCCAGCATCCAGAAAGCGGGCCAGATACCTTTACCGAAGGGAAGTTTGATACGAGCCTCTATCCAGCCGTATTGCCAGCTCAAATCGGTGGTGTGGGTATCGGCGGTCGGACCCCCAGTCAGGAGGCGTGCCGACGTGTAGTTTCCGGAACCATCCCTAATAACGCGGATTACAAGATTACCCTTGCCGTCCTGAAAGACGTTGCTTGGATCTTTCGTGTAGGTCTCGATTTCAGCGTTCCCCCAGCCCCCACCTCCAAGATCGTAATTCCACTTGGTCGGATCTGGAGGTGTACTCGCCGGACCATTGAACTCATCGCTCCATACGAGTTTCCAGCCGCTGGTGGTTTGAGCCGACGCCACAACCCCGGCGAGCACCGCAATCAATGTAAACCGCACGATGTTCTGAGCCCGTCTTGTGTTCAACGGTCGCCCGCGGCGGAACTTCGCAGCTATCCCGTCGGCGAGCGGGCGGAGACACGCTCCGAAGCCCAACAAGGCCAGCCCCACCAAACCGAACGATGACGGTTCAGGGACTTGCTCGAAGGAAGCATCGTCGAAATAAGCGGCCCCCCCGCCCACACCCGCGAACGCCCCAACAATGAGTACGAAGCGGGCATCGGCCGTGCCCACCGGGGCAGTCCCCGTTACCTCACCGAAGACGTAATCCGAGCTCTGGCTGCCAGTTGAAGACCGGGAGTTCAGTAGCACCGTCGTTTCATAGCTAATCAGTTCCCCAAACACATCACGCCATTCAATGTTGATTGCTGCGATCTCGCCACCAGTCAGAGCATCGAAACTCGGATTGACGGCCCAGACGCTACCCTTCCAGGTCTGTCCCGGGGAAGCAGGAAACTCCTGGAATGCGCCGCTGGCGTCACCGAATGCCTTGAACGCGTTGTTACCGGAATGCGGCAACACAGCAGTTGTGAACGTATCTCCGCCGAAGACGTCCCAGTCAGTCGCTCCAAAGATATCTCCGTTGCTAATAGTTGGACATTCGAAGCCAGGGTTAAGCAAAACATTCGCGTGAGCCGCAGTGAATAGGCAACTCGACAACGCCACAATTCCGAGGCGGGTGCCTCCCATGGCGGTGTCCTTACTAATGCGGCCGATGGCCGAAAATGCATCGAGAATCGGCGAAAACATATTTAGAATCCACTCCCGGTGGGAATGCCGAGAAGTGCCGAACGCTCCCATGCTTGGGAAAAGGCTAATTAAAGTGCGTTTCATTTTGTTTCTCCTTCTAGGCAGCATGGACGACTTCTTGTCGAGGGCGTCAAACCGCGGAGGCCGTTGGGTGTCAGGCTGTAGGCGGTCATATGGTCCTCGCCAATAGCGAGCCAGTCGAAGCCGCGTTTCTCAGCAAGGACGAGCTGATCGATCTGCGCTCTGTAATGATCTCGCGCCCGTTCGGGATCAAAATCGCGATTCGGGAATGGCCAGACCTCGGGGCGCTTCGTGATGAAAGGCCACGGAATGTTGTTGAAACAGCAGAATTTCATTGGTCCTCTTGGAGCCGACGGGAGACGAGCCGCGAACCCGGATCCGGCGCGGCGCCCATTGAGGAGAGCGTGGGGAGCGCCCCCGCGCGTTCGGATTCGCCCCATCGATTAACCTCCTAGCACCAGACTAAGGAAAGCGATGTTCGAAACCGTGGCAGATTCGGATCAAGTCTCCACGAGGCTCGGGCAAACAATTGGGTCAGCAGTTCGTGGCAATCCAGTTCGGTGGCCCGGTTTTGCATGTTGATGAGACTGAGCGTAGAGAGGGCGTGGGTGATATCGTATGTATTGCTGTGACGGCGTTTTTCGTACTGATTTTTTCGGGTCTCGTCCTCCGGGCCGCAACCACACCGCCGGAGCGTGTCGGCGCGGTAAGTGCTCTGGCGAGTGGCGAACATGTAGAGGGGACGATTCGGTCCGGTACGGTCGAGCACTGGGCCCTCCATTTGAAGCCAGGCGATTACTTCGAGGCTTGCCTTGAGTTTCATGAGATGGGGTTGAGCCTAAGCCTCGAAGCGCGGGTGCGCGACAGCAAGACCACGAACGTCGAATCAGCGCCGCAATGGGGTGCGCCCGGCACATGCTTGCGTGCTGTCATTGCTCGAAACTCGACGTACCTCCTTCACATCGCTGCCATTTCTGGAGGGCCGGCCACCGAAAATTACAGGCTCGAAGTGAAGGGCCACCCCCAGGTGCCCTCGGATGCCCGTCAAATCGCGACCCAACGTTTGCTGAAACAGGCTGCCGATCATGTCTCCCGATTCTCGTTCAATAGTCTCTCAATGGCACTCTCCCTATGCAAGCAAGCACTGAGTGCGTCGCAAAACATTCCTGACATTGCGCTGGAGACTTCGATTCTCCTACGGTTAGCGGAAATAGAGTCATGGTTGGGCGATTGGCGCAATGCTGTCAGTTACGCAGACATGGCCCTGGACCGGATGGATGACGGTGCATTCGTTTCCGGCAGGCTCTCGGTAGAGTATGTACATTCGAGAGCGACGGCCCGGTTGAAAGGCCGATCTGAAGGAAGTGAATCGTTAACATCTGTTCTCAACTCAGCCCATGCCGCGCACGCGACGACGATCGAAGCTCTTACGTTGTTCTCTCTTGGGCAAGGGCAATTACCAGACCAACCACAGCAAGCCGAACATTATTTTCAATTAGCTGTCGCGACGGCTCGAGCGGTTAAGAATCAAGCCTTGGAGCGGACCGTATATGCCAATATTGGGGACGCCTACTTCGCGGCTGAGGACTGGCGTAAAGCCGCTCTGTATTACGATCTCGCTCAGCAACCTCCGAATGCATTCGCTCGCGCTGCTCAGATTGGGCAACTTGGCAGGTTGGCGTTGGCTCTGCTCCATGTAGGCGACACAGAACGTACGGAGTCCATCCTTTCGCGAGCAGAACGCATCACCGCTGGTTATGAAGCACATACGCTAGCTACGCTGCATCGAGATATTGGAAACGCATACAGGAGCGCAGGCAACCCAGAGATGGCGAGGTCACATTACGCAAGGGCTACGCGGTTTGCAGGGAATGATCATCGCCTAAACATAGACCTCGAGAACTTAATAGCCGACTGCTCCCATGAACTTGCAGATCTTCCCAAAGCTCTGACAGCGCACGAGGCCGCTCTAAGCATTGCACGGCGATTCGGTGAGAAACGGGACCGTGCTCGCGCACTTTTGGATGTCGGGGAGGATTATGCCTTGTTGGGTGATCACGAATCGGCGATTGTCCATATTAGCGAGGCCCTACAGTTATTCACGGATGATCCGCTTGAGAGGGCCGAGGCTCTCAATAGCCTCGGCGAGAATCTACTGCTTGTGCGTGACAATCCCTTACAAGCGGATGTGGAGAAACGAAGATCGCACCGCCGTGAGCTTGCGTTTGAGGCGTTTAACAAGGCACTCCGATTACGCCATGACGTCGATCGGGAAGGAGAAGCGGATACATTGGGTCACCTGGGAGGACTGTACTCAGATATTGGAAATCTTGAGAAGGCGATTGATCTCCTTCAACAGTCCGCCAATATCAGGCGGGACATGGATGATCGGGAGGGATTAGCTGAAGCCCTAGAAGCATTGGGAAATGCGCATCTAGCTGCCGACCACAAACAGACTGCGATTGCGATCCAACAGGACGCGCTAGACCTTCGACGTAGGCTCCCAGATCGCATTGCAGAAGCCAGTACTTTAGCGTCTTTGGCGGCAGCGTTGGGGGCCGATGATCAGCTTGAAGACGCGCTGGCAAACGCTGAGCGGGCCGTGAAACTGATCGAGATCGTCCGCAAGAGTATCTCTATTCGCGACTTACGGATTCGGCTATTGGCAGACATCGTGTATATATATGGCGTTTGTACGAATATAAATCTTCAGCTTTACGGGAAGCACCCGAGTGCTGGATATGATGTAAAGGCACTTGAGTGGCGCGAGCGGTCTCTTGCCCGAGAACTCTTGGATAACTCAACTTTAGTCATGGCTAGGTTGGGCCGCCCGAAACAAAGCCCACAACGAACCTTCCAAACGCAGCAACAGTTGCTTTCCGGTGTTCAACAACAACGTGAGCAAACTTCGGATGAGAAAGCACCCGACACACCGGGTGTGGCAGTTGAAACGAGAAAAGGCGGCTCTAGTACAATGGGCGCGCAGCGTCTAGCTCCCGAAGAATGGCCTATAGATATCGCAGATATTCAGAAATTGTTGCCGACTGACGGCCTCCTGCTCGATTACGATCTTGGTGACACGGGGTCAGTCTGGGCGGTAACACGTCAGTCGGTTTCAGTGTTCCGGACTCCAAAGCTCGCCGAGATTGAACCGCTAATTCGCGATTGCTTTAACTACTTTTCCGAAAGGACCGCAAGGGGTACCTGTCCAGCTGGGAACCTTATGGCGATGCTCTTCGGCGCAGTGGAGCATCTCCTTCCAGGTAAGCGGATAATCATCACAGGCGACGCTATCCTCGGCTTCGTGCCATTCGCGGCTTTACCTGATCCCAGGCCCGGCCGCTACCTCTTCAGCGATATCATCACTGTGCCGTCAGCTTCATTCATCGCAACCCAAAGACAGCGGGTGTTACAATCGCCCGGCCCTAAGAACGTACTAGTGTTTGCGGCTCCCGTAACCGATTCGGCCGACAACGGACTGCGGGAAAAGACCCTAAGGGGCCCAGTGGAAAGACCCTCGGACTCTGTTGTTTTTCCGGCGGTTCAGTCCGAAATGATAAATCTCTTTGCGATCCAAGCGGCCGCCGGCGATCGTGTTGTCTCCCACACCGGGTTCACTGCTAATCGACAGACTGCACTTTCAGAGCTGCCGAAGTATTCAATTATTGACTTCTCTGTGCACGGATATTTTGACACGACTTCGCAAAAGTTCGTCGGCCTGGTGCTTTCTACATACGATTCTCAGGGGCGACGGATCCCAGGCTTCCTAACGGTCGAAGACGTATCCAAACTGAGGCTGAAAGCCGAAATAGTAATGTTGGGCGTCTGCGACACGGGTCGGGGCGAGTTGATCCCAGGCGAGGGCACGATTAGCATGAGCAGGGCGTTTCTTTTCGCCGGTGCTCGACGTGTCCTGGCAACATTATGGCCCGTCTACAGCGATGCCGCTTCAGTGTTCGTAGCCACATTTTATGACGCGCTATTGAAGCGTGGCCTCGATCCGGAATCTTCGCTTCGAGAAGCGCGATCACGAGTAAGAGCGGTGTTTCCCTCACCGCACTACTGGGCCGCCTTCGTACTTCAGGGAGATTGGTCATAAATGAGCTGTGGACAATAGTTGGATGATCACTATCGAACGGGGAGGGAGCCAGATGCCGTAGCGTTTGACATCGCCTGGCATTGCTGTAATCGTTTGGGCGTTACGCAGAAGAGTGATAGACGCAACAGAAACCTGTTTTTCTGGCGATTCAATCCTTAAGCGGTGGCCATTGGACTGATCATTGTTGAAAACGGCGACGGCGCGGCCGCTATCGGGACGCGTGGCCAAATAAGCCTTGACAAAATCGCTGCCTTCCAGTTGCAAACGTGTAATTCGGTGCTCGCCGGGGGATACTAGCCAGTTGCGAAGCAGCATTCGCATCGCATCATATGCAGCAGTCTTCCTAATGATCCGACCTGCTGCGTCCATTTCAAGTAGCGTGTAATTGTCCGTCAGAACGTCGGAGACATAGTCCGGCTCATATCCATAGATGAAGGCCCTTCTGCCTCCATTCATGAGAAACTCGAGCCCCACTTGCACGGCGGCCAAGCCAGCGTTCATGTTTTGGGTGACATCTGACCATGATGTCGGGTATCCATACTCGGTCAGATATATTGGGACCGTGGCAAGCGGCGAGATGCTTCGTAGATCTTTAATTTGCCGCCGCATGACTTGGGCACCACAGTTGGGGTTGTTGATATTGCTACAGTCTCCTGGGTACGGATAGAACTCAAAGGAAAAAAATGCAATTTGTGAACGGCTCAGGGGCGATAGATGTTTGAAAAACGCTTCTGTCCACTGCTTTGTCGAGTCATCCCAGATCGACAGGGAGGGTCCTCCGATGGAAATCTGAGGGTGTCGTGTACGGATTGCACGCACCCACTGGATCCACAAAGCAGCATAGTCGGACGATGAACAATACTGACCGTCCGGTTCCTCGCCCAGTTCAATTTCCGTCACTGGTATCCCCCTGCGAATTAAGAACTCCAGTTGTGCAACCGCATCTTCGGGTACGGAATACAGCAATGGCACGGACATGAGCGCGGGAGCACCATTGTGCAGGTTTGTATCTAGGATTGCATCGAACCCGAGGTGTTCGAGATTTGGGTCCACATCTCGTTCACCATGCCACGGATCGGTGGAGGATGCATAGATGGTCGTTTGCCTGGCAGCACTTGGAGCGTGGTGTATTACATCGCGTAACGCCCCACGCGTTTCCTCTCCCATATAGATTTCACGTATCGCGAAACCACACTTGTCCCGAACATCCTGGTTGCTGGGGATCGACGTGCCCGACGATTCGTAGAGCACGATTCTGAGCATTCGTATGTTAATCGCCTCGTCTGTAAGTCGTATGCGCATAATTCCGCCTCGGGCATTTGCAATCACACCTCTAGGAAAGGTACGCCAGCCGGGACGTGTAAGAGTGTTCAAGATGGGTTGCTCTTCCTGGATATACTGAACTTCAAAACGGGTTGCATAAGGATCGGCCCACAGAATGTGGACTGCGCTGACATGTACTAAATGACCAGGGTCGATGATGATCCATTGGGGATGATCGGTGTCAGGTCTTTCGGTAAAAGGGCGACTTAGATAGGGGTTGCTCTTCCAGAAGCTGTTCGGATCACCGTCATCAAGCCTCGAGTAGCCCTCATTGTAGTCCATGTCGAAGGTGTTTCCGCGCCGCGGCAGATGGTAGCCCCGACTTACGCTGACTGGGTTCGCTGGATATGGTTCTGAAACCCAGTAACCTTGCTTGTGTACAGGATCACTCCAGGTTCCCGCCGAGTTCCAATGCCACGAAGCAACCGCAAGCTCAGATCGCAACCTGTACGTTATAGATGTAAAGCCGGACTGTTTCATCGCACGGACATTAGCGGCAGTGAAGCGCTTCTGAATACCTCCTCTCTCGTGCCCATCAATCCCGGTACCGAATGCGTATTCCGGCCGGATTGTAATGATAGGCCCGCCTCCGGAGCGGAGTGAGAGTCGAACTTCGTGGGTAGCGTTAACCGTGAACTGCGACTGGATCAACGAAATACACACATACAACGAACATGAGCGCACAACTCTACTGGTATTCATTAAACGTCCTCGACATTTACACTGGGTGGCCCGAGCCGATGCGACAGGATGTCCGAGCTTGCACCTATCAGACAGGACGGTCGAGATGGCTCATCATGGCAGCCGAGGTTCCGCGTAAACCGCCGCCGGGCGGCCGGCTGCATGTCCTGCCCCGGAGCATTTGCTTCACTTCTTCTCTACCCAGAGGCCAAACGGGCCAACCTTGTGGTCCGCCCCGTCATCGCCGGTGCCATACAGTTGAATGAGGTAACCGTGATCGGGAGCAACGGTCTCGGACAATAGCGTCCAGGAAACCACCCATCGCCCGTTAAGGAGTGAGGCCGTCAAGCCGGACTGGGTGAGCAGATCCTGATTTCTCTCCAGCGGCTGAAGTGTTGCTCGATAATGTGGGAATCGATCATCATCGACAGCTAGGTTTAAGGTGATGATTGATATCTGACTAGGGATAGTGATTCTAATCAAGGCCTCGGCCTGTCCGCGTGAATTGGCTTTGCCTGGGCCAAGTTTCAGGCCTCCACGGAGCGGGCTCAATCCAAAAGCAGGCACACCGCCCTTAAGTTCTGACAGTTGTCGTTGGATGCCTTGCCGGGCGTCACGCTCGGCGGCCAGTTCCGTGGTCAGTTTCTGCTCTCTATCAGATGGGCTACGCCCTAGAGGTATGAATGTGCGCCCTAGCCAGCCGACCACTGCTGCGAGGAGAATAACTGTATAGGCGAATCGTGGAAGCGGCGTAAACGTTGGCAGAAACGCAAGGCGCGTGTACCGGATCTTGCACTTGGCCTCTTGAACATCAGGCGCACCGATAACTCTAAACACAAACTTGTGCTTCACACCGATTCTCCTGGAGCCTGCCGAAGATGCAATGTTGCCATCCACGGTCCTTGAAAGTATGTGAGTGGCCAGCAAAACCTCCCCGTCTACCTCGCAACTGTGAACTTCGATGAGATGAGCATCCTCCGACACGTCAAATTCTAAAGAGTTCGTCTGTGAGGCGTTGAAATGTCCGACTTCGTCGCCATCAACCTTCACGACACAAGCGCCAGGTTGGACGACCGCCCGCCTCCGAGCATCGTGTGCAATCCTATCGAGAATTTCTTGCATCTCCTCTGGGCTGAGGGGCTGGGCTTGGGGGACGGAATCAGGCGGCGTGTTTTGTGGGCCTGGGTCATCATCTTGCGGACGGTTGTTCCCGGCTTGTTCTGCGCAAACCAGCCTTGGAATCCGTAAGCTTGACTCGGGAGAAAGATAATCAAAGTGGGCTAAAGCGGCAATTAAATTCTCAAAGCATTTGGGGCAAATTAGACTGTGGAATCGATGAAGCTCATCGTTGAAGGCCCAATCCCCAGAGATATGATTCGTCTTCCATGGAACAAATAGATCCAAACAGTGCCTAACCAAGGGCCACAATCGCATTTGGTCGAAATATGGGTCGAAATAGGCGTCTTCTTGACCGCCTGGGTTGACAACGCTCAGGCGAAATTCATTCTGGAGCTGTGCCATGAGTGTTCCTTTAGCTCGCCTGCGCTGATCGTTCTTTTCATCATTTCGTGATTCATCGCTATCACTCCAGGGGGCAATGAGTCGCGTTTGGACTCCAGTATACGAATATGTCAGCTGGCATAGGAGAATTCCAGCGTACGGAAACGAATGGTCTAGCAACAAAATCATTATAGAGCGGAGATATCTGATCGTCATGCGCTCCTGCGATTGCGAGTCATCAGTGGCCGTTAATTTCCGACGCTGTTTCTCCAGTTCGCTTGACTTGTTATACAGCAAGCGTTGGAGCAAGGGCTGATCATGTAGCATGAGCTTGGATGCCTTGCGGGACTTCCCGAACACAGACCGAAACCTCTCCAGCGCCCTTTCGTACTTGACGATTGCATCCGTCTTCGAGTCGAAGTTCTTAACAGCTTGGACGATCACGGTTTTTGCGTCGTTGCGATCTTCATGAAATAAGGAAGTAATCGCAAAGGCTCTTTGCATATAGGGAGCGTTAAACCAATCCGGAATGGACATGCTAAATCGCTCGTGCCGTGATTTCGTACTTAGTGTAATCGTTCCGTAGTGGGTGGACATACGCAAGGTCCCGCCGCGTTGGCTATCGGACCGAGACCGTTACTTTCGCCTGGCTGGGGGTACCCCCGATGCTCAACAGTATTGGAACGGCGCCAGAGGGCGTAATCCCTTGCGGAATTTCTACGTTAACTTGCAAGACTTCTGCAACCAGACCTGTTACCCCACTAGCATACAGCACTCTTGCGTTTAGGCCCCCGACCTTTGCGGTAACTGGCAGAATTGGATTGGGTGCAGGAGAATCCCCTGACTTTCCGTCAACACCCGAGGGACTCGTTTGGCCCTCGCCCGTCGCATAGACAAAGCAAATTGACCCGGCTGGCGCAGGGTTCGTTGACGAGTTTACAGTGCCTTCCTGGTTCACAATCGCACCCTGCCCGTGCCCAGAAGCATCGATTGTAAGAATGCCAGGCGTCGCCGCAGCCACTGGAAGCACGACTGTGTTCGAAGTCTGACCTCCGTAGTCGGTGCCCGCCTCTTCGGGAATCATTGTCGTTTCCGGAATCAGATCAGTCTCGGGCTGCAAGGATGGTAGCGGTACGACATCGACTGATTGGGAGTCGATGATCGAACCCGAAACCGTGCTTGTGAACGTGGCATGAAACTCAAATTTGTCCGTGTTGGAGGGCACGTACTTGAAGATGCCCGAAGCGCCGTACAGCGTGATCGTACCTTGTGGTGTCGGATAGCCGGGATCGATCGTATAGCTGAAAAACGCAGGCACCGCCCCCGGCGAGTTGACCTGAAAGGTCAGCGTAGCGCCCTGAGCCACCTGTTGTGGGGGAATGTTACCGATGACGTATGGTCCGGCCGCGTCGAGTGCCGAGACCGACACCAGCAGCATGGTCACCAAGGCTATTGTGAACGATACGCGAGATGTACGCGCACCGTTGGCAAGCACCTGTCGAAGGCCGACAAAATTGAAGTCGAGCATGTTCCTACTCCCGCGGATTTCGGTATTTCGTGGAGCCTCAACCCCACCAACCCAGTCTGCGCGTATAGTGCTTCAGGACCGTGGCACTTTCGGACATCGATCATTGATCCGAACCACGGCGGGTGCGAACATTAGAAGTCGACGATACGAGGGGCCGGCACGCGGATGCTTGGCCGCGACCGTCGCGCCGCGCGGCTTGGGGTGCGTCCGTGAACGTTGGGGGGCGATGCGAGATGGAAAACGGCTACTTTAAAACGACGATAGCGTTTTTGCTACTGTTGCTAGGGGCGGGTGACCGCCTCTTCGCTCAGGGGACGGATCTCGGCGCAATCCGCGGGACCGTCACTGATCCGGCCGGCAGCACCGTTCCACATGTAGAGATCAACCTCAAGGACCTCGCGACCGGTCTAGCACGGACGATCGAGACCGATGGGAATGGTCGGTATGAATTCTCTGGCCTTCAGTTCGGCAGATACTTGGTATCCGCCTCACTCAAGGGGTTCAATATGCACAACGTCCCGAACGTAATAGTTCACGATGCCGAAACGGTTCGTGTAGACATCCAGCTCGAGCTTGCTGGAGTGAGGGAATCCGTCACCATTACGACTAGCGCGCCGATTATTGGAACGGAGTCTCCGATGATATCTAATTCTCTGGATAATCGGGATCTGACTCAACTTCCACGGGATAGTCGAGACATATACTCGTTTCTCTACCTGAGCCCTAACATTACGCAAGCGCACGAGGGCACCTTCAAATTCCTTGGTGCACAGACTTATGGGGCTAGCTTTTCCGTGGACGGGCTGAGAACGACTGGCGTGTTATTTGGGGAACCGACCCTGAGTCAGCCCACTTTGGAATCCATTGGTGAGCTCACAGTGATGTCCGATAACTTCTCGGCTGAATATTCAGGTATAGCTAGTATACGAATCATAACTAAGCGTGGCGAGAGTAACTATCACGGCTCTCTTGTTTACCAGAATAAGAACTCTGCGCTTGCGGCGTGGGACATTGGTTCCAAGCTCGCTCAGGCAACGTTTCTCCCAACTCCGATTCAGTCTCGCTTCCCGCGGCCGTTCTTTAATCAAAATGAAGGTGGCGGTGCGGTTGGAGGTCCATTTCCGTGGTTAAGGAAGACATTTGTTTTACTTTCGTACGAGCGGCTGTGGCTGGCGACTCCAGCCAGCTTTCAGAGCACTAGTCTTCCTCACCCCAGTCTCTGGGCGGGAGATTTTTCGCTCCTTCCGGATTCAGTCAAACCACCTGTACCTGCTGGCATCAACCTGACGCCCGACGAGATTTCGCGCGACACAGTTCAGATCGGTAAGACCTCGCGCTTTATCCGCATCCCTCAGCGGTTGCTGAATCCGACCACTTCCGCGTTGATCGAGCGTTACTTCCCAACTGCGGGCTCAGACTATCCCATCGATCCCTCCACCGGAAGAATGACGCGCTTTATCGATCTCGAGCCTCAACCCACGGATCGAGACCGCGGCACCATCCGCTTAGATCATGATGCTGCGGAACGCGATAGACTGTTTCTAGTTTTGCACTTGACCGAGCAATATGGCAAAGGCAACCCGGTGGTTAACCCTTTTTCTGGCCTGGGCCTGCAACAAAGAAACCTGAAGAATACCACGTCTTCGCTGTCATATATTCATTTGTTCGGCCCTCATCTGTTTAATGAAGTTCGGGGTGGGTACAACAGGCAGCTTTATCTATTGAGAAGCAATACAACCCTTCGTAGCTTCTTAAGCAACATTGGTTATTCCACCAGCGATATAGCGGCCTACGGACAGGTTATTGGCGGCAATCTCCTGGACACTTTTGGGCATCCGGCAATACAGTTTGGGAGTGGCTTCACTGGCCTCTCAAATGGGGGGTCCGGCGTAGATATGCCTTGGGACGAACGCCTCCTCACAATCGGTAACACGCTCACTCTTGCGAACGGCAAACACACCTTCAAAGCGGGCTTCGATTTGGTGCGCAACCACGCTGTGGATGGTTCGGTAGCAAATCCCGACGACGACACGATCAATCCACGAGGTCAGATGACTTATACCGGGCCGGGACCAACTGCGTTTTCCCATTTTCTGTTGGGCCTCCCAGCCGGCACCGTCTCGTATGTTAGCGAGACCCGCCCCGCCATGAGGGCACACAATTGGGAGCAGGGGTACTTTGTGCAGGACGACTACCGGATCAGTAGGCGGGTGACGCTGAACCTCGGTCTTCGCTACGAACTGATTACGCCGTTTACGGAGGACAATAACCTGTTTGTAAATTTCGATCCAGGATATGTGGACCCAAGCTCCGGGACTAGGGGCCGGTTTGTTGTGCCTTCTGCGGAGACCATTCCATTTATCGATCCGCGGATCGTTGCGTATGGTGTGGTTACGGCCAAGACTGTCGGTCTTGGCCCCAGCCTTGTCAAGACTGACCGGGGCAATTTCGCCCCACGCTTCGGGTTGGCTTGGAGCATCGGAGATCATGGCGTCCTCAGAGCAGGGTATGGCCTGTATTATCCGACGTCAGCAGCCCAGGCGACGCGCGATACGTTGGCATCAGCTGCATTTAATCAGCCGCAGACGAAGGGGGCAGCAACGGGAAATCCTTTATCGGGCTGGCCAGGCTTCGTTGATGGTGTGAGTCCGCTCACGGGCGGTACGTTGCGAACCTTCGGTTCGCAGTTATACGCGGCCGCCATCCCGTTTGATCTGCACCAACCAAGAATCCAACAGTACAACGTTAGTTTCGAACGCGAGACCTGGGGGAGAACCGCTACGCGGGTCTCCTACATAGGCACAGGAATGAGCAGGTTGATTACCGGTAAGGATCTCAACATGATCGCACCTAGCAACATTCCTTTTGCGACTACAACGGGGGACGGCCATACTGTTTGCGATCCGTATATGCTCGGGGACTGCGATCTGTCAGGAGCTGACCTAGCACGCTTGCCGTTTCCAGCTTTTGGTGACTCACTGGAGAGTTACGGCAACTTCGGACACGGTCGCAGCCAAGCTCTCCAGCTTGAGTGGCGACGGCCTTCAAGATCCGGACTTACTTTCAGCATTAGTTACACGCTCCTTGACCAGAAGTCTAGCGCCGTTGATTCCGACAACTCTAGCTTGGGTGGGACCGCCTATAATCAGTTCCAGCCCAATCTCGATTACGCACGCGATTCATTCGTCTCGCGCCATCGGTTGGTTGCACACGGGATAGTCGAACTGCCTGTCAGTCGAGATCACCGACTCAGCTCCGCCATGCCCAAGTGGGCGGAGACTCTGTTCGGCAGCTGGCAATTGTCTTGGCAGATGTTCGTGAAATCCGGAACGGGTTTTACCCCATACTGGACATGCGATGATTGCGGTCCCGTGTTTCCCGGCAACATCGCGAGCGGATTTATCAACGCGCTTGGGGATTTCAGTGACACGTCCTTCAGGCCGCTGGTCGTCGGTGACCCCCAGAAGCACGGTGGTAACGCAATTTGGGACCGCAATGCATTCGCTCCGCCACCACTCGGTGCGGATCTTCTAAGCAACCCAGCGGTCGCTAAACGAAATATTCTCACGGGCCCGAGCACATGGGGCCTCAACGTCGGGTTGAGAAAACGCCTTCGGTTCTCGAATACCATTTTCGACCTTGGCGCTGACTTCGACAATCTTCTCAATCATCCGCTCTGGTCGCCTGATAACAACAGTATTTCGAATCTAGGAAGCTTCAGTGTGCGCGTAGACCCCTCAGGAAAGCTGTCGCCTATTACCGACATCATCCGAAACCCTGATTTTGGACGGCTGCTCTACAGCTATCCCCAGGAGGGTATCGACAGCCGTCGAAGCATCCGCCTGAGCGTGCGGCTCGAGTTTTGAGCCGTTGACAGCGGTTGAGTGCAGGATGCGGTAACGGGGCCGTCGCATTGGGGCACACTAAACGACCAAGGTGTATCGAACGAGTTCTGAGCTCTATGCTGTCCTTTTCTGAGGGGATGCCCATTCGATTGCGTCCTCGGAACTCAATAGCTTGCAATACCATTGTTTCCTTTTGATCAGCAGGGTCTTCCACGATATCTCTTGGTCCAAAATAGAAGGGCTGCCATTCCGGCTTGCGGCAACCTAAGTCTTGGATGGGCCTTGAAGTTTCAGTTGGACCGTGAAACCTTCCTTTGGATCAATTTTCACCATCGCGTCTATGAGGTTTATGCCATTCGGAAAGAACAATCGCTTTTCCGCGTCTCCCGATGGGGGTTCGCTGGCTGCGGCGGCAAGCACTTTCGAGAATAAATGCTGAAACTGTCCGAGTCCGCGTTGCGCTGTCGCCGCGAGATCCAGACTGTTGTCGAAAGATAGCTGAAGTCAACCGCAGAGTTGCCGAGGGATCATTAGAATCGGCGACGTCCTGATCAATCGGTGAGATCGTCGCGCCTCCGTGTGCTTCGCCGACCACATTAATCCGTCCTTGCCAGATGTTAGCAAAAGCTACACCGCTACCAGTCGGAACCGAAGTTTGTGGATCGAAACTCAAGTCGTTCTTTACTATCCAAAACGCCGGATTTCCACTTGGCAATCCGTGCGCTGCATACTCTTGTTGGGCGGCATTGATTAAGTCATTCGCGTTGCTGTCGGCGCAGTAGGTGCCCGGCTTGAACGTGCCATCGTCCAGAACCGCTCCGATCCAGCCTTGGTAGTAGTCCTTCATATCGGCTGAGATTCCACCATCAAAGTGCTCGACATCCAAGAAAACAATCGCGTCTTGTGGAAATCCTTCGGCTTTGCATTTCGTAATCGTGTCGTTGCCGTCTGTTTGACCTTGCGCCCGACTTAAGGAATCAGAGCCGCAACCGTTCTGTTGGCGACCAACATAGAGAATGCCCAGGCCGAGACCGAGTCCGCGGAGAAATTGATACTTCCGGATCCAAGGCACGAATTTCGCGCCATGACATGGCGCGTCGCGTTGCCCGCAAACTTGATGGGCAAGCCGGACGGGTATCCGATCACAAACACGGATTCACCCTGGTTGATGGCGCTCTCACGGCGGACCGGAAGCGCCGGACGACCGGAGAACGGGCGGTCCACACGCGTCAGGCTCAATATCCTGGATCAGTTCATTCTTTGGCTGGTTTTCAGGTGATCCTCCTTGGCCGGTTTTGGGTGATCACCGAGGTAGTAAGTATATGTTTTTCATTATCTTGCGGATTCTCTGTTGACAATGGGCTCTGCAAGCGTTATCGTGTGTACAAATGTCCATACATTGAGGAGAGTCGAACGTGGCATCCAAACTAGTGCTCTTTACCCGTCTACCGGACGAATCTCAGGCCAAGCTCTTGCTCGATCGGCTTAACTATGAAAGCGTGCTGGAGGTTGTATCTCGCATAGGCATCCACCGAACTTCGGTTCGTGAAGTGTTGGAGGGCGCGGACGGCCTGCTGTGTCGACCCAATGACGGTATTGAATTTCTTCCTGCCGATCTGGATCTCACGATGCGTCCATTTGTTGCAGGTACGATTTCGAGTGGCACCGACCATCTCCGGGCGATTAATGGTGTGCCCGGCGTTTCGATTCAGCATAGCAGAGGCGGAAATGCGGCCGGAGTCGCCGAACTTGCGATCACTCACGCCATGACCTTGACTCGGCGAGTATTCCCGGCCGAGCGGGCTATGGAATACGGATTATATGAGGCTCCGCGAGGAACCCGGATCGAAAGAAAGCACTGGCTTGTCATTGGAGCTGGGGAGCAAGCCGCTCACTTAATTGCAAAATCAAGTGGACTGGGGTTGGGAAAGTTCACGGTATATCACGATCGGATGACTCAGGAAAAACTTGAGAACTGCCTGAGGTACTGTCCGCCGCAGTTAGTGACCTCGAAATCACCTTCGGAATACCAAATAAGTAGCCCTGACAATATGGACACAATCGTGGCGGGAACGAAAGAGCTAAACGAAGTTGTGCCGCAGGCCGACATCATAAGCCTACATGTTCCCGCTATGGCTCCCGACTCAGCCGCCGGGCGCCGGGGCACCGTGGGAATGATAGATCGAGAGTTTCTGGCCGCAACAAAAGATCCGTGCTTTTTCATTAACGTGGCTCGCGGCAACCTCGTCCAAGAACGTGCGATCGTTGACTGGCTTCACGCGCGGCCAAACTGCGGCTACGCTTCCGATGTGCTCGACCAGGAGGCCGAGCGGCATAGAGACCCCGTTTTGTCGGCCATCCATCAAGAGTACATGAGGAACTCCACGGTTTCAGATCCAGCCAAACGGCTCAATTTGGTCCTTACGCCGCATATCGGCGGCTCCGCAATTGAAGACTTCGAGAGAGTATGTAACGAGGTTTTGGATGGCGTGTTAGATGCCATGAACGTCACTGTCCCCATTGCGATCAGGAGATCTATATGAAATTGCCTAGACCGTCATCTCGGCGGATGAATCTACGGCTCACGCCGACGGACCGACTAACAATCGCTCGAGTTATCAATCTGAAGCCGTCGACGATGAGCGACGCCATACGGTTTGCAGTCCACACTGCCTTCGTACTTGTGCAATATGCCCAAGACGCTAGCGCCCGTTTGATTCTTAGAAATGACGTTTCCAAGACCCAGGAGGACCTAGACCTAACCCTAACGTTCTCCAAGCGCCAGGACGGCATGAGCGTAGCTGGTGTTGTCAGCGGGTCTGAGGCTATGTCAGGCGAGATCCTACAGGTTCGGCTACCGCTTCGGTCGCATGAACAACTTGACGCTCTACTCAGAGTTGGATTTGCACATAACCGGACGGCGGCAGTCCGGCGGTCATTAGAAATGCTATACCATATCGCCACAAAGACCAGATCTGGTGCGCGATTTGGAATCCTCTCCAGGGCCGGAGACTTTACACCTCTGCCAATCCTGGACCTCATCTACGGGGATGGGGACGAACAGGGTCCGCCCCAAAGTAACGAGGGTGGAGGAGGAGCTTCCGATTCTCCTCCTCGCGTTGAGGAGATACAACCCGTCAGTCCTCGTTCAAAACATATCTGCATTAACTCGATCGACGGCCAGGGCCGGTACGAGGTTCTAAGCAAATTCAATAGCAACGTCCTGGGCTGCCTTTACGTTGTCCGAGATCACCGACTGGGCCGACCGTGCGCTGCGAAAGTTGCCACTATTCCACGCGATTGTCGGTATGAGGATCGCGTTGCCTGGTTCAATGCAGAACTAAGAGCGCTCGTGACCAAAGGAGGCGGCCACACTTGTGGTGTTGTCGATGCCGGCGTAACGCATTGGTCGGACCAAGAGCTTCCATTCTTTGTCATAGACGTGTCGAATACCAAAACACTCGAAGAGCAGATTGGACACACGCAGCTGTCAGAACGACCGTTCGACATGATCAGGATCGCCATGGGAGTTCTCGACATACTCACGATCCTTCACGAGCAGCGAATAGTACATGCAGACTTGAAGCCGAGCACAATCTTTCTTGATTCCTCAACTATGACTGTCAAGCTTGCAGACTTCGGCCTTTGTATAAGTGTGGCCAAACAAACGGACGCCTTGCGGTTAGTTGCACACTGGATACGTGGGCACTCCCCGATCGCCAACGAATTCACCGCGCCGGAAATCCTCTACGGTGAGCCATTAATGGACGCGCGGAGTGATATCTACTCTCTTGGTGCGATCTTGAGGAACATGTTGGATGCCTCGAGTCAACCGGATCGTGGCCCCGGCACATCCTCGCCTTTTTGGCGCGAGATCAATGCGATTGTCGAGACTGCACTCCGTCCGGATTTGGAGAAGCGCTTTCAATCAGCCGAGGTGTTTAGGGCGGCTCTCAAACACGCAGAGACATCGTACCTGAAGGAATACGGCCAATCTCATGCTGGTCTGTCTGGTGACAATGCGTTCACCAGTCTGCCCCTTGGAGAACAGCTGGAACATCGCGAAGCTGACCGGCGAATTCTTAGACAAACAGAAGCTCGTTCGGTCCGGCCAATGATTAGGCGTGAATCGCTTGCTCTCGCCGCTTCTGAAGGGGAGGAGAGTCCGAACGAAACTGCTACTCGCGTGCCATTTGCCTGTTTCGAGATCGACGGCGTGACGGTTGAGGCCGTAGCGGACGGGGAGGGGATGGTGTTTCTCTGCGGAGAGGTGCCTTCCGGAGCGAAAACACTCTATTTCGGGCAGGACGGGTTTGCCCTGAAACGGGTGGCGAACTCGCCAGAAGTCGAAGTCGAAAACCTTGGATCGGTTGATCTTGAGCAGTTTCTGGATCGCCATCGCGGCGATCCCGAGAGCTTTCCGGTCAGGTTTGACGAGTAAAGGCTAGGGACAAGGCTGCGGGTTTAAGGGAAAAGAGACGCGTATGCTGGATCGCTGGATTAAGGCTCACAGGATCGGATTAGCGGCATACCGCCTTTCGCTGCCGAGGACGGCGTCGCAGGCGGGGGCTGTGGAAGAGGCTGGCATCAGCCCGCTCCTCCGGGCGAACACTTTCCTCTCTGATGAGCTGCAAACCGGCATTGAATCGTGGCCTTATTTCATCGAGAGCCTCCCGCCGCTCGTGCTGCATCTCTTGACATCGATTCCCCACGGCAACTTGCGCCGCGACCTGGCGTCATCGAGGATTTCCTGGAGAAGAACCCTTAAGACGCTGGTGGAGGTAGATGAAAACGACGTGAATGGCATCCCGCTCGTCAGCGCCGGTCGCATCAGCGCGCACCATATTTTGCACGGTGTTGGCAAACCGATATCGGTGCTGCGTCTTATCAAGGCGCTGTTCGGCCGGGGTTGGACATATATCGAGCGCGACACGGGGGTGCGCGATGCCATGGACGCGGGGCTTCCGATCCTCCGTTCGCCCTGGAGCAATACGGCGGCCCGGCTGAAGGCGGTCCAGGACATCGGGGGTGCCCTAGAGAGCACCGCCAGTAGAGCTGGCCGCGTAAAGCATGTCCTCCCGTGGCGCCACATAGAGAATGCGCTCTATCACCAGTTGTTCTGCTGGCCGCTGCTGGTTTTTTCAGGAGCTTCGGGCTCGGTGGGAGCGATCAGCTTCCCGGTCGGGATAGATGTTTACCTGGACGGCAGGGCGAGAGTCATCGGCGAGGGGAACGGCGACATCAAGATCAGCGAATGGGACCAGCTTTTTCGTGACATCGCTGAAGCCGCAAAGGTCCAATGGCGGGGAAAACACGGTAACTATGGGCCGCTTCGTGATGAGATCCGGGAGGCCAGCGTCGTCTTCGACTTCGGAACCGCAGCCGAGATCGCCGCAGGGTTTCCTGCAGATATAACGCTGTCTAAGAACAGCATGGAAGCGTATTTCTCGCAGGTGATCCTGAGCCGCTTTCTGGGTAACACCGTCTCGTCGTCCAGCGTCATCACGGGAAGCCTCGGCAAGAGGCGGTGGAACGAGCTGGGCGGGTACGCCGACTACGAGTTGGAGTGGCCCGGTGAAGTGACGAAAAAACTAAAGTACGTCTTCCAATCGCAGTTTTTTGAACGCGTCATCCTACCCAATTTGGACTTGAGAGACTCCAGAAGAAGGAATCTTGACAAATTTGTTGCCAAATTCAAATCGGAGCAGAGTACTGAGATCAACTTCGTGACGCATCTTCAGCATGCGGCGGACGCCTTCCAGGTTGGGGGGTGGAGACAGTCTCGCTATGTGCGATGCCCCGATATCGGATGGCGCATTCACCCTTCCGGCGCGCGTCTACCGTCGCTGGAAAGCGATGAGGTGCAGGCGTGCTTAAAGACACTTCGGGAAAACGTGTCGACTGTCTGGGAGCTGCCTGCAAATCTTGGCGTAATTAACCTTGCAGCGGCTCTATGGCACATCAACATGACGCTGCGGAACCGTATCGAATACGACCGGCCCCCGATGATGTCGTGGGCCTTCGTGCGCGCGACCGCGGACGAACAGGACACGCGCTTCTGGCATGTTGTGTGGAAGCAGCTCGGCGCCAGTGCAGATAATTTCGAGGAGTTCCACCAGACGTCGACGCCGGCGGCGGCCGCCGGCAAGCTGGCGGAGGCACTGAATGTGTTCTTCCCGTCACAGGCATCCCCCGGACACCGTGCACCGGACATCCTTGTCCTGGTTGGAACGGATCGGCTCTCTGCCACGCTGGAAAAGGCGAGAAATCCTCTGCTGCGTTGCCACGCCTTCGGCCCAGTAGTGGAATTCCTGGGCCGGGATGGCGTGCTTGAGCCGAACTTTTTTCCCGCCATGCGCGAGTTGATCGGGCAAACAAGGATCATTGTGATCCGGTCAGATGAACCCCTGGAGAAGGAGCAGCCGCAAGATATGGTGGAGCCGGAGTACAAGCCGTTGCTGCAGGCTCTTCAGGTCTTCCGGTTCGGATTCAGTCAGCAGATCGCCAGCCTGCTGTGGAGAATGCTGGGGTACGAGTCGGCGCCAGTGCGTGACGTGCTGGAGCACTTCCGCGAGTTGGACGTGCTGAGGTACGGCCCCGCAGAGTACCACGTTCCTGGAAAAATCGGGATTTCTCGCGCTCCCTTGGATAATCCCATGGAAATCGCTACTGCGCACTTCGCCGCTGGCATGGCTATGGCGCCATATCTGTCGCTTTCAAACCTTCCCGCAATTGCTTTTGACCGGGCGTTTAATCCAGAGATTGTGCACGAGGCTCACTTTCATTTAAAGGAGTCGTATAGAGCGATCGAGAAGAAGGAGCGCGATTCTTTCCGCGAAACCGTGGTGACGGCCTTGCAACGCCTGCAACGGTTTGGGGAGTATCCCGGCTGGCATACTGTCATCAACCTACACAAGACCGCCTCAAAGGACGCGTATGAAATAGCGATGGAACTGATCGAAGCAAGAGAGGCAACCGGAACTCCTCCCCATCCCGTGCAGTTGCTCACCGCTATCGATTCCGTTGAGCAAAGATGGAACCAGTTACGAGCGGATCCGCAGTTCACGAATCAGGATGAAGTGGCGGAACTTAATCGCAAGATCGAGGACCTTTTTGGGCAAGCAGTGAGGGCATGCGAGTGCGCGGAGTGGCGCTCTGAGAGAGACTACAACCGCTTGTTCGTGATTACGCAACGGTGCCTTTTCCTACAGAAGTACCAGAGCGCCTTTTGGGCGGGCTACGACGTGTCGGCCCAAATAGCGGCACTGACAAAAGAGGCTTGGGAACTGCTGGCGTCAGGTGTTGACGGGACGGCCATCAGGGGCGAATGGCATGAGATCGCAGGCGATACAGCTCGCGATCACGCAGAAGCAGAGCGCGCCTATGGTTTTGGCGTGCGATGGAAGCCAGAATGGCGACAGTTATGGATCAAACAGGTCGGTTGCCTTGTGCTGGATGGTAATCGCGCCAAGGCCACCAAGGTGATCGATTCAATACCCGACAAATCGCTAGAACCCATACTGAAAAGCTCTATTGCCGGCTTGCGCCGCGATCGGAAGCAAACGACCAGACCTTGGGTCAAACTGAGATGGAAGTCAGGGATAGCAGAATTCGAGAGCCGCTTTGGCAGAGATCCATACTTACATGGGATGCTCAGCCTATATGTCCGCGAACTGGCCCAATGGCGTGAAGGAGCACCGGCTGTTGAAGGGGACTAGTCGGATTTCGCCCCGCCGCAAACGATCGGATAGATCGACAGCCTGAAACGACTTCATAGAACTCCTTCGGAACCACGGGTTCGGAAGGAGATTTCCAGCTTTAAACAAGAAACCTGGACCGGATCAACCGAGAGAATATGTACATGGTCGCGCCGGGCTCCGGGAAAAGCGCCGCTGAGCCGCTCAGCTAGCATTCTCGATGGCCTCGATGAGGTTTCCATTCGTCAGGGACATTGCCAGCGCCACATTGCCGATAAGTATGTGAATCCTTCAACTCCAAGAGTGCTACATAGCACTTTTACACAGACTCTCGTGAACTCGATCTCCTGCGGCGATCAGGATCTTAATTACAGCCTTGATCCTGGGGTCAAGCCCAGAAACAGCCTCCAACATCTCTAGTAGCTTTTTTGCGCAGGACCAACAGGCGCAGAACAGTTCTTTTGCGGAAGGATTTCCCTGAAGGTGAGCCCTAAGTCCATCAGCGGTACTCTTTACAGCCTCTTCAGAGTATGTCACAGCGTTGTCATTATTTGCCATTGCACAAACACCTCTTTCAGAAGAATTGGGGTTGCTTGCAGATTATATTCGAAGACGCATTGCGTTTGCATCTACAATAGGCACCTTCCTCATTTCATCCGTCCTCTATCGAGCCCGTTGAGGTAGAAAACCACGAATGAAGCATGGGATATCGCAGCCGGAAGAACGCTGCCGGTCAACAGAACTAGCGTTCCTCCCACTAGTGAGATCGCAATACAACTAACCCCGATGATGCCGACTTGGTACCGAGTTCTGAGTTGAACGACTTGTTGACATGTGAACAGGCATCCGCTTATCACGATACTAGTGCTCGCGTTTACACCATATTCCGTCACGAGTATTGACAATACGATGCCTCGAAAAAACATCTCCTCAAGCATTGCGCTGCTCACGACCGCGACTTGAACAATTGAAGCAGGGGATTGAAGCACCGCGCGAAGCCATGGAATGCTTCGGACTTCTTGCCCCACGTTGATGCCTCGTGGAAAAAAGAGGTCGATCATAGCTTTCGTGAGCAACGCAGTGAGCGACAATTCGGCGAGCACACCGAGCAAACTCGGCACAATCAGGTCCGGTCCCATGCCAATCACCCGACTCACCCTGAGTCGGTAAGCGAACGCGAATCCCACGATAGCGCCAAGGCATGTGAGAACGTAGACTAAACCCTTTACGATCGACCTCGCCTCAATTAGGGACAATTTGCTGATCGCCATTGCCTGGAGAACAGCCACGGAAGTCAGAGGGTGCCTTTCATATACATAGCGTGCAGCTATGCCCCAACTAAAACAAAATAGAGTCACCGTAAGAAGAAAGAGTACCAGGATCCTAATTCACCCTTCGTCGTGCGTCAGACACGTACATCAGAAAGAGGTTATGTAAGCCATGTGCCAGGAGCGGAATCGACAAAGATCGCCCGCTTGCGACATACAAGCACCCGTAGATAATTCCTGACGGAAACTTGACCGCGGCTGGAATCAGCCCAAATTGGAGATGATTCATGGCGAACATCATCGCCTGAGCTACAATCGCCAGAGACACTCTCATAGGCAACAATGTCAGTATTTCGGACACGACTATCTGTCTATATACGACCTCCTCAAGCGCGACGACACACACCGACAGGCACACCGTCGAAGGCGCTATTCTAACTTGCCAAAGCGGATTGACCTCCGCTTCCGAGAGCCACTTCCCGGTTAGAGCCTTCATGATAAGGGCCATCAACGCGTACTCGACGCCAATACAGAACGGAGCACACAACATCCCCACCACATAGTAGTACCAATTGGCAGGTCGAACTATCCAGACCATGGGGGAAATGCACCAGACAAGGCCGACCAGAGCCGCGAGCACGAAGCAGTACACAGTCAGCGATCGCTTTTCAATTCGGACCGACGGGACCGATCGCCCAATGGCTAGGAAGATAGGGACAATGCCCGAGGGAAACGCTGACGCAGCCAATACTAAGGCTTCAAGGTAGGGGGTGCGGTAAATCATTGACGATTGGCCCAAACGATGCGAACCTAGGGTGACAACTGTAAGGAATGCCCGGTAGACACATCGTGATCAGTTCAGGCACCAGGACTCTGACGACATACCAACCGTGTTGCCTTACCTCCGGAGGGGTTACATCAAGAAATACTCCGCAATCACTTACTTTGGACAATTCAGAGATTATGGCTGCACAGTCTCCCTCGACGCTTCCCGATTCGATACGCGAGAATGAAGAAATTGGTCTATGGCCCGCGACGAGCGAATGGATCGCAGCTCGCTTGGCTACGGCATCGTCCGTACTGGAATAAAAGCCGACATTCGTGTCCAGATCCGCAAATTTCTCAGTTCGGTTCGTCGGGAAGTATTCCTTCGGAGAAAACAACGGACCATAAACGCCAAGGAATGTGATAGCGGCTGCTTCCATGCAGCTTCGATAAACAGCTCGAAGCGGATCGAGGTCAGCTTGACTTCCGTATGTGATGAGAGGACGCTCATCGTGCTTGTTCAGGAGCGCCGTTCCGAAGACATGCGCCTTTGCTGCGGCGAAAGACGAAAGATCTGTCACGAGAACTTCAAATTCTGACAAGTCCTTCAGAAGCTGCCCCAGTGACACATTATCGATCGTTACACTCGGTGCCTTCGTGCGAGTATACCAATGAATCATCAATGCATCGATCTGAATTGCTTCTAATAGTGCGTTTAGTAGGGCCTTGGAAAATGACGTGTGTGCTGCAGTACCGGTTGAGAAGCCCGGGAGGAACGACGCTTCTCCCAGGTCCGTCCGAACCTTGTAACCCACGAAAAGCATTTGAACCGGTACCCAAACCAGTTGGTCGGGATCAAAAAGGGATGGACATTCTATCCAGCCCACTGTATCTCTCGAGCTGACCTTACTCAACGTGCGCAATTTTCCACTACCAAGCCGCTGATAGTCAGCGTCAGAGAATAGATTTAGATACTCCAACGGTACTACTCGCCCTTCCTGGATCATTTCATTGTAACTAGCGTATCGAATTCGATCCTCGAGCGGATACATCGACACTATTGACGAGTTTCGTTCTATTCCTTCGCCAACATACCTGATCAAAGCCTCTTCGTAGTTGGTTCCATACCCGGCTAAGTGAAACTGTAAATCGAATGTAGGATCCACGAGCACACGATGGTAGTACGGCATCTGGCCGGTAACGGATTTTAGCCGAATCCCCCTCGCGTGTCTAGCTGGGCTCACCATCATACTCTGCAGTACGCCAAGATGTTCCGAGCAAACGCGTTTCATGACGTTGTCCGTAACGTGTCTGTGGTAGGGATAGTAAATTGGCCCCATTGGGACTCTCCTGGCCGCTGCGCTTGTCGCTCGAATCGTAACTGCTGGCCATGGCATATCGACGAGCAAGTCTCCGCATCGCTGGCAACCAACGAACTCAATGAGGTTACCATTGCTGCGTGCGAAATGTCCACCGACAAGCCGGTTATCTTTACATTCAAGACTCTTGAGTTATCTCAATGTTTCTAAGCATCGCCTTCACGATCTCCCTCGACGAGGTATACATTTCATCCATCTGGAGTTTAGCCACATGCCCGCAAGCCGGGCAGTAGCCGATTCGTAGCAAGTCTTCCACTTGAATTTCTAGCAGCGGCAAATATATATTCACGCACCTCCCCGCTAGGCGACACAGGCCCGAGCTAGCATAAAGAAACGCCTCGGATAAAACCGCCGCAACGATCATATGCAACGCGGGAATGGTTCCGCGATCCTGGTCGCCGTTATGGACGACGTTGCGTTGAGATTCAACGAACTTATGATAGACGAGCGTATCTTCCAGTCGAGCCAGCATCCGATGCTCAAAGCACTCGAAGCAGCCGGTCTGCGGCGCAAGGGCAGAGAGGACACTTACGAATGGCCCATCGATCAATCCGAGAATCAGCGGTTTCTCCAATCGCACCAATATGCGATTGATGTTCCTCAACAGCAGGACCTTGGGAGATGCAAAACTCGCGACGACGCAACCGTAGGGAGTGAACAGCTTTCCAACACGTTCCATGGAAGATGTAAGGGCAATGGCGTCCGTTCTGTCTGTGAGATTCATGCCGCCGATATCCATCGTCGCGGAACGATCAAGCACATCTAGTGGTAACCCGAGCTTCCCTGCAATATCCTTAGCTGCGCTGATGGCATGATCAGTGTCGGAGACGAATAGCACAGGCTTCACTTTGGAAATGCTTTGCTCAAATCCCAAGAGCTGACCCCCAAGCAGGGAGGAGATGCTCATTCCGATTGAAGTATCGTCGGCGCTAACTAAGAATCCCTGGCTCTTGAGGTCGTCCAGAATTCGAAGGCACTTCTGAGATTGGTCTTCATTCAGGCCAAAACGGGATATGACGTCTGTTACAGAAGCTTCATCCTTCTGCAATAACTCTTGCGAAATCGCAATAATAACGTTTCTGATCAAGAGGTCTTGATTCTCTAGGTTTACCAGAGCTTCGGTATAGCTCCAGACGCCCTTTCTGAACCGAAGCTCGTCAGGAGTACTGGCGAACACTCTAACGCCATTAGGCAAACGACAAACAATCTTGTGCGGAGAATCGCGATCCATTGCCCGCTCCTAGCAGCCAACAACCGTAAGATGAACTACGTGCTGCGACAAACCATCCAATCCCAGAAGTGTTTCCAAATACTGTTTACGAAACGCGCCCACATCGCATGTCCCAAGATTCAATGCAGTGCAAGTCAAGTGAACATTTTGTGCAATCTCGCCAACTTCGATTAGGGCAAAGGCCAAACCAGAATCTCCATATTTCCGCGAATTATCGAAGAGTCGATAAACGTAAATCAAAAGCAGACAAGCGTCGTTGACCTCAATCTCTCCGAATTGAGCAAACGCCACCGGATTGAGCTGGGATCCAGCCTCCCTAATCATTCGTAGTGCATGCCGCTCAGGAATATACTTGTATACACCGACGTCTAAATCACTAATGCGCAACGCAATCGCATAAAGGTTAATCGGATATACACCTCCTCCTGACGGAGCCGCACGGAGCGCGATGCCGTCGTTTTCCCCTAGCGACGCGTTTTCTTCGAGGGACGATAACTCTTGGTGGCCAGTGATTCCCTGTGCGTGGAATAGAACAGTAGAAAAGGCCTTAAGCGCAAGAGCCCGCCCTGAATACTTGCGAACGCTCCTCCGGCTCCGAATGACTGGGCCGATAGGTGAGTTCACCTTCTGGTAGCTTGGTAGCGGTATGAGCTCGCCCGGATCATCGACGAGGTTTCGCCGACTTAATGCCTCGCCAACCATTGGAAGGCTGTAATTCCCGACTCCGATTGCTCTTCCAAAATCGGCGTCACTTCGTTGAAAATTAAGGAGATACTCCTCGCCGATCAGCCGCGTATGCGACGTTAGAAGACCGCGGAAGACGACTTCCGGTGATTTCACGACCGTCGAGTTCGCGTAGATCGATATATCAAGATTGTTGCTGAAGCTCACAACATCGGCGAGCTGGGGTAGCTCGGTGCTCTGAAAGGCCTCAAGGGTCAACTTCTTTTTCATATGTACCTTCGAAGCAAACTTCTTGAGGGTTTAGGAGACACAGAGGGTTGTTTGATAGGCACCTGCGGGCTAGTTAAAGCGCTCGTTCGCCCCACTCCAGCCGTCACCGGTTCTAAAATTCACACTCCAGTAGGGTGCCTGTCGCATACAAGCGTGTTTGTCATCCGACTCAATGTTCTGAGTCAATCTATCAACCCACGAATTAACCACTACTCTGAACTGTTCGGGCGGGAATCGCGTGGCAACTTTCTCGAGGAGTTTTTTCGTGCAGACAGGTTGCTCGTCAGCCAAATCACGGTCAAACGACAACTTTTCAGCAAGACAACCACCATAACAAACGGAGCGAAAGTCGCAATCTCGGCAGATTCCCTGCAGGGCTGGCTCTATTGCATCGAAGAGTTGATCCATGCGCTGTGTTATTTGAACGAAACTGTCTCCTGATTGGAATCTGATCGTCGGTATCAAATGATGCTCGTAAATCAACGGGCAGGGGAGAATATCTTTGTTGGACGTAACACTGAAGAACTTGGTGCCAGCCATGCATCGTCTCGTTGTGAGGAGATCAATTTGACTCGTAACTGGCAAGGCAGATCGCGGCGGCACATCCAAACGAGAGAGATGCTTAATGCTCTGCTGAATGATTGACTCTAGAATATGTTCGTGAAGAGTGGCGTCAACGACTGCCGTTCTGCCCTTCTTTACCCTGACCACGGGAATCACCCTAAGAAAGGCGACGCCCCTATCGATACACAAGTCGACCATGTCGGGGATCTGTGAGACATTGTGTTGAGACACAGTCATGCCGACCCCCACATTTATCTTCGAGGCGACTAATTGGTCGATTCTGTCCAATGTCTTTTCAAACGTGCCCTCGCCCCTCAGCGGATCATGAGTCGCTCTATCTGCGCCATCGAGGCTTATGCGTACTCGCAGCCTCCAATACGGCTTGAGTCGCCGGATCCGCTCGTCTGTGAGAAGCCCCCCGTGGGAGAGAACTTGTACCCAAAGGCCTAGGTCGTGTGCAAAATCTAGGACTTCGAAGATGCGCCTATAGATGAACGGTTCACCGCCAGTGATAGAGACATAACGGTGCCCCCCTCGATATGCCGCCTCAAGAATCTCACAAACATCCTCGACGGGCAATTGTGGCGCGGTGGGGTCGTCCAAGTTGAAGCAATACTTGCATCTGAGATTACACGCATTAGTGAGATAAACGTCTAGTGCCATGCTTCCGGTCACAGTTGCAAATCGTAAACGATCGTAGTACGGCCTTATTACCAACAGGAACAGCAGCAGCACGCGTTGCCGTTACAAGTACTGGAAGCGCCTGGCGTGAGAACAACTCTCTGCCCACCCAACTCGCTAGTTGAGTTCACCCTTCGATTCACGCGTATCGTCTGTCCGAGCGTTAAGAGCCTTATGGGCTTTAGACTTTTTTGCTTTTCTATCTGATTTCGATTCACCTTGATGATCATGAACGACACTCCTTTCGGATCCAAACTCGCCGACGTTGAAGAAGGCGATTTACTTCATTGCTACCAGTCCGACGCCATTACCGTCAGGATCCGCCACGACGGCGGCCCGCCGACTGATGCTCCCAGCGTTGATCGGAAAGGGCTGGACAAGGACGATTCCCCCTAACTTTGTGAGATCCTTGATAGCTTTATCGAGATCATTGACCTCGAAATAGCAGGTTGTTTTCTCGTCTCCGCTATGCCGTGGAAAGATTGTTAAGGCGCATTTCGCGATGTCCAAGTACAGTGCACCTTTTGTCTTTGGATGTTCCCCAAGCTTGTTTTCCAAGAGTTGGTTGTAAAACTGCCGCGTCCGCACGAGATCCGTCGTCGGAATATTGATTGAAACTAACATCGCGTTTCTCCTGGCATGCGCAAAGTTGCAAGACTCTTTCGGTCCAGTGTGCCAAACGAAAACCTGACGCTCGCTTTAAGCAAATCTCTGGCGTCAGTTTGCAAGGGATTATATTGCATTACATCGGGCATGTCAAGCGTCTCATGGGTTCTTTTTTACGTCTTGAGGGAAATTCCACTTGCTTTTCTCAACCGCTCACCACCACCACGTGTTCGTGCTCCCTCAGATCCAGATGCGGCAAGTGACACAACACATATTCGTACACGGCATCGCCTCCGAGGGCCATACTTTGTGTAAACAGCCGGGGAAGAACCTGAACGCAACGAGCGGAGGTTTGCAAGTCATTGAGTTCTTGGGGTTACCCCCAATTGCGATGGCTGACCGCCCAACGCGTCCTTCGAGTTGTTCTGAAAGATCGATAGAGATCTGCCCGTTGATGAGCAAATTAAGGCGGCGGCGTCGCCAGTTTGTTCGAGGTGTTCGGCTAGACGATGTGGTGCGCAGCCAAATCCAACCTCATTTGATGAGCCTGCTAGGACGAATCAACCGACGGCCTCCTTCGCTGCGTGCAGGTGACGTGCCGCCGATTCTCCTTAGAAACTCCGCGATCCGACGGAGAACTCGAGCCTTTGGCAAAAGGAAGCGTGGGCCGCAACGCTTGCACGAACTCAGAGCCTTGTGATAGGCTTTTCCGAGCCTTGCGCTGTTGGCTTTGGGCAACGGTTTCTTGTGCGATATCGAGCGGATTATTCGCCAATATGAAAGGGAGGTAAAGCTAATGCAACTGCGTCTCACACGTGGCCAGTCCACAAAGATGTTCGGTGGAGTACGGTTCGAGCTGCACGCGCGCGCAACGCTAACGGCGGAGGAAGCCGAGCTCATCAATCGATATAAGGTCGACGATGAAAAGCTTATGGAAAAGCACATCAAGATTCCGTTTACGGATCGTGCACTGACCATTAAGATCACGATCGGATCTCTTATTAACGGCCAGAGCTTCAAGTGCAACGATATCTCCGAGATATTGCAGTACGAAGAGGAAGTTAAGCAATCCTGTGCAACGCTTCGGAAAGTCATCGAGGTTATGAAGACGTTTGGCGGAGAGGAAGTGATTGAATTTACGGGAGGGGGAGCTCAGACACTCTCCGCAAAGGCCTGACTTTCTTTTTGTCATGCTTGGGAGGCGGCTTCCCCTCCAACGATGCGAGGCGTGTTTCGCGAGCGGTTTGAGGAAACGCCCGACGGCAGTTGAATGCGTAAGCGGTAAGTCTGCTTGCTTCCTGGTAAGGGCAGCAACGGAGCATGGATGACACGTCCTCGCGGAGTGAAATCGTTTGCTGAGATTCGCGAACTCCCATACCCGGAGGAGCGCGTTCCCGCATATGCAACTCTTTTGGAGTTGATTCTCCGTGACTTGTACGTCGAACCGGGAAGCACTCTGAGCTTGAGCGAGCTGATCGAGCTCCACACCGAGCGCTTCAGAGATGTTCGGGGCGTCTATTTTGCGAACCGCGTTAGGAACGATTTGGTTCATGCGGTAGGCGAGTTTTCGAATGCTGAGTGGACCAAGGCCGATCGAATTCTCGAGGGAGCGTTACTAGAAGTAACAAAGTACTTGCCAGCGGAGGATCAGTACGAAATCTGGGGGCTGGATGCGGGGGGCCATTCTAGCGTCCTCAGAAGGATCGAGTTGAAGCAACTGATCACGTCGGGGAACGTCGTTTGGCCGGGCGAGGTGGCCTACTCTGACAGATTCACAGAAGATGCCGCGACCAGGTTTTTTTCTCATTTCACGGAGCACACGTTCTCATTCGAGTCAGAGGTGAAATCAATCTATATCCACCTTGCCAGGGAGCGCCTGCCGGCCCACTCTTACGTCGAGGGCTTCCTTCATTCGCGTACCATCGACGAGATCAAGCTCCGAGGTGCTTGGCCGGATCCTATCGGAGATATCCGGTTGGAGTGTGGCGGAGGTCTCGCTGATCCAGTTGTGACTGTCGCTTCACGCCTTTGAACGCCTGCTGGCTGAGGCGTGCTCGTCCGCCCCAGCCGATATCAAATCTCATTCCTTGCGCTATCGCGCTCTGGCGGGATTTTGTCCCCACCATGCCGCGGCCCATAATTCAACTCCGAACACCCTCTCGCTAAAAAGGGCGTTGGCCGAAGCTGGCCGCCGCGCCAGCCTCGAAGTGAAGGCTTGGCGGAACGCAGAACAAATTGTGGCGGGAGGACCGCGCCTGCTGGGTGAATCCATGCCTTGTCCACTCTTCGGCACGTGAGGTTGCATTTAGATCCACATTTCTCGCCTTGCGGCTTTTTTTGCTGTCAGGTCCGCAGTCCGGTCCAGATTACGACCACGACGGTCTAGCGAGCGGGTCGCAATCCGCCAGCCGAATACATTACGGCGTAGCTGTGCCGATTGCTGGGAGGGGAGCGTGGACAGTACGATCAGGATGAGTCTGTCATGGTACGATCACCGTAAATGTCGATCGAACAGATTCTCAACGAATTGATTGCCGAACGAGACAAGCTAGACCGAGCCATAGAAGCACTGCACGGCCCACTGAAACGCCGAGGGAGGCCTGCCCGGAATCCCGCGGTTCCATCGGCGGCCGTTGGAACTGTGGCGGCGAAGCGGAAGCGTCGTACATTCACGGCGGCCCAGCGGAAACAGCAGGCCGCGAAGATGCGCGCGTACTGGGCAGCGAAGCGCAAGGCTCAGGCAAAACCCCAAGCCAAGGCGCCCACCAAGTCAAAAAAAGCGACAAAAGCAGCGTAGCGGAGGGCTGCGCCAAATAGACGGCCCTTTGACATTCCGCCATTGTTGCGGAATGTCAGGTGCCCTGTCGGGAACTCGACGACGGCAGGGATGTTTCGAGCCTAAGCGGTACACCGGAATCGCCGGTCTCTTGAATTGGGATCCTTCCGCGAATCACAACCTCGTTGCCATCGAAGATGATCGACTCGACGACGGTCCGCAGAAGCCTTTGCCATTCGTCTTGATTGAAACTGGAGAGATTCCGTGCGGCTTCCGTACAGTATTCGGCAACTGATTTCTCCCCGTGTACCGATAGTAGGATCACCATTCCGGCGGCTCTGCCCATCACCGGGCGGTTGCAGCGGATTCGAGATCTCGGGGACTCTCGTACAATCGAGAGATGGCGATGCGGCGAATGCCTATACGCAGTGCAGCCCCAGCAAGACCGAAATACCTATTTGCTGAACGAGGATCACCGTATGAAATTACGTTGATGCTGGCGGATCGGCTCAAGAACGAAGTGGCTTCGATACCGCAGGACGTTCTGCTGAAAACGTCGCCAGAGGCGTTAATAAATGAGATCGTCCAGCGATATACGCTAAACGTACCAATTCTCGACCGGAACAATATCACCGAATCCGAGCCGGTTGAGACCAAGTTGCAAGTTCCGCAAAACAGTCAGTACGGTTTCTTTGCTGGCCCCGGCCCGCATTTCGTCGATGCCACCGCATTCCAAATTCGGGTTCCTTTCACTGGTGATCGAAATCTGTTTCGCTACTCCACAACCGGGTTCGGCAACATGATCGAGGGTGAAGTTGTTGACGATGGAGTTGTCCTTACCCATATCGCGAAAGACCCGGATCTTGAGGCCGTCAATCGAGAGTTTAGTGCTCGGATGGACCGGATTGAAACCACGCTCCAATTTTCGAGAGAGCAGGTTAGTCAATGGAATAGCGGTCTCATCAATCAGGTCAAGCCCGCCGTCGAGAAGAGGATGGCAACAATTCAGCGAAATCAGTCGATGTCGCTCGGCTATCAAAGGGCAGCAGCATCGACGGTTAGCGCGCCGGCCCCAGCCATGCCCGCGATCCACACCACGACCCGCCAGCCGCCGGGAACAAAGTTTGATATTTTTCTTTCACACGCATCTGAAGACAAGGACACAATAGCGCGACCGCTTTACGAGGCGCTCACAGCGGTTGGAGTGACTGTATGGTTCGACGAAGCCGTGTTGCGTTTGGGTGACAGCCTTCGGCGCAAGATCGACGACGGCCTTGCCCGCTGCAACTACGGGATTATCGTTATCAGTCCGAATTTTCTCGGCAAAGAGTGGCCACAGCGAGAACTCGACGGGCTCGCAGCTCGAGAAGTCGCCGATGGCAAAACCATAATCCTGCCGATTTGGCACGAGATCGATAAAGCGAGCATCCTTCAGAAATCTCCAACGCTTGCTGATCGAGTGGCGGCGAAATCAACGGACGGAATCCCTGTACTTGTACAAAAGATCCTTCAGGTCGTCCGCCAGTAGTTGAGTGCGTTAGCAGACCATTCGGAACCACTACCGAGCTATGAGGGGTTTTCCAGGCACGATCTGCAGCGGGTTCGGCGTGGCGACTGCGAACCTCGCTCCCGTCATGGATCTTATTCAAGCGCGATTGGACTTAGCCGGACTCGTCCCTGGCACCCTCAATGTTGAGATACCTGAAGAGTACATCGTCCAGCCGGACGCGGTCATTCTTCCAGAGGAATATGGTTACTCAGAAACCGTGAAGCTTTAGCGGTGCGTGGTCCAGGGTTATCGTTCAATCATCATGCGGCCTGACACACACGAGACGCGACCGGGATATGGCCACGGCAAGAACCATCTGGAAATCCTGAGCACCATCTATTTTCGACAGACCCTAGGACTACGCGATGGCTACGTCATCGAGATCCAAGTCGAAGGAGATGACATTTGGTGGACGACAGCATTGTAGGTAATTTCGCTTCCTACGCCACTCTGTAAGCCAACGCTTTCTTCGGAACCGTAGTGTAGACGTAATGGCCATGTGTCCAGTAGTAACTGCCATGCTTGACGACGTTTGGAAACATTGCGTAGAACTGTGCCTTTGTGAATTGCAGTCCGCCGACGGAGGCGATATCGATGCGGAAAGTTTGATCCGGTGTTAATAGCTCGATCCGATTCCTGACGAACCGCAGACCCGCCGCTGAGTACCGAACAGTCGGGTCCGGGCTGTTAGCACTCATCGGCGATAGCTTGCTACCGTATTCGATAACGAGGTTTTCGTCAGGTTCGCCAAGCACGTCACCCTTCGCAAGTGTCACGAAATCCTGCCAGATCTCTGAGAACATGGCCGCATGTCTTTGGGCGAAAAATGCGATCACTCGCGGATCCTCACCCATTGAAGCGCCGATCTCCTTCGGGAAGCAGAAGTAATTGGCGGGATGAACATTGCGGATGAAGCGCCATGTCAGTACATCGCGGTTCCATGAAGGGAAGTCCACATCCCCGTTTTTTACATTGAAGATATGGCGTACCGACCAATCTTCTGACCAAGCCGTGCTGCCGATCGCGCGCGGAACGTCATGAAAGTGCGCAGGCACAGTTCGCATCAGCTGCGCAAAATCGTTCGCAGACACCTTGACGCCGTGATAGAGCAGGCTGTGGATAAACACGGCAGGAGCATTGTCGGTTGCCAAAAAGTGATGCCCCGATTTAGTTGGGTAGATGTTTCTCCTAGGCGTTTTGGAGAGCCAGCGGACCACGAAAAGCGGATTCTCTTGTTTGACATACTCGACAAGAAGGTCGTGGTAGTAACGGACCAAATCGGGAGCCAGAGAAATGACCGGCAGGTGTTCTTCCGCCCACTGGTACAGCGTGTCCCTAAACGGGACGCGAAAACTCGGAAACGGTTGATTGCAAATGCGTTTAAGGTCCTGCACGGGCTGATCTCAGTTTGGAATTATACTCGATGTAGTTCGTCGATGTGCGTGGCGCAGTCAGCCTAACTGGGTTGGTGTCTCGATTGAGGTGAGGCCACTCAAGCCTCTTGCGGATCCGATCCTAATGAAAAAGTTTTGTCATTTGGCCTGCCGAAACTGTATTACGGAGTGTGGCCTAAACGCTCAAAGACCCAAAGGAGGCGCAGATGACGCGACTGACCGAAGCAGAAGGCAGACAGCGATGGAATGAGGCAATCCGAGCCCGTGGTTGGCAAAAGAGCAAATTGCGTCTGGCGATGTTTGACTACCGGACCGCTGAACACGGACCGACGCTCTACCGTCCGGCTCCGGCCTGGGCAACCATCGCCGCTGACGACGGCACGGCCCTTATCGAGGACTACGTGCGTATCGAAGAAAGCCTACTTGCACAAGGCGAGCCCTACAGTAGGCGCGCCGCCGCCGCGCATGGTGGCACTCCCTATGTGCAGCTCGTAGCCAAGCCAATATCGGTTAGCAAAGATGAGATTGTTGCAACTATCGCGCGGGTCATGGAGAAAGTGCACCCCTTGGCGATCACGCAGGAGCAAATCCTGCGCGCCGCGTTTTTCGCGCATCTGCCTCCCGAACTTGGCCAGACAATTGGCACGGTGGAGGCGGCCATCTACCCCGAGCGGCCCACGCCCAGCTGCGATTACATCTTCACCGGTACGCGGGGTATCGGGATGCGCGCCCGCTACGATTTGGGGTTCGGACATCCCAGCGAGTCCGATGGGATCAGCGGCGTGACGGAGCTAAAAGGTGGGCTGGGAACGTTCGATCGGCTTGAGACGCTAAGCCAGTGGGAGGAAAACCCGGTCGGCCTGGAAACGGCAGATGGGGAAACTGACAAGCTGGAGGAGCCGCTTCTGCTGGACCTACTGAAGCTGCTTGATCCGAATCTGCCGGAAAGTGCTTTTCGGATCTCCTGGATCGCGTCAGGCAAACGCGGCCGGTCAACCGGCGCGGAGATTTACGATCGGACCATAAAGATCGTCGAGCGCGTAGCCAAACAGCGCAATCAAAGTGGCACAATCTTCCGCATTGACCCCGCGACTGGCTGGCTCGTTTGCACATGGCCGCTATTGAAGTTGCAGTTAGATCTGACGTGGTATCGGCCGGAGGCGAACAATCCGGAGAAGTTCGAACCGGTATTCGCGGCTGGAGTGCAATAGACGCTCAGCCGGGCACAATCACCGTGACCGCGAGGGAAGACGCCTATTTATAAGCTACAATCAGATTCCCAATCCAAGCCAGTACTCGACCCGCAACCTACCGGAATCTATATCCGAGCAGTTCGAGCGCTTTGTCTGCCTTGTCATTTCTCAGGGGTAGCGTGTCTGGATTTACCCAACCCAGTAACTCCTGCACGTTGGAAGCACCGAATTGGGCTAGATGCAAGCGGCCACGTGGCAAACATGCCGAGATTCGCTCGTCAATATCATCATTGGACCAGAGGAGATAGCCGAGCGTCCTCCGGATCTCGGTAATTGAATTTTGTCTTACGAATGCTGCATCCGACGAAAAACGGCGGGTCCGCATATATCCAGAATGGAGGCGACGATAGACGTCCTGCGCGAGTCGCCTTGATAGCTTTGGCAAATTCTTTCGACTGAGCAGACGCCGCAACAGTCGAGAGCTCTTGATCATTTTACCCGCTGCAAAGTTCGAATTGGACTTGTCCCATCTTGCATAGTCAGCGAACAGTTGTGGCAAGGCCCGGGCCCGCACTTTAGGATTCTTGCTAATGCTATAAAGGTTGCGTCGATCCCAAACCTGCACTATCCAGTGAAAAAAATGGTCCACCGTACGGTAAAGAGGAATACCCGGCCATTCACGCCGCGATACCGGTGCGATGGTGCGAACTACATCATCAACGACATTCCAGAAGCCGTAGTAGTCACGGGCCTCTGTGAATACGCGCCCTGATCCCGCGTTATGGATTCTTGGAAGGACAACTCGCTTTTCAAATCTCGCATCTCTGGCTTTGAGGCGATCCCGGTCGGCTTTCGTTTGTTGCCAGTATTTTTCGTAGGCGTCAAGGTCCACTGGCTGTAGAAGCGCGCTTCCTTTCCAAATTGACTTAAAATGATCTGCGAGTGCCGTAAGTTGGGCGGGCTTTCGGGTTAGGACATTCGTTTCAATATTGGAAAACAACCCACCGCCAGTGAAGTTGGAAGAACCGACCTGCGCACAGAACGCCTTCCGGTTGTTAGAAAAAATCAGGAGCTTGGAATGAAAGCGGGCCGAGTAGAATCGGAGTTGAAGTCCGACCGGAAACGAATTGAGCAGATGCCGGAGAACGCGCGGGTCGGTTGGAGGCTGCAAAGCGACGAGCAGTTTCACTTCGCTACCTCTGCGCAGCCAGATTTCAATCAGATCAGCGTTTGATAGGTACGCCACCGCGAGCTCGATCTCGCCTGCGGTCGCTGCCGATCGCGCGATAGCGGCGCTAACAGACTTTCCACCGTTTGAGACAAGGAATGGCTGACTCACGGCGTTGCGCTCCTCAGTGGCTAGTGGACCGAAACCGATTCAATGGCAAGGGTAGCAGGAGTCGGGGCCGACAACTGAGCCGTGGCAAACCGTTGTTAGCGAGGTCGATGCGTGATTTAAGGTTCGTGGCCGTAGTCCAGCGGAACCACAAGCACATGCTGCATCTGATCCTCAGGCGGAAAATAAGCGCCCCGCAGATTGAAGCACTGGTCCAGCAGTTTGCTCGAAATAGCGTTCCTCACGAAATCCTCCGACACCCCGCTATCCCGAGAAACCTGGTAGATATCCACGAGAGCGTCCTGCTGCCGTCCAAGCTCTCTTACGTAGCCCTTCAATGTTGCTAACAGCTTCGACATGTTTTCGCGGAAGGTCGGTTCGTTCTGCAAATCGAGAAGCATTACGCCATACAGCCAGCCTCGAGATGTAAAATCAAGTCGCTTCAGGCCTCTGTCTTTCACAAATCCCCGACGCGTCAATTCTCGCCAGGTGGTCGACAAGACTTTGTCATATGGCGCCTTATCGCCATTCACGAAGAGGAGAGCAAACCAGCCGTCCCCAAGCTCAGCCATCATCATTCGAATGGCGTCATCGAGGTCTTGATCTCGATTTTCCCTGGAAACCGTCACTTCGTTTGATTTTATCCTGTTGCCTGCATCCGGCGGCTCAAGACCACCACTCCGGTTCGATGGCACCAACAAAAAGAAGCGCAAAACTGCGATTCTGTCTCAAATGCAAGCACTTGGACTGTGGCCGACGGAGTGCACTAGATAGATCTAGAAAGGCGGGACACAAAATGAGAACGAAATTGCTTGCAATGATACTTCTGGCAGGAGGTTCGATGTTTGCTCAAAGCCGCTTTCAAAGCGGCTTCGGTAGCAGAAGCGACACGTCAGCTGATCGCGCGCCCGTAACTTCCTCGCGGTCCATCGGCCACGGGTATGCGCAACCGAGCTTCAATACCTACTCAAACAACGCATACGCTCAGCAAGGGTTCCAGCGCGGCTCCTCCCAAGATCGCAATCGGCAGTTCGGAGATGAGCGCGACCGAACCCAGAGCTTCGCAACCGATCAGAGTCGGGATAATCGCGAAAACTCTCGGGGATTCCACAATAGCTTCAGTGGCGACCGGGATCAAGACGATTTCAGGGGCCGCTAGCGAATGGGCGAGTCTTCGTTGCGAACGGGTATTTGGAATCCCGTTCCCGCGCGTCGGAGCCTAGCGCGTTCTTCTGATGCGCGCCACAAGATTGCGATCACTAGGCTGTATCATCGTGGGCGCAATCCGTCCATCGTCTGCCGGATTGCGACCATAGAGACTTAGTATTCTGGTCTCAATCCTGCCGTGGTTTGCTCCACTGGACCGCCCCCAGTTTCTCCCAGGTTTTCCCTGCTTGCGCCGTTCGTTCCATCTGCTACGCTGCCCGTGCATGAAAATCAGAGACCTGTACAATTCATTCCTGTCCTATGGACGGGGAGAGCGAAACTATGCGCGGGAGACCCTCATCAAGTTGCGGGACTGCTTTAACGCCTGGATTCTTCCAGTTCTGGGCGAGATTGACGTTGAGAGCCTGAATCGCACGGACATCGTGAGATTGCGGAACGCTATGATGGACAAGAATATCGGCATCAGCCGTCAGTACAGCGTACTGATGGCGATGAAGGTCTTTTGCAAGTTCTGCCGCCAAGTCCTTCACCTCAGCTGCCTCGATCCAGACAAAGAGATCCGGCTTCCGAAGAAGCCAGCACCCTTCGTGCACTACCTCGCGAATGATGAGGTTCAGCGACTGCGGGACTCGATCGATATCCACAAGTTCGCCGGGTTGCGGCTGCGGACCCTGGTCGAGGTTCTGCTGACGACAGGGCTGCGTATTTCCGAGGCTCTTTCGCTTGATCGCGCGGCATTTGAAATGGGAACCACCGAGGTCGACATCATCGGGAAGGGCGGCAAGCGGCGGACGATCTACTTTCCGGAGGCGACGGTCGGGTGGATCCGGCGGTTCTTGCGCTATCGCGGCGACGACTTCCCGGCGGTTTTCGTGACAACGGGAATTCCGCGACGTTGGGATCGCAATGATCTATCCAAGTACTTCAAAGCATTGAAGTGGAAGGCACGGATTGAAAAACCGCTCACGCCCCACATCCTGCGCCACACGTACTGCACGAATCTGCGCGACCACGGCACGGACATCACGCTCATCAAGGAGTTGGCCGGACACCAGGACATTCAGACTACCGCCAGGTACTACCTCGGTGTCAACAAACAGTCGCTGCGGGATGCCGTACGCGAGAATCTTCGCTACGGAAGCGGCGAGGATGGCCCAAGAGCACCGGCTCACGTGGCAGCGTGAAATCTCCGGACTGATTTGACAGGATGGCGGAGTGGAGCTATTGTTACCTCGACAGTTCTTTATCATTATCGAGATCAGCACACTGCTCCCGTCACCGTTTTCCTACGGAGTCCTGCAAGTAATCGCAGGACAATCACCTCCTTTCTAAGGAGAAAACGCTGGATTAGGTCACATTTCGACGGACCTGTCAAGCTCATCCGTTGGTCGTCATCTTGGATTTCGATCCAAGGTGCACATACTCTAACGATTGGCGCAAACCGGTTTTGTACTTTCTAATCACTGTTTAGTTGTGAAAGCACCAAGACCTTTCGGGAAGCAGTTCGCTGCTCTTTCGAAAGGTCTTTTTGTATGTCCGATCAGATCAATCCGCCGCCCCGGATCAGCCAGGCCGCGCGGAAGTTCCTGGAGTACGCCCGGGTCGAATTGCAGTTTGGAGCACAAACGCTGGAGAAGTACGAGTACTGCCTCGGCCGGCTTCAACGCGCCCTGGGTGACCGGCTCGTCACCGAGATTACGGCCGAGGACATCACGGCCCTCAAAGCCCAAATGCTCGCCAGTGGCAACGGCGTGTGCTGGCGGGTGATCATGCTGGCAGCACCTAAACGGCTGTTACTGTTTTGCCGCGACCGCCTGGGGCTGCCTGTGCTCGATCCCGATCTGGTCACGATTCCGAAACGGCCGCGGCGCGAGGTTGTGTACTTGACGCCTGAAGAAGTTGACCGGTTCGTCCGCGTGATTCCATTGACGACCGGGAGAAACCAGCCCCACCGCCCTGGCCTGCGGTTTCGGGCCCTGGTTGAGGCGCTACTCGGAAGCGCCATGCGAATCGGCGAGGTCTTGTCGCTCGACCGCGCCGACATCGACTTTGAGCGAAAAGAAGCCCGAGTGATCGGCAAGGGCAACAAGGAGCGCACAGTCTTCTTCACCGATCGGGCGCTGCAGTGGCTCTCACGGTATCTCGAAATCCGGACCGACAACTTGCCGGCACTGTTCGCGTCGAACTGTCAGACCCGATTGTCCCGGACCGACATTTGGCGACCGTTCCATCGCTACCGTCGCCTTGCGGGACTGAACAAGCCGGTGAGGCCGCATTTGCTGCGGCATACGGCAGCGACCCAGCTCCTGTTCAACGGCTGCCCGGTGGGCCACATTAAGGAAATCCTGGGACATGAAAGGTTGGAGACCACCTGCCGGTACTACCTCGGGCTCGACCACCGGGCGGCTAAACTTGCTCATGAAAAGTATCTCGTTTATGAAACTCAGGAGACCGCTGCACATTAGCGATGGCGGGAAACCGGTTGTGGACGATAGACCTGGCCGAACTAGATTCTTGCGCCTGCCCGGCCAACCGGAATCGCGGCCCCACGGTACCCCAGGATCACGCGGACTTCGCTCCCTCATTGCCACGAGCCAAGACGCTGAAAATGCCGCGCACGGGGTCAAGCCACCGTTCGCGACACTCACGAACGTAATCGAAGCTGATGTTCCCCTCATGAGCGGCTTTGTTCCGTGGATCTCTGACTTGTCGGAGTGCACTCCGCACCGCAGCAAAATCGAAGCCATGAACCTCACAAAAACGAACCCAGACTTCGCGTTCCTCGCGCATCGCTCTCGATACTCTATCAAGCGGGAGCCCCTCCTTCGGCGATCCATCAACGATGACAGGATCCTTCGCTGGAAAGCGATCAGTGTTTTGACAAGCCAGAAAGTCGGCCAACGGAACGAGGAAACTCTCCTTAAGTTCCCGTTCAAACGCTGTACTCATGCCGATTAGTGCCTGACTGGGTCCCGGATGCCAATGCTCATCCAGCAGCGTGAACTCGGCTCCCAAAAGAGATGACTTCGCCTCCGGACAGAGATGATCGAACAGCTTCCCCATTTTGGCTCGAAGCCTGCGCTCGGATTCTGCTCGCTTCGTTTTGCCAGCAATCTCCAGCATAATCTGCCACTGCCGCGCTGACCCTACCACTGTCCCGCCAGGCGATGCCTGCGGATCAGTAGCTTCCGCCAAGAGTTCTGCTGCCGGTAGCCCAGTGATGGCCTGGTCTCTTGTGCGAACCCGACTCTTGGTGGCTTCCATGACAAATCTTACGATCCCAGCCACATTCACGGCCCGAACTGTGTCGTCTTCAAGTCCTTCGCGTGGCAGATCCTCCTCAGGGTCGAATTGCTTGTGGTGAATCAAGGAAGTCTCCGGAAGGTCCCCAAATGAAATCACGTTGAAGGAGAATAACTCGTCGCGTCTGAACATCCGTGATAAAACTGCCGCGGTCGTTACCAAGCAAGCGTCGCTCGCGGGGAAATAGGAGGCCAAATCATGAATTTCGGTTTCATGAGATTCCCCACCGAAATAGATCGCCGCAATTTGAGGTATAAGCTGGCCAATAGCGGAGCACACGAAGGCTGCTCGGAATGCGAGGACTTCTGGGGCAAAAAGGTCATCGAAGCCGTCGGAGTTCAGAAGTGCTTCTACCTCGGCTATCTTCTTTGGCGAGAAGTCGAATAGAGGTCGGAACAAATTCAAATGCGGTGCGAAGAGGCCTCGAATGTCTTGTCGCACGTTATCGACTTCTGAAGTAAAAAGTGGGTAGCGATCGCGGATGTTTCTGTCGTGGGCCTCCTGTAGAATCCTGCTGCTGCAGGTGAACGGGTATCCTGCTTCGATCTCCTTCTCCAGAGCCGCGATTTGTTCTTGGATCGGAAAGGGCCCAAATTCAATCGAGCGACGCCGTTGGAGCGTGATCATGTCGTCTAATTTGTAGACAGGATCCGATTCCAAATTTACGATTGCCTGTTGTGCGAATTCTTCGTCGGTAGTCGGCTTTCCCGGTTCCCTGAGACGCCATAGGTGCAACCAAGGATCCCGTTGCGCACTCGAAGCGACGCGATGGCGGTAGATGTCGCAATCACCCTCATCAAATAATCGGAGGTACGGAGGCCGTGCGACGTACCACTCGACAGTGAGATCTTCCCGTCGACGTGAGATTAGTAGATCGAATAGAGGCTGAGCGCGATCGTCTCCCAGCCAATTCTTCGCAAACTGTACGGCGCTTCCCATTTCGACCACTTCCAGAAGATCTCTTGCCGGATAGTAACCGCCGTCTGAGATCCGTCTAAATGCAGACACGAGCACCCGCTGAAATCTCTCTTCTAGGCTCTCTTCGGCGAGCAGCCAGGAAAGTTCAGCGATCGGATCGTCGTGCGCCATGTCCGGATTTTACAACTCTCCCATGCTCCGGTGCCGCGCTTGAAGCCTACGTTTGGCTGCCGCGCTTGCTCCCTCTGACAGGAGGCACCCGGAGCGTTTGTTTGGCTTCGTTAATGACCCGGCCCTCTGACATCCCGCCACTGTGGCGGAATGTCAGAGGGCCTATTTCTTTTCCGGGCCGGCGATGCGGAGCCGGATGTCCGGGTAAGGGAGGTCGGGGATCGCCCAGTTGATCTGGCTCGCCTCGAAAACGCCGTTGGTCCAAGAGCATCGATATGCCGAGCCGATCTTCCGGACGGAAAATCGTCGGTAGTTCCAAAACTTCACCGCGAGTGGCCCTCGACGGGTGCCGCGCCACAAGTAGAGCCACCGATCCGAGGGGACGAAGAATCCGTCGCAGTCCCAGCCGTCCGGTGTTGTTCGTCGCGGTGGCAGCACGTAGGGTGACGTGTCAAATATGGAGCGTTCCTCGGCGTGCTTGGGTCCGTACACAACAATGAATTCGTCCGTCAGGTTGGCGCACTGTCCCCAACCCCGCGAGCGAAGAATACGATAGGGCGGACGCAGCAAGTCTCCGTAATCGAGCGGTAGAAGCGCCATCTCCTGAGGGAGGCATTTCGTGCAGCCTTGGTCAGATCGTCTCAAGCTTCAAGATTATCGCCCAACCCGCAAGTCGAGATTCGGCTAGACTTTTCCCGGCTTTTCAATTTGCTCTGTCAGCGCCACCGTTAACCGATGATCCTCGATGTTCTGCTCCAATTCCTGCTCGAACTCGTTCGCGCTCTGCTGGTTGATGAGCTCTCTGGTCGTGTTCGCGGGCGGATCAGCCGGTTAGCCGGCAAGCGTGGGTTACCAAACATCCGCCGCGTGATTTTGCGCGTGCATCGCCGCAACCGGGAGCGATTTCTCAACAGGTTGCTCACAGAGCTAAAACGCGATCTGTAGTTTTCCACAACCTTTCCCGCCTTTACCTTTCCCCAGCAATTGCTACAGTGACCTCACAGACGTTATGGACGAAACAACATCAAAACAAAACAATCTCGTTCTGTACCGAAGGCGGATGGGCTTCACCCAAAGGCACGTGGCGCGACTGCTCGGTAGATGCGATGCGACGATGATCGCGCATTACGAGCATGGCCGTGCGTTGCCGCCCCTGGCGGTTGCACTGAGCCTGGAGATCATTTACCGCGTGCCCGTCGCGTTCCTGTTTCCCCGCATGTACGAGGATTTGAAGCGAAGGATTCGCGCCGACGAGGAATCGACGCCTCGCCAGCAACCTCTCTTTGAAAACTAACAGCAGCCCCCAATGAAGTCCCTTCTCGATCGGTACATTCCATCCACGGCCCGATTTCGCCCGAACACGGTGTCCGAGTTCTTTGCCCTGCGGCTTGCCCAGAAACTTGAGGATGCCGTTGCAGTCCGGCATTACGTTTCTCTTCTTGAAGGCCAGACGATCTCGCAGCTACTGGTGGCTTATCGCCGGGCGATTCAGGCCGGTAGGAACCGAGACCTCGGCCGTCAATTCCTGCTGGAGGTCAACAGCCTCCGCGGCAACGGCTATCATGACCCGCACAGCAGCCTGATGGCGATCCGAGTCGAGCGCAGGACGGTGGCCGCCGCCGTTTTCAGCGACCTCCACCTGGAGTATGCGGACTCGCGCCAGCTTTCCTCGGCTCGCGACCGGGCGCTATCGAGCGCCGTCGGGTTCATCGCCTGGATGCTGAATCGGTTCCCGGTCGAGTCCGCAGCCCTCGAAACAATTCCGAACGGCAACGAAATTCAGCGCCGGGTCCTGCACAACGAGATCTGCCAGGTGTTACGCGACCGCATGCTGCCTATCTGGGAGATTCCGAAAATAGTACTGCTTGAGAGCTTCGGCCACCCGCCGCTCAGATTCCGAACCGACCTACGCGAAGTCGCGACGCAGATCTGGCCGGTGATCGCCGGGAGCCACGCCAAGCTGTTCGTCCAGGATGCGGCGATGCTGGGTCTGCACGTTCAAACCGAGCGCCTTTTCATCATTAACTGATCTCTCAAATGGTCGGACCGCTGTCCTATATCGGCGGGAAGAATCGTCTCGCCACAAAAATCATCGCCCTGCTGCCCGAGCACATCACCTACGTCGAGCCATTCGCGGGCGGCGCCCAGGTGCTTTTTCATAAATCTCCTTCGAACGTCGAGGTACTGAACGACCTGGATTTCGACATCGTAAACTTCTTCCGGGTCTGCCAGTGGCACTACGAGGAGTTGGTCCGCTACCTGCGGTTCTGCCTGGCGAGCCGCAAGCTGCATGAGCTTCACGTGAAGACTGATCCGGCGACGCTCACCGACATCCAACGCGCAGGCCGATTCTTCTATCTGCAGAAGAACTCGTTCGGTGGCCTGATCCTCAAACAGAAGTTCCACTATGGCGTCATCCAGCCCTCCAACTACAATCTCGAACGGATCCCTCAGATTATCGAGCAAACGCACAAGCGGCTGGCGCGGGTTCAGATTGAGTCACTCCCTTACGAGCGGGTGCTCGAAAAGTACGATCGCTCGACAACGGTCTTCTACCTGGACCCGCCGTACTGGCGGCGCAAGCTGTACAAGTTCAACTTCAGCGATGCCGATTTTGTAGACCTCGACCGTCGCCTTCGCGAACTCAAAGGCAGCTTCCTGCTTTCGCTCGACGATCACGAGGAGGTACGCCGAATTTTCCATCGATGGAACCTGATTCCGGTCGAAATCACCTATACAGCCAAGCGCGACACGCGCAAACGCTTCGGCGAGTTATTCATCACGAACTTCAACCCGGCCAACTTTCCTGCAGAAATCGCAGTACGCTCGGAATAGACGGAACATCAAGCCATGCCTGGCCTCAAGCTGCGACCGCGCGTCTCGGGTCTTGCGCCCGCCGTTGCCTGGTTGCGTGATCACGACGTTCCAACAAAGCACGTCGCCGGATTACTGGGTGTCACTGAGATACACGTGCGCCAGCTTGCCTTCCGCGGTGGCCGTGCCGAGCCGAAGCTACACATCCCCGCGTTTCTGGAGGATCCGTTCGTACCGCCCTCTGACCCCTACGGACCTGTTTCCGACGGGCAGCGGGAACGCCTCGGAATCCGATCCGAGATGGAATCCTGGACTGCCTCCCTCGATTCCAAGGGTGCAGGTAAGCTTGATGAACTTGAGAACCGCATCGAGCAGATGGGTGCAGCTTTCTGGTCCGGCGTCCGGCACGGAACCGGGATCGAACGATTCCGGGCGGTTCTGGTGGACATTGGCAGACCGGCGCACTACCGTCGCATTCGAGTTCTTTCGCGGTTGCGTCAGCTGATCGCGGAGACATACGCGCACGCCGGATATTCGTCGTCTGCGATAGCGCACGGTCTTGCCGCAATGCTTCTGTCCCGCGCGGCGTATCAGGACTCCGGCGATGCCATCGACGTTGAACAGTTCGCCAAGACGGCCCTTATCACTTCGCAGGCGCATCTTCTTCGCCACGAACCGGAGCAGTCTAGCTTCCTTCTTGACCTCCACATGGGCGCCCGCGCGCGGATCAATGCAGCGCTGGGCGGCGAATATTATCGGCAACGGGGAGCTGTGGCGTTTCAGTTCGGATCCGCCTTCGATGAGGAAGCCCGCAAGAACTTCACGCTCGCGGAGCAGACGCTGTCCGAAACCGTGGAGTATGGACGTGCGAAACAACTCTATGAAGTGCTGAACATCGGCCCACGGCAGAGGAATCTTCTCACGTCTGACTGGGACGGATCGCAGGAGCTGTTGGACTTCATGCTCAAAACACTACCGCCTGGCGAGATCCAGATCAGCATGAACGTCAACTGGGCGGCGGCCTGTGGATTTAGCACCGATAGCCCGGAGGCCAATCGATCGGCAAGCGAGCTCCTCGAACGGTATACGAGTGCGTCCGTTGGATTCGGCCACCAGGCGACCGTCGCCTGGCTCCTCAGTCTAACCCCGGCGTTGCCGCAGAGAATTCGGCGCGATTGGGTCCGCCGCGCCCTGTACGAAAACACCTTCCGCGACCGTTAATCCTTTTACTCTCTTCGTTACAAAAATTGCTGGGGGTGCCCGTTCACTCGGGAACCCCACTGGCTGCACACTTGGGCTGCAAGGAATCGAAGTAGCTGGTCTCCTGCGGTTCCGGCACTGTCCCGAATCTCAACGGCAACTCACACGACGTGAATGTCGGAGGGTAGCTAACCCCTCTGTTCGCCGATTCTGCAGATTTGATTGGCAGTGCCGGAGCCGGAGCGGATCGGAAACAACTAACGAACTCGCCATGCTCGAAAGGCTCATCGCATCAATGTGGAACCGGCTTGCCGCACCCAGGCAATCAGTTGACCCAGGCCAGCGGCTGGACCTCGGCTTCCAAATCGTAGACAGCGAGGTCCAACGATCAAGGGCATACCTCCCGGATTCGCGGCGCTGCGAGCACGTGGCGATTCTCGGAAAAACGGGACAGGGCAAGTCGTTCTTTCTGCGTCATCTCGCAGCGCAGGATGTACGTGCGCGCAGGGGATTTGTGTTCTTCGACCTGCATGGGGACACCATGCCGTTCCTGCTCCGGCTGATCGCGGCGGAAGAGCGCCGGACGCGCGCCGACCTGAGCGACCGGCTGATTGTCATCGAGCCGGCAGACTCCGAGTTCTCAGTCGGACTCAACGTACTGGAACCGCAGGCAGGCCAGCAGAACTACGTTCAGCTTTCGGAATTTGCGCAGATTCTCCGGGCCCGCTGGAATCTGGATTCCTTCGGCGCTCGCACCGAAGAGCTGCTGCGCAACGCGCTGCACGTTCTGGCCGACAACGGGCTCACGCTGCTCGAACTTGCTCCACTGCTCAACAGCGTCGCGTTCCGCGCCACCTGCCTCCGCAGGGTACAGAACACCGAGGTCTCCAGCTATTTTCAAACGCGCTTTGACGTTCGCAGTGCAGCCGCTCAGGGTGTTTTCGCAGATGCCATCCTCAACAAGATTTCAGGGTTCACCACCGACTTGCGCTTCCGCCACGTCCTGGGTCAACAGCGCTCAACGTTCTCGCTCCTCGATGCCATGGACCGCGGCCGATGGGTAGTCCTGAATCTAGACAAAGGCCGCCTAGGCGAGCAGGCATCCACGCTCGGCAGCCTGCTGCTCACCAAACTAAAGAACGCTTTGTTCTCACGTCAGCGGAGACAGATTTTCACGCTGTACTGCGATGAAATTCAGAATCTGGTCGCCTACGATGCCGGGCTCGATACGCTTCTCAGCGAAGCGCGTAAATTCGGAATTTCTGTTGTCAGTGCAAATCAGTTTTTGGAACAATATCCCGCGCAGATGCGCGCGGCGATCATGGCGGTCGGCACTCACGTTTTCTTCCAGCTCTCCAGTGGTGACGCGGACAAACTCGCCTCAGCGGTCGATGGGGGAAAACGTCTCGCGGAAATCCTGAAGAATTTGCCCAAGCGCCACATGATCGTAAAAAGCGGCTCGCACCGCCCGCAGGAAGTGCTGGTGCCTACCGTTGCCGAATCCGACGCCGACTATACCGACCTGTACAACCGCTGCCGCGCTCGGTGGGCGCGTCGCCGCGTCGCTATCGAAGCCGAAATCCGCGCCAGACACCAGAACGCCAACCGCGGCAACGACGAGGTTCTCAATGGCTGGGAATAGGCGCCGTGGACTCGTCCTGCAACCGCGGGATCTCCACCTGCTTTCTGAACTCGCAGTCATGCGAATCATCGACCACGAAATGGCCCGTGTGGTTGGCAGGTTCGGCGCACTTCGCCGGGCGAGCTGGCGGCTACTTGCTTTGACCCGGGCAGGGTTGCTCCGGCGCTTCTTTGTCGGAAGCGTGGCGCATGGCCGAAAGGCGGTTTACACGCTATCGCCGAAGGGCGCGGATGTAGTTGCCGCAAAACTGGGCGGGATCAACCGTCCCCAGGGCCGCACGGTCCTCGGCGACGGCTTTGTCGAGCACCAGACAGCGATCAACACGATTTACCTCGACGTCAAGTATCATCTGCTTCCTTCGAATGCACGGCTTCTCGCGTGGCGCACATTCCGAGAGCCAATCGCGGAGGCGGTCAAGCTGACCCCCGATGGATACTTCGAGCTCGCATCCGGCGACACGGTCCGCGCTATGTTCCTTGAGGTCGATCTCGGAACCGAAGCGCTCTCCGTCTGGCAGCAAAAGACAGCATCGTACGTTCAGCTCGCCGTCACCGGCGAGTTTCAGAAGAGATTCAGGCATCCGCAATTCCGTGTCCTGGTCGTAGCGAACTCCGGCCGGCGCCTAAACAACATCCGCTCGACCGTCGCCAAGTCTACCGACAAGATTTTCTGGTTCACAGCCTTCGACAACATTCATCGCGACGGCTTCTGGTCGCCCGCCTGGCTCAGAGCCGTCGGGGATCAGCGGCAATCGCTTGTGTGAGATTCATATGCGCTATTGCAATCAATGTCATCGCATCACCGCGGGCGAGCCGCTATTTTGCAACTTCTGCGGACGTTCTTACGGTGTGAAGCTCTGTCCTCACCGCCATGTAAATCCTCGCAACGCTGAAATCTGCAGCCAGTGCGGGTCGCGTGAGCTCTCGACTCCGCATCCGCGAATGCCGTTCTGGCTCTCACCGCTCGTTGCACTCCTAACTGCATTGCCGGGAATCCTGCTGGTCACGGTCACGGTCATGTTCGCGTTCGGCGTGATCCGCGTGCTGCTTACCAATCAGGCTGTCCTGTTCCAAGCCGTCATTGCAGGTCTAATGTTGACGTTCCTCTGGTATCTCTACATGAAACTTCCGCACTTCCTGCGGCGATTGCTTTCAAAACTGTTTACCCGTTCAAACTCTCGTTCCGATCGAGGCAACCATGGCCGTTGAAATTCCGCATCCCGATCCGAATGTTCCTACAACGCCCCCTTCCTCACCGAAGCCCCGGGTGCGAGAAACCCGTAAACCTGCGCATTTACGGGGCTTTTCGCCCCTTCCCCTAGTCCGATACCGGACTATGCATCGGACGGGGCAACCTGGCGCGAACAGGGCGCAACCAGGGCCATTCCTGCCGGGCAAGGCGGCCGAGATCGGGCCCTTTCCGCCGCTCGGCATTCCGCTCAACATCGCCGAAGTCGCCCGCATGATCGGCTGTTCGCCGTGGACCGTAAGGCAGACCCTCATTCCCCGAGGGCTTCCGCACTTTCGCTTCACGGCCAACGGCCGACTCGTTTTCTATCGGGAACAAGTCGTCCGCTGGATCGAAAACCAACAGCAAGGAGGAAAAACGACACTGTGAGCCTGTTTAAGCGCGGCGACGTTTGGTGGGCGTATTTCTACCGTGACGGAGTCCGTCACCAGTATTCCACCGGGACTTCCAACCAGAGGCAGGCCCAAACCATCGAAGGCAAGCTGAAGGAGGAACTCAATAATCGGCGATTCCAGATCGTCGCAAGCGACCCGCACATAACCTTTGGCGACCTCGCCGACAAGTTTGTCGAAAGCGGCAGCGCCCGCAAACACCACAAGTACCATCTGAAGTTCCTGCGACCGTACTTTGCGGAATTCGCTGCGTTGCGAATCACCAAGTCGCTGGCCGAGGAATTCCGGAGTGCGCGCAAGCAGGGTAATCCGGCGATCAAGGACGCGACCATCAATCGCGATCTGAGCGTGCTTCGCCACATTCTTTACTGGGCGGTGGACGACCAATTGATTGCCTCGAATCCGCTGGCCCGCATGAGAATGGCCCGCGAACGCCGAACGCGCCGCCAGGTGCTGAGCGTTGCCGAGGAGAACTCGCTTCTCCGGGCAGCGAAGAATCACCTGCACGGCATGATTATCGCCGCGCTCGATACCGGCATGCGGCGCGGCGAGATCACCAGCCAGCGCTGGGAGGATGTGGACTTCTCGCAAAGAGTCCTGTTCGTCACGCGCTCTAAAACGCCCGAAGGCGAGTCCCGCGAGATTCCCTTGAGTACGCGGCTGCATGAATATCTTCTTGCACGTCGCAAGGCCGAAGGCCTAGTGATCGACTTCCGCGGCCGTCCGGTCCGCATCGTTAAGCGCACGTGGAAGACGGCGCTCAAGAACGCTAAAATCCGCCACGTCCGTTTTCATGATCTCCGCCACACGTTCAACACGCGCCTGATGGAAGCCGGCGTCCTGCAAGAAGTTCGCATGGCGCTCATGGGGCATTCCGCAGGCTCGAAAGTCCACTCGATTTACACCCACATTGAGCTGCCGGTGAAGCGCGATGCCATCCGGAAACTCGAACAGTGGGTGCAAGACCAACCGCAACAGACCAAGGAGAAACCAGATGCCAATTCAGAAACCGACCGATCCGAAACCGGCCAGTCCCCAAGTAACGGGAACGAAGCCGGAACGCAAACCGTGGAAAAAGAAGTCGCCCGTCGAGGTGGTCCTGGAGCAAGCCGACAAGCTGAAAGCCGAGATCGCCGAAATAGAAGAAGAACTGAAGGCCAAGCGGCGCCAGCTTCAGAAGTTCGAAGAGGCCCGAAAGCTGTTCGAGGCCATGTAGAGCCATGAAGCTGCTGACCGACGAGCTGCGACAACGCCTGCCGCCGCTGTATTCGCAGGAAGCCGAGGCCGAGCCGACGGTGTACGCCAAGTTCTTCATGCCGGGAACCGGCTGGACTTGGTACGTCACGGAAGGCGGCGAGCAAGATGGTGACTTTCTGTTCTTCGGCTTCGTAGTCGGCCTTGAAAGCGAGTTCGGCTACTTCCTGTTATCGGAGCTCGAGACGGTGACAACCCCGCTCGGGCTCCACGTGGAGCGCGATCTGTCGTTCCGCGAAGGCAAGCTCACTGATGTCGTTCCCGCGCCCGATACATGACGGCGCTCGCGCGGCGCGCATTCGGATTCGTCCGTTGCAGGCTCGCGCACAGAGACCAAGGAAATGTTCTTGGTCTCTTTTTTTAAAGGCCGTTTATGCGCGGCTTTGGCCGTTCACGAAAGCCGGGAGAGGACCCGCCTCCCAGAATCGAATCTACAGGAGAAATCAGACTATGAAGAAACTAGCTGTCGTGATTGCCGGCACCGGCAATATTGAGGACGTGGAGATTCAGCCGGGAACTACGGCTGGCGATATCCTCCACAAATTCAACCTGCAGGATTACCTGCTCAGCAAAGGACCGGGGGAACCGTTCTTCGCCGCAACTGAGTCGATTTACGACAAGGTCAAGGATGGCGATAAAATCTTCGCGTCCACCAAAGCCGAGGTTGGCATTGCGGTATGCGCGTAAGGAACCTTGGTTCCCGGCCTGCTCCCGCGTCACTGCTCCAGCTTTTTGGAAACGTGATGCGGGGGCAAGGCCCCTCCATCAAGATCGAACGGCGCCAAATTCCGTATTGGCAGGAACGCGGATGGCAGCGCAACGACAATATCTACGAGGGAGCCTACCAGACTCCTTACGCGGCTTTCCAGGGATGGATTGAGCAGGAACGTTCCGGCCGTGGCAACTTCTACATTTACCGTCCCTCGGACGAAATTCGTCGGCACAGCCATTGGACCTGTTTCCAGCATCGGGGTAACGACTGGTACCTGGTCCACATGGCCAAGGAGCCGCGAGACGTTGGGTCGGGAATCATAACCATCGAACGACTGATTACAGAGGCTTACCAACAATGAAGACAACTCATCTTGAAAAGAAACGGACATCACTCATCGAAAAACGCGAGGAACTTCTTGGCCGGTTTGGCGAAGCCGTGCGCGGCCGGAATCAGGTGGACGGCTTGGTCCACGACATTATCCAGACGAACGACTTCCTGGAAAGCCTGGAACGAATCGCGGCGGAAAACTCTCCCAATCCAAATGGCGCCAAGCGCTACGCTGTCAGCTCCTGGTTTCTGCACGAGAGCTTCAAGAAGCTGACTGCGGACCAGGACGAGCAGTTCTTCTTCATCACCGGCGCGGAAGTCGAAGGCGTGCGGGTCCTCGACCAGTTGGCCGAGTTTGCGCACCAGCGCCGCACCAGGTTGGGAGTCGTGGCGGATATGCCATCTACGCACAACTTGCTGATCAAGCTCGAACAGTTCGGCCACAAGTTCCTGGCCCACTTTCACAGCCACCCCGGCAATGGCCCCGACGCGACGCATCCTTCTGGAACCGATGAAAACTTTCAGAAACGCCTCGAAAGCGCCGGGCACGTAGCGGTCATGGCGATCTTCAGCCGCGACGGCTTCGTACGCTTCGTCCGTCTGGATCAGAAACTCGAAATCGAAATTTACGGAGAGGGGGTTGAGAACCATGCACCCGGGATTTACCGTCTCAAGAACATTGGTTAGCCTGCGCGGCAAGGCCATCCTCGGAGCCGAGGATCGCCAGAAGAAGATCCCTGGCTTCGAGCAGGGAGCCTTCTCAAAGAGTCGGGTGTTGTGCGTCGGGGCTGGTGGGATTATTTCAATGATCGCGCCCACTCTGGCGCGTAAGGGGATCGGCCGCATCACGCTGCTCGACGACGATGTTGTCGAAGAGAGCAACCTGAACCGGCAGCGCTTCTATATAAAGGATGTCGGTCACAACAAAGCTCTGGCGCTTGCCGCCAATCTGGTGCCGGAATGCATTGTCGAAACGGAGATTTGCGGAGTGCCGTTGCGTCTGGAGGAAGCCATTGCCCGCGACATCGATCTTTCGTGCGATGTCGCGATCTGCGGTGTGGACAACAATCCGGCACGCGTAGCGGCCAGCCGCCATTTCCGCGGCCTGGGAATTCCGGTGGTTTTCACCGCAGTTAGCATGAACGGTGACCACGGCTACGTGTTCGTGCAGGAGGCGGATGGTCCCTGCATTGGCTGCATGTTTCCAGATATGGCAGACGATGGCCGCTATCCCTGTCCGGGCACACCCGCTATCGCTGATATCTTGCAGGCGGTCGGATCGCTGGCCGTTTACGCAATCGATACGCTGATTATGGAGCGGCCGCGCACCTGGAATTACAGGCGGATCAGCCTGTCGGACGGCGCGACGGATGGCGCTTCAACTATTTCCGCGCGGGAAGGATGCGGGATGTGTGCTCGCCGATGAACATCGATCAGATCAACGTCGGCCTTCGCTATCGCAAGGACCTAGGAGACTTGCGGTCGCTCGCCGAAAGCATCAAGGAGGTCGGACTGCTTCATCCGGTGGTCGTCACGCCTGAAGGCAGGCTGATTGCCGGCCAGCGGCGTCTCGAAGCGTTTCGGCTCCTTGGCTGGACCGAAGTCCCCGTTACAGTCGTTGATCTGTACCAGGCCGCACGGGGTGAGGCTCATGAGAATTTCGTGCGGAAGGACTTGCTGCCCAGCGAAATCGTCGCGCTCAAGCGCGCGATCGAGCCGCTGGAGCGACGGCAGGCGCGTCAGCGGCAAGGCAGCCGGGCGGACCTCTGTCATCCCGCCACTGTGGCGGAAGGACAGGGGGCCCATGCGGGCGAAACCCGCGACAAGATTGCTCGTTACCTGGGCGTTGGCAGGACCACGATCGAACGGGCTGAAGCTGTGATTGAAGCGGCAGAGGACGAACCGGAGGAGTACGGATACCTTGTCGAGCAGATGGACCGCAGCGGCAAGGTGGCCAGTGTCTACCGGAGACTCACCATCCTGAAGCAAGCCAGGGAGCTGGAAGCCGCTCCGCCTGCCTTGCCAACAGGTCCCTTCAACGTCATCGTTGCGGACCCGCCGTGGCGATACGAGAGCGGCGCTTCCTTGCCGTACCCCACGATGGCGCTGGAGGACATCAAGGCAATACCGGTACGCGACATCGCCGATGAGAACTCGATTCTATGGCTTTGGACTACAAATGCGCACCTCAGAGTGGCGTTTGAAGTGGTCGAATCCTGGGGATTTGAATACAAGACGCTCTTGACGTGGGTGAAAGATCGGATCGGAACCGGCGACTGGCTCCGCGGCCAAACGGAACACTGCATTTTGTCCGCGCGGGGAAGGCCGGTTATCCAACTTGCGAACCAGACCACCGCGCTGAACGGCATCCGGCGCGAGCATTCACGGAAGCCGGAGGAATTTTATGCGCTGGTGGATCAGCTATGCCCCGGCAGCAAGGTCGAATTGTTCTCGCGGCAGCAGCGCCAGGGCTGGCGGGCGTTCGGCAACCAAACGGATAAGTTCCTGCCGCTTCCGGCTGGGGAAACGGATGCGGAAGAGGACGACGAGGAGCAATGCTGATGGCCTTCTTGGAATTCTTATTTGATCTATTTGGGCGATTCAGGTCACCGCTGTGTCCTTGGACTGTTGCGGAGAAGATGAATATGCCCTTACCACGATTCAGCTTCAGGATCGGCAGGCTCGTGTTCAGAATTGGGCGAAGGTTGCATTGAACCACTGATCGAATCCCGCAGGGGCTCGATTGGGCGCGCGGCAATCGGGTAGAGAAACCAAAAAACGCAAACGGCCAAAAACGTTTTGAGCCATAATAACAGAGACTAGACCCCATGAAATCAGTACCAAAGCCATCGATGGCACGGTCGCCGAACTCGAACCCGAGCCTCCAGGCAGCACGCGTCAAGGGATCGCGTCAGAAACAATCACACGCTGACCGAGGAGGCAAGGATTCAAAACAAGGATCCGGGCAACCGATCGGTACATTCATCGACTTGTTCGCCGGTTGTGGGGGTCTTTCCCTGGGTCTGATGCTGGCTGGTTGGAAGGGCATGTTTGCGATTGAAAAAGACTCCTTTGCCTTTGAGACGCTGCAAACAAACCTGATCGGTCCGCGAAGCCGCTTCTCATACGCATGGCCCGAGTGGCTTGATCAATCGCCCTGCACGATCGACTACTTTTTGAATCATCATCGCGATGATTTAGCCTCTCTTCGCGGCACGGTTGATCTAATCGCCGGAGGGCCACCGTGCCAAGGATTTTCTTTGGCAGGTCGGCGGAATCGCAAGGACTCGCGTAACCGCGCGGTGCATAGGTACCTTGAAGTCGTGAGCCTCCTGCAGCCGCCATTGCTGCTGATTGAGAATGTTGTAGGAATTGCGGTGGAGTTTGGCAAGAAGGCTCGAGAGAAGAGTCGCGGCGTAAAAAAAGGGCGGCCAGCCAAGAGTTATGCCGTCCGCATCGCGGAACAGCTTGATACGCTCGGCTACGACGTGCAGACGACATTTATCAGGGCTCTAGATTTTGGCATACCTCAATTCCGCCCGAGGTTCATCCTAGTCGGCATACGCCGGGACGTTCTCTCGGACCGGCGGTTCAAAATCGAAACGCTTCTTGGAGAGCACCGGGAAGCTTTTCTGACTTCAAAGGGTTTGCCGACGACTCGTTCTGTCACAGTGAGCCAAGCGATCTCGGATCTCGAGACTCGCGGGCGAGACCTGGTTGATTGCACCGACTCTCCCGGATTCCGACAGATAGCCTATTCTGGCCCTCGGACCGCTTATCAAAAAGTGCTCCACGGCAATCTGAATGGCACGGCTCCAAATAGCATGAGGCTGGTCAATCACCGCCCCGAAACACGCAAGAGATTCAAAGAGATTCAAAAAACATGCCGTCTCGGAGTACAGTTGAACGTACATGATCGTGAACGATTTGGGTTGAAGAAGGTCAGCACCACGCCCCTTGATCCAGATAAGCCATCGCATACGCTAACGACTTTGCCGGATGACCTGTTGCACTATTCCGAACCCCGCATCCTAACCGCCCGGGAGTATGCCCGCATCCAGTCCTTCCCGGACTGGTATGAGTTTCGGGGAAAATATGCTACGGGTGGATATCTTCGAAAGATCGAGTGTCCGCGCTATACGCAGATTGGGAATGCTGTGCCACCATTTTTGGCGGAGATCCTCGGAATGACCTTGGAAAAATTGAAGGAGTCCGTCCCAGAAGTTAACCGAACCGGATCTCCTAATAGGCGAAAATGAATCCCTAGAAAGATTCGGCAAACATGTCACTGAATGTTAACCCATGGTGCACTCAATTGCTGTCGTGGCATGGCCACGACCGCGGAGGCGTCAGAGTTCCATTCAGGCCGTCAAATCGTCCCCTCCAGAGCATTATCGAGACCGCCCTTATTCAAAGGCTCCGCACGCTTGCTGGTGGCTTAAGCCGCGGACAGGTCGACCTCCCTCGCTGGGTCTTTCTGGTGGGCGGCCCCGGTAACGGCAAGTCAGAAACCGTTGAGGATTTCCTCACAGTACTTGACCAGGAATTGGGGGCCTCTGGGAGGCTGATCGGGCACTTAAGTCAAAGCTTCGCAGCTGGGCAGTTGCTCCAACGGCGAGTCGAGGTATTGCCAGGCAATATCGCGCCTCAGGATGCCACGTTCCGAGCGGCCATCGGACGTTTGATTGTAATCCAAGATGCGACTGCGACAGAAGATCCGCAGGGCGACGCAGCGCGTACGCTCGCGCGGGATCTGGTCGATCTTTACACGACGAGTGAGACGCCCCCACCGTTTTTGATCGTCTGCGCCAACCGAGGCTTACTTGCGCGTGCAATTAACGAGGCTAGCAAGGAGTATGGAGCAGGTAACGATATCACGAAGCTGCTCGGTGAGATCATTCGGGCCTCTGGCCTCGGAATTGAAGCCCTCTCGCGCGAACGCAAACCGTGTTGGCCCCTCGCGGATTATCCGTTTGCGGCCTGCTGGCCGCTCGATCTCGATAGCCTGCTCGAATCGAATTCCAGCGCTCCCTCCCCGATGTCTCAAGCATTGGGCGTCGCCAGCAATCTCCCACAATGGGAAGTGGCGGGGCGCTGTCTCGATTGTGACGCGCGCGAAAATTGCCCTCTCAGGCAAAATGCCGCTTGGTTTCGAGAACCGAACCGTGCATCCTCGCTTGTTCACATCCTGAGGCGGGGCGAACTCTCTACTGGACAGCGATGGAATTTCAGAGGACTGTTCTCACTGATTGCGGAACTCTCGGTGGGGCAATGGCAGGACTTTGAAGAATCTGCGAGCCCCTGCGAGTGGGTTCACGCGAGAATGGCGGCGCTTGCGAACGATGCCATTCCGGAAGCAGTGGACGCCGCCTATTGGTTGACGCGCAGATTGTACCCACATGCCCTCTTCGCCACGACGCAACTCGATGAGGTCGCGCGTAAGCTACAGGGAAACGTCACAGGTTCTCAGCCTCGGTCACAACGGATCATGGCGTTGCAGACCGCCCCACTGACGGGATCAACCAAGCATGTCAGGGAATACTTGACTGCCCAGTATGCGAGTCTCGATCCAGCCATCAGCACGCCGATTTCAGGCGGGCACGTTCTCCGCGCGATTGAGAATGATTACAGCCAGTCGGTAGAGCTCGGAAACGCTGATGCGCGGACTGCCAATCTGGCAGGCGTTGAGCGCAATCTGCTTTGGTTTGTCGAGCGGGCTGAGGCCGAATGGGACCGAATGGGCCGCGCCTCGCTGCAGGCTACGAGTGTCTCGCACTTGCTACGGCGCTTCGCAGCCATCTTGGTTAAACGAAGCATCGGTGTGGCGCGAGGCCATCACGCCAATGAAGAATTCCTTGATGAATACTCGTTGTCGCTCCGGGACAGACCACGACTGAATCGATTGACGAGCGGCCTCCAGAGTCTCTTAGGTACAGCCAATTTCCAGTTTGATATCGTTGAGACGTTCGGCCAGCCTCAACCGGAGCGTACCGCTGAGCTGCGCCTTATTGGCCCACAAGCCGGTCTTCGAGCGGAGCCGGCCCCGACATCTACGGCGGCGAGGCCGGGCCATGACGTACCGTGCTTCGAGATTACCGACACAAAATACCGGATACCGATTACCTTTGATTTGTTTCTCGCACTTCGGCTTCGCCAAGCTGGATGCGCGAGCAGCAGCTTACCGGCGAGTGTTCGAGCGTCGATCGATAGGGTAAGACATCGATACGCGGGAACTCTTTGCCGTGCGACCGACAAGTTCCTAGATCAGACGGCAAGCATTGAGATCGCGGGTAAGGCGAGGCTTGTGCTGACAGATGTCTCCGAACCTCTGACTTTGGAACCGCTTTAGGTAGGCAAGAATGGATCTCACCGACTTCCTCGAAGAGCCCACTGGCCGAATTCACCAAACTTACAAGCAGTCGGTGTTGACTGTCGAGGCAGCGGAGTACGCCACCGGCGAGGTCCTGCTCGGATCGGTCTATCGGAAGCTGCTACTGGATATGCGGGATGCCTCAATCGACTTAGCGAAAATCCCCGCCCTGAGGAACGATCTCGATAGAGTTTTCGCAGCCATCGATCCCTCATTCGCTAGTGCTGGTCTCGCACAGACGCTCTTGTTTGATGTAGGTGGCGTGGCAAGCCCTCAGAAAAGCGGCCAGCAAGGATTCCAGCCCCTCCGGTCTCTGATGCCGATCGTTCCAGAAGTTGCTCGTCACGCGTGCGTGATCGGCCGAGTGCGCAGTCGATGGAACCCCGGAAATTTGCTTCTGCAAGTCATCGGTGCGGGATTGGATGAAACTGGCGGAAATGAGCTTTTGCGCCGCCTAACAGACTCTTTGCTCGTTACATCGACCGATGATCTGTTTGCTCGTTTTCTATCCGAGTTCCTTGAACGTGCGCAGACGAGCGGCGGCGCGCTACCCAAAACGCGCCGCAGCTTGGAATCAGATGATAAGCGTGGGTTTCGGGGGTCAGCAACGGTAGAAGGCTTCTCACCCGCAGAACGATTCTGCAAAGATCTTGAAGCGGTGTTAGCCCTCAAGACACAGTTAACACGTCGCCAATGGTGTGTCTTACTCGAAGCAACCCTTCGTTTGGGTTTGGCGACTCATGTTTTGTGGGTGTGCCAGGCCAATGCTGTTTGCTGGCAACTCGCCTTGGCTGCAACGGAGGGACAGCTGATTCCGGATGTTAAGGACGTTGAGCAGAGACTGTGGATTTCCCATCGAGACATTGCACCCTTAATCGAAATCGGACGTCCCGCCGCGCCGGGCATAAAGCGGATTCTAGAAAGATATCTGGCAGCAAGATTCGGATTGAACATCCTGCTCTACCGTCTCGAAGATGCGGGGCAGGCATTTCCTGGTGTCTTGGGATTCGATTCGGCTCTTGGTCGGTCTGCTGCGGAAAGTATTAGAGAATTCCTAACACACGTTCAGACTAATCGGCTGAGTATCGAACAGCAAGACCCTGCCGTCTGGCTGCGCCAGACTTGCTCAGACTTGTGCGACAAATATCCTTCGCACATGGCAAGCACGTCGGGTTCAACGAAAAACCTCCGAGAGTTCGTGATCTACAGCCTTGGGCAACTCACGACTACGCCGCCGGACAGGCGCTCCTATGACCAGGCATTCTTGATGACATCAGACGAGCGTTCCAGCCGCAAACCGCAGATTGCGCAGCCCGGCCCGGCGATGCTAATTTTTCTTGCGCACGCTTGCTGTCAAACACAGGGGGACTTGCCTGTTAGTCTGGAGGACTTCCGGAATCATTTAAACGACTATGGTTTGCATACGCCTGCCGGTGAACTGCTCACCGGGAGACTGTGTTTTGATCTGCAAAACCTCGGACTGGTCGTCGACAGTCCTGATGCTGCGGGAGGCCGGCTGCTAGTGAGGCCGTTTTAGGTATGCGTGCCCTTGCCTCAGCCCTCGACGATTTCTTAGTCGAGAACGCCCAAGCCGCTTTGGCACATGACCAAAATGCGAGCATCCGAATGGTCTTGACCGGTCCGCCGCTCCCAGCACTCGAGGAGCTTTTCAACCGCCTCACGGCTAACGGCGCGACCGAATGGTCCTGGGCGACTGCGGGTGGCACCATTACTGTCCCTGTTCTACTTGTCAGCTACAGCAGAAGTATCTCACCTCCGCCTGGAATCTTGAGCGGCTGGTGTCACTGGGACTACGCAGTAACGGTTCGGAATAGCTCGGATCGTTTGCTCATCCTGGTTTCGCCTGATGCAGTGGACCGGATTCCCGAGTCTCTTGCAAATACAACGGAGGTATTCGGCGGACTGAGGGGTAAGGCGAATCGCCGATGGCTCGACACAGTTGTCTGGAAGTATCTAGTTCGTCAGGTTTCTACACGCCTTGGACTCCCGACAGCGCAAGTTGGCCTTGCTCTTCGGGAGGTCGCAAAGCAGTCCGCCAATCTGGCTCCGACGATTCGTGACGGCATTGTATGGCAGACCGTAGATGTACTGCTCGAGGGCGGCTCGGGGCTTTCTGCTATTGATAGTCTGGCGCTCGCAGCAGGGTTTCCAGCGATTGGTGCGGGTGGCGGAACGTTGGATGATGCTGCGAAGGTTCTTGAGCGACTAGCGAAACTAATTGGAAGGCAAGGCATAACCTCAGCCCTCGATGCAGTCAGGAGCACTCAAGCTATTCAAGGGAGAGGGCTTGTTCAGGCGGTCGATGATCTACGCCTCCACTTATTCAGAAATGCTCCTTCCGGAATGAGTTTCCAGGAGGCGCCAACTGTCTACTATCGGCCAACCGGTCCGCCTCCGATCTGGTGGACTCAGCTCAATCAAAGTGTGCTGCTGGAAGCGCTCAACGAACTTTCGCCTCCAACGCCTGGTCGTTTGACCGTTATCTGTCACAACCCCCTGACTTCTGTTAGTGGGGTTACGGTGGTCGCGAGTAGCGTGGAACTGCAGGCGGTATCACCCAATGCCGCGACGCTTTCTAGTGCGAACTTCTCACGCCGTGTCGGGCGTGGTGCAGCAACAGCTCTGTCGCCAAATGCAAACGACCCTTGTCGGACAACTGACGTTGCACCCCCCACTCACGACAGGCCCATGACGTATCAGGCTAATGCGCTTGGATTCAACGATGGAACGCTTCGGGTGATTTCGTTGGACTCTTTCAATTGCGGGGGACTTGCTTCGGTCTGGAACGCCGACGACAATCCTGTGCCGACACGAGGACGTGGGCCACAAGCGTGGACCCAACAGATAGTTCTGCCTCGGTCCGGCAATTGGGACGTGCAGATTCTCCACTGCTCCAGCGCCGGTTCTATAGAGATTACCCGAGAGGACAACAGCGAAGGTCCGTGGACTCGTTCAGTCCAACCGGATGCATACGAAACACAATTCGTATTGGACATCGAGGATGGCTTTAGCTACACGGTTCGAATCTTGGCACCTGACAATACCGAACTGGGTACTTGGTCAATGCAGTTCAACGTGCAAGAGATCGGCGACACGCCTCCTACCAGATTTGTTGCGCTTGTCACGAAACATCAACAGAAGGGTGGCAGAGTCGCGCCAGCGCGTGTGATTGATAGCCCACTTCGTCGCGTTGAAGAGGCCTATCTACGAAGCAGTGACAGTTGGACGCCTATCTTGGCATGCTGGCCGACTGACGAACTTGGCGATCTTCAGCTCTATTGGCCCGATCCGAAACTTGGCTCAGCTTTCCCGCAACTGGATCCGCGTCCAGTCTTAGTGCCGCCAGGCGCTTTGCTACAGGCACGCGAAGCAGTCAGGAGCTATTTAAATGGAACTCAGCGACCGATCGGCGAAATCTCTTTCGATGATCCGGCTCTGAAACCTTTGATCGAAACGTACCTGGCTGAATATGAACGATGGCTTTCGGGAGGAAACGCCGATGTAACCTGGTTCGATGCAATCGCAGTGCACGCTGCGGCGCCCAACGATCAAGTTGGCGGATTCCTTGCCTACCCCGAGCCTTCGGTTATTCTGCTTTCACCGTTGCACCCGCTGCGTCTGGCTTGGCATTGTTGTGCGCACCAGATGCTTGTAGATGCGATGTCCAAACCATGTCCTGCCGCAGGACTTCTCGATCCAAGCGGTTGTCCGGATATTGGTCTCTGGCCGTTACATCAAGGACACGACATCGTTGTGTCACGCGCCTTTCTCTCCATGAACTGCGAAGAGCCGCACTGGTCCGTGCTCGTAAATCGCTCGTACGTCGGGCAGCTGCCGATCGACTTAGCACTTGCGCGGCTTGCGACATTAGGGCTAAGAACACGGGGCTTGCCCGGCGGATTTAGCCGTTCACAGGCATTCGACAGTGTGGACGAAGTCGCGAGGCTCCTACCCGGTCGGGCCACGCTGCGAGTGGGACTTGTCGGCGACCGCGATGAAACCTCGGCGTCTGCTAAGGGCGTCCTCTCGTGGTGCTCGATCAACTGCGATGAAGAGCAGGACGAGACGGTGGCTCCATACAGCGCGGAGATCTTCGACATGCGCCGTTCGGCTGAACCTACTGCGGAACAACTGGCGACGCTCGCAGAGGAAACCTCAGAGCGTGTTAGGTGGTTCCGTGTGATACAAATTCCTGCGGACTCACCGCAGGATCTCGTTTTGCTCGACCAACTCGGCGCGGACGCGCCTGGAGGAGACAAAGGGGTTTCGCGCACGCCGACCGGTCCGGCAGCGCTAGTGCGCATACGCACTCGTGAGGATTCGCGTAATGCGATGCAACTTAAAGAGTCTCGCATCGGTCGATTGGAGGCAAGGACTGCGGATTTGCAGGGTGCGGCCTCCAGCTTGTGCATCGCATTCGAAAACCTTGCTATCCAGGACGCCAACATATCGCATTTCACCTTTCGACCAGTCCAGCAGGCGATTGGCAGCCGCTTGATGCAAGCGACCTATGTAGCCGTGACTTCAACGCAAATCGATCCAGCGTGCATCATCCGTGGCACACGTAGCCAGCAGGGGTACCTGTGGAATTATGAATTACCCGGGGCGCTTAGCGGAGATGAAGAGCGGGCGGGCTACTACCTGATCGCTTCGCCGACCGACGCAATGCTGCGGGCAATCAGCCAATCTGCACAATTGGTCGCATCGACTCCGCCTCCTGTTCGCGACTTGCTCGACGAGATTTCACGCCGCGGCATTCCCATCCTGAAACGACTTGCTGCCGGTGGGTCACAAGCTCGAGGCGAACTTGGCTTACTGCTTGCTGTTCGTTTCCTCCAAGACGCGTTTCGTCCTGGGGCCGCGCGAGTGGGTTTGCCAGTATGGAGCGGACGCTGTATCCATTTGATTCTCGCAGTTGACCCATACGAGACTTCTTTCGACGCACTGAGGCGAGCGCTGCGGCTCCAAACATCTGAGCAACGCCCCGATTTACTCGTATTCTCCATTCGCATGCCGCAGGGTGAAGAGAAAATCCGAATTAAGATCACGCCGGTAGAGGTCAAGTTCCGACAAGGCCAAATGGCGGGCACGGACATGCGTGATGCACTAGCGCAAGCCTCGAATCTAAGCACATTACTTAATGAATTGTGGGTTAAGTCATTGCCATCGAATCTTTGGACGGTGTGTTCCAGCGGCTTGCTGGGGCAAGCGCTAGAACTAGCTTTTCGCATTTACGCCGATCCCACAGTACATAATGGTTCCCCCGAGGATTGGACCGGCATCCAGGAGAGAGTTATTAGCGCTGTGTTGAACCAAGGGACGGAGATCACCGTCAGCGCAAAAGGTCGTCTGCTTGTCTTTGATCAAAGCCCGCAGTCCGCCACCCTGGATGCGGACTCTGATAGTCGATTCGATACAGCAGTAATTGGCCGACAGGACGCGAGCATCTTGTTAGCAGGGTCCGGCGCCCTGTCGCCTCAGGCTGAACAGAGCATTGGACTCTTAGATTTTTCATTCCCCGATTGTGGTGATGAACGTGGCGGCTATCTGCCCTCTGTGAATGCCTCGGCGGCTCTTGAGACAATCGCCGAGAACGAACCGTCCTTGCCCGTGTCGACGGAACCAGTCAGACCTGAGTCACCGCCTGTTACGGAAGCTCCAGAGGCAGGGTCGTCAGTCCCTGCGGAACCCGACGATCAAGCCACGCAACAAGGAACGTCGCCAGTACCGCCCGAAGTTCGGCAAACGGTTAGGCGTGCTTTCCAGGGCTTCATTGGCAACGAAGCAGCGGTTAGGCGGATTCAGAACGACCTGCTTCGCGCGTTGATTGACCGCCCGCCCCACCTGTCCAAGAATTTTCTATTTACCGGACAGCCAAGTACGGGAAAAACAGAGATCTCCCGGCGCATGGCATTAGCCTTACAATTACCGTTTGTCAAACTTGATGGTAGGGGGCTCCGCTCCCGTGAACGACTGTTCGAGCTCATTGACGGGGAATTGGGCCAACAGGGATTGGTGCCGGCTCAAGTCGGCACTCAGGCGGGGTTGCCGGTCCTGGAATATCCGGCGCTGATTGTTTTCATCGACGAAGTCCATCTTGTTCCCCGGCCTATCCAGGAAAGTCTTCTGACGATGCTGGAGGCAGCCGACCGCAGCGTGACACTCCAAGATCGAGTCGCGTTGATGCGTCGCACTACCTTCCTATTCGCTACCACGAGGGCGTCCGATGTAGACGCTGCATTCCGGAGCCGCTGTAGCGAGGTTCAACTTAAGGAATACAGCAGGGAACAGGTGGCAGAAATAGTCCGCCTTAGATTTCCCCATCCTTGGCCGGAATCGGTCTATCTTGCTATTGCGCAATTGGGTCGCCGAGTTCCGCGAATCGCGCTGGAGATGGCCAAAGAATTAGAGACCGCGATAACCGTGGCAGAAGATCCGACGCTCACGGTCTCACAGCATCTGGATGACGTGCGGAGGGACCGCGAGCTTGATGAGCTTGGACTTACCCTCACCGACGTGCAATACCTTTCGCACTTGGGGAGCGAGAACCGCCCCGTCGGCGAGCAAACGATTTTAAATATTCTCGGTACTGTGGACCGTGACCGGATAGTAGATGAAATCGAGCCATTCCTACGTTCCCTCGGATTTATTCGTTTCGGACCTCGAGGCCGCGAGATCACCGAAGAGGGTAGGGACTATCTGATGGAGCGAACGCGACATGGTCCACGCTCGTAAACGTTTGGATACGTCCGAACTGAGACGCAGGAAGTTGCCTTCGGAGTCCGAGCTCGCAGTGTTCCGCCAATCTCTATTGCACTGGTTTCGCCGCCACGGCCGGCGCTTTCCTTGGCGTTCAAAAAGCGCGGGTAACTATACCCGAGTTATTTCGGAGATCTTGTTGCAGCGCACGCAGGCCCAGCGGGTCGGTGAGTTCTTCAACGACTTCCTCACGGCCTACCCATCTTGGCGGCACCTTGCAGATGCAACAGAACGGGAACTTCAACAGTTCTTGCAACCGCTCGGATTGTGGCGGAGACGGGCTACGAGTATTGTGGCTTTAGCTCGTGAGATGAAACGCCGCCACGGCCGGTTTCCCTCGAGGAGAGAGGAAGTCGAGGCCCTGCCGGGAGTCGGCCAGTACATTGCTAACGCCATCCTGCTTTTTTGTCATGGCGAGCCACAGCCGCTACTCGATGTAAACATGGCCCGCGTGCTTGAGCGCAATTTCGGGTCGCGCAATCTGGTTGACATCCGCTATGACCCCTACCTCCAGGCGCTCGCCACTAAGACGCTATCAACGACGGACCCAAGCAACCTCAATTGGGCAATTTTGGATTTGGCTGGCCTTGTTTGTCTGAGTAATAAGCCACTTTGCAGGAAGTGCCCACTCGCCTCATCTTGCTTGTTCGGCCGTCGATTGATGATTGAGACGGCGGGTCCGAGTGCAGGGAATGCGATTCGGATTGCCTAGAAGAGAAGTAACGCGCGCAAAACGCCGCGCTTGCGCGGTGAGATATTGCAGGGCTATTGATCAAACGACGAGTCCTTCATGTGTTCGCGAATCAGATCGTAGCTAATTGCCAACTCCATGCCTAGCCGTAAGTCGGTGTTCACGATCGGTTCGTTGTCGAGCTTGCCGAAGACGATGCGCTCCTCGTCGTTGGAGTCGCGCACCTGGACCCACATCCACTCGCTTTCGCCTGAGGTCTCGTGTTTGAACTCGACCTTGACGTAGTCTCCGGTTGCAAATTTGCCCATTCTTTCCACTCCACCTTCAGGTTCCATTATGCGGTTCGCCGACTACAGCAGAGGCGGTCTGCCCCGCTGCAGGGAATGTGCTTCGGATCGCTAAGAGGGCCATCGAAAGAACGCCCCAGGATCGCTGTGAGCGCCATTCAACGTGCTACGCTTTGCCAGTGGCCTGCAGCGGGACGCGACCGTTTTAGACTCTACCGCTGCGGCGCGGTTCTTGTAAAGACCGACCATTCCAGAACAGGAATGTAGTCAATTTTGTAGCTGCTCGGAGCCTCCAAGTACCCCAAAACGCCACAACTTGCTACAGGTGCGCTAGCCGGACCGAAACCCGGCATTGCAAGTAAAGGGCTTGTTTTGTTTGGTCGGGGCGGGGCGATTTGAACGCCCGACCCCCTGCGCCCAAGGCAGGTGCGCTACCAGGCTGCGCTACGCCCCGACTCTTCCCATTGTATCTATTCGTAGCGCAGCGCCTCGATCGGATCGATCCGCGACGCCTTCATCGCGGGATAAATTCCGAACACGACTCCCACCGCCACCGACACCGAAAACGCGATGATCACCGAATACGGCGTCACGATCGTCTTCCATTCCGCGGTTTGCGCGATCAGCCACGACAACGCCAACCCAAATCCGATGCCGAGGACGCCGCCGCCCACCGAGATCAACACGCTCTCCGACAGGAATTGCCGCACGATATCGCTTCGCCGCGCGCCGGTTGCCCGCCGAATGCCGATCTCGCGCGTCCGCTCCATCACGGTCGCCAGCACAATGTTCATGATTCCGATTCCACCCACCAGCAGCGAAATCGCGGCGATCGCGACCATCACGTAGGTGAAGATCGTTTGCGTCTTCTGCTGCTGCGCGAGCAACGCCGCTGGAATCGTGACTGTGAAGTCCTCGGCGTTGCGATGCGTTGAATTCAAAATAGCGGTGACTACCTCGGCCGCCCGGACGCTGTCCGCATTCAGCTTGAGCCGCAAGTCGATTCCATCCAGCTCGTCCTTCACCATGAATGCGGTCTGATCCCAAAACCGGTATTGGAACGTGTTGAACGGGATGTAGATCAGATTGTTGCGATCCTCGCTTTGCGCGCCTTTCACCGTCGAGGCGACTTGCGGAGCCAGCACTCCCATCACTTCCAGCCACGTGTCGTTCACTTTCACGAATTTTCCCGTAGCGCCGGGGCCGTAGCCCAACAGGCTCACTTTCGCGCGATCCCCCAGCACGCACACAGGCGCGCTTTCCAGATCGTCGCGCGAAGTGAAGAAGCGGCCTTCGGCGAGCCGCAAATTGTGGATGGTCGCATACGATTCCCGCACGCCGTACACGTTCGGAAGCGTCTGCGAAGGCTTGGGTAGAATGCGCGACGGATGCAGCGTCCTCCGCGGCGAGAGCGTCTCCAGCGAATCCACGTTGGCTTCAAGAATCCGCACGTCGCGCTCCGTCATTCCCGGCGACGCGCGCCGTCGCTGCTGCATCTCCTGCACGCTCGATGCTGGAATCGATTCCACCAGTACGTTCCGCACGCCCAGCTGTTCGATGAACGCCAAGGACTCTTCGCGCGCGCCCGCTCCGATGGCCAGCATGCCGATCACCGATCCTACCCCGAACACAATGCCGAGCGCGGTCAGCACGGTCCGCGTTTTCTGCGCTCGCAGATTGTCAAACGCCAGCGGAATATCGGCCAGATAACGGACTATTCTCATCGGCCTGGGGGAAGCGCCTGTGTAGCGGAAGGCGCGGGCTTCTTCTCTTTGTCCTTTTCCTTAGAACGATCCGGGCTGGCAAGCGCCACCTGCTGCCCTTCATTGATCCCCGTCAAGACCACCTGGCTTTCGCTGCGCCGCACCAGCTTCACGTCTTGCGTTGCGAATCCGCCCTGGGGTGTTCGAAGGTAGACAAACTGACGGCCGCCGTTTTCAAACAAGGCCTGCGCCGGAATCCACAGTACGTTCCGCAAGGTTTCGGCGGTGACGACGATGTTGGCCGTCATGCCCGGACGTAACTCCGCCGTCGGATTGTCAATGGTGACGCGGCAATCGAAGCGTCGGTCCCAGGGTGGACCGGAGGTGCCCCCCAGATCCTTAATCTTGCCCTGGTAAGGATGCTCGGGAAGCGCGACGGCTGTGAGCTGCACCGGCTGGCCCACGGCGAGATGACCTCGATCGGCTTCGGCAATGTGGGCCATCACCTCCCAATGGTCGAGATCGGGGATCTGCACCACCGCCATGCCGGCGCGGATGGTGTCGCCCACTTGCAGTACCGGCAGAACCATGCCACTAACAAAAAAATTGATATTCGTGTTGGACTGGACGTTCACGTAGCCGTCGCGGGGTGCGCGCAGCGTCATCATGTCGATGTTCTTCTGCGCGGTGTCGGCCTGGACTTTGGCCTTCGCGCGGGCGGCGTCCTGGATCTGCACCCCCGCTTGGGAGGTTGCCAGGCGATTCGCCAAATCGCGCTCCAATTGCGCGACGGTTTCACGCGTGGACCGCACCGCCAGATCGTTCTGTTTGGCTTGAATGGTGCTCACCAGGGGATTCCTTCGCGCCTCCAGCTCGGCCTGTCTCAAATCCGCACGCGCTTTAAGCAGTGCGTAGCGATCCTCTTCTTCCTTGGCTTGCAACTGCGCCTGCGCTTGAATCACCTTCTGCTCGGATTCGGCGAGATCCGCCTCGGCCTCACGCAGCTTGAACAATTGATCGGTGGTGTCAAACTGCACCACCACGTCGTCCTTTTTGACCAGCTCCCCGGTGCCACGCATATCCGTGATCGCCAGGTTTTGACCGCCGACCATGGGAGCCGACAACATGACCGAGTTCCCCCCTTGCAGCTCGCCACGAGCATACACGGAAAAGGTGACGTCGCCATGCTTGACGGGCGTGTAAGGAATCGACGCCGAAATTGCCGGATTCGCCGAGCGATACAGATTCATGCCGCCCCAGGCGGCCAGCGCGAGCAAGCCGAGCCCGATCAGGAGTCCCACGATGGTCCTCAACTTCACGGCGTACTCGCTTTCTTCGCGGCACCGGATTTCCCGCCGTTACCCTGCGCATCGGGCTCGACCAGCGAAACCTTCGCGCCTTGCTCGATTCCACGGATCGCTACTTCATCCGGATTCCGCGCCAACACCTCCACTTCTTTAGGTGTCCAGCCGTTCTTGTCTTCCAGATAAACCGTCGGCCGACCCATCCGCGTGAAAAGAGCGTTGGCCGGAATGCTGATCGCGTTTGGAATCCGTTGAATGATGATGTCCAGGCGGCCGTTCATTCCGGGCCGCAGGCGATTATCGTGCTCCGCGAAACTGCCGACCGCGCGGAAGTTTCGCGACGGCGGCCAGTCGAAGGTCTGCTCCACAAGCGGCGAGATCGCACTCAGCTTCCCCGGGAAGTTCTTTTCCGGAAATGGATCCACTTGCATGCGGACGTCCATCCCCACGGTGATGCGGCCGCGATCGATCTCCTCCAGTTTTCCCTTCATCGCGAGCGTCGAAAGATCGGGTATCTCGGCGATCCCGCTGCCCGGCCAGACCTGATCGCCTACCTTGAAAGGCTTGGCGTTCATCCATCCTTGCGAAAAATTGTTCAGATAAACGATGACACCGCTCGAGGGCGCATGCACTTCCATTTTTCCCAGCCGCTCGTTGGTCACATCGATATCCTGCTGCGCTTTGTCGCGTTGCCGCGTCTGCGACGCAATCCTCGACGCGTCGGATTTCTGATGCAGATTCACGGTGGCTTCTTCCACGTGAAGCTTCTCTTGCGCGATGCTGAGGTCGATCTTGCTCTCCTCGCCTTGTAAGCGGCTGACGACTTCCTGTTTCGACGCTTCGAGCGTGGCGCGTTCCACCTCCACCTGCGCGGTAGTTAAATCGATTTTGTCTTGCTCCGCCGTCATACGAGCTTGCGCCACGGTCTGATCCACGGAAGCCTGCGCCTGTTTCAGGGCGGCTTCCTTTTCGAGCAACTGCTGCCGCGCCGCGCTCGAATCGAAGCGGACCACCACATCGCCCTGCTTGACCTCGCTGTTGGGCGGAGCTTGCCAGGAGATCACCATTCCCGGAACGTTCACCGGCGCGATCAGTTGAGCCGAATGTATCGAAACCAGCTCGCCCCGGCAACGCACCATCACCTGAAACTCGCCTTTGCGCGCGCTTGCGACTGGAAGATCCGCCTTGGCTTCGACCTTGGCGGTCCGATACAGCCACGCGCCCCCGGCCGCCAGCGCACCCATCACGATCACGGTTACGCTCCACCGTATCGCGCGCTTCATGGTTTGATTCCCTCGGGTTTCGCTCCGTTGGGAATAATCTCGACAGCAGCCGATAGGTCGGGCAGGATTCTGGCGTCGCGCACGTCAATGCGGAACTTCGCGGAGAATGCGCGGATGGGACTCTGCAATCCGCCTGACGCTACTGGGCTGGCGGATTCCAAATGCGCGTCGAACGGCACGCCCGGATATGCATCCAGAATGACGCGGGCGCGCGCACCGTGTTGCGCGATCACCGCGCCATCGGGCTCGCTCACTTGCGTCAATACGATCATTTCGCGTGGATCGAAGATCCGCACCAGCGCCTGACCCGGATACGCCTGGTCGCCTTCCTGGAACGGTCCTTGCGATCCGTTGCGCCACGCCAATTCTAGCGCGACCATTCCCGCGATCGGCGCGCGTACCGTCAGCCGTTCCATATTGCTCGTCGCGCGATCCAGCGCGATCTGCTGCCGGTCGCGCTGAAGTTCCAACAGTTTAAGACCGGCCTCATCCGCGACATCGTGGAAATGCCCCGATTTCTTAAGGCTGGCGACACGCTCCCGCGCGTCATCGGCTTTGGCCTGATTTTTCAGCCGATCGATTTCGCTGAGCACTTCTCCCTTTTGGAGCTCAATTTCGGCTTTGGCTAAATCGGCTTCGGCTTGTTTCAAGTCCGCACCGCGCTTGGCCTGATCGCTGCGGTTTTGGGCGCGCATTTGTTCGCTTTGATGGCCCAGGTCGTCGAACTTGGCCTTGGCATCGCGTGCGTCGTCGATCTGCTGCACCTGATCGAACTGCGCAAGAACGTCGCCTTCTTTGACGGTCATCCCGTTTGGAATCAGTTGAGTAAGCGTTAACTGCCCGCCGGGACCGCGGATCTGAGGCACGGTGACGTTGTGAACCCGGACGGCTTGAACCGTCCCACTCGATCGAATGTGATGTGGCGCTTCCGGGCTGGGCGCCGAAGAATCGGCGCTGACGGTGACCTCGCGGACCGGAGACCGTGCGCATGAGCCCAACAGGACCGCTGCGGCCGCCAGCGCGCATGCGCGCTTCCACATCATGTTGATTGTACCGTTAGACGCGCCGGAACAGAAAAGTGTTGAGGAAATTGGAGGCTAGTGCTTGGTCAGCAACTCATTTGCAACGTTGAGGTTGTGCATCCCGATCCAGGTGTACCCAGCCGCCACGCCCGCGTTCACTCCGGTGAACGTCCAGTCAGCTCGTGGACTCTGCCACTCGCTGTGCCGTTCCTCGACGAGCGCGGATCCCGCACACGTCGCGGCTTTGAGCCCAATCACCAGCCCCCATCGCGGTTGCCCCTGCGAGTTGGCCAGCAAACCGTTCGACTCGACCGCTCCCGCTGAAGTCGCCCGCCGGGTCGACAGCGTGTCGAATCCCAAACTCGCCGCGCAGGCGGCCGCGAGCGTAATCCGTCGAACCCATACGCGCTTCGGCGTGCTCGGACGCTCCAACAGATCCGCGGCCGGCAGCGTCATCGCGAATAGCAGTCCGATGCCTAAGAGTTTCATCGCTGACCTTATCGGCCAGCGGCGTCAACCTTTAGTCGGCAGCCGGATTTGGCTGGATTGCCTCCATATTTGCGTGACATTATTCGCCGAACCCCGGAGGTCAGGATGGATTCAAAACAGCTCGCAACTCAGCTCCGCTTGGATGGTATAAAGGCAGGACTACAACGAATCCGCGTCGCATTTCTAGTCACCAACGTCGCAGCGATCGCGATGATCATTTCAGAGTGGAACGCGTACTTTTCCAGAAGCCACATCTTCCTCTCGTCAGCTGAGCTTTCCGGCAGTTCCTTCACAGCCGCCGTGCAGCGTGAGAACGTCGCCCAGATTCTGCAGACTCAGCTGGTGACCGTCGCGTTGCTCGGCATTCGCGTGCGCGTCGAGGACTTCGCCGTGCTCGGCTCTCTTGGCATGTTAGTCTGCGCGCTGTGGCTGTTCCTCGGCCTCCGGGGTTATCGCGAGAGCCTTCAAGAACTCTTGGAGGACACACAGGATGATCCGGACCTAGCCTATCGCCGTTTGGTAGCGCACGGAATCGATTCCTTTATGGTGTTCTCCGTACTGCGCCACCAACGACCTTCGAAGGGATTCGCTCTCGCCCGGATCTTGTGGTACATACCGGCCATCGTGACCGCTGTGATCGTCCTCGGCGATATCGCAGCGGCATTTTGGCGGACCGCCGTTCCGGGCACCGTTCAGGAGGCTCTGAAGCTTGCCGCGCAAGCGCACCCAATCAATTTCCTCGAATGGGAGATGGGAGCGGCCGTCTTTGCGCTGCTGGCGTGCTGGATTTGCAAAAACATCGACTTCTACGATTCGGAAAGCAATCAAGCTCTCAAAAACTATTTTGCGCGAATCCCGCACGGTTCGAATCTCGCTGATGAACCGTAGCCTTAACCACGGAGTCCGCTGATCAGGCCCCACTGTGCGGATGTGCCAGGTAATGCTGCCGCAGCAGGTCTTTGCCGTAGTCGTTCCCGTTAGGAGTCCGCACCACTACGTGGATATGCTGCGGATTCGGAACCCTAACATCGATCCCCGGTAGCCGCAGATTCGCCGGCAACTGATGATCGAACTCGATCAGGATCACCGGGCTGTGGATGCGGTAATAGAATACGCTGCCTTGGTCGGTCTTGCCGATCCAGGCGAAATACGTGCGGTCGAGATATTTCCGGACCTCGTCCATCTTGACCCGCGCGTGCGTGTCATCCATATTGTCGACGTACAGCTCGATCAAATCGAGAAGCTGCCGCTGCTGAACGCGCGAAATCTCGGAGGCGCGAACACCGGCGTAGTCGAGCACCACGTTGTCTTTGAATGCCTCGGTCAAATTGTTGTTGCCGGTCTTCGAAAAATTGAGGATCGCCTTCTGGCGCTGCGGCTCGTCGAGAGCCTTAATCATCGCCAGTCCGTAATCCTGCTCGTCCTGAAGAACCGACGTGCCTTTGTACCTTCCCGACGTCGCGATCACCGGCTCCGAGCCCGCGAAAAACGGCGTCATGACCACCTGATCGCCCATGACAAAATAATTGATGATGGCGTGGTGCCCGTCGAGCTGCCATCCCCATGGCTCGGTCGGAGACGGCTTACCCATGACGGTAATGTAGTAGCGAAATTCTCCATACTGCGCGAAATCGTTATTGTTGAGCTCGCCCAGCGTTTGGTTGAGCTTCATGATGTCGCGGGTCAGTTTCAGACCGCGTGCGCTGAGCCCCGCGCGCAACAGTCCGAACGCCGCATCGCGCTGCTTCTCGTTCATCTCGAGGAAGCTGACGCCTTGACGGACGTAGAAATGTTGATTCATCCACTTTCGCCATTCGTCGTCATCGATGGGAAACGTCGTCTTGGCGCGCTGCTCGGTCGACAGAGAGTTCAGGAACATCTCCGCCGCGCCGCGAACCACATCGGTGGAAACTCCCGTTGAGCGGATCTTGAACAATCCCGGCTCGATCTGGCCGCTGGTTGTGATTCCCTTAAATGGTTCGGCCAGCCCCTTCTTTTCCGCGTCGACCGACATGCGCTTGAACCGTTCCGCCATGGGTTCATTTTGTGAAATCAAGGGAATGGCGAGCAGCGCCACAAAAAGGGTGGCCAAAACCAAGCGGATTCGAGCGGTCGGAAGCATAGATCAAAACTATCACCATTCCATGGAAAATAGTTCTTGACAGATTTTAGTCTGTGATACAGACTAGAGTGCATGGAAGACTATTCTGTTGGACGACGCGCAGCCGCTTACTGGTTCATCGATGGCCTGCCAGACCTGGTTTTCGGGCTCGCGATAACGCTCATGAGCACCTCTGGAATCATCTACCGCCTGTTCCTGCCCACGGCATGGGGGGCGGTCCTCTTTGGGGTCTTTGCGGTCGCGTTTCTGATTCTGTTTCTATGGGATCGGAAGATTGTGGATTACCTGAAGTCTTACATAACGTATCCCCGTACCGGCTACGTCGAGCCTCCGGAGGAGGCCGAACCCGCGACGCGTAATCCGCCGATTACGCTCTTCCCGGTAGCAGCCTCACCGAAGAAGGAAAACGTGACCTGGTTCCGCACGCGCACAGTGTTGTTCCTGCTGTACTTCACCATGAACATACGACTGGACGGCCGCTGGGGCGCAGCTACGATCGTCCCTCTGGTCGCCGCCGGTTTGTACTGCCTTAACTACAAGCGGGAACGCCCGTTCTCTTTGCCGTCGGTCGTAGTATTGGCGCTGCTGGGTGTGGCGATTTCGATAGCGGATGTTCCTGCGGCGGGCCGGGGATTTTGGCCCTCCCTTTGCGCGGGCGTGTGGCTCGCATCGCTAGGGCTGGCGAAGCTCATTCACTATCTTCGCGCGAATCCGTTGCCACCTGCGGTGCCTGGAGTTCGGGTGTGATTCCGGAAATCGCGCAAATCGATCGCGTGATTCATGAGCCGGCGCGGTTGTTGATCATGTCGATTCTCCGCAACGCGGGCGACGCGGATTTTCTGTACCTCCAGCGCGAGGGAAAATTCACGCAAGGGAATCTTTCCAGCCATCTGGTGAAGCTCGAGGAAGCCGGGTATGTCGAGATCGAAAAGACCTTCAAAGGCAAAGTGCCCCTGACCATTTGCCGGTCGACGGCGAAGGGCGATGCGGCGTTGGCCGATTACTCCGCGCGGATGCTTGAAATTCTCCAGCGTTAGTCTTTTTCGTAAGCCGCGTTGAACGCGCAGCCAAACAGGACGATCACACTCAGCACATACATCCATACGAGCAGCGCCAGCCCCGCGCCGACGCTTCCGTACAGGACGTTGTAGTTCGCTACGTGACGCACATACCAACTGAATCCCAACGTAGCTAACAGCCAAAGAAGTGTCGCGAGCAAAGCTCCCGGCAGCACCAGCCGGAAGGAGTGCTTGCGGTTCGGCCCCAAATAGTAGACCAACGCGGTACCCAAAACAATGGAGGCCGAGGCCAGGAGAAACGTCACTACCTGGCCGGCCAGCACGACCCAAGCCCGCCAATCCGCGGCATTCACGCCCAGCCATGCGATCAGTTGTTGCTCGCCGCGCTTTCCAAATACGATCAGCGCGGATGCGGCCAGCACAGGTAGCGCGGAAGTAAAAACGAGCAGCATCGCGATGCCGCGTTCGTGAACAAACGATCGGCTTCTGGAGTTATGGTACACGGCGTGAAAGCCCTCCATCAGGCTCATGATCGCTCCGGAGGCCGCCCACACGGCCAGCACGATCGCGACGATCAGCAGCCAGGTTGGACGTTCTCCCTGCACGATGAACAGCGTCCGCACAACGTCTTCGGTTCCCGGCGGCACGACGTCGTAGAGCAATCGCGCGATGGTTCTCGACACGGCTTCCGCCTGCGCTTCCACCAGTACTGCGGCCACCGTCGTGAGCACCGGAAAAAACGAAAGCAACGCGGAATACGCCGCTCCTTTCGCGATTCCCAAGCATCCGCTCTCATAGACGGACACCGCGGCCAATTTGAGTAGACCCCCAAGCTTCGCCCAGAAGCTGGGCTGCATCAAGTACAGCTTGGGCGCGGCCCATTTATGAGCGGGGATCATCCGTTATCCTTTCCTTATTGAAACGCATTCGGACGCGCCTCAACCGAACGCCGGAAGCGATATTCCTCGCGACGGCGATTTTTACGCTCAACGCATATCTATGTTGGGGTCTTTTCGGGATCGAATATCTCCGGCACATGGGGTCGATTGAAGGATCTTTTATCGGCCTGGCGCGCTATGTCAGGGAGAACTGGCGCGATCTGACTTGGTTCCCGTTGTGGCATCTGGGAATGCCCTACGCGAATTCGTATCCGCCGTTACTGCATTGGGGCGTGGCTGCGTTCGCGATGATATCAGGATTCTCCATCGCGCACGCGTTCCATTGGGTGATGGCGCTGACGTATTGTCTGGGGCCGGTCGCGCTGTTTGCTCTCGCACTACGGCTGACAAAATCGCCGTGGACCGCATTCGCTGCGGCGGCGCTGTATTCGAGCATTTCGTGGTCGGCGTGGGCGATCCCGCCGATTGCAGTCGACCTGGGAAGCCCCTGGCATCCACGCCGGCTGCAAGCACTGGTGGGTTATGGAGAGACGCCGCACATCGCATCGATGACGCTGCTGCCGCTCGCCCTATTGTTCTGGGATCTGGCGCTGGAGCGCCGCCGCGTTCCGTATGTGTTGCTCGCGGCCCTAGGCCTCGCAGCGACGGTACTCACCAGTTGGCTGGGCGGATTCGCGCTCGCGATGATGATCGTCGCGCTGGCGTTTTTGCGCCTTCCTAAATGGCGCGATGTTGGGCTGATGTCTGCAATCGCCGTCGCAGCCTATTGCCTGGCGATGCCCTGGACGCCTCCATCGACCATCGCGATCACGCAATTCAATTCGCAGACCATCGGCGGCGATTTCCGGGAAACCTATCGAACCATGCCGCTATGGTTTCTGGGCTCGCTGGCGTGCCTCACACTGTTAAAGCTGGCGACGCGAAGGCTCGATCGAGGGCTGCAGTTTTCGATCTTCATCACCTTTCTGTTTGCATCGGTCGTTTTTCCGTGGACGTGGTTCAACTTCGCGATGGTGGTGCAGCCGGTGCGTTATCATCTCGAGCTCGAAATGGCGTTGTCGCTGCTGGCTGCATGTACGGCGCAAGCCCTGCTCAATACACGTCCACGATGGGCCGCCGTCGTCGTGGTGTTGATGTGCGTCGCGTTGGTGCAGCCCGTGCGCGTGTCTCGACGCTACGCGCGGGACGTGCTGATCCAGTCAAGCGACATCACCAAGACCAGCGAATGGAAGACGGCGCAATGGCTCAATCGCGAATGGACCGGCGAGCGTGTGATGATGCCCGGGTCGACCTCATTCTGGCTGACTGCGTTCAGCGACGTACCGCAGTTCCACGGTGGGCCGGAGCAGGGCACGGTGAACTTCATGGTTCGCGTCGCTTTCTTCGGCGTCTATCGCGGCGTGCCGTGGGCCGATGGCCACAACGGTGAATATTCGATTCTGTGGATGAAAGCCCTCGGCATTCAGGCGGTCGGCGTGACGCTTCCGGAAAGCACGGAAACATACAAACCGTTCCTAGATCCTCACCAGTTCGACGGATTGCTACAGCCGATGTATCGCGACGGCGGGGATATCATCTATCGCGTGGGCACGCCGCGCACTTCGCTTGCGCGTGTCGTGCCACGAAACGCGCTGCCCACCGGCACTCCGAAAAACGGCGTGGATGTCGATCCGTTGCGTCCCTATGTCGCGGCTTTGGACGATCCACGGATGCCGCACGCCGATTTTCGGTGGAACAATATGCATGCGGCGCACATCGCTGCCAGCGTGCAATCGGATCAGGTCATCTCGGTGCAGACCTCCTGGCATAAGGGCTGGCGCGCGACGGCGAATGGAGGGCCGCTCGCGGTCAAACGAGACTCGATCGGGCAGATTTACTTAGATCCCGGGCGTGCGGGACATGTCGATATCGATTTGATCTTCGATGGCGGAACCGAGATGCGCATCTCGCACGCACTCAGCGCGATCGCGGCTCTGGTGCTGGTCGCGACGTCGATCGTCAGTTTGAGAAGGAGATCATGAAAACGCGCGAGTGGACGAAGAACGTCGCTGCCGGACTCGCGTTGTTCTTCGCGAACGTGTATGTCTGCCGCGACCTGTTCCGCATGGAATGGTTGCGCCATATGGGCTCCATCGAAGGAGCCTACATCGGAATCTCGCGCTACGTCCTGGAACACGGGCGCGATCTTTCCTGGTTTCCGCTGTGGTACAACGGCGTGCCGTATCAGAATACGTATCCGCCATTCCTGCATCTCTGCGTGGCTTTCGCTGCGTGGCTGTTCGGATATTCTCCCGCACACGCGCACCATTGGGTGACGGCGCTGTTCTACTGCCTGGGTCCAGTGGCGGTGTACGCACTCGCGTCCCGGATGAGCGGATCGAGATGGACTGGCGTCGCGGCGGGCGCCATCTATTCATTCGTCTCCACTTCCGCGTGGCTGGTTCCCGCGATCGCGGCCGACCTGGGCAGCCGCCTGCATCCGCGGCGATTGCAAGCGCTGGTTTTTTACGGCGAAGGTCCGCACGTTACGTCGTTAACCTTGCTGACGCTGGCGCTGCTGTTCATCGACATCGCGGTCGCGCGTAGGCGTGCGCCCTGGTTCTTCCTTGCCGCGATCAGCGTGGCGTTGACGGTGCTGACGAACTGGCTCGCGGCTTTCGCCCTGGCGCTGACGATGATCTGTTATGTGCTGGCACGCCTCGGCCCGAAAGGCTGGAATTGGCGCGACGTTTCGTACCTCACTCTGATCGGGATTGCCGCGTACTGCCTCGCAATGCCGCTTGCGCCGCCGTCGACCATCGTGGCAGCGCAACACAACGCGCAGACCATTGGCGGCGATTTCCGCCTCGTCTATCAAGCGCTGCCGCGATGGATCGCGGTAATCCTGGCGGTCATCGTCTGGATAAAGGTGCTGATGCGCCGTGCGGCCGTTCATGTGCAATTCGCGGTCTTGTTTGCATTCCTCATGTCGCTGCTGACGCTGACGGCGGCGTGGTTCGACATTTCGATCATGCCGCAGCCGCAGCGTTATCACCTGGAAATGGAGATCGCGCTCGCCCTGCTGATCGTGTTCGCGGCGCACATGTTTTTGAAAAATCGTCCGCCATGGATGTCGGCCGTGGCGCTCACGCTGCTCGCCTTGTGCCTGGTGCAGCCAATCCGGCAAAGCCGCCGTTACGCTCGCGACACGTTGATCTCTCCTATCGACATCACCACCACTACCGAGTGGAAAACCGCGCAATGGCTCAAGAAAAACTGGAGCGGCGAGCGCGTGCTGCTTTCAGGATCGAACGCCTTCTGGCTGACCGCGTTCGCCGACGTCCCCGAAATCACCGGCGGCTTCGAGCAAGGCATGACCGATTACGAAATTCGCGAAGGCGTCTATCAGATCTATACTGGCGCTGGCGCGGGGACGCACGAAGCCGAATACTCCCTGCTATGGCTGAAAGCCTTCGGCGTACAGGCCGTGAATGTAGCCGGACCTGCAAGCGGAGAGATCTACCATCCTTTCGCGAATCCGAAAAAATTCGAAGGCATTCTCGATCCGCTGTGGCGCGACGGCGACGACGTGGTGTATCGCGTCGGTGAGACGCATGCCTCGCTTGCGCGCGTAGTGCGCCGCGCCGATCTGGCCGCTCGCGCGCCGATCAACGGAATCGATGTCGACCCGCTGCGTCCCTACGTCGCCGCGCTAGAAAATCCGGCGTTCCCGCGCGCCACGCTCGATTGGACCACTCTGCATTCCGCCCACATCACCACGAATCTCGCTCCGGACCAAGTGGTCTCGGTCCAAATTGCCTGGCACGGTGGATGGCGGGCGACGATCAATGGCCGAACCGTCCCGGTTAAGCAGGACGCGATCGGCCTGATGTATTTAGATCCCTCCATCGCAGGAGCGGCCGGCATCGACATGATTTACGACGGCGGGCGCGAAATGCGGCTGGCGAAGTGGCTGTGTGGACTTACCGTATTCGTCTTGGTAACCACGTCGGCTCGTGCTATTCTGAAAAAGTCTTGGTAGAGGAGCGGGGGCCATAAGTAGCCCGGCGCGCAGTTCCGGCGAGTTCCGGAGCGCCTGGTGAAAGGGGCAGCCTCGCCGAAATCGATGCGCCGGGCTCGTCGGTGTTTCGGTTGGTGGGTAAGGTCAACACCTGCTCACTGTCATCCTGTTTAGCGGTTTTTAGGCCGGATGGAGCGCTATCGAGGAAGCCCGGCCTTCCCTTTCTCGCTCCATCCCCTTACATTTTTATGAATGTTTTCGAGCTGACTCGAGCATTGATCGATATCGATTCCGTCACTCCCAACGAGGAGCGCGTTGGCGAATTTCTCTTTGAAGTTCTGTCGAAGCTTCCCGGCGCGCAAGTCGAGCGGATGGACGTCGAGCCGCATCGCTTCAATGTATTCGCGCACTGGGGAAATCCGGTGGTGGTTCTTTCGACGCATATGGACACGGTGCCCCCATTCTTTCCATCGCGCGAAGACGACGAGTTTATCTGGGGCCGCGCCGCGTGCGACACCAAGGGCATCATCGCGTCGATGATTCATGCGGCGCAAGGGTTGCTGCGCGACGGAACTAAGGACCTCGGATTGATGTTCTTCGTGGGAGAGGAGCGCAACAGCATCGGTGCGTTCACGGCGGCGAAGCAGCCGCGCGGCAGCCGCTATATCATTAACGGCGAGCCCACGGACAACAAACTCGCGTTGGGATCGAAAGGCGCGCTGCGATATGAGATCGTCGCGCATGGCCGCATGGCCCACTCCGCCTATCCGCATCTGGGCGAATCGGCAATCGAAAAACTGCTGGACGTTTTGCAGTGCGTCCGCACCATGCCGATGCAGCACGATCCGTTGTTCGGCCCGGCGACCGTGAATATCGGCACGATTCAGGGTGGGCGAGCTCCGAACGTGATTCCGGATTACGCGAAAGCCGAAGTATTTTTCCGCCTGGTGGACGACGGATCGTCAACGCGCATCGCGATGAACAACATCGCCGGAGAGAAGGTTGAGTTGACCGAAGGCTATTGCATGCCCGCGATGCGATTTGGACAGCTCGATGGATTCGAGACCTGCGTCGTTTCCTATGTGACCGACATTTCCGCGTTAGGAAATTCGTGGGGCGAGCCGTTCCTGCTTGGCCCGGGAAGCATTCATTTCGCACATACGGCCGAGGAACGCATTCCTAAGACAGAAATCCTCGAAGCGGTGCAGATATATCAAACCATGGTGAGGCAGCTATTGAAATGAGCGAACGAATCCCCGTTGGAGTTTTGGGCGCGACCGGAATGGTCGGCCAGGAGTTTGCGAGTTTTCTGCGCGATCATCCGTGGTTCGATCTGACCTTCCTCGGCGCGAGCGATCGGTCGGCCGGCAAACCGTATCGCGAGGCGACGACGTGGCGGCTCGGCGGCGTCACTCCGCCGCACGTCCGCGATATTGTCGTCTCCGAATGCAAGCCCGGCACTGGCGTGCCGAAACTGCTGTTTTCCTCGATGGACGCGTCCGTGGCCACCGAGATCGAGCGCGCCTTCGCGGGCGCGGGACACATCATCGTTTCCAATTCGCGCAATCATCGCATGGATGACGATGTTCCACTGCTGGTTCCAGAGATCAATCCCGATCATCTGCGGCTCATCGACGAACAGCGGCGCAGACGCGGTTGGAGGGGGCAGATCGTCACCAATCCGAATTGCTCCACCATCGTGATGGTGATGGCGCTGGCGCCACTCAAGCGGTTCGGCATCCGGAAGATTTTGGTGACCACCATGCAAGCGATCTCCGGCGCTGGCTATCCCGGCGTCGCATCGATGGACATCAATGCCAACGTAGTCCCGTTCATCGGCATGGAAGAAGAAAAGATGGAGCGCGAGACGCAAAAGATCCTGGGCGAGTTTTCAACGACACGGATCGAACCGCTGGCGGCGAAAGTCAGCGCGTCGTGCAATCGAGTTCCTGTTGTGAACGGCCATACCATGGCGGTCTCAGTCGAGCTTGAAAAGAAACCTTCAGAAGCTGAGTTGATCGCCGCGATGCGCGGATGGCGTGGGATTCCGCAACAGAAAGGCCTGCCCAGCGCTCCGCCGTGCCCAGTCATTTATATGGAAGAGCCCGATCGTCCGCAGCCGCGCCGAGACGTGGAACGCGAAAACGGAATGGCCGTATTCGTCGGGCGTTTGCGGAAGTGTTCGGTGCTCGATTACAAATTCATCGCGATGGGACACAACACTGTGCGTGGGGCCGCGGGCGCCGCGGTACTCAACGCGGAATTGATGAAAGCGGAGGGTTGGTTGGACAAATGATCGTGATGAAATTCGGCGGCACGTCCGTCGAATCGAGAGAAGCAATCGAACGCGTCGCCGGAATTGTGAGCGACCGAATAGAGCAGCGGCCGGTCGTCGTGGTCTCAGCCATGGGCAGGACGACGAACAAGTTGCTGACGATCGCATCGGCCGCCGTTGCGGGCGAGCGCGAACAGGCACTAGAGCAGGTCGATCAACTGCGCGACTTCCATTGCCGCGAATCCTCCGGCGTGGATGCGGCGATCGAGTCTCACTTCAACGAACTGGGCGAACTGGTGCGGGGTCTCGCCGTTATGGGCGAACTAACGCCGCGCGCGACCGACGCCATTTCGTCCTACGGCGAGCGCATTTCCAGCATCATTGTGACCGCCGCGTTCTCGCGTTTGGGCCTGCGGGCCATCCACCTGGATTCCAGGAAAGTCATCGTCACCGATCATCGCCACACGCAGGCGGCCCCGATCTTTTGCGAGACCAACGCGCGTCTGGCCGCCACCATCCCACAGCTTGCGAAGGATCATGTGGTCGTGATGGGCGGATTTATCGCCTCCACCGAAGACGGCATCACGACGACGCTCGGGCGCGGCGGGTCCGACTACACAGCCGCTATTGTCGGTGCCGGGATCGGTGCGGCGGAGATTCAAATATGGACCGACGTCGACGGCATGCTCACTGCCGATCCGACCATTCTCCCCGGCGGCTTTCGCGTCAAGACCTGTTCCTTCGCCGAAGCCGCGGAACTCGCGTATTTCGGGGCGAAGGTCCTGCATCCGGCGACCGTTCTGCCTGCGATCGAAAAGAATATACCGGTTCGCATTCTCAACTCCCGACGCCCCGAAATCGGCGGTACATTGATCGTCGCCGAAGCGCCGCCATGCGCGGACCCAATCCGCTCCATCGCGTGTAAACGCAATATCACACTAGTCAACATCGTTTCGACTCGCATGCTGATGGCGCACGGCTTCCTGCGCCGCATTTTCGAAATATTCGACCGCTTCGGAACACCGGTCGACATGCTGGCGACTTCCGAAGTCAGCGTTTCCCTCACCATCGATAACACCAGCGCGCTTCCGGCGATTCGGACGGAGCTGGAATCGTTTGCCGGCGTCTCGATTGAGGACAACCAATCCATCGTCTGCCTGGTGGGCGACAATATTCGCCACACACCCGGCGTTTCCGCCCGCGTTTTCCGCGCGCTGAACGACATCAACATCCGCATGATTTCCCAAGGCGCCTCGCTGCTGAATATCAGCCTGGTGGTGGCCGCCGCCGATCTGCGCCGCGCGGTAGAATCTCTGCACCGGGAGTTTTTCACCAACCCGGACCCAACGGCCTTCGAATGAAGAAACTTGCCATTGTCGGGTACGGAAAAATGGGGCGGCTGATCGAGCAGCTCGCGCCCGAATACGATTTTTCCATTCACGCGCGACTCGATCTCAACGATGATTTAAAACAGGCCGCCGGGGCCGACGTGGCGATGGAATTTACCGTTCCTCATGCGGTCGCCGCCAATGTGGAAGCGATCGCGCCATTGCGCGTGCCTCTGGTGATCGGCACCACGGGCTGGGCCGGCGACCTGAATCGCGTCCGCGCCGCGATCGAGAAAAATGACAGCGCGCTCGTGTGGAGCCCCAATTTTTCGATCGGCGTGAACGTATTCACGCGCTTGGTGCATGAAGCCGCTAAACTGCTCGCCGATGAATCGCAATACGGCGCATGGGCCTGGGAGATTCATCATCACACGAAAAAAGACGCGCAGTCCGGGACTCTGATCAAGCTGGTGGACGAAATGAAGGCCGCGGGCTATCCGGGTAACATCGACGTCAGCTCGAATCGCGCGGGCGCGCATCCCGGCACACACGAAATCGGCTTCGACTCCGCGGCAGACACGATCACTCTGCGCCATACCGCACGGAGCCGCGAAGGATTCGCGCGCGGGGCATTGAAGGCCGCGCAATGGATTATCGGGAAGAAAGGTACGTTCGAATTCAGCGACGTTTTGTTCGGGAAATAGTTTTGTTCAGGAGATGAATATGTTCACAGGATGCGGCACCGCCTTAGTCACTCCGTTCCACCGCGATCTGACCATCGACGAAAGCGCTCTGCGCCGTCTCGTCCGCCGGCAAATCGAGGAAGGCATCAACTTTCTGGTTCCCTGCGGCACCACCGGCGAAAGCCCCACGCTCTCGCGCCCGGAGCATCTTCGCGTGGTGCAGATCACCGTCGAAGAAGCCAAAGGCAAAGTTCCCGTGCTCGGCGGCGCGGGCGGATACAACACGGCTGAAGTAATCGAACTCGCGCGTGAGCTTCAGCATTTAGGTGTCGACGGCATTCTTTCCGTCACGCCCTACTACAACAAGCCCACGCAGGAGGGCTTGTACCAGCACTACAAAGCGATCGCGTCTGCGGTCCCGCTACCGATCGTCGTCTACAGCGTGCAGGGACGGACCGGCGTAAACGTCGAGCCGTCGACTCTTAAACGTCTCGCCGCGATCGACAATATCGTTGCTGTGAAGGAAGCGTCGGGGAACATCAGCCAGATGGCTCGCGTGGTCCACGAAGTGCCGGAGAAATTTATCGTCCTCAGTGGCGACGATTCCATCACGATTCCGTTGATCGCGCTGGGCGGACGAGGAATTATCTCCGTGGTCTCCAACGAAATTCCAGGCGAGATGACCAGGCTCACGCAACTCGCGCTCGCGGGAGATTTCAAAGCTGCGCGTGCGATCCAGCGTCGATGGCTTCCCCTCATGGAAGTGAACTTCGTCGAATCGAATCCGATCCCGGTGAAAGCCGCGATGGCGTCCATGGGACTCCTCGAACCGATCTGGCGACTTCCCATGACGCCGCCGTCTCCGCAGAATCAGGAGAAAATCGAAGCTGCGCTCGAATCCTGCGGGCTTTTGACTCACGTGACAACGCATGCGCGTTGAAATCGAAAAACTGTTTGACGAAAGGCCCAGCGCCTACACGGAGCAACATTTCGATCTCTTTGCGCAGTTCAAACAAGCTCTAAACGAGGGCCGCGTCCGTTCCGCCGAGCCCGATTCTTCCACCCGCAGCGGCTGGCGCGTGAACGCGTGGGTCAAGAAAGGGGTGCTGGTCGGATTTCGCATGGGCGTTGTGGTCGATATGTCCGTCGATCCGATCCGCCAGCCGATGTTCGACAAAGCGACGTGGCCCGTCAAGCGGCTTACCGCCGAAAGCGGCGTCCGCATCGTTCCAGGCGGATCGAGTATTCGCGACGGCTGCTACGTCGGCAAAGGCGTGACCTGCATGCCGCCGATGTACATCAACACGGGGAGCTATGTCGGCGACGGCACCATGATCGATTCCCATGCGCTGGTCGGAAGCTGCGCGCAGGTCGGCAAGAATTGCCACATCTCTGCCGCGGCACAGATCGGCGGAGTTCTCGAACCCGTCGGCGCGCTGCCGGTGATCATCGAAGATGACGTTTTAGTGGGTGGGAATTGCGGTGTTTATGAAGGAACCGTGGTCAAGCGCCGCGCCGTTCTTGGAAGTGGAACGATTCTTACTCGCTCGACTCCGGTCTACGACGTCGTACGCGGCGAAGTTTACTCAACCACTGATGATGAGCCGCTGATCATCCCGGAAGATGCCGTTGTCGTTCCCGGTTCGCGCGCCGTGTCGAAAGGGCATGGAAAAAACTGGGGCATCTCTCTGTATACGCCCGTGATCGTCAAATATCGCGACACGAAAACGGATGCGCGAGTTCAGCTCGAAGATCTATTGCGCTAGCCTGTCAGTGCTTCCAAGGTCTTCTCCGCCGACATTTCCCAAGTGAACAAGTGCGCGCGTTCTCGCCCATTCGGCGTTGCTTGAACGACTCGCTCCAACGCTAACGCGATCTCATCCTCATTCAACGGATCGAAATACAACGCCGTGTCTCCTGCGACTTCTCGCAGCGGCGGAATATCCGAACACGCCACTGGAAGGCCTACCGCCATCGCCTCTAACACTGGCATCCCAAAGCCTTCGAACGTCGAGGGATAAATAAACGCGCACGCGCGTTCGTACAAACGCAGCAGGTCGCTCCGCGGAATCCAGCCCTTCAGCTCGACCGAATCGGAGACACGAAGTTCGGCAATCAGAGCCTCGATCTTCGCCGTGTAAAAACCACGCATCCCTGCAAGCACCAGTTTGTAGTCGCGCTTCTGCCGCGCGTACGCGCGAATCAGGCGATCCAGATTCTTGTGGGGATGCAACGTTGAAACACACAGAACATAAGGCTCAATCTTGGAACGATCCAACGCAAAAAAAGCCGGATCGACGCCGTGCGGGATCACAGTGACCCGCCCTTCAGTGAACGGATAGAACCGGGCTAAATCGTCGCGCGTCGCCTCCGAAACGGCGATGATCTTGGACGAACGACGTGCCGAAGCCCACAGCAACATCCGCCAGAACGGCAGATCGAACCAGCGAAAGTATTCGGGATGGCGCTTGTGCTGCAAATCGTGAAAGACGGTCACGTTTCGTCGCGTCGCGAAAATCGGCGCCGTGAATCCAGGATTGAACAGAACATCGATCCGGTAACGCGACGCTTCGATCGGCAACACGATTTGTTCCCACAAGATACGCATTGGACGGAAGCTCGCGTGCACGGCTTGGGGTTTCCAATGGAAGTTTGCCTGCTTCGGAACCAGGTCGGCGCCGGTCTCGAAATTAGTGAAAATAAAATACTCATTTGCAGCATCGATGCGCGCGAGCGCGGCCAGCAATTCGCGCAGGTAGATTTCTGTGCCGCCGACGCCGCCGGGAATCAGATACAGCGCGTTGACGCCGATCCGCGTCATCTGCTTTGCATCTGCAACAGGGCGTCGCGCGCAATCTGATTATCGGGATTCAACTGCAAAGCGTGCTGGAACTCCTTCGCCGCGGCCAGCCGATCGCCCGCGATCTGGTAAATGTTTCCACGATACACATAGATCATGTCGTAATTCGAATCCATTTTTTCGGCGACCGCCAATTCCGCCAGGGCGTCTTGCCAGTTTCGCTGGCGCATATACACTCTTGCGATTTCCGAATGTACGTGCGCAGTATCGCGAATCAGTGATGCCTGTTTCAGCTTGTCGATCGCCTCAGGCTGCCGTCCGGAACAATCGAGCGCGAGCGCCCAGTCGACCAGCACCTCATTGTCGACCGCCTTCAAGTGCGAGGCCGCTTCGTAAGATTGCGCCGCGGCCGGACACTGGCCTCTCTCAAATTGCGCGTAGGCAAGCTGGAAGCGCGGGCGATACTTGTTCGGCGATTTCGAAACAGCGTCCGCCCAGAGCGCCAGCGGGTTGGCCCATACCTCGGCGCGCATATACGTGAGGACTGCAAAAATCGTGACGACGGCCCCTCCGATCTGAACGACCTGCTGGAATCGCAACCGCCGAAGCCCTTCGCAGCACACCAGCAGCAATCCGATCATCGGCAAGTAAACCCGCCGCTCGGAGAGCACGTCGCGAATCGGAACAAACGACGCTACGGGCGCAATCAACAATAGAAAAGTCAGGACGCCGAACGCCGCCAGAGGAAACCGCTTTCGGTACATCCACGCGGCTCCAACCACGATCAGCAGCGCGACCAAACCCAGGATTGCGCCGTGATCGAATAGCGATTGCGACATGGGGACGTCGGCATCTACATTCTGGCCGATCGGCACAAAGAAGAACCGGACATACGTCCAGATCACGCGGCATTGCGTGAAAAAGAACGTCGCGGGAGTCATGCCTTCGGTATGAAATCCCGCTGTGGGTTCGTTGCGCAGCAAATTCCAAACCGCCCACGCGCCGATCGCTCCCAGAATGGCCAGCAGACCGTACAGGATCCGGTTCTTCATCAAGCCGCCGCGTCCCCAGAAATAGTCCGTCAAGAGGAGCAGCACCGGCAGCGTCAGCGCGTTCTCCTTCGTGCCGATCGCGGCGGCGAATAGCGCGAGCACCGCCAGCGCCTCCAGCAGCGAGATCGAATCCGCACGCCGATAAAGGAAAGCCGCGAAAGCAGCGTAATAGAACATCACGCTGAGGCTGTCCGACCGGCCCGCGACATAAGCCACCGCTTCGGTCTGTAGTGGATGCACCAGAAACAACGCGCCGGCAATTACCGCGAGCGCGTTGCGGGCGCGGCCGGAGACGCCTGCCCACTCCATCAGTCTTGCGACGATCAGCCCCGCCAGCACGGCTGTGCAGAAATGAATGATTACGTTGGTGACGTGAAACGTGAATGGCTCCGGTCCCCCGGCGATTTGGGAATCGATCCAGTAGCTGGTCATCAGCAGGGGTCGCAGCAGCCCCACCCAATCCGAAAATCGAGTGCTCGGGTGCGGCGAAAAGTACGGCAGATACCGATCGTCCAGCACGAACGCGCCATTCAGAGCCGGCGCGTAAATCTGAAAGACGAGGATGAGTCCGGCGACCCCGGCCACCCACGGCCACCACACGATGGACCGTGTCGGCGCTGCTGCTGCGACGGCCTCAGTTTCCTGTTTCCGTTTTGCTTTTTTCATGAAGATTCGTCAAGTGAAATTCCAGGATCGCGACCCGCTGCATCAAGGCGATGTTGGAATCCTTCAGGTTGGAAATAACCAGAGAAAACCGGTACAGCACCACCAGAAACACCGCCCCCGACACCACTAGCAACGCCAACGGCGCGTCTCTCAACCCAAGCGCGGCAGTAAGCCAGTCCTGCAACCCGCGCCATCGGGAAAGCACCAGCAGAAACAGTGCCGCCACCAACCAGCTCACCGAGTACTCCGCGCGAATGTGCGCGCGCCGCACGGAGCCGAGGACCAGTCCGATCAGCAGCGCGCTGAAAAGCGTGATCACGTTCAGCAGACGATCCATGTCTTATTTTCTCCGGCCTTCGAATTTCAAGACGTTTACGAAAACTCCAAGTAATACGTGGATCGGATAATAGAGCGACCGGAGCGCTGTAATGGTGGTCCGTCCCGTGCGCCGCGGCCGCATCTTGCAGGGCACTTCCACGAACCGGAATCGTTTGCGCTGCAAGACCACCAACGCCTCGATCTCGGGATATTCTAGCGGAAAACTCTTGCTGAACAACGCGAGGGCAGTGCGATTTACGCCCACGAAGCCGGATGTTGGATCGCGCACCGTCCGGCCCAGGATCGGGCGGAGCATGGTCCGGAAAAACACGATGCCCATGGCACGCAGGAATCCAGTGTGCTGGCCATCGCCGTTGATAAATCGCGATCCGATGACCATCTCGCATTTTTCTCGTTGCAGCGTTTCCAGGATCTTGGGGATGTAGCGGGGATCGTGCTGGCCGTCGCCGTCCACGCGGACAACGTAGTCGTAACCCAGTTCGAACGCGAGCCGGTAGCCGGCTTGAACGCAGCCACCGAGTCCCAGGTGATACGGCATGGGCAGAACGTCCGCGCCCGCCGTGCGCGCCGCGTTGCGGGTTCCATCCTCGGAACAATCGTCCAGCACCAGCACCGGGACGTCCGGCAAAACGTCGCGAACTTCCTTGATGACCCCGGCCACCGCGCCTTCTTCGTTGTACGCCGGAATCAGGATGAGCAGTTTCACAGCGCGGCCACCTGGCGAATCGCGATCTGATTGGCTTCGAGCAAAGCGCGGAAATCGCGATCGCTTAAGCGCGCGGTGCGCAGGATCCGGCGGCGTTCAGAAATCAGACGCGGGATCCGGAAGAGTGCGGCGAGGTGCGCGCGGAGAACCAGGAAAGGCAGCAGCGCCGCGGAGAAACCCGCTGCGCGAAATTCGGCGGCCTTGCCGCGCCCCTGCAACAAAGAAACCAAGTGCCAGAAGTAGCGCGCCATCGCCATGAATGGAACCCGTAACAGCATCGCGAGGGGTAGATTCTTGAGCGCCGTATACAAGCGGTTGCGTTCCACGTAATAGGCTTTAAGCGGCGTGGCGCGGCCCGCCGAATGCGAATAGCGATGCTCCACCACCGCGCCGGGAACGTAGGCGCACTCCCATCCCGCGCGGCGCCCACGCAACCCTAAATCCGTATCTTCGCAATACAGAAAAAACGATTCGTCGAACAATCCGATCTCATCCAGCATCTCGCGGCGATACAACGCGGCGGACCCGCTGGGGAACAGCGCGTCGCGCGTCGCGCCGAACTTTTCGGGATCTTGGCCATGGCCGCGCTGCTTGCTCGATCCATCCGCCGCGATCAGCATCCCCGCCGAATCCAGTTTTCCCGAGTCAGCCAGCCTCACTTCGGATGCGCACATGCCCGCTCGCGGGCGCGCTTCCGTCGCACCGATCAACTTCGCAAGCCAACCCGAGTCGGCCCGCGCATCATCATTCAGAGTCGCGATATACCGCGCCTGGGAGGCGCGGATTCCCTGATTGATCGCCGCGCCGAATCCGACGTTGCGGTCGTTGGCGATGATGCGAACACGAGGATCGTCTGTTCTCGCGCGGCGGGCTCCGCTATTGTCAACTACGATCACGTCAAAATGCTCGAAGGTCTGATTTGCGAGTGAGCGCAAACACTCCGCCAGCGCCTCGTCGGCGGCCAGAGTCGGCACAACCACGGTGACGATGGGCGATGGCAAAAGACGATTCTAACAGCTACGTTCTAATCCGACAAAACCACCAGCGGATTCGCCTCGGCGTGGTTTTCTATCGGGCCGTCGATATCCAGAAAGCGTGGATCCAGCAATCGGCCCGTTTCGATGTTTCCCATCGCCGAAAGCAGGGTCTCTTTGAGATGCGGATAGTCTTTTTCCAGATTGCCGAAGAGGTCGCGAAGTGTCCGCCGCACTGTGCCGGTCCGTTGGGAGCAGCCGCAAGGAATGACGGGTGCGCCCAGCGACTCGGCGAAACGCATCGTCAGATCCTCCGTCACGAACACCAGCGGGCGGATCAGGCGAAAGTCACGCTCACGCGACCAGGTGATGGGCGGAAGCGAGCTGATCCGGCCAGTGAACAGCGCATTGCGCAGGAACGATTCGCAGAAATCGTCGGCCGTGTGCCCGAACGCGATTACGTTGGCCCCCAGCCCGCGCACAATCTGATAAACCGCGCGACGCCGGTAGCGGCTGCACAGGTCGCAACCGTGATCGGGTTGTTCATCCAGCAAACGGAACGACGGATTGTCGCGATGATACGACCAGTCGATGCCGCGCGACTTCAAATACTCGCCAAGTGGCTCAATCGGCCGTAGAAATTTTCCCTGCTCGACGGTGAACGCGCAAACCGTGAAGTCGACCGGCGCCCGCTTTTGCAATAGCAACAGCACTTCCAGCATGGTGAGCGAATCTTTTCCGCCCGAAAGCGCCACGGCCACACGATCGCCGTCGCGAATCATTTTGAATCGCGCGACTGCGTCGCCGACCTTGCGCGAGAGTGTCTTTTCGAGGTCCAAACTTAAAGTATAGCTACTGGACCTTCTTGGCCTTCGTGTCGCGGCCGTTTTGATGGAGAACCATGCCCGTCACCGCACCGTCGCCAGTGCGCTCGAAATCAACCGAAGCGGGAACAAGACGAACAAAAAACTTGTCTTTCGCCTCGGGATAGATGCCGATGGGATCCTGGCCGGTGAGCTGTCCGAAGAGCTGGTCGCCTTTGCGGGTGACGGTGAACCGCACCGTCGTCACGATCTCGTAAGTTCCTACGTAGTCGTCGAGCGTCTTTGAATCGAGCGTGATCGCGCGATGCAGGGGCAGCGGTTCCACCTTGTCGCCGGCAAGCACGTGCTCGACGCGATCGCCGATCTGATCCATGAGCGATCCGAATCCATTGATCAGGACGACCCCTCCCGTCTTGCGCTCCGTGTTGAAGGAAGCGTAGGCGCTATATCCGCCAGTCCCGCCGTTATGCCAATAGGTCTTGCCATCCGGCTTGATCAGCCAGGCCAGGGCGATGCTCGTTCCGCCACCGACCTCCGCGCGTTTAACGTGCGCCAGCTCGATCGCGGGTTTCAGTTTTTCGGGAGGATCGAGATGCCCCTGAACGTAGCGCAGCATATCCGCGGCGCTAGACCGCAGCGCGCCCGCGCCCGCCAGTGCGTCCAGATCCCAGTTATGCACTGGCTTGCCATCGGCATCGTGACCGGGCGCCAACCGCTTTTGCATATCCGCAGTGAGCGTCACGCGGGTATCGTTCATTCCCAATGGCGACGCGACCAGCTCCGTGATCATGGCCTCGTACGATTTCCCGTAGCGCAGGCTGAGGGCGTGTCCCAACAGACCCATGCCCAGGTTGCTGTACAGAAATCCTGCATTCGGCTTGAGCTTCAATGATTGTTTGGCGAGAAATTCGTACAGAAGCTGGGGAGTGTAATCGACGTATGGATTGGTCGGGTCTTTCGGATGGAAATTATTAGGCATCCGCGGCAAACCGGAGCTCTGCGTCGCCAGATCGATCAGCCGGATCTCCTGTCCCTCGCCGGCCGGGACGGCTTCAGGAGGCAGATACTTCCGCACCGGATCTTCCAGCGCGACCATCTTGCGATCCACCATTAGGGCCAGCGCGGTGGTCGTGAACGTCTTGGTGATCGAGCCGATTTCGAAGACCGAATCCGGAGCCACCTTGCCGTAAGCGAAGATCTGCGTCTTGCCGTCCTCGAGAACGCCGACGACAACGCCCGGTACAGTTTGCGTGTCGATGGCCGGTTGAACCAGAGCATCGATGGAGGCCTTGCGATCGGCCGCGGAAACGGTCAGCACAGCCGCGAAAAGAATTGCGGTTCTCATTTGCCTAACAGCGTAAGACAAATCAAAGATAGTGTCAATCGGGTCGGCCCGACCCATAGGGAGCGCTCGATGCTGAGTTTTTCAAACGTGCAGCGGCGGTTCAGCCGTCGTTTCCGGTCGCTCTGCTCGCGGCTCGAAATTTCGGCACCGAGCCGCGAGCGGTAGCGACCGGACCCTGACTTTGTCCGCAGTCTCTATCTGCTTGTAGCCTCGGCTTCAGTCGTCGTCGTGACACGTCAAGATCGACCGCTTCCTATGGTCGCGGCTCAGTGTCGGCGATTTGTCATTTTAGGCAGGGAGCGGCCAATGCTGACCTAGTCGCAGCGCAGTGCGATCATCGGATCGACCCGCAGCGCGCGAAGCATGGGGATAGAGCATGCCGCGAGCGCGGCGACGCACATCGCCGCGGCCGTCATCGCCAGCACCGCCGGATCGCCCGGTGCGACCCGATACAACAGGCTGCCGAGCAATCGTCCCATCGCCAGCGCGGCCGTAATCCCAGCAATCACGCCGGCAAGCACGGGTCCGCCGGTTTCGGTCAGCACCAGCGCGACCACGTCTTTGCGGCGCGCTCCAACGGCCACGCGAATGCCAATTTCCCGGGTCCGCCGGGCCACTGCAAAGGCGATGACTCCGTACAATCCTACAGCCGAAAGAATCAGCGCGAGCGCGGCGAACGCCCCCACCAGTCCGGCGGCCTGTTCATTCTGCCAGGTCGCGTTCTGGACGAACCGGTCCATGGTGTCCATTTCGGCGACCACGCCGCCCAGATCCCGCACGACGTCCCGTACAGAGCGTGCCACTGACAGCGGATTCGCGCTTGTCCGGACCGCCAGGAAATACTGGGCTGGCGGCGGCAGGTCGCGCACAGGCCGGTATACGACGATGGTCGCGGCGAAAAATCGATCGCCCTGGGCGTTGGTCAGCAGGTTCCGAGTGTCGCCGACCACGCCGACGATTTCCAGAGACTCTCCGCGGAGATTCACGTGTTGCCCCACGGGGTCTCCCGACGGCCAGCCCCGGCGTGCCATGCTCTCGCTGATGACTACGCGACGCTCGTCCTGCTCGGTCAGATAACGGCCGCGCAGCAACGGAATGCCAAGGGTCGAGAAATAACTCGGCGTGACGATGTTGTAGCGCGCGCGGATCGGTTCGGGGCGGCCAGCGATTCCGAAATCCTGGGGGCCGCGTCCGCTGCTCGGAAGCGTATCCGCGCTGTCCGGTAATTGTTCGGCGAGCGCCGCTTCGCGCACCTGAGAGAGAGCTGTCAGACGAGCGAGCACGTCGCGATAGTAGGCCTCCGTGCGCGCTGCGTCCGCTGCCTGACCCTTGGGAACTGGGAGACGCATCGCGAGCGTATGATCCGGCCGGTACCCGAGATCGATCGCGTGAATCCGCTGTAGTGTTTTGATGAGCAGGCCCGCCCCGGCGAGCAGGGTCACGGAAAGTGCGACTTCGGCGGCGACCAGCACTTTGCGGCCACGGTGGGACTCCACCGGTCCGGTGTCCTTCAAGGCGCTGGCCACTTCCACTTTTCGAGCTTGCAGCGCTGGAACAATTCCTGCGACCAAACAAGCGATCAGCGCGGCACCAACCGCGAACAAAAGCGCCGCCGGATCGATGGCGATCCGGTCCAGTCCCGGCGAGAGTTGCATCACGTACAAATCCGCCGGACGGATGGCGAGGATCACGCGCACACCCAACCACGCGAGCAAGACTCCGAGCACAGCGGCCGCGAGTCCAAGCCATACCGATTCGCGGACGAACAACGCGACCAATCTCCACGGGCTCGCGCCCAGCGCCGCACGGATCGCGATTTCCCGGCGGCGCGCCTGCGCGCGCACCAGTAGTAATCCCGCGACGTTAGCCGAAGCGATCAAGAGCAGCAATCCCGCTCCGCCCGCGAGGACTAGCAATTCGGAGCGCAGCGGCTCGGTGACGGTTCGTTCCCATGCTTGGACGATCACTCCCCAATCTTTTTCCGTAGGGATCGCTGCCAACGCGCTCTGCGCCTGTGCCACGGTCGCGCCGTCCGCCAGGCGTCCGATCGCAATCAATGACCGGGCACGCCGGTCTTCGCGAATCGCGCTGCGGCCGAGCGGCACGAACACCTCAAAGCCGCTGTAGTACATCCAGAATTTCGACGGCATCACGCCGATCACGGTGTAGCGCTCCACTTCTGGAGTGCGCGCCCAATCGAGGGCAATGCTTCGGCCCAAAATGTTCGGATCGCCGCCAAAACGACGTTTCCAGCACGCGTCTGTGAGAACCACGACGCCTTCTTCGCCTTCGCGGAAGTCGCGACCCAATGCGGGTCTGACGCCGAGCGTTCGAAAAAGATTCGGGGTCACCAGCGCGCCCGCCACCTGCTCCGGTTCGTCCACACCGGTGAGGAAAAAGAACCCGACGTCGAATGCCGCGATCGCAGGCAGCACGCGCGTTTGCGCAGTCCAGTCGCGATAGGCCGGATAAGAAAGCAAGTATGCCGGATTGCCCTTGGGATCGCGTTCCTGGATCGTCACCAGCCGGTCGGCGCGCGGATACGTGAAGGGATGCAGCAGCAGCGGATTCACGAAACTGAAGATCGCGGTGCATGCTCCGATCCCCAGCGCGAGGGTCACCACCGCAAGTGCGTTACGCATGCCACTCCCGTTTCAGCATTCCGAACACCAGCAGATCGTGAAATTTGCCGCCCGAGAAATCACCTTCGCGAAGCGTTCCTTCGAGCGTGAACCCCAGGCGTTTCGGAACCGCGATGCTTTTGGCGTTCCCGGCCGCACAACAAATCTCAATGCGATTCAACTCCAGTTCCTCAAATAGATGCGCGATCATCACACGGCAGCAGTCGGTCATGATGCCTCTCCCTTGGAAGGATTCGCCCAGCCAGTAGCCCAGTTCCACTTTGCGATAAAGGCGGTTGAACTTATGTGTTCCTAAGACACCGGCAAACTGGCCGCGGTTCCAAATCCCCGCCGTGATCGCATCACCCGACGCAAACTGTTCGAGCGCGGCCCGGATGAACGCGAGGGAATCGTCTTCGGCCAGGGACGAATCGACCCACGGGAGCCACTGTCGAAGGTAAGAGCGATCCAGATTGACCAGCGCGAAGACCTCCGGTGCATGTCGCTCCTCTAGCAATCGCATTTCTAGATCGGGACGAACCGTGGCGCGGAACATGATTCATTCTAGGGTATATCGTCCCAAAAGCGGACAGCAGGGATGATCCAATCTGATTGTACGGCAATGACTTAGCAGCGGCCAAAGAATTGCCAGGGCACTTCGATACAATCGAACTACCACCAGCCCCTTATGAAAACCGGCCGAGTCCTGATCGCGGACGATCAACCCGATGTTCTGGAAGCACTGCGCCTGCTGCTTAAGGGCGAAGGATTTGAGATTGAATCCGCCACCTCGCCGGCGGGAATCCTGGCTGCATTGGAAACCCGCGATTTCGACGTAGTTCTGATGGACCTCAACTATACGCGCGACACGACTTCCGGTCAGGAAGGTTTGGATGTACTGACGCGCATTCAGGCCATCGACGGGATGGTTCCCGTGGTGGTGATGACGGCGTGGGGCAGCGTCGACCTGGCGGTGGAGGCGATGCGTCGCGGGGCTCGCGATTTCATTCAGAAGCCGTGGGACAACGCACGGCTGATGACCATCGTCAAGACACAAGTCGAGTTGAGCGCCGCGCTTCGAAGGGGGCAGCGGCTGGAAGCCGAAAACCGCCTGTTACGCACGGACGGCAGGCCGGCGCTGATCGCCGAATCGGCGGCGATGCAGCCGGTGCTTCAGTTGATCGCGCGAGTGGGGCCTTCCGACGCGAACGTTCTGATCACAGGCGAGCCGGGGACCGGCAAGGAAGTGGTCGCCCGGACGCTTCATACGGTTTCCGTGCGATCCAGCCGTCCGATGGTAACCGTCAATGCCGGCGGCCTTGCGGAAGGCATTTTCGAGAGCGAATTGTTTGGCCACGTGAAGGGCGCGTTTACCGACGCGAAAATGGATCGCGTCGGCCGTTTCGAATTGGCCGACGGCGGCACGCTGTTTCTCGACGAGATCGCCAACGTGCCGATGAATCTTCAAGCCAAGCTGCTGCGCGTCCTGGAAATCGGCGAGATGGAGCGGGTGGGCTCTTCGAAGACGCGACGCGTGGACGCGCGGGTGATTTCGGCGACCAACGCGAACTTGACCGAGGAGGTCACAGCAGGCCGGTTCCGTCAGGATCTGCTGTTCCGGCTGAACACGATCGAGATTCATTTACCTCCATTGCGCGAGCGCCGCGAGGATATTCCGCTGCTCGCGTCCCATTTCCTGGGTACTCATGCCCGGCGCTATCGCAAGAATCTTCAAGGATTCGATCCGGCCGCGATGCAGGCGCTGCTCGAGAATCCGTGGCAGGGCAACGTTCGCGAGCTGAACCATGTCATCGAGCGTGCGGTGCTGATGGCGCAGGACAATTCCGTGCGGCAGGGCGACCTGGCGCTGCGGTCGGGCTCGCAAGGATCGCTGCGTTTGGAGGATATGAGCCTGGAGGACGTCGAGGCTTTCCTGATCAAGAAGGCGCTGGCGCGTTACAACGGCAACGTCAGTCACGCGGCGAATGCGCTCGGATTGAGCCGGAGCGCACTGTATCGGAGACTGCAGCGATATGGCCTCTAAACGCACCCCCACGCGCTCCATCACTGTCGCGCCTCGACTGACGGCCGCGCGGACGGTTCGGTCCGCTTCAACGTTGAGGCGCGACGGCGATGGAGCGCGTTCGGAGACAGGTTAGACTCGCGCATGGATTTGTCCCGCCTCAAGCCGGTTCACGAAGGGCGCATCCTTATCCTGGCGCTCGCGGCGGGAGCGCCGGCGGTGGCGACTTCGCTCATCATCTTATGGTGGCTCGGCGATTACACGCCGAAAGTCCAATGGACCCTCACCGTAGTCATCCTGGGTTTCTGGTGGGGATTTGCGGCTGCCGTTCGCGAGCGCGTCGCCTCCCCGCTGCGCACCGTCGCGAATCTTCTGGAAGCCATGCGCGAAGGCGACTATTCCATTCGCGCGCGCGGCGCCAAGGGCGAAGAAGCGCTGGGCGATGTGATGTCCCAGGTGAACGAAATGGGCGCGACACTGCGTGCGCAGCGCCTGGGCGCGCTTGAAGCCACGACGCTGTTGCGCAAAGTGATGGAAGAAATCGACGTCGCGATCTTTGCCTTCGACGGCGACCGCAAACTCAAGCTGGTCAATCGCGCGGGCGAGCGTCTTCTCGCGCAACCAACCGAACGCATCATGAACGCCGAAGCCGGGACCCTCGGCCTGGACGACTTTCTCGAAGGCGATGAAACCCAGAACATTCAGCGTACTTTTCCCTCCGGCGCCGGACGCTGGGCCATCCATCGCGCCATGTTTCGCGAAGGTGGCTTGCCGCACCAGCTCCTGGTGGTCACCGATCTAACCCGCGCACTCCGCGAAGAAGAACTGCAAGCCTGGCAGCGGCTGGTCCGCGTGCTGGGGCACGAGTTGAACAACTCTCTGGCGCCCATTAAATCTATCGCGGGAAGCTTGGAAATGCTGGTGAAACGCGATCCGCTGCCCGGCGATTGGCGAGAGGACACGCAACGCGGCCTCTCGATTATCGCGACCCGGAGCGAAGGCTTGAGCCGGTTCCTGGGTCAATACGCGCGCCTGGCGAAACTGCCGCGCCCGCAGCTCGCTCCCGTCGACGTCGGCACATGGATCCGCCAAGTGACCGGCCTGGAACAGCGCATCACGCCCGCACTTCAGCTCGGTCCCGATATGATCGTTCAAGGCGATCGGGATCAGCTCGATCAATTACTGATCAACCTGCTGCGGAACGCTGTCGACGCGTCCATGGAGAACAAGGGGGGCGTGACGGTCTCATGGGCGAGGCTCGGCGGTTTACTTGAAGTCCGCATTCAAGACGAGGGACCGGGGCTATCGAATACGGCTAACCTGTTCGTGCCGTTCTTCACGACCAAACCCGGGGGATCGGGAATTGGACTAGTGCTGAGCCGCCAGATCGCCGAAGCGCACGGTGGATCACTGGATTTGAGAAATCGGACCAACGGGCCGGGGTGCGAAGCTCGGTTGATCCTTCCGGCTTGAGAATTGCAGCGAACGACTTCACCAAGACGTTTTGATTCGGCGGCCGTCGTCGGCGGTGAACTCTATAAACCGTGAGCCAAAGTCTAGTCTTCGTTCGAGCGATTTAGGGGTTGGATCGTTCGGCGAGGCGAACGTTATGTGCGTTTGACATGGATTCCAGTCGCCCAACGGTATAAGTGGAAACCTCGGAGCCGTCCAATCGCCACAATTGCTTGTCCGGGCACCTTTTTTATCCGCTAGGTCAATCAAATATGACTCGCGTCTGTTCGGCCCGCTCAGGGTAAGGATAAACGCACGCCCAGTTCGATGCTGGTGCAGCCACCCCGATACTGGCTTGTCATCAGTATAGAGCTTTGCGCCCGGAACGATGACAAAGTAGGCGTTGTAACCGACAAACGCTTCTCGGATTGCTGCGAGAGCGAATAGAACGCCGACTACCAAGACCGCGATCTTGAGACTCTTTCGCATCGATTGCTTTGCCTGCTTGAATGATAGCCGCACATGAACGCAGATAAACACCGATCAAAAAAATCCTATCAGCGTTTATCTGCGGCTATAATTCCGCTCGTAATACGACTGATATTCGCCCGATTTCACGTGTGCGATCCATTCCGGATTCGACCGGTACCATTCGACCGTTTGCCGTAGTCCTTCTTCGAACAGTACTTGCGCGCTCCAGCCGGTTTCGCGCATTAGCTTCTCGCTGGATAGGGCATAGCGCCGGTCGTGCCCTGGGCGATCCTTCACCGTTTGCATCAGCGATTCCGGCTTCCCGACTGCCTTCAGGATCTGCTTCACAACTTCGATGTTCGGAAGCGCCCGGCTGCCGCCGATGTTGTAAATTTCACCAGGACGTCCTCTCTCGATCACGGCCCAAATCGCGCGGCAATGATCGTCGACGTACAGCCAGTCACGAACTTGCATCCCATCGCCATAGATCGGAAGGGGTTTGTTCTCGAGCGCGTTCGAGATCATCAAAGGGATCAGTTTTTCCGGAAACTGGAACGGACCGTAGTTGTTGGACGCCCGCGTCACCGTCACCGGGAGGCCGTAGGTGGTGAAATACGACAGCGCCAGCAGATCGGAGCCCGCTTTCGACGCCGAATAGGGACTCGACGCGCGCAGCGGAAAATCTTCGTCAGCTTCATGCGGCGGTGCGATCGACCCGTACACTTCATCCGTCGATACATGCAAAAAGCGTGCGATCTTGTTTGTTCTCGCGGCTTCGAGTAGCGTAAACGTGCCGCGCAGATTGGTTTCGAAGACCGGCGCTGGAGAAAGGATACTGCGGTCGACGTGGGATTCCGCGGCGAAGTGCACGATCGCGTCCGGCGCAACTTCGGCGACCAATGCGTTGACGGATTCCGCGTCGCAAATATCCATATGCGCGAAGCGATAGCACGGATCGTCCGCAACCGCGGCGAGATTTTCGAGGTTGCCGGCGTAGGTCAGCTTGTCCAGATTGACGATGGACGGCTTGCCGCCGGGCCGGTTCAGAAGCACACGGATGAACGCGCTTCCGATGAAGCCCGCGCCACCTGTTACCAACAATTTCATTTGTGCTGCGTTTCCCAATCGTACTGAATCGCGGGATCGTTATAGGCGATCCGTCCTTCATCCTTGGGATCGTACAACCGGTTCGTGACGTACACCAGCACACCCGGACCTTCGCCAATCACCTTGTATCCATGACCGATGCCCGGCGGAATCAACACCTGCCAGGGACGCAACGCGCCCAGATACATCGTGTTTTTCACGCCAAACGTGGGCGACCCCGGCCGCAGATCCACCAGCCCGACCTGGAACATCCCCACCACGGGGACCCATAAATCGGTTTGGTGCCGGTGATAGTGAAAAGCCTTGATGGTGTCCGGATAACTCAGAGCCGCGGAAACCTGGGTGGATTCGGCCGGGAATTCATGAGCCAATCCCTGTTTCATGCGGATCACTTCCAGGAAGTAGCCGCGGTCGTCCGGCCAGAGGTCGTAGGCTTGGGCTTTTACTCCAGCGATAAGATCGGGGGAATCGGTGGTACGAATGAGCATCCCGATTCCGCGCTCGCAGGACGGTGTGGAAATGGCGATTTCTGTGGCCGGACTCACTACAGCCAGATTAACATCCACCGCAGTCTATTCGGCAATGAGTCGAATCTCGCCAACACCGCCTTTTACATCCAGATGGATAGTTACTGGAGAGTTCTCGTGGGCCGGATTGATCCAGGAACCGCCTCGTTTTTCGAGTCCCCGCACGTTGATGTCGCCGATGCCTCCTTGCGCGTTCGCAATAATGCCGACGTCGCGGGGCAGATAGATGGTCGCCTGTCCGACGCCACCGTGCACGCTGACCGTGTAGTCGCGCGCGGGTTTGCCGCGCAGATCGACGCGAACTTCGCCCACTCCCATGTTCATTTCGAGGCTGCGGAGATTAACGGTCCCCAGATTGATCCGCGCGTCGCCCGCGCCCAAATGCGCCACCACATCCATCGGAACAGTGTCGTTCAGGTGAATGTTCCACTTGTAGTTGACATGCGACCCACCGTGCGAGCCGTGCGGCTGCTCGATGGTGATCTGCTTGCGAAAACTGCTCGAATCCGAGCGGATTACCGGCTTCCAGGAGGCGACATTGTATGTGAAATCGGCGTCCAGCAGCTTGGATGAGCCGCCGTCCACGGTCAACTCGCCGACCCCCATTTTGATTTCGACCCGGGCCATTTCGGACTTGTCGAGCTCAATCGACTGCGTCTCATGCTCGTCCGGTCCAGTGTGGACCATGTTGACATCACATCCGGCGATGACAAGAGTTGCCATGGCCAGCAGTGCTGGTTTCATTTGAATCCTCGTTTGCATAGTACGAAGCAAGGCGCCGCGTTGTTCCAGGAAACCAATGTCACACTCTCCAGTAATCGGGACGCCAGTTCTGAACCGCTTGTTTGATGCCTTTCGGGGGGAGGCTCCCGGCCAGTGTTTTCTCGACCAATCCAGGCACTTCGCCATCCGAGGCGAAACGGAGGGCGATAATCTGTTGCTCGGTCAATTCATAGAACCGCGCATTGAGAGCCGGCGGTAGCAGTTTTTCAAACCGCAGGCGTTCTTCCAACCGGATCACGCGGTCTTGCACCTTCAAGGCGTACGTGCGGATCTTGAACAGCGCAATGATCGCCCAAACCGCGGCGACCAGGTGCGCAACGGCTGAAAGAGTCAGATTCTGGTACAGATTGTAGATCGCGGCAACCAGCAGCAACAGCGCGACCGGCATCAAGAACAGGTGGAATGACGGATCGAGCTTGGTGTGATTCTGCAGACTCTGTGGTTTCTTTTCCATATGGTCTAAGCATCATAGTGGGTTTGAAAAATGGACACAAGGGCCTTCCTAACGGGGTAAATAAAAGTAACAATGTAAAGCATGAGTTCATCCCAAGGCTTGGCCCAACGTCCGTCGGTAAACCGGCAATTCGTGCTCGCCTCGCGGCCCACGGGCTTGCCGAACGAATCCAACTTCAAGCTTATTGAAGCGTCCATCCCCGATCTCAAAGACGGCGAAGTATTGGTACGTGCGCGATATCTTTCGGTCGACCCGTACATGCGCGGCCGGATCAGCGGCATGAAGAGCTACGCCGCGCCGACGGAGATCGGCCAGATGATGGTGGGCGGAGGAGTTGCCCAGGTAGTCGAGTCGAAGAATCCTGGGTTCGCGCCCGGCGATTTTGTCGAAATCTACATGGGCTGGCAGGAATACGCGATTTCGAACGGAAAAGGGCTGCGCAAACTGGATCCTTCGATTCCTGTCTCGACCGCGCTCGGTGTGCTCGGCATGACGGGCCTGACGGCGTATTTCGGATTGCTGGACGTGTGCGCGCCAAAGCCGGGCGAGACCGTGGTGGTCTCCGGCGCCGCGGGAGCGGTCGGTTCCGTGGTCGGCCAGATCGCCAAAATCAAGGGATGCCGCACGGTTGGAATCGTGGGTGGTGACGACAAAGTCGACTGGATCGGGACGGCATGCGGCTATGATGCCGCGTTCAACTACAAGACCACGACTGATTACGCTGGGAAGCTGAAGGAACTTTGCCCCAATGGCATCGACTGCTACTTCGACAACGTCGGCGGCCCGATCACGGACGCGGTCTTCACTGCGCTGAACACGCATTCGAGACTCGCCATCTGCGGACAGATTTCGCAATACAACAACACCAAGCTCGAGCTCGGGCCGAGACTTTTCGGCGCTCTGATCGTCTATCGCGCCAAGGTGCAAGGATTTCTGATTTCCGACTACGCTCCTCGCTTCGGGGAAGCGCTGAAGGAAATGTCCGGCTGGGTGCGCGACGGAAAATTAAAGTACCGTGAGGACATCGTCGAAGGGTTCGAGAACATGCCCAAGGCGTTCATCGGCTTGTTCCACGGAGAGAACATCGGAAAGCGAATCGTGAAGCTATGATTCACTGCCATCTCGCGCAGATCAACCTAGGTCGCATGCTGGGCACCATCGATTCGCCGGTCATGGCGGGATTTGTCGCGCGGCTCGACTCTATTTCGGCTCTGGCGGGGAGACGATTCTAATGAGTAACACCGGCGTCGCACGCTATAATCTCTAGCCATGCGCTTCGCCGCTCTTCTGCTGTGCACCACTGCCTTCGCGCAGCCACCCACTTTTCTGTTGCCGGACGACGTGGTTCCAAAAAAGCATAGCATCGATCTCACCATCGATCCCGCGAAAGACACCTTCGACGGCGTGGCGCGCATTGACGTGGAGCTGAAAAAAACGACGTCGATCATCTGGATCAACGCTAAGGACATCGCGCCGCTTGAAGCGTCCGTCGGAAAGCAGAAAGCCCGCGCCGAAGTTGTTGGCGGCGAGTTCATGGGGCTGAATCTAAACGCTCCCGCCGGTCCCGGTGCGACGACCATCTCGATTCGTTATCAGGGCAAGCTGGACGAAAAGGCCATCGTCGGTCCGTATCGAAAAAAGGTCGGCGACGATTGGTACGTCTTCACCAGCTTCACACCCATCGACGCGCGGCGAGCGTTCCCGTGTTTCGACGAGCCGCGGTTCAAGACGCCGTGGGAAATGACGATCCATGTGAAGCGCACCGACAAAGCTTTCGCCAACGGAAAAGAGCTGCACGAGATTGACGAACCCGGCGGGATGAAGGCCGTCCATTTCGCCCGAACCGAGCCGCTGCCGGCGGAAGTGGTCGCGTTCACCGTCGGACCGTTCGACACCACCGAAACCGCGAAGGCCGGTCGCGGCACTCCCGTCCGCGTGCTCGCGCCCAAGGGACTCGCGGCCGAGGGTAAAGCGGCGCTCCTAGCGAGCGTCGACGTGCTGCCGCGCCTGGAAACCTACACCGGCATCCCGTATCCGTTTGGAAAACTCGATCATCTGGCTGATCCTGAGTTCCCGTTCGGCGCCACGGAGAATCCTGGACTGATCGTGTACCGGCTGCGTTCGCTGCTCGCAACGCCGGAAGAGGAAACCGCGGAAAAGATTCGGGCAATACGCCGCGTCGAATCGCATGAGATGGCGCATCAATGGTTCGGCGACATGGTCACGCAGGCCACTTGGGACGACGTGTGGTTGAGCGAAGGATTCGCCACTTGGCTATCCGCCAAGATCATGGACGAATACGAATCGCCCGCGCGGAAACATCTGGGAGCGGTCGCGGCGCGCGAGCGGATCATGACCACCGATAATTCGCCTCGCACGCGGCCGGTTCGGCGCACCATGCACAGTCGCGACGACACCAAGGACGTCTACAACCAGATGGTGTACCAGAAGGGCGGAGCGATTCTGTTGATGCTGGAAGGTTGGCTTGGGGAAGACAAGGTTCACGCGGGATTGCGCGCGTACTTGAAGGCTCACCAGTTCGGAACTGCTTCGACGGCCGACCTGGAATCGGCGCTTGCGGCCGCGGCGGGACGCGATCCAGCACCGGTGATGGACTCGTTCCTCAATCAGACCGGCGTCCCATCGGTGAGCGCGGAGCTGCGCTGCACCAGCTCCGGCGCGACCGTCTCCATCCAGCATGTCGGCCGTGAAACTGTACCCGTTTGCGTGCGTGGCAACGGAGTCGAACAGACTTGCTCGACGAATGAATCGATTGCGCTGAAATCCTGTCCTGCATGGATCTACGTCAATTCCGGAGCTACGGGCTACTACCGGACGGAGTGGACGTTGGCGCAACTGAACACGCTCGACATTTCCGCACTTACTGCGGCGGAGCGATTGACGCTGGTCTACGATCTGCGGGCGCTGAAACCGCGTGTCGACGTTGCTGCGTACCTGACCAAGCTCACGTCGGATGCTGAACCGGAGATCGCGAAAGCCGCTGGAGAAGCGATCCAGGCAAAGTAGTTCATGTGGACTCACTTCCACGCGCGGTGCAGCGCCACCGCGCCACCGGTCATCCGCTCGAACTCGACCCGGCGAAATCCCGCCGCCTTCATTTCGCGCGCCAATTCCTCCGCGGAAGGAAATTTTCGAATCGATTCGGGCAAGTACGCGTAAGCTTCGCGCGACCCTGAAATCAACCCACCTACCAACGGCAGCACGCGTGAGGAAAAGAATCCATACGCGGCGCCGAACACACGATTCCGCGGCTGCGAGAATTCGAGAATCGCAACCACGCCGCCCGGTTTCAAGACGCGGAGCAGCTCGTTCAGGCCTTTTCCATAGTTCGCCAGATTGCGAAACCCGAACGCGATTGTGACCAGATCGAGCGACGAATCCGCCAGCGGTAGCGCCAGGGCGTCCGCCTCGAACAATGGCGACGCGACTTTGCGACGCGCCTCCACCAGCATGGGATGACAGAAATCGCTGCCGAAGGCCGCGGATTTCCCGCGCTTCTCGACGCCCGCGAGGACGTCGGCAGTACCGCAACACAAATCCAGAACGCGAGCATTCGGCTGAATCAAATGCCCCACTCGTTCGAGCATGCGCGCGCGCCAACGCCGGTCCAGATTGAACGAGAGCAGGTGATTCAGCAGATCGTAGCGGCCGGCAATGCGCCCGAACATCCCCCGCACCCAGTTCGCCGCTGCCTGCTCTCCCGCAACTCCGTTGGGCGTCGTTCCCGTCATGCGAGAACCGCTTCGATCGATTCAATCACGACGCTGTCGCCGATTCCAGAGACGATGCTCACTTCGCCGATCCGCACCGGCAAGACGAAATGCACTTTGCCTTGCAAGGTCTTCTTGTCCGCTCCCAATCGTGCTGCCAGCGCCGTCGCGGCGATGCCGCTTAGCGGGGGAATCGGTCCGTATTTCGCGATGACGCGATCGATCGCCAGGCGATCTTGCGCTTTCAGATGACTAGTGCGTTCGGCGATCGCCGCCGCGGCGCGCATCCCGAACGCGACGGCTTCGCCATGCAGGAATCGCTCGTATTTTGTCTCCGCTTCCAGCGCGTGTCCCACAGTGTGGCCGAAATTCAGGATGCGCCGTAAATCGCCCTCGCGCTCGTCAGCGGAAACCACTTCCGCCTTGATTCGAACGGCGTCCGCAATAATGCGATCGACGATTTCAGGCCGCTGCGCGAGTACAGCGGGCGCGCATTCGTCCAGTACCCGAAACAGCTCCGCGTCTCGAATCACGCCGCACTTGATGATCTCGTATAGTCCCGCGCGATACTCGCGTTCCGGCAGCGTGGCGAGAACATCCGGATCGATCAATACAACCAGAGGCTGATGAAAACTGCCCAGCAGATTTTTCCCCGCGACTAGATTGACTCCCGTCTTTCCCCCGATCGCCGCGTCCACTTGCGCCAGTAGCGTGGTGGGTACCTGGATCACCGGAACACCGCGCATAAAAATCGCCGCCGCGAATCCAGCGACGTCGTTCACAATGCCGCCGCCCATGGCGATCACCACGCTGGAACGGTCGGCGCCGGCCGCGATCATCTGTTCGGCGAGTGCTTCCACCTCCGATAGGCGCTTCCGCGATTCGCCACCGGGAAAGAACAACACGTGATCCGCGCGCACTCCCGAGCCGTGCAGCGCCCAGACATCCTTCGTGGTGATGACGAAAGTCTTCGCGCGACCCGGAACGAATTCGGCGATCCGACCCAACACGCCGCGCTGGACGATAGCCTCGTAAGCGCGTTGCGGTGTTTCGACGCGAAAGCTGACCATACGTTCGTTGTACCATGGGCCTGTTGCAACAACGGAACGCCTACCCATTCTTTTTTCTGTTCCTGTTGTTTGCCGCGCCCATTCGCGAAACCGGCCCGTGGGCCATCCTGTGGACCGCGCCAGCGATTCTGTTTTCCTCGCTGATGATTGCCTGGGCCGCGGAATCGTCTCAATTCTTCATCGCCCAGGGATTCGCCTTGGCGATTCTCGCATGGCTGCAGACGCTGCCGGAGTTCGCCATTGAAGCGGTACTCGCCTGGAAGCAGCAGGTCCCGTTGTTGATGGCGAACTTGACCGGCGCTTTGCGCCTCCTCACCGGGTTCGGGTGGCCGATCATCTATTTCACCGCAGCGATGGCCCATCGCCGCCGCGGACAAGGACCGCTTCGTGCGATTCGACTTCCTCAACATCATTCGGTCGAGGTGGTCGGGCTGATGGCGCCGCTCGCCTACATCGGCGTCATCCTGCTCAAAGGCGCGCTGACGATTTACGACGGCGCGATTCTGATCCTGATGTACGCGGCCTACCTGGCAGTCCTCAGCAAACTCCCCGCGGAAGACCCGGAATCGATCGAGGAGCTCGAACTGATTCCGCGAAAGATCGTCACTTCGCCGCGTGTTCATCGCATTGCCGCGATCGCTGCCCTGTTCCTCGGCGGCGGCGTACTCATTTACTTTTCGGCTGAGCCGTTTCTCGCCAGCCTGCTCGCCATCTCCACCGTTCTCGGCGTTCCAAGCTTCATTTTCATTCAATGGATCGCGCCGATCGTCTCGGAATTCCCGGAGATGGCGTCCACCGTCTATTTTGCCCGCACCGTGAATCGCGCGCCGATGGCGCTGATGAACATGGTGTCGAGCAACATCAATCAGTGGACCTTGCTGGTTGCGATGCTGCCCATCGTCTATTCGATGAGCGCGGGACGCGTGATGACGATTCCGCTCGACCCGCAGCAACACATCGAACTGCTGTTGACACTCGCGCAGGCCGTGGTGGGGATGCTTTTCCTCATTAACATGGAACTCGCCTGGTGGGAGGCCGTAATCCTGTTCGTCCTGTTCTTTGTGCCGTTTTTCAGCCCTCGCCTGGCAGGCCCGGTGACCATCCTGTATTTCGCATGGGCCGCGATCGAATTAGTGCGCATGATTTTCGGCCGCCGCCAGCCGGAGGCGCTAGTCGGCTTCGCTCAGGTGTGGAAGGAACACGTGCGCTGACGTTTCACTTCCTGCGTTTCTTAAAGAAGATGTTGGTGGATTTCGCGGTGGAAATGACCACCAGAAACAAGGCCAGCAGCGCGACCAGCGTCGACACCGAACCGATCACCATGTAGTCGAATTCGCGCAACGGGGCGGGCATCAACTGCAGCATGATCGCAGCCACCACGACGAACACGCATATTGCCGCAACACCAAGTGAAAAATAGCGCATCAATCGTACTTTTCGTAGAGGACCTGCTTCTCGTCGAAACCCATTCCTCTTAGGATATTCCGCTCTTGCTTACCGATTCTTTTGCGCGATCCAGCACCGCATCCACCATTCCAGGATGTCCATCCAACGGCGGCGTGACCTGGATTTCAAGGGCCGGGCGCGCTTGCCGGATCTCGTCGACTAAAGCCGGCAGGTCGCGTTCGAGATGCAATCCGAGCGTCAGGAAGTACGGGATTACGACCACGCGCTGGATTCCGCGCGCTGCGAGCGCGTCCACGGCTCCGCCCAGGCTTGGTTCGCCGCCCCCCAGAAACGCCGCTTCGTAGAATTCCCATCCGGCGCGCGCCGCCGCTTCACGAGCCACTTTGCGCACGGCTTCATTGGCCGATTCAACACTCGATCCATGCGCGAAAATAATGTACGCGGTCATACTGTTACGGAATTTTGCGCCGGGAAGAACGCGTGCAGAAAACTCAAGAACGCGCGTCCACGCCGGCGACCGTTGTTGTGCTGCAATTCGAGCCGCTGGAGAAAAATCAGCACGCCGAGCACTTCCGAATCGCGCAGCGAATGCATGCCGGTCTCCTTTGCGATGCGCTGGTGGATCTCCTCAATCGAGTGCTGTAGCGCCTCCACAATCGCCGCAGCGTACGGATTCTGCGGGCGCGATTCGTAGATCAACCCGGATTCTCGCGTGCGATAAGTCTTGATCAGGGATTCGATGCCTTCACGCGCATCGAAATCCACGGCTCGTTGCTTTTCCATCGCCTGACCGAGCGCCACCGCCAGCAAGATCACCAACGATTCGTGTTCGCGCACGAATTCCTCGCTGACTCGAATGTCTTTGTTGGGAAGCTCTTCAATGGCGGCGGGTTGTTCGTGGCGGCGCGCTTCCAGCAAATACTCGCAATCGAGCGGGCAATCGATTGTATTTTCGCGCTCGGTTCCGCAGCACGCCGCGCAAATTTCACCGCGTACACCCGGACAATGACGTCGCGCGCGCTTCTTCTGACAGACTTGGCAGGGAACATTCACCAGCGAATATCTCTATCGTATCATCGGAGAATGCCGCGGACCGATATTTACATCAAAGTGGAGCTGGACGTTGACGAAAAAGAGAAACCCGAACGCCTTGCGACCGAGATCTGCCGGCAGATCCGCAAAGTCTACGGCGTCCGCTCGGCGGAAATCTCGAGCATGGTAGAGAAGGACTAGAACACGATCAGCGCCTTGCCCATCACCTCACGATTTGCCAGGCCCCGCAGCGCCTCCGGCAATTCCGAAAATCCTCGTGTCGAGCCCACGGCTGGGCGAATCTTTTTTGCTGAGTACAACTCCATCAACTTCGGATGCACCTCGGCAGGATATTCCGTATGGCTCTGTACATAGCCGCCCCACAGCACTCCGACCAGCGACATATTCTTCAGTAGTACCCGATTCGCCGCGATGGAGGGAATCCGGCCGCTCGCGAATCCGATCACCAATAGCCGCCCTTCCGGCGCGATGCATTTGGTGGAGAGATCGAACACGTCGCCGCCGACCGGATCGTAGATCACGTCCGCACCGCGCCCGGTGATCTGTTTCACTTGATCGACCCAGGCGCCGTCGGTATAGTTCAAGACGTGATCGGCGCCCTGTTCGCGTGAAAACGCCAGCTTCGGTTCGCTTCCGGCGGTCGTGATGACGCGTGCGCCCATCGCTTTTGCGATTTGGATAGCGGACATCCCCACGCCGCTTGCGCCCGCGTGCACCAGTACCCATTCGCCCGCGGCAAGCTTGTCCCGATGCGTGAACGCAAAATACGAAGTGTGATACACGATCGGCATCGCAGCAGCTTCTTCGAAACCCATGCTGCCCGGCATAGCGAACACGCTCGACGCGGGAGCGATCGAAAACTCCGCGAATCCGCCGCCGTGCGGCATCGCCATCACCCGATCGCCTTCACGAATGCCAGTGACGCCTTCGGCCACCGCATCGACTATGCCGGCCACTTCCGCTCCAGGAGTGAACGGAAATGGCGGCTTGACCTGATACTTTCCTTGTACCTGCAAAATGTCGAAAAAATTCAGCGCGGCAGCGCGATTGCGGATGCGAACTTGCCCCGGGCCAGGCGACGGTTCCGCGACTTCTTCCAGCCGCATGGTCTCCGGCTCGCCCCACTCATGCACTCGCCAGGCTTTCATAAGCGCCGTCATCGGCCTTGAAACCTCGGTTTTCTCTTTTCGTGAAACGCAGCCGTTCCCTCTTTGACATCCTCGGTGTAATTTGCGACCAGCGTCGCCATGGCGGCGTCTTCCAGAGCATTATCGAGTTCCATGGTCCGCTGTTTGTACATCATCCTCTTGGTCAGGCGGATCGCAATCGGCGGACCGTCGGCCAATCGGCCCGCCAACTCCCGAGCCGACGGCATTAACTCGGCATCCGGAACCACGTCGGTGACAAGGCCGAGTTCCAACGCCTGGCGCGCGTGATAAATTTCCGATAGCAACGACATCTTCAGCGCGCGATCCATACCCATCGCTCGCGGAAAAAAGTACGCGCCCCCTTCATCGGGAATCAAGGCGAACTTCAGGCTGGTATCGCCCAACCGGGCGCTCTCCGCGGCGATCCGGAAATCGCACGCAAGAGCCAGCGTCAGACCACCGGCAACCGCGGCCCCATTGATCGCCGCGATCACCGGTTTGTCGAAGCGGTACAGGAAGCGGATGAGCGCGTGCATGTTCTCGCGCATTTCGAGCATCGATTCCAACCGGTGCCCGCGATAGCGCTGGGGATACTGAAAGTCACGACCGATATCGCCGCCGGAACAAAATCCGCGACCCGTGCCTGTCAGGATCACCACGCGAATGGTTTCGTCGTCGCGTGCATCGCCCAGCGCCGCCAGAATCTCGTGAACCATGATTTCCGAATACGCGTTGAGCTTCGCCGGCCGGTTCAACGTGATGGTCGCGACGTGACCGTCTTTGGCGTAAATAATCTGCTCGAAGCTCATGGCTCCTCCGAAATCTTCACAACTAGCTTGCCCATGTTGGTCCCTTCGAACAATTTGTTGATCGCCTTGGGCGCCTGTTCCAGTCCCTCCGCCACGTCGACTTTGAACTTCAGGCGTCCCGTCTGCATCCATTGCAAGAGCTGCGGAACGGCCTCACCGGCGCGCGGAAGATAGTCGGTGACCAGGAATCCTTCCAGGCGTGCGCGGCAGACGATCAATCGCGCCAGGTTCGCCGGACCCGCGATGGGGCCGGAAGCGGTGTATTGGGAAATCATCCCGCACAGTGGAATGCGCGCGCGAAGATTGATCAGAGCGAGCGCGGAATCCAGAATCTCGCCGCCGACGTTGTCGAAATAAATATCGATACCTTTGGGACACTCGCGCTTCAGCGCCTCCAGTACGTTCTCTTTCCGGTAATTGATAGCGCGATCGAAACCGAGATCTTGGCGAATCCAGCGGCATTTTTCGTCGCTGCCCGCGATACCTACCACATAACATCCCTTGATCCTTCCGATTTGCCCGACCAGCGATCCAACCGCTCCCGCCGCCGCCGACACCACCAGGGTCTCGCCTTCCTTAGGCTTGCCGATGTCGATCAATCCGAAATACGCCGTGAGTCCGATGTGCCCCAATAGGCCCATGAACGCGGTGAGCGGCACGCCTTTGGGCAGCTTCGTTAAACCCGCGCCGGGCGTGACCGCGTAGAGTTGCCATCCGAGCAATCCCTGCACGATGTCGCCGGGCGCGAAAGTGGCGTCGACGGATTCTTCGACCACGCCAATGGCCCCGCCGCGCATCACCTCGCCGAGCGGGACCATAGGCATGTAGGAATCCTGCGTGGCCCACACGCGATTGGTCGGATCGAGCGACAGATACACGTTGCGCACCAGCACCTGGCCATCGCCGAGCGCTGGGACCGGCTCTTCGCGCCACGAAAAATCCGAGCTCTTGAACAGCCCTTGCGGACGAGCTGTGAGTCTCCACTGCTTGTTGGTTCTCATGAGTCCTCTATTTTTCCGCGGCACTTTGCGGCCTCTGCGTCTCTGCGTGATTCAGGATCTACCAACTCACGCAGAGACGCGGAGAACGCAGAGGGCCGCAGATTTACAAACTCGGCCCCAGCGGAGCCATTCCGCCGTCGACCACCAGAGTCTCTCCCGTGGTACCCAGAGCGTACACTGCGAAAAACATCGCCGCCCGCGCGCAATCCTCCACCGTCGCGAGCTTTCGCAGCGGTGTGATCTTTTCCGCATCGTTGAACGCCGAATCCGGCCAGCCCGCGAACCGCGTTCGAATGAATCCAGGCAGCACTGCATTCACTCGAATATCCGGCGCCAGCGCGCGCGCCAGCGACCTGGTCAACGTCACCATGCCGCCCTTCGATGCCGCATACGCCATCGAGCTTCCCTGTCCCAGCAACGCCGCCACCGACGCGATGTTGATGATCGCTGAATCTTTCTGTTTCTTCAGCAGGGGCGCGGCCGCCCGGACGCAATAGAACGCGCCGCGCAGATTTGTGTCGAACACGCGATCCCAAATCTCATCCGTCAGATCGTCCATCTGCTGATGCGGGACGCGCTGGCTCCAGCCGGCATTGTTGATCAGATAGTCGAGCCTGCCGAATTCGTGAACAGCTGCTTCCATCAGCGCCTTCGCTCCCTCTTTCTTGGAAACGTCGGCCGGGACTGCCACCGCCGTCCCGCTCTTGGCCTTGATTCCTTTGACGGTATCCTCGGCGTCCTCGCGCGAGCGGCTATAGTTCACCACTACACGCACGCCGGCCCAGGCAAAATGTTCCGAAATCGCGCGGCCGATTCCTGTTCCGCCGCCCGTCACCACTGCAACCCGATCTTTCATGTTTTTCTCCGGTAGTAAAAATAAACTGGCAACCCTATGGCGATCAATCCCAATCCCGCGATAGCCTCCACAGGGCTGGTCTGCAGACTGTTGAAGACCAGTCCCGCCGCGCACGCCAAGAAAAGGATTGGCGTCGCCGGATACAGAAGCGTCCGATAGGGACGCGGCGCATCCGGCATTTTGCGGCGCAGCACCATCACTGCTGCCGCCGTCAATCCGTAGAAAATCCACTCGCCGAAAATCGTCAAATCGGTTAACTGATCGTAGGTGCCTGACAAAGCCAGGATCGCCGACCACACCGTGATCATCAGAACCGAGGACACCGGCACATGCGCGCCCGCGCTCAATTCGCCCAGCCCACGGGCCAGCATGCCGTCGCGCGACATGGCGAACGGCACTCGGGCCATCGAAAGGATCACGCCGTTCAGCGCACCCGCTGCCGAGATCATGAACACGATGGACAACAGCGCCGGCCCGCGCGTTCCTAAAAACGTCGCCGCGGCTTTCGAAGCCACCGGCAGCGCGTCGCGATGCAAGGTCGAATTCGCGGACGCGACTTCATCGAACGGCAGTACATAAAAATAAGCGAGATTCGCCAGCCCGTACAGCACCAGCACGAACAGCACGCCGGCGATCAGCGCGCGCGGTACATTCCGCGCCGCGTCGCGAACCTCGCCCGCTACCATCGGCATGAACGCCCATCCATCGCATGCCCACAATGCGGAGAGAACCGCCGCTCCGAAAGCGCTCACACCCGTTGCGTGCGGAGCTGCCGCGCGCAAGTTCGCTGCGTTCCCGCTTCCTGAAAACAGAAACGCTCCAGCGACAACGATCAGGATTCCGCCAACTTTTGCCGCGCTCAACAGGGTCTGCACGCGTCCGCCGAATTTCACGCCCGCGCAGTTGGCGAGCCCGAACAGCAGAATCACGGCGACTGCAATTGCTTCTTTCAACCCGAATTGCCAAGGCACGTCGCGGCCAGCCAAATGCAGCATCGTGGACGCCCACACGGCGCGAATCGGCACCACCGTCGAGAGAAATGTCGCGAATCCCACACCCAGCGCGGCGATTCCTCCGGACGCGACCACGAACCGCATCCATCCATCGAGAAACGCCCACAGGTCTCCATAGGCTGCGCGAATGTAGGCGTACTCCCCGCCGGCTTTCGGCAGCATGCCGCCCAATTCGGCGAACGTCAGCGCTCCAGCCAGCGACATGACCCCCGCCACCAGCCATGCCGCCATGACCATTCCCGGCGAGCCGACCTGCTGCGCCATGATCGCGGCTTTGAAGAACACGCCGGTCCCGATCATCGACCCGACCACCAGCGCGGTCGCAGCGGTAAAGTCTAACCCGCGAATCAATTCGCGCGCCGGTAACGCTTTGTCCGTCGATGCCATCCTTGAGATGGTAGTACGAATCCCACTATGATCGTTCTGGAGGAACTTGCATGAAGAAGTTGGTTGCCGCATTCGGCATGACCGCGGCACTGCTGTGCGCCGGATCCGATGCTCCGCAGCGTATTCAGGCCGCGTCCGACGCGTTCAAGGAAGTCATGGACGTCCCCGACAAAGCCATTCCGCAGGACCTGCTCAACAGAGCGCAATGTGTGATCGTAGTCCCCGGACTCAAGAAAGGCGCGTTCATCATTGGCGGGCAATATGGGAAGGGATTCGTCTCCTGCCGCAAGAAGGGAGTCGGCTGGTCCGCCCCTGCAGCGGTGCGCGTCGAAGGCGGCAGCGTCGGATTCCAGATCGGCGGCGTGGAAACCGACGTGTTCATGCTGGTTATGAATGAGAAAGGGATGAACCGGCTGCTCTCCACGAAATTCACTTTGGGTGCTGAAGCTTCCGTCGCGGCTGGGCCTGTGGGACGCAATGCACAAGCGCAGACCGACGCCGCCATGACCGCCGAGATTCTCACCTGGTCGCGCCAGCGCGGCCTGTTCGGCGGAGTCGCCCTGACCGGCGCGACGTTGCGCGAAGACATCGACTGGAACAATGAACTTTATGGACGTAATATCACCAATCGCGAAATTTTGACCACCGGCGTGGCCACGCCTCAACCTGCTAGCGCTTTCGTTGCGACGCTGAACAAGTATTCGAGCAGGAAATAAATGTCCGATCCTGAGGTATCCGCCCGCATGCGCGACGATTGGAACGCGCGCGCCCGTGAAGACGCCGGTTACTACGTCGCCTTCGGGCGCCGCGATTCCGACGACGCTGCATTTTTCGCCACGGCTACCGAGGTCATAAACGGCTTGGAATGGGAGCTGCGCCGCGTCCCGGTGGCGCAGCGCGGCGACTGGCGCGCCCTCGAAATCGGCTGCGGCCCCGGCCGCCTCATGCGTCCCATGAGCCGTCACTTTGTCGAGATCCATGGCGTCGACGTCTCGGATGAAATGATCACGCTCGCGAAAGAAAAGCTGCGTGACATCGCCAACGCGCATCCGCATGCAACCGACGGCGCAAGTCTGCGGCAGTTTGCCGATGAGTACTTCGATTTCATCTACTCTTACGCTGTCTTCCAGCACATCCCCAGCCGCGATGTAGTATTCGAATACCTCCGCGAAACTCATCGCGTTCTCAAAACCGGCAGGCTCGCGCGGTTGCAGTTCAACGGACTGCCGCGTGTGAACGATCAGTTCGATACGTGGGCCGGCGCGCGGCTGTCTTCCCCCGAGATTCTGGAATTCGCCCGTACGCACGATTTTCAAGTTCTCGCCCTGGAAGGCATCTCTACGCAATATATGTGGACCACATGGCGCAAGCATAGTGCCGGGTGGTTCGCCGCGCAGGAGAACCGTGAGGTGGATGCGGAGGTGAAAATCCGCCGCATCACCAACGCCAACGGCTCCGAACCTGTCGCGCCCAGCCGGGGACGTTTCGCGTCTATCTCCATTTGGCTCGAAAATCTTCCCGCCGATGCAGGGCTGCATCATTTGCAGGTGACCGTCGGCAGTTCGTTCGGAACCGTCTGCTATATCGGCCCCCCCGACAATGCCGGACTACAACAGATCAACGTGATTTTGCCCGAACTTGAAGCCACCGGCTTGCTGCCCGTGGAGATCCTGTGGCTCGGCAAGCGCATTTCACCTCCCGCGACGCTGCGCGTGATTCCGCCCGGCCCGTCGGTACCGCGCATCCGCATGATCACCGATGGCGTGAATCTGGTGGCCGACCATCGCATCGAAACGCGCAACATCAAAATGGTGCTGGAAGAAATCCAGCACGCCGACGAGGTGGAAGTTTTCGTGGACGGGCTCCGCGTGTCGGATCTGGAGTATTTCTGCACCGACCCGCGGCCGCAGCGTTTCGAAATGAATTGCCGGCTCCCTGAAGCAATCGCCCCAGGAACGCGACATCTCGAACTGCACATCGGCCGTCGAAAACTCCCACCCGTCGTGATCGAGGTTACGGCTTAGGAGCAAAATAGGCGAACGTTACAAGGTGTCCCGCCGGATCCTTCACTGTGAACTCGGTCGATCCGTAGAAAGTCTTGTGTACGGGCATAACCTTTTCGACATCCTTCATCGCATCCAGCACCGCGTTCAGATCGTCCACTTCGAGGAATAGAAAGCCGGTGCCTTTCTTGAACGATCCCGCCACTAGAGGCTCCTTCTCAAGGCTCGCGTAGCTTCCGTACATCAGCTCGATCGTGCCTTTCTGTAGGGCGGCGAAGGCGATGCCGCCGGGCTCGGGAACTTCCGCGGTCTTTTCGAAATGCATCCGCTCCACCCAGAACTTCACACAGGCAGCAACGTTATCGGTGTACAGGTTCGGGGTCAGTCTCTTCACAGTCATTGGTTTCTCCTGTGCCGCTACGAGAGCGGCTGAAATGATGGTCAATACAATCGTTCGCATGTTGGATTCTCCTTGCAAACTACACTAGTCTTAATTAGACTAGTAGACAATGAAGACTGTGTCAAGAGAAAAAATGAGCCAAAAATTGACCACGCCGGATCTGGTCCTCCTGAGCCTGCTGACCGAGCGCCCGATGCACGGCTATCAGGCGAACGCTCTGCTGGAATTTCGCAAGGTCCGCGACTGGGCCGGCCTATCCCGCCCGCAGATCTACTATTCGCTTGAAAAACTCGACCGGCTCGGCCTGATTCGATCCAGCAAATCCGGTGACGATTCCGCGGGTCCCGAACGCCGTGTCTTCGAGACGACCGCCCGCGGGCGCGCCTCTCTCGCCGACGCGCTGGAGCGTGAAGACTGGACCAATCAAATCGATCGGCCGCCTTTTCTTACCTGGCTCGCGCTCTCCTGGCAGTCGCGCCCGGGAGTATTTCTGAAGCAGCTTCGTCTTCGGGAGAAATTCCTCGACCAGGAAATCGCCCGCAAACAGGAGATTCTACGAGCAGTCAAGAAGGAAGTAGGACATCGCTATCACGAGGCCGTGTGGATGCTCAGCCTCAGCATAGATCAAATCCGGACTGAACTCCGCTGGCTCCGCAAAGTGATCCGCGACTCGCCCAGGCGCGCTCGCGCCGCTAATCCTGAATACTCGCCCGAGGGCCAAAATGCTAAAATAAGAGAGTAGGTTGCAAACCCATGTACCGTATATAGATAAAGTTCTTGACGAGCCCCTATATATTGGGTCATTATTGCCGACAGCGGTAAATGCCGATTGAAACCCAATCGACATGGTCGCTTCGATCCTTCCAGACAAAGGGAAACGCATCACATGGGACAGCTTGGAGTCGGTGTCGCAATGAAATTAAAGGATTTACGTCGTCCAGTACCAGTCAACGAGCGAATCGGTGTCGACTTCGCCCGTTTTTTCACACAACCCGGCAAGGACCCCTACAACGAGGTCGCCTGGGAGCTGCGCACCGCGTCCATCGGCAACGACAAAGGAGCGGTGATCTTCGAGCAGCGCGACGTCGAAGTCCCGGTGGATTGGTCGCAAACCGCCACCAACATCGTGGTGAGCAAGTACTTCTATGGAAAGATCGGATCGCCGGAGCGCGAATCGAGCGTTCGCCAGTTGATCGGACGCGTGGTCGACACCATCTCCGGATGGGGCCGCGATCAGCGCTACTTCGCCACTCCTGAAGCTGCCGCAAACTTCCGCGACGAACTGGCCCATCTGATGTTGTCACAGAAAGCCTGTTTCAATTCGCCGGTGTGGTTCAACGTCGGCGTGAAGGAGCCGCGCGGCTACGGTTGGTATTACGACGAATCCACGGCGAGCGTCCAGAAGCTGCTCCCTGGTGAGACGCGACCGCAATGCTCGGCCTGCTTCATCAATTCCGTTGGCGATACGCTCGAATCGATCCTGGACTTGGCCAAGACCGAAGGCATGCTGTTTAAGTGGGGTTCAGGCACAGGCACCAACTTATCGAGCCTTCGCGAAGAAGACGGCTTACTCTCCAGCGGCGGACGCGCCTCCGGTCCTTTGAGCTTCATGAAAGGATTCGACGCGTTTGCAGGCGTGATCAAGAGCGGTGGAAAGACGCGCCGCGCCGCCAAGATGGTGATCCTGAACGCGGATCATCCTGACATCGAAGCCTTCATCTGGTGCAAAGCCAAGGAAGAGAAAAAAGCCCACACGCTGATCGACGCCGGTTACGATTCGTCGCTCGACGGCGACGCCTACAGCTCCATCTTTTTCCAGAACGCCAACAACAGCGTCCGCGCCACCGACGATTTCATGAACGCCGTGGTGAAAGACGAAGACTGGTGGACGCGGCACCGCCTGACCAACGAGAAGAAGGACAAGAAAAGCGCGCGCCACCTGATGCGTCAGATCGCCGAAGCGACGCATCAATGCGGCGATCCCGGCATGCAGTTCGATACCACCATCAACAAATGGCACACGTCGAAGAATACCGCGCGCATCAATGCGTCGAATCCCTGCAGCGAATACATGTTCCTGGACGATTCGGCTTGCAATCTGGCTTCGTTGAACCTGATGAAGTTCGTCGGCCCGGACGGCCAGTTCGATGTCGAAGCATATCGCCACGCGGTCGATACGGTGACCATCGCGCAGGAAATCATCGTCGACAACGCGGCGTATCCCACGGAGAAAATCGGCAAGAATTCACACGATTTCCGCCCGCTCGGCCTGGGCTACGCGAACCTTGGGGCGCTGCTGATGTCGATGGGGATTCCCTACGACAGTGACCACGGCCGCGATTGGGCCGCCGCGCTCACCGCGATCATGTGCGGCCAGGCGTACCTGACGAGTGCCCGTGTCGCCGCCGATGCGACGGGTCCCTGCGAAGGCTATTCGGTCAACGAAGAGCCGTTCCTGGAAGTGATCCGCATGCATCGCGATTCGACCTCGCGTATCGACAACAAGCGCGTTCCGCAGGCGCTGTATGAAAACGCCGTCAAGTGCTGGCAGGAAGCTTACGAGCTCGGCCAGAAAGCCGGCTTCCGTAACGCCCAGACCACGGTGCTCGCGCCCACCGGGACCATCGGCTTCATGATGGATTGCGACACGACCGGCATCGAGCCTGACCTGGCTTTAGTGAAATACAAGAAACTGGTCGGCGGCGGCGTAATCAAGATCGTCAACAACACGGTTCCGGCAGCGTTGATCAAACTGGGATACACCACCGATCAGGTCAACAAGATCGTCGATCACATCGATTCCACCGGCACCATCGAAGGCGCGCCGTATCTCAGGGACGAGCATCTTGCGGTATTCGATTGCAGTTTCCGCCCGCAGAACGGCATGCGCTCCATCCATTACATGGGCCATGTGCGGATGATGGCCGCGGTGCAGCCCTTTATTTCGGGCGCGATTTCGAAGACCATCAACATGCCCGAGGAATCGACGGTGGAAGACATCATCGACGCCTACACCGAGAGCTGGCGGCTGGGCTTGAAGGCGGTAGCGATTTACCGCGATAATTCAAAGCGTGTACAGCCCCTTTCGAGCGGAACCTCGAAGGGCGCTAAGGAGTCGACGCCCACTGCCGTGAAGATCGAAGAAAAAATCGTATATCGCCCGGTACGGCGCAAGCTGGACGACACGCGCTCGTCGGTCACGCACAAATTCTCCATCGGCGGCCACGAAGGCTACATCACCGTTGGTCTCTACGAGGAAGGCACTCCGGGCGAGCTGTTCATCCGCATGGCGAAAGAAGGCTCGACCATCTCTGGGCTGATGGACTCGTTCGCAACCGCAGTCAGCCTGGCATTGCAGTACGGCGTCCCATTGAAATTCCTGGTCGACAAATTCAGTCACGTAAGATTCGAACCGAGCGGCTGGACCGGTAACCAGCAGATCCCGTATGCGAAGTCGATCATGGACTACATTTTCCGCTGGCTGGGAACGCAGTTCCTGGGCCCGGAATACGCAGGCGGCGAAGCCGGCGACACTCCTAAGCTGCAAGTGACCGAGCCGAGTCCACAGCAGGCGCTGCCATTCCCAGTGGTGGCCGCGGATGCTCCGACCTGCTCGGAATGCGGCGGCCTGATGACCCGCAATGGTTCGTGCTACAAATGCGAAAATTGCGGCGGGACGAGTGGGTGTAGCTAGAAGGAATACCCAGAATGAACGATGGAAGACTCTTTCTCGATTCAGGCGTGGTGAGTGTATGTTCGTGCCTGCTCCACCCCGCAGACCAAGGAAACATTCCCGGCGAAGTCGGCACATTTGCGTTTGAGCTTTCTGATCGCGGTGCCATTAGCGGCGCGTTCGCGGCTAGGAAGTCCGTGCAGTTGGAACTCAATGAAAGCCTTCGCGCAGATATCGTCATCACGGATATTCGTAAGTCGTTCAACCAGTCGCGGGCAGAGTTCGTCGCGGACTTCTCCGTAAACACCTACATCGAGTAGGCTGAGGGTTCACGCCGCGCACCGAGCCGCGACCACAGGAAGCGGTTCAACCTCGACGGCCCACACCCGTGACCTATCTCATAACTTTCGCCTGCTACGGCGCCCACGTACACGGCGACGAATCTCCTTCCGTCGATCGCAAACATAATATCGCCGGCACTCGAATGCTGGAACCGAACTTCGGCCGTGCCTTCGCGGAGCGCCGCTCGATGGATCAGCTTCCCTACTCGATGGATAGACCACACAGAGACGCTGTGCTAGCCTCTATCGTCGAACGATCCTTACGACGTGGGTGGAGCCTGATTGCCGCTCACGTCCGATCGAATCACGTCCACGTCATCATTGACGCCGATGTCGCGCCTGAGCGAATCATGAACGACCTGAAGTCTTACGCGAGCCGTTTTCTGAATCAAGCTGGCTTCGACACTCCCGGCCGTAAGCGTTGGGCGCGGCATGGAAGCACTCGGTGGTTGCGTGACCGCGTGAACGTCGACGCCGCGATTCGTTACGTCACCGAAAAACAGGGTGATCCAATGGCGATCTATGTTGCCGCAGAGCGGTGGTGAACCGCTCCCTATGGTCGCGGCTCCAGGTCGAGTCGATTCTAGAATCTGGATCAGTCTGCAAAGAGCGGAACTGATTCCTGAAACACGGAATCCCGAATAAGCGGACCCACCGACCGCGCGATCACGATGTCCACGCGGCGACCGAGCGCTTCTTCCAGTTCGGCCAGGTGTCCCCCAGGAAACCAGGGGGTGGTGGGCCCCACGATGTCGATCAGAAAATCGACATCGCTATCCGGCGCGACCGATCCGAACACACGAATATTACCCGCTCCATGCCTGGCCGCGATGGAACGAATCTCCCTTTCGCGCGCACGAAAGGCATCTAGTGCACCCATACGATTCATTGTATGCGGATCGCTGACATAAGATAAATGCATGCGATTCCTCTTGATTCTTTCGACGGCTTGCAGCCTCCTCACCGCACAAACGCATCGGCTCACGTTGGACGATCTGGTTTCCGTGGAAGCCATCGGCGAAAACGTGTTGTCCCCGGATGGCAAGACTTTCGCCATGACGCGCACCGGGCAGATCGCGCTGATGCCCGCAGAGGGCGGCTGGCCGGTCACGTTGACCAGCACCGCCGGCGGAAAATCCGGATTGAGCTGGTCGCCGGATAGCCGCATGATTGCGTACGCGAGCCAGGGAGGGATCTGGGTTGTTCCTACCGCCGGAGGCAATCCGAGGCGATTGACGAATGCGGCGGCGGGTTCGGGCGATCCGCGACAAGCGTCGGACCGCCAGCCGCAGTGGTCGCCCAAGGGCCGCTGGATTCTCTTTGAGACCGGCCGACGCGGTCACAACAACATGATGGTGGTCAGCGACGACGGCATGGCCACTGATTTCTTGACGACGGCGAATGCCGATGAAGAGGGAGCATCGTGGTCGCCGGACGGGACGCGCATTTCTTATACCGAGCGCACGCCGCAATATTTCAGCGGGAAACTGAACGTGCTGAAGTTCGATCCGGCGAAAGGACAAGCCTCGGGCGATCCGCAGACGCTGTACACGTCGCCCACGGATAAGGGAGGCGGGTGGTCGATCCGCAAAGCCCAGTGGTCGCCGGACGGTCGCACGCTGGCTGTGGTTCTGCAGGACAGTGGATGGGACAACATCTACCTCATTCCAGCCGCTGGCGGCGCGCCGAAGGCGCTCACACATGGCGAACACGAGGACACGAATCCGGAGTTTTCGCCGGACGGAAAATCGCTGGCCGTCGTATCTACGCGAAAGAATCTGGAAGAATCGAACGTCTGGATCGTCCAGGTGGATGGAACATCGCCCCGCCAGCTTGCGCAGTTCACGATTCCGGGAATGGAGTCGGCTCCACAATGGTCGCCCGATGGGACCAAGATTTATTTTCATCGCAATACTCCGCTCACGTCGACCGATCTTCTGGCCGCGGATGCGAGCGGCGGCGCGCCAAAATTTCTCACGCATACGACGCCGAAGAATTTCGACGGAGCACTGGCGATGCCCGACGAAGTTCACTATCGCAGCAAAGACGGTATGGATATCGCGGCGATCCTGCACAAGCCTCGCGGCTACAAGGCGGGCACGAAATATCCCGCGGTGCTGTGGATTCACGGCGGACCTGAAGGTCAGGACACCTTCCGATTCGACACGTGGCCGCAATATCTTGCGCAATCCGGATACGTGGTTCTGCAACCGAACTATCGTGGCAGCAGCGGGTACGGCGAAAAGTTTCGAAATCTGAACGTCGAAGATTCCGGCGGCGGGGAAATGGACGATGTCGCGGCAGGAGCGGAATATCTGGTCAAGCAGGGTATGGCCGATCCGAAACGGCTCGCTATCGGAGGCGGCAGCCATGGCGGCACCATGGTCGCCTACGCGGTGACCAAGCATCCCGATCTGTTCGCGGCGGCGATCGAGTTATACGGCGTGGTCGACCGCGCCACATTCAATGAGCGCACCAATCGCAATTCAGCCATCCGCTGGATGATGAAGATGGGCGGCACGCCCGACGAGAAACCCGACGTGTATCGCAAGGCCAATGCACTTCTCGATGTGTCGAAAATCAAAACGCCGCTGCTGATCATGCACGGAGAAAACGATCCGCAGGTGCCGCCCTACGAATCGGCGCAATTCGTCCGTGTCCTGAAATCGCAAGGCAAGACCTTCTTTTATGTCACGTATCCGAATGAGCTCCACGGATTTTCGCAGCGCGATCATAAACTGGATGCGTGGCGCCGGCAGCTCGCGTTCTTGGAAAAATATATCCAGCCGCGCTACGGGATGAGCAGCACCTCGACGGAGGATCTGCTGGCTCCGCCGCCGGCGCCGCGCGCCAATCAGTAATTCGTTAGGATACGAATATGCCCCAAGTTTCCGCGATCAGCCCGGCCACGTCTGCGCGTCGAGACGTCGCCACCACCATCCATCCCTACACGAATCTAAAGCTCCACCAATCCGCGGGACCCATGGTCATCACCCAGGGCGACGGCGTGTTCGTGATCGATGAAAACGGCAAGCGTTATCTGGAAGGTCTCGCGGGATTGTGGTGCGTCAGTCTCGGATTTTCGGAACCGAGGCTGGCTGAAGCAGCATACCGGCAGATGCTCAAGCTGCCGTACTATCACACCTTCTCGCACAAGGCGACGGACACCGGAATCGAGCTGGCAGAAAAGCTGTTGAGCATCGCGCCGGTTCCTATGTCGAAAGTATTTTTCGTCAATTCCGGCTCGGAAGCCAACGACACCGTAGTCAAGCTGGTGTGGTATTACAACAACGCGCTGGGCCGTCCCAAGAAGAAGAAAATCCTGGCGCGAACCAAGGGGTATCACGGCGTCACGGTCGCGAGCGCGAGCCTTACGGGACTTCCCAACAATCATCGCGATTTCGATCTGCCCATCGCGAATATTTTGCACGTCGATTGCCCGCACTGGTATCGATTCGCGCAAGCCGATGAGTCAGAGGATGCCTTCGCGAGCCGGCTGGCAGAGTCGCTCGATCAACGCATTGTGGCGGAGGGTCCCGACACGATCGCCGCGCTCATTGGCGAGCCGATCATGGGCGCCGGTGGCGTCGCTCTGCCGCCCGCGACGTATTGGGAAAAGATTCAGACGGTGCTGCGCAAGCATGACGTCCTGCTGATCGCCGATGAAGTGATCTGCGGATTCGGACGCACCGGCAACATGTGGGGAACCGAGACCTACGGACTGAAACCCGACATGATCACGTGCGCCAAGGCGCTGTCATCAGGCTATATTCCCATCGCGGCGGTGATGGTTTCGGAAAACATTTATTCGGCCCTGGTCGCCGAGTCGGAAAAGATCGGTGTATTCGCTCACGGATTTACGTACAGCGGACATCCGGTCGCGTCGGCCGTCGCGCTCGAAACCTTGAAAATCTACGAAGAGCGCGATATTCTTTCGCACGTTCGGGCTGTTGCTCCGCGCATGCAGGCGAGGCTGCGGGAATTTGCGAATCATCCCATCGTTGGCGAGGCACGCGGAATCGGACTGGTCGGCGCGGTCGAATTGGTTGCGAATAAAGCGACCAAAGCTCCGTTCGATCCCAAGGCATCGGTCGGCGGATTTCTCGCCCAGCGAGGCCATCATCACGGGCTGATCATCCGCGCGATCGGCGACGTGATCGCGTTCTGCCCGCCGCTGATCATCACGGAAACCGAAATCGATCTGATGTTCGATCGTTTCCAGCTTGCGCTGGACGATACACTGGCGCTGGTTCGCGAGCATGGATTGATCATTTAGGAAGCATCGCGACGATTTGCTGCCGCAGCGTTGCGATAAGCTCGCCACGATCTTTCAGTGTCAACCCCTCGGTTGGAATCGGATCGCCGATCCGCAGCGTCACAGGGCCGGAGTGAAAGGCCGCCGAGTGCATCGCGAGGATCTCGCGTGTGCCCACCAGCGCGACCGGTACGATCGGCACACCAGCCTTGATCGCGATGTATGCCGCGCCTTCCTTGAATTCCTGAAGAACGCCGTCGTCGGAGCGGCCTCCCTCGGGAAAGATCAAGATCGAGATGCCGCGATCGTGAATCGTCTGCGCCGCAGCCGACAAGGTTTTTACGGCCGCGCGCGGATCTTCAAGCGGCACAGGGATGTGCCCAGCTTGCGCCAAATGCGTTCCTAAGAACGGAATCTGAAACAACCCGCTTTTCGCCATGAAGCGAAACTCCACTGGAATATGGCTCAGCACCACGGGCGTATCCATGTAACTCAGGTGATTCGAGGCGAATACATAAGGGCGCTGGGGATCGATCTTCTCCAGACCTTCCACGGTAACGCGCACGCGTGCTATGGCGACCAGGGATCGCGCCCATACGCGCGCGGTTGCCAGCATCGCGTGCCCGCTCTTATCGAACAAGGATTGCGTCACACTGATCAAGCCGAAACCGATGGTCGACAGAATGAACATCGGTGCGACAAACACTAGGCTCCAAAGCAAGGCCATCGGTTCATTGTACGGTGAAGTATGGCTCACTTCGAAGAGGATTCATTTGGAAATGCCGAGGTACCCGGCGACCACCTCTGGGGCGCGCAAACGGAACGCTCGCGTCACAATTTTCCGATCGGCGTGGAGACGCACCGTTGGCGGCGTCCGGTGATCCGCGCACTGGGCGTCTTGAAAAAGTGCGCCGCGCTGGCGAACCGCGAACTCGGCACGCTTTCGGCGGACAAGTCCGGCCTCATCCTTCGGGCCGCGCAGGAAGTGATCGACGGCACCTGGGACGGCGAGTTTCCGCTGGTGGTGTTCCAGACCGGCTCGGGCACGCAGACCAACATGAATGCGAACGAGGTGATCGCAAACCGCGCGATTCAGATCGCCGGCGGCGTGGTGGGATCGAAGCGCCCGATTCATCCCAACGACGACGTGAATCGCAGCCAATCGTCGAACGATGCTTTCCCCACGATCATGCACATCGCGACGGTCGAGCAGATCGAAAACGTTCTGTTCCCCAGCTTGGGCGCGCTGCGTGAAACGCTCGCGCGGAAATCAGAGGAGTTTACCGGCATCGTGATGACCGGACGCACGCATCTTCAGGACGCGACGCCGGTCACGCTGGGTCAGGTTATTTCTGGATGGGTCGCGCAAATCGATCAGGCTGTGGAAGGAATCCGCAGGGCATTGCCGGGCCTTTACGAGCTTGCGATCGGAGGCACCGCGGTCGGGACGGGATTGAACGCACCAGCACGGTTCGGAGAAATAGCCGCGCGGTTCATCGCGCAAGAAACTGGCAAACCGTTTGTGTCCGCCCGGAACAAGTTCGCCGCGCTCTCGTCCCATGACTCGATGGTGAGCGCGAGCGCCGCGCTCCGTACGCTCGCCGGCGCGCTGATGAAAATCGCGAACGATGTGCGATGGTATGCCAGCGGTCCGCGTACGGGCATCGGAGAGATGCAGATTCCAGAGAACGAACCTGGGTCGTCGATCATGCCAGGCAAGGTCAATCCGACGCAATGCGAGGCGCTCACGCAGGTCGCCGTTCAAGTCTTCGGAAACGATCATGCGGTCGCGTTCGCAGGATCGCAAGGGAACTTCCAGCTCAATGTGTACAAACCGGTGATGCTTCACAACGTACTGGAATCGATCGAACTATTAGCCGATGCGTGCCGTTCGTTTGAGGAACGCTGCGCGCGTGGGATCGAGCCGGACCGCGAGCGGATCGCAGAACATCTCGCAGATAATCTAATGTTGGTGACGGCGCTCAATCCGCACATCGGCTACGAAAAAGCCGCCAAGATCGCCATCGCGGCGCATCGCGACGGCACCACGTTACGTGAGGCCGCGATCAAATCCGGATTCGTAACGCCGGAGCAGTTCGATGAGTGGGTGGATCCCAAGAAAATGACCTGACCATTCTTATCGTTGTCGATCCGCGTTCATCTGCGGCCATTTCACGGCCTGTACGCGCGAGCCTTAGGGCCCAGTTCGGACGGCAACATCGCGTACGCCTGTTCAATCCACTCGCACAGCAACGGACGCGTGTCGCGCGGATCGATGATTTCTTCGACTCCGAATGCCTCGGCAGTCCGCAGCGGTGAACGAAACCGGTTCAACGAGTTCTCAATCTCGCTTCTTCGGGCGTCGGGATCGGGTGAGGATTCGATGTCGCGTTTGTAGGCCGCTTGCACGCCGCCCTCGATCGGCAGCGATCCCCAATCTCCCGATGGCCATGCGTAGCGAAGATTCAGGCCCTGCGCGTTTCCATGTCCGGCGCCCGCGACGCCGAAGCAGCGGCGGATCAGGATCGAGATCCATGGCATGGTCGCCTGGTAGACCGCGACCAGCGCTCGTGCACCGGCCCGAACGGTTCCGGCGCGCTCCGCCGCGCTGCCAATCAGAAAGCCGGGATTGTCGACAAAGTTCACCACCGGGATGTGGAACGTGTCGCACACGTCCACCAGGCGGATCATCTTGTCGCAGGCCGCGGAGTTAGGAGCGCCGCCGCCCTGTTTCGGATCGTTCGCGATCACGCCCACCGGATAGCCATGCAACCGCGCCAGCCCGGCCACCACGGGACGTCCGTAGTAGAAGCCGATTTCAAAGAACGATCCACGATCGAATACGAATTCGAGAATCCGGCGCACGTCATAGCTGCGGCGGCGATCGCGGGGAATGATGGAAATCAGCTCGTCCTCACGACGGCCGGGGACATCCTGCGGAGCTTGACGCGGTGGAACCTGCCAGACGTTGGCGGGCAGGTACGACAGAAAGCGCCGGATCGTGGCGAAGGCTTCATCTTCGGTTTCCACTTCGTTATCAACAGCGCCGCTGCCGCGTGCGTGGATTTCATGGCCGCCGAGCTGTTCCTTGGATAGCTTCTCTCCCACGCCGCGCTCCACCACCGGCGGACCAGCGACGAACAACTGGCTCGATCCGCGCACCATCACGGAAAAATGCGACGTGACTACGCGTACCGCGCCGAGCCCTGCGACTGGGCCGAGACAAGCGCCGACCACGGGCACTTCGCCGAGGATCGCCGTGATCGTGTCCCATGCGGGATTCGCCGGAACGTATGTGCGTCCAATCTGCTCGATGGTTTTGACGCTGCCTCCGCCTCCGGTTCCGTCTACTAGCCGGATCATGGGCATTCGCAACCCGCGCGCCAGCTTTTCGGCGTGGCCCATCTTGTTGCCGATGGCAGCGTCGGCGGCGCCTCCACGAACGGTAAAATCATCGCCGCCGACCACGACTGCGCGACCGTCGATCTTTCCAGTGCCGGCCACGAAATTCGATGGTGTAAACGAAACCAGATGGCCCTGCGCGTCGTATTTGGCCTGACCGGCCAGCGCGCCGGATTCGTGAAACGATCCTGGATCGAGCAGCCGTTCGATGCGTTCACGCACAGTCAGGCGTCCGGCCGCATGCTGCCGTTCAATGTTCGGCCGCCCGCCCATCAGCCTCGCGAGCTCTTCGCGGCGCCGGATCTCATCCAACTCTGGTTGCCAGCTCATTGCTTCGGAGACAAAGAATTATTGTAAGGCCCTTAGCGGCTGAGCCGTCGCGCTGTGCGTCGCCAGAAGCCCAGCAGCACCGCGCCAATCAGGATCAGGCCCGCCGACAAGCCCATCCACAATCCGGGCGCACCGAGTGAAAAATGAAAACACAACAGCGCGCCCAATGGCAGCCCGATCAGCCAGTAGCCGGTGAAGTGGCACAGCATGGGTGTCCGCGTGTCGCCTGTCCCGCGCAATGCTCCAGTCGCGACCACCTGGAATCCATCGAAGAGTTGGAAGAAAGCGCAAATTCGCATCAACACTACCGCAGCCGCGACGATTTCCGCTTCCGGGGTGAAGATGCGCGCGATCGCGTTCGGAATGACAAGAAGCATGAGCGCCGCGCCCGACATGACCATTCCGCCGAGTCCGAGAGCAGTCCAGCCTGCTCGCGCCGCGCCCGGTAGGTCCCCACGGCCGATTGCCTGGCCTACGCGCACCGCAGCCGCGGAACTGATCCCTAGCGGCATCATGAAGGTCGTCGAAATCGTGGTGAGCGCGATTTGATGGGCTGCGAGCGCGGTCGCATTCAGACGTCCGATCAGGACGGTTGCGGTCGCAAATACCGCCATCTCCACGCCGATTTGGATCGCCGCGGGCAAACCCAGCGAGAGAAGGTCGCGCACCCGCTTCAGATCGGGTGGCCAATCGGCTCGCAGTAGTTCCGGCTCGTTCTTCAGAATCACGATCGCGAGGACGACCGCCAGGTAGATGCGCGAAATGCAGGTGGCCCAACCAGACCCGGCCGTTCCCAGCCGCGGGGCTCCCAGGTTTCCGAAGACCAGCAGCCAGTTACCGGCGATATTCACAATGTTTGCGCTGATCAGCGCGAACATCACGGGGCGGACGATGTTCATGCTCTGGAGATAGCGGCGAAATCCGAAATAGAGCAGCAACGGAGGCGCGCTCCAGTTCAGAGCGTGCATGTAGGGTCCCGTTTCCTTTAGAACCCCGGGATCGATGCCGAGCCGCGCGAGCAAGGGAATGCAACCGCCGATCACGGCCATCACCGGGATCACCAGAAAAACGGCAAGCCAGGTTCCGTTGATAAGCGACCGCCGGCAGTCGGCACGATCGCCAGCGCCAAATGCCTGGGCGACGAACGTGTCGAGACCGAGCAGCGATCCACTGGCAAAGATTCCGATGGTGTAGAAAATCGCCGTGCCCAGGCTGACTGCGCCGATGGCTTCCGCACTGACGCGGCCCACCATCATCGTGTCGACGATGCCCATGGCCATCCAGCCAATTTCAGCCAAGGCCAGCGGCGTGGCCAGACGCAGCATGCTCCGAAGTTCGGCGCGGCCGGGTGCGATTTGGACTGCGGGGAGACCCACCTCTCCCTATGTTAAAGGCACGGTGAGTCGCTTCAGGTTGGGCCGGTTACACGTTGAGCCGGTTTCGCGCCGGCTTGCGTCCGATGAGGCGGGGTGTCCAGTCCTGCCTGTTCCTATCGAACGCAAGCCAGCGTGAAACCGGCTCAACGTCCGGCTTCAAAAAACATTACTCAAACAAGATGTGGTTGGTCGTGCCCCCAACGCAGATATCTTTGATCTGATGGTCAGCGCCATCCTTGTAGCCGATGGTGGTGTAGGGATACTTCCCCTTGTTCGTCTCCACCTTGATGGTGGCTTCAGCGCTGGTCTTACCTTGCCGGAAGACGACCTTGCCATCCTGCAGTTCGACTTTCGCCTCGCCGGCCTTAAACGTGGTGCCGTTGACGATAGTGGATTGATACAGATCGACGTGGAACGCATTTGCGGCGCTGGCGACTGCCAGCGAAATCACGGAAAACAGCAATACAAAACGTTTAATCATGGAATCTCCTCTTATCAGCACTACTCTTCTTACCGCTGCTACAGAACTTAACACTGTACTGTTCTTTAACGGTGTTGATGCGAGGAATGTTCCGTGGGATGCAGAAAAGTATCCAAGAAACTTTTTATGGGGTCCAAAAACAGAAACCGCGCCGGACCAAACGGCCCAAGGCGCGGTTCCAAATGCCAGATGCTAAAGAGCTTAGCTCTTCTTGCTGTCGTCGGTCTTCTTCTTCTTCTTCTTGGTGTCGGTCTTCTTGGGGGCCTTATCCTTCGTGTCATCCGCGAAAGCGAAAGAGGCGGCGCCGAGCACGAGCGACATGCCGATCATCAGGCTCATGAGTTTCTTCATTTGAGTGGTATTTCTCCTTGTGGTGTTCGACGACTTACGCCGTCTTCAGCACCTATCATGGCAGTCGGACATGAAGTGACTCTTAAGCGTCGATTAAAACGCCTTCATTGAAAATGAGGGGTGACCAGCACGAAGACTCCTGTAAGTCTTGTATTTGTAGTATCTTATGGGACTCGGCGAATCGATCTCCGCCCATCACGGGCTTAAACCTGAGGCGTGATAAAGCAGATGCCGCTGGTGCGAACGGTCGCCAGGAAAACCCGAGTCTCCCGAGCCGCAGCCAAGGACCAGGTGGATGAAGTGGTCGGCAAGATTTTGATGGCTCTCAAACGAGGGCAGCCGGTGAAACTCCCGGGCGTCGGTAAGCTGATCCCGAGGCCGCGATGAGCCCGGAAGCAGTCACCGATGTTTTACGGCTGACGCTCGATTCGGGCGAGACAGTAGCGATCGACGGGCTGGGCACCTTCAGACGAACTTCCCGTGCGTACGAGTTTGTTCCGGACACGCAGCCGCGTATTTTTATTGCGTACGTGGAGGAGGACTTACTCGAAGCGAGGCGTCTGTGCGAGGCGCTGCGCTCGCGAGGTTGCGCGCCTTGGCTCGACAAGGACAAACTGCTTCCAGGCCAAAACTGGCCTCGTGCGATTGAACGCGCCATCGAGACGTCGGATGCTTTCATCGCCTGCTTTTCCAGGCGTTCGATTTCGAAGCGCGGGCAGTTTCAGAGCGAACTTCGGTATGCGCTCGATTGTGCTCTGCAGTTGCCGCTGGATCAAGCGTTCTTCATTCCGGTGCGTCTGGAGCGATGCACAATCCCCCACAGCATCGCGAATAGGACGCAATATGTAGACCTCTATCCGGATTGGGACCGCGGCATCAAGCGAATCGTGAGGACCATTCGTCGAATCGCGCTGGAACGGCCGCTCATCGAACTCAGTCCAGCTTGAGAATCTGGAAAATGTTGCTGTAATCGTCGGTCCAGGTGCGAAACTTTGCGGAAGCTTTCGCCGGGCTCATATCGGCGCCCTTGAAAGCCTCTCCGTGGAACCACGCAGGGTGGGACGTCAAAAGCACCCAGGTGGAACTTGAGAGATAGTCCTCGTCTTCGCCTTCATCGGACACCACCATGGCTTGTTTATCGAACTCCTGCGCGCCGCGGGCGCATACCGGGACCAGATCGAGATAACGATTGGAAACATGCAGCGCCAGGATGCCGTCGGGTTTCAGATGGCGAAAATACAGCGTCAGCGCTTCACGAGTGAGCAGATGGATGGGGATCGCGTCGCTCGAAAAGGCGTCGACCGCCAGAACGTCGAAGTTCTGCGTCTCCTGCTGCTCCAGCGTCAGGCGGGCGTCGCCGAGCAGGATTCTTTTGTCGGCCTGGGAATGCGGATAGAACGAAAATTCGGTTTGCGCGATCCGCTCGACCAGGGGATTGATCTCATAGATCCGGTAATAATCGCCCTGGCGGCCATAGGTGGAAATTACGCCGGCCCCCAGTCCGACCACGCCGACGCGGATCGCTCCCCGGGTTTGCTGGGCGCGGATGGCGCGGCCAATCCCGGAGTACGTCCCGTAGTAGGACGTCGGCAGATAGCGAAACCGGTCGTCGAGAACCTGCTCCCCGTGATTGATGGTGCCGTGGTACAGAACGCGCTCGGTGTAGCGATCCAGTTTGTCGTCGCGGACCCGGAGGACGCCGTAAAAGTTGCGTTCCATCAGCCGGAATCCGCTCATTTCCTTAAATTCGGCGCGCGCCATATAGCCGATGAGCGCGCCGGTTCCGATCACGATGGCGGTGCGCAGCGGCCACGCGCCGATTTTCGGGATGGCGACATTCCACAGCACGACCAAGGCAAGCAGCGCACAGACGGCCAGGCCAACCTGAAGCTCCAGGTAGGAGCGAAACACACGCGGGGCGATCAATGCGACGAACATTCCGCCCAGTGCGCCACCGAGCGAGACCATCAAGTAGAACAGCGTGAGATGCTCCGGCGCGGGCCTGCGGCGGGCGAGTTCACCATGGCACATCATGCAGCACACAAACAGGCCCACACAGAATCCAGGGATCATCCGTTTGATGTGCAGATTTCCCGTGTCGGCCCAGATCATGTAGGCCATTCCGCCGAGCGCGGGGACTAGCAGCGGAAGAAACAGCCAGCGCTGATACAGGCGATCGCTTTCGAACGCGAAAATAAACGTCAGCAGATACAGCGCCAGCGGAACCACCCACAGCAGAGGAATCGGTGCGACGTTTTGGCTGAGATGATTCGTCACCGATACCAGCAACGTAGACGCGCAAGCGGCAAGCATGACCCACAACGTCAATTGCGCAAAGCCTGGCCGGCCGGAGGATTCTACGTTCACGGTCACGCGGTCTTTGCCGTGGCGGCTCTTCCATGCCGCGAAGGCGCACAGCGCTGCGAACGCGACGTAAGCCGCGCTCCACGAATATGCCTGCTGGCGCGATGTGAGCCGCGGCTCCACCAGAAATGGAAAACTGATCAGCGCGAGCATCGATCCGAAATTCGAAAGCGCGAACAGCCGGTAGGGCATGCCGCTTCCGGATCTGCGAACATACCAGGCTTGTAGCAACGGACTGGTCGAGGACAGCAGGAAATATGGCAGTCCGATGGTGACGGCGAGCAGAGCTAGGATGCGCAACGTCGGATCTCCCGCCTCAGCCGGTTTCCATGCGGGCGACGGCAGGATCGGCAAAAGCGCACAGCTTGCAAGCAGCAGTCCGGCGTGCGCGAACATTTGTGCCTTCGGACGAAGATAGCGAATCACGGCATGCGAATACGCGTACCCGGCCAGCAATATGAGCTGGAAGAACAGCATGGCCGCCGCCCACACCGCGGCTGAACCTCCGAACCAGGGCAGGATGATCTTGGCGATCAGCGGCTGCACCTGAAACAGCAGGAACGCACTAAGAAAGATCGTGATCGCGTAGAGAATCATTTGAGGATCTGGATGATGTTGCTGTAATCGTCAGTCCACGGATGAAATCCGGGTCTGGTCTTGAGCCGCTCGACGGTCGCGTCGCTAAAGTTGTGGTGCTTGAAAATCGCGGGCACCCGCGAAATCAGAATCCACGTGGACGCCGAATAGTAATCCTCTTCCATCCCGTCATCGTAGACTACGACACCGGTCCAGCCAAGATCGGACGCGGCCTGTCCGACTACGGGCGCCAGGTCCAGGTAGCGATTCGAAATGTTGATGGCGAGAACGCCTTCGGGTTTCAAGTGGCGCGCGTAAGTCCGGTAAGCTTCCTCGGTGAGGAGATGCACGGGCACTGCGTCGCTGGTGAACGCGTCCATCGCCAGAAAATCTAGATGCTCGTCGGGCATGCCTTCGAGGACCAGACGTCCATCGCCCAGGTAAAGTTGCTTGTCGGCGGGGCAGCCCGAATAAAATCCGAAGTCGCGATTGGCGATCTGGACCACCAGCGGATTGATTTCGTAATAATGCAAAGTATCGCCCGCGCGCGCCAGGGTCGCCGTGACACCCGCGCCGAGGCCAAGAATCCCGATGCGAATGGGCCCCGTGTCGCCCAGTGCGCGAATCGCCTTTGAAATTCCGGAAGTGCGTCCGAAGTAGGACGTCGCGATGCGGTCGGAACCGGGCTGCTTCAGTTGCGTTCCGTGATTGATGGTGCCGTGAATCAGAACACGCTGGGCGACCGAGTCTTCGCCTGCGACATCGTCGCGGACACGCAGGACGCCGTAGAAATTTCGCGCCGACGACACGTATATGCGGTTTTCCTTGATCTCCGCATAGGCGAGATAGCCGGCAAATGCCGCGATCGCGATCGCCATCACTGGCCGCGCCCACGCGGGAGTCTGAGACCACAGAACGCAGGCGACCAGCACCGGACAAACGATCATTGCCACTGGCAGTTCCAGATAACTATGAAAAACACGCGGCGCGAGTAGCGCGACGAATAGTCCACCGATGGCGCCGCCGACCGAGACCATCAGGTAAAACTGTGTCAGGAATTGAGGAGCCGGCCGGCGTCGCGCCAGTTCGCCGTGACACACCATGCAGCATACAAACAGCGCGCCGCACAGCGCCGGGATCATGCGTTTCACGTCGGCATTGTGCTGGTACAAATAGTTGCCCCACGTGAACAAGCCCAGCGACGCAAGCAGCAGCGGCAGAAAAACGATCCGGTTATAAAAACGGTCGCTTTCGAAACACAGAATAAAGCTGAGCAGATACAGACTCAGCGGGGCGATCCACAGCATGGGAATGGGTGCGACGTTCTGCGTCAGATGGCTGGTGACGGCCAGCAGAAGCGTGGACGCGCACGCGGCGAATCCGATCCACAGCAGCGTCGTGCCGGTCCCCGGCCGCTTACCGGGCGCGGCGCTTTGGATGGGATCGACTCCTTCGCGGCTCCGCCAGCCTGCCAGCGCGCACAACGCGGCGAACCCGGCGTAGGCGATCGACCAGAAGATCGCCTGGCGGCTGAGTGCTAGCTTTGGCTCGACTACAACCGGATAGGTGAGCAGCGCCAGCATCGAACCGAAATTCGAAAGCGCGAACAAACGGTACGGAATCGCGCTGGTATGCGTGCGCAAGTACCAGGCTTGCAGCAGAGGGCTGGTCGCCGAAAGCAGCATGTACGGCAGCCCGATGGTCGCACCAAGCAGCAGCATGATGCGCAGCGTCGGATCGTCCCCGCCCGACGGTTTCCAATGCATGGCAGGAATGATGGGGAGCGTCCCGAGACTGGCGGCAAGAAGCGTCACGTGCAGGATGAGCTGCTGCTTCGCTCGAAGGTATCGGATCAGGCAGTGCGCGTAAAAATATCCGGCCAGCAGCAGGAGCTGAAAGAACAGCAGCGCCGCGCTCCATACCGCGGCGGACCCGCCGAACCACGGCAGAATGAACTTCGCGATCAGCGGCTGAACCTGAAAAAGAAGGAACGCGCTGAGAAAAATGGTGGCCGCGTAGACCGGCATGAACCGCTTAGGATATCGTAGTCGGGCGAAGCGGGGAATGAATGGAAGTTAACGTCGCGAACGAAGCTATACTCAAAATGAGTGGACTATGAGTCGCGTTCAACAGATCGAATCTGAAATTCAGCGAATGTCCCCCGAGGAACTCTCGGTGTTCCGAGCGTGGTTTGCCGAATTCGATGCGGACGCGTGGGACCGCCAGTTCGAGCTGGACGTGAAGGCGGGAAAGCTAGACGATTTGGCAGCACGTGCGCTGCGAGACCACGAATCCGGCCATTCCACTGACCTTTGACGCATCGAGCCTCACCCGACTTCTGGAACGCGTATCATGCACTACCAGCGCCAGTGCGGGAGCTGGCGGACAAGTGTTTTGCGTTGCTAAAGTCTGATCCGAGGCATCCATCGCTACACTTCAAGAAAGTAGGGGCCTACATGTCGGTGCGCGTCGGACTTCACTACCGCGCAATTGGGACGGAAACTCAAGATGGCGTGCTGTGGTTTTGGATTGGAGCGCACGCGGAATACGATACTCTAATCCGCTGACAGCGCGGCTCGCGTTTCCCGATCAAACGAGGCCAGCTTTTCAGCGTTCATAGACCACCAGTTTCGAGCAAGTTCGTCACCTTTTGCGCCGGCTTGTGACACGTCAAGATCCACCGCAGTCTCTCAAGCTGCTCCACAATTCGCGGTTTGAGCTAGCTATTTAGGGAACTGGCGAGCGTCTACGGTATGGCCGAGCAGATTGCCTCGTGCATGCCGTTCCTGGGCGCTGCGGGCGAGCGCTTCAAGTTGCCGGGCTTCCTTCTTCCGGTCGAGCTTGCGAAGCAAGGTGGCGTAGCTGGCGCGGTAGTCGGCGAGGCTGGGATGATCGGGCGGCAGCGCCGTTTCAGCAATGCGGATCGCGCGTTCAAACGCGGTTTGCGCGCGATCGAGTTCGCCAGTACGTGTGTAGAGCACTCCCAGGTTGTTCAGCGCGGTCGCGACCAGAGGATGTTGCGGGCCGACCTCGCCCTCCCAGATGGACACCGCACGAGTGAGAAGCGCCTCCGCTTCCGGGCTACTTCCGCGCTCACGCAACAGGACCCCGAGGTTGTTCGAAGCCATGGCGACGTCGCGTTTGGCAGCGCCGCGTCGATCCAAATCGAGTAACTTGCGGAACATCGACTCCGCTTCGTCCCAGCGGCGTTCGGCGCGGTAGATGTTGCCGAGATTGAGCCACGAATGGGCGAGCCCGGGATCGTCGCCTTGGAGCTTTTCATGCAGCGTTGCCGCGCGCGCGATGATTTCTTCGGCTTTCGAGAGATTTTGCAAGTCGGTGTATACGATGCCTAGATTGTTAAGCGTCCGCGCGACTTCGCGGGTCCCGGTTTCGCCCAGGGTGACGCGGATGGCCAAGGACCGCTCAAATGCCTTCTGTGCATCGCGCAGCCGGGCCAGGTTCCAATAGACGGTTCCGAGGTTGTTGAGAATCGCCGCAAGCTCGCGTCCCGTGGCTTGGTCGCGAGCGGATTCCAGAATCGCGACCTGACTCGTGTCATCGCCAGGGAGTGCCGTTTCCGGCACACTCAGCGCGAGCAGGGCGATCACGGCGAGTCCCATGCCGTGATGGATGCCTTCGCGAAGCTTTGGTCCCGAACGCCGCTACGGTAAGTTGTAAAAGCAAAACGCGCTCCGCAACCCGAAGGCTATGGAGCGCGTTTTGGAAACAGCGAAACTTAGAAAGTGAACCTTGCCCCGACCTGTACCGCTCGCGGACCGGCCGATCCGAACGTCTGGTTGACGCGCTGGGTCGGTTGGCCGAACGCGCACGATTGGGTAACGGCACCTGCTGGCGCTCCTTGGGAGCACACCGAAGTGGCTGAGGCTCTGGAGTCCAGCGTAAACGAGTATCCCGTCAGGTTCGCAATATTGAACGCATTGAACATTTCGCCCAGGATGTTGATCTTATAGCGTTCTTTGAAGGTGAACGTCTTGGTCAGGCGGAAGTCCTGCGTGATGGTCGGATCGCCGAATTGATAATCCGTCGGTACAACCAAGCCAAAGGCCGGTCCGATCTTAGAGCCTTGGTCGTTCAAGGTACCCACGATGCTGGAGTTGTACGCATTGACCGCGGCAGTCAGGTCAGACTTGCCGCTGCCGGCGTTGATACTTCCATAGGCAAGACCCGGCAGCGGTTCGTTGCTGCCTTGTGCAACGGTTCCTGGGAGAATCAGGCCGTTCACCTGCGGCGTTTGGGGCGTACGGCTGATGTAGGAAGAGTTGAGGCTCAGCGTGAAGCCTAGGGGAAGGTTCACCGTTCCCGCGATGGTCAGGTTGTTGTGGGGCAAATACTGGCCGTATCCCGCCATGTAGTTCGTGAGGTTCCACACGTTTTCCGTAGTGGCCTTCTGTAATGCGTAGGAAACCAGGAACTGGAAGTGGTTGGCAAAGCGCTTTTGGAGTTTCACCAACATCCCGTTGTAAATCGCACGGCCCTGATCGGTCCAGAAGGTGATGGATCCCGTGGAGCATTGGTCCGCCGGATTGAAATCTGCTTTGGGACCGCAATATGGGATCACTGGAACCGGAGTGCTGCTGCCCTCATAGCGCGTGAACAGGTTCTGGTCAACTTCACCCAAACTCACGTTCTCGCCTTGCCGGCGAGCGTAGTCGACATTGATCACCATACCGTGTCCCAGATCGCGCTGTACGCCAATGGAGGTCTGATAGCTGCGCGCCAACGGGAAATTCTGCGGATAGATTTCGACGCCCTGCTTGGCGTAATTGATGTTCGGATAGGGGAATGGGCCGCTTCGGACCGGATTGGTCGGAGACAAAATCGCCTGGACTGCCGGCAGTTGCCGTTGGACCAGGGCGGTGAACTGTGCGATGGTCATGGTGGTGAGAGCGCTGAGCGGTAGGGGCGCTCCGATCGGAACCACCGTGCAAGCGCTTGCCGGAAATCCCGGAACCGGGCAAGGGCCAGGGCCGGCAAAGTTCAGCAGGCCGGATCCTCCAAATGGTCCAGGGATGTCGTTGGTGAACGCGCTGGCTGCGAGCGTATTGCGGGCGCTGCCGGGAGGCCCGATAGAGGCCGCTTCACGCAGCTTGTAATAACCGGGCGTGCTATCCCAATAGATTCCGGCTCCACCGCGGATCACAGTCTTGTTGTCTTTGAACGGGCTCCACGCGAAACCGAAGGCCGGCTGCATTTCCTTTTTGTTATTCTCTGTCGGTCCCAGATTGTTCGAACCGAGAATCGGAGCGAGGAACTGCGGCCGCGGCAAGTCCGAGTTGTAGAAACCGGTCTGTGCGTTCCAGGCCAGCCCGTAGTTGAAGGTGAAGTTCGACCGGATCTTCCAGACATCCTGGAAGAACACCCGGTACTGATCGTAGTGCTTGTTCTGATCGTAGTCGTAGGCCGCAGGCAGGGGGACGCTCCCGACTCCGACTCCGCTGAAAATGCTGCTGCTGATGTTCAGCACAGGTAGATTCAGAACATCCTTGTCGGTCTTGATGTTGAAGGGGGCTGGTCCGAAAACGAGGCCGGCTACCGCGGCGCCGCCGAAAGCGTTGGCCAGATAGTCCGGGGAAAACGCGCCCGTGCACTGCGGCGTGCAGAAGCCCCACAGCCCGGCCGATTTAGTCGGATTCAGGTCGCCGCCGAACTTCAAGCGGTGCGATCCTTTTTGCCAACTCAGCGTTTCGACCAACTCGAACCGGCGCGTGTTGCGCGCTTGCGGAGCGTTGAAGTTGGGCCCGACCGCAGGCAGGTTGGATCCCAGGAAGGTGAAGATGTTCGGCAGCTGGCCGGCAAAGCAAGGCGACGAGCAATCCGATGCGACCGCCTGATTGTTGTGGTTGTTCCAATAGTTGTACTGGAAACGAACGTCATTCACGATCGTCGGCGTCAAAGAGCTGGTCAACCCGATGATCGACTGGTCCGCCCAATTCGTGTTATGCGGCCAGTTCGAGGGGTCACCAAACTCGAGCGACTGTCCAAATCCGGAATTCCCGTCGTGGGAATAGCGCAAGAAAAGGTTGTGCTTAGCGTTGAGGTGATAGTCCAGCCGGGCGCTGATCTGCTTGCTCGTGTACGGGCTGCCGTAGGTCCCCTGCAAAGCTTGAAGGTACGGGCTGGTAGTGGTGACGGCAATCGCCTGGACTTGGTTCAGGAACTCGTAGTTGAAGAAGAAGAACAGCTTATCCTTCTTGATTGGTCCACCGAGCGAGAACCCTGGGTTGCGCCGGACGAAGAACGGACTGCTCGCCGAAGGCGGAGGGAGTCGAATGAGTCCCGGATACGCGGCCATGTTGTGATCGCGGAAAAAGAAGTAGCCGCTGCCATGCCAATCGTTGCTGCCTGAGCGGGTCACCACGTTAATCGCGCCGCCGGCGGCGATCGGAGTCGCGATGTCGAAGTTGACTTCTGAAAGCTGGAATTCCTGGACCGTCTCCTGCGAGAAGTTCATGGAGGACATACCGCCGCCGACATCGATGTTGTCGGAAACATTTCCACCATCGATGGTGACTGCGGTCCGGTTGCCCGCGCCAAGAACGCTCACCGTGAACAGAACGTTGAACTGCGCGACCGTGCCTGAGGCGATGGTCACGCCAGGCTCAAGTTGGGCCAACTGCAGATAGCTGCGGCCGTTCAGCGGCAAATCCTGAATGGTGGCACGCGGTATGACGCCCTGGATGTTGTGGCTCTCATAGTTAATCTGGGCGGTAGCCGCTTCGACTGTGACGACTTCCTGCGTCTGGCCGAGCGACATGGGCATGTTCACCTGCGTGCTTTCACCGGTCTGCACCGTGGCAGCGCGCACCAGCGTTCGGAATCCCTTCACCTCGGCGCGAACTTCGTACTCCCCAGCTTGTAAAGCCGGCGCGCTGAAAAAGCCCTCTCCATTGGTGGTCGCGCTTCGCGATACGTTGGTGGCTTTGTTGGTGAGCGTTACGGTTGCATTGGGAATCACCGCACCCGTGTCGTCCGTGACCACTCCGGAGATGGTTCCCGTGGGAGCTTGAGCCAGAACGCTAACAGCCAGCAAGGCAACAAGCAAAATCGACAGAGAGATTACTCTAAACATGGACACCCCTTTGGTCGAAAAAATGCCTAACTATAACAAAACTAACGTACGTGTCAATCCAGTCATGCACCACTTGAACGTGCTGTCCTGGTGGAGCAACGGGGATCGGCACCCAGACAGCATCTCTGCGTCGACACTTACGTTAGGCAAACCCCACTTGCGATTCTCGTCGGGCTAATATAGACTAACCCCAACGTTAGGGGAAGGTGTAAACACCGTGAATTCACGGTTAACAATGGGCAATCCGGCTCCGGAACTCGTCGGTGATCCCCGCTGGGACCTGGTCCTCCGCATCGCGGAAAGCCAGAGATTTGCCAAAGCGGCTCGCCTCCGGGATTTCCTTTTGTACGTGTGCCATGCTGCGATCGACAGGCACACGGAAGAGATCAGCGAACAGAAGGTCGGCGAGCGCGTTTTCCACAGGGCCCACGACTACAATCCGAACGACGACAACATCGTCCGCTCGCAGGCCCGGCTGCTCCGGCAAAAGCTAGAAGGATACTTTGCCGATGAAGGGGTCCATGAGCCCCTGATCGTAAGGATTCCAAAGGGTGGCTACGTCCCCGAATTTGTCGATCGGCCAATGGGAGCCATGCAATCAGTTGCGCTGCAGCGGATCGTCCCCGTCGGGCCCCCAATCCTGGTCCCGGTGCTGGTAGCCTGCGTAGCGGCTCTAAGTATCGCCGTGGCGGTCCTTGGATGGTCGATGGCCAATATGCAACGGGTGGGCGCCTCCACGCCGGCGTCCCCCTCGGTCGCTGCACTCTGGTCGCAGCTCCTGAGCGATAGGGTACCCACCACGATCGTGATCCCGGACCACACGTTCGCCATGCTGCAGGAAGCCTCCGGCCAGCGGGAGGATCTGGAGGCGTATTTGCGGCGGTCCGTGCCGGATTCGAAGCTCCTCACTCTTCTGCCCATGTTTTCGATGCGGCGCTACACGACTTTCGATGGAGTGAGTACCGCGATCCGGATACTTCAACTTGCCGAAAAGTTTCCGTCCAAGGTGGTGGTCCGCTTCGCGCGCGACGTTGCGCTCCGCGACCTGTCGGGAGGCAACGTAGTGCTGATCGGCAGGCCGGCGACGAATCTGTGGACCGAATTGTTTGAATCCAAGCTGAACTTCCGCATCGAATCGAATCTGGCCGGTCATCAGGTGGTTTGCCGGAATCTTTCCCCAGAGGCTGGCGAGCAAGCCGAATACGTTCCCAAGATCGAGGGAAACCGCTATGAGGCGTGTTCGTCGATTGCGTTCCTGCCCAATCTGAACGGCGGCAACGTACTGATCATCGGAGGAGCGGCCAGCAGCTCGCAGGAAGGCGCAGCGGATTTCGCGACCAGCGAATTGTCGCTCTCCAATCTTGCGGCGAGGGTCACAAACGCTGGTTCGCGCTTCCCGTACTTCGATGCGTTGATCCGGACCACTTCTATCGACGGCATCAGCCAGCAGCCCTCCATGCTGGCGTATCGCGTCCTTGATGGCGCCCGCTAACGCTGCGGCTCACGTGGGACATTAGAAGTATGAAGAGATTCGGACTCGGTTTTCTGCTGGGCTTGCTGTTCTCGATCCTGGTTGGCGTGATCCTGATCTTCGCCGCGCTGCGCTTCGGCGAGCGCAAAGTCAGCGTCGCTTCCAACTCGACTCTGATACTGCACTTAGAAGGCGACTTGCCGGAGCAACCGCCGGTCGAAATGCCGATCCCGTTCCTGGAGCGGCGCCAGCCGATGACCATGATCGAGGCATGGCAGCTTCTTCGCCGGGCGGCCAGCGATGCGCGCATCAAGGCGATTGTGCTCGAGCCGCGCGGACTCGACGTGGGGTGGGCCAAGCTGCAGGAGCTGCACGATGACATCGAAGCCTTCAAGAAGTCGGGGAAACCGGTATACGCGTTTCTGCGCGGAGGCGGCGCGCACGAATACTACGTCGCCACAGCGGCCGATCGCGTGTACATGACGCCTGAAGACGAGCTCGACCTGAAGGGCCTGAGCGCCCAACTCCTGTTCGTCAAAGGAACGCTCGACAAGCTGGGCGTCGACATGCAGTTCGAGCACGTCGGCAAATATAAAGACGCGCCGGATATGTTTACGCGCACTTCGCCTACGCCGGAGACGCTGGAGGTGATGAACGCGATTCTCGACCAGTATTACGGGAGCCTGCTCGACACGATCGCGAAGGGCCGCAAGAAGCCGGCGCAGGACCTCCGCAAGCTATTCGACGATGGACCGTTCGTGGGCAAAGAAGCGCTGGACGGCGGACTGGTGGACGCGTTGCTCTACGAAGACGAGGTCTACAGCAAACTCAAGGAGCAAATAAAGGTCGATATCACCAAAATCGGCGACCAGGATTACCTGCACGCGCCGCCGGCCGATGGCGAAGGTAAGAACAAGGTCGCCTACCTGGTGGGCGAAGGCGATATTACGCGAGGCAGCACCTACGATGACGGAACCGAATCCGGCATCACCGCGATCGGCATGGTCAAGACGATGCGCCAGATCGCAAACGACGCCTCGATCAAGGGCGTGATCTTCCGGATCGACTCTCCGGGCGGCGACGGCATCGCTTCGGATGACATTTTGCACGAAGCCAAACTGCTGAGCGCGAAAAAACCGATGATCATCTCGATGTCGGACCTGGCGGCCTCCGGCGGATACTTTATCGCCATGACCGGCGATCAGATCGTGGCGTATCCCAATACGCTGACTGGCTCCATTGGCGTCTTTTTCGGCAAGCCCGATTTAAAGGGACTGATGGCGAAGCTGGGCGTGACAGAAACAACGTTGACGCGCGGGCGCTTCGCCGACATCGAAACGCCGTTGCGTCCCCTGAACGACGCCGAGCGGGCGAAACTGCGCGGAGAAATCGAATTCTTCTATCGCGATTTCGTGGAGCGGGTTTCCGCGGGCCGCAAGAAACCCTACGATCAGGTGGAACCGCTCGCGCAGGGGCGGGTGTGGGTGGGCGCGCAGGCCAAGCAGAACGGCCTGATCGACGAATTGGGCGGCTTGGATCGCGCCGTGGATCTGATCAAGCAAAAAGCCAAGATCCCCGCATCGGAAAAGGTCGCGCTGGTGATGTATCCTCCGCGGAAGAGCGTCTGGGACCTATTGTTCAACCGCTCCGACGAGTCGATCGAGGCGTTGATCCAGAAGAGAGCGCAGTCGCTCGCGGCCCGGCTGCCGGTACGATCCGTGCCGCTACGGGCATTGCTACATGGCGGGATGCTGGCGCTGATGCCGTATAACCTCGAGATCAAATAACTCCTCAATCAAACCGGCAGCTCGCAAGTACATTTTTTGCATGACGTCGGTATCGACCGCTTCCTGCGAGTGATGCGCTACAACGCAGAATTAGCGCGCTACCTTCCTGCGAGTGATGAGCTCCATGCGTTAGCTTGGGGCTGGCGCGCGGAATAGAAACAGCCCCACGCTGACGCATGGGGCTCGGGGACGTCCCTCACAAGTTGACCGCCCCGCCCACTCCAACCGCATTTGTGATGTACTTCTACAGATGGCCCCTAGGAGGATCCCTATGCGCACTTTCGCATTGATTGTTTTCGCCACCGGCGCCGCCTTCGGCGCGAAGCCTGGACTCAATTCCGACACGATCTGGGACATGCGGTCCGTGACTGAACCGCAGATCACCAGGGATGGGAAGAGCATCATCTACGTCCTCGGCTGGAGCGACAAGATGGTGGACCAGCGCTACAGCAGTCTCTGGACCATTTCAAGCGATGGCAAGGAGAACCGCCCGATCACAACCGGAGCGTTCCGCGACACTTCGCCGCGCATTTCTCCGGACGGCACGCGCATCGCCTATCTTTCGAATCGCAGCGGAAAAAACCAGATCCATGTGCGTTGGCTCGATACGAATCAGGAAGCGCAGATCACCGATCTTCAGCAGGCGCCATCGAACATCGAATGGTCACCTGACAGCAAGTGGATCGGCTACACCGCGCGCGTTCCATCCAAACCCGAATTTTCGATCCGCATGCCGGAGCGCCCCAATGGCGCGAAGTGGGCCGATCCGCCCATCGTGATCACCAAGCTCCGCTGGACGGCTGACGGCCAAGGCATTTTACAGCCCGGCTACACACACGTATTTGTGGTTTCGTCTACGGGCGGCACGCCGAAGCAGGTGACTAACGGGGACTACAATCACGGCGGTGGTCAGGGCGGCGGGTTTTCATTCTCGGCCGACGGCAAATCGATTTATGTTTCGACCAATCGCATTCCCGACGCCGACTACAACCTGGAAGGCGGCGACATCTACGCGTATTCGATCGAGGACGGATCGGTCAAGCAGTTGACGCATCGCAAGGGCCCGGACAGCGATCCCGTGCCCGGCCCCGGCGGCAAGAAGATCGCATACGTGGGTCACGATTGGAAATTCCAAAGCTACACGGTGAACCATCTCTACGTGATGGATGCCGACGGCAGCAATCCGAAGAACCTTACTCCATTGCTCAATCTCGACGTGCGCGCGCCGCATTGGTCGTGGGATGGCAAGACCATTTACTTCCTGGTCGAGGAGAAGGGCAATAGCCAGCTCTATTCCGTTGACGTCGATGCCGGCACTTCTAAACAGGTCACCACCGGCATCCAGCAGCTTGGCCCGACGTTTACGGTCGCGAACAACCAAATGGTCGCGACGGTACGTTCGACGCCGGAACAACCGGGCGATCTGGTGGTGCTTCCCGCGTATCGCGACAACGCGCAGGCGACGCGACTGACCAACGTCAATGAGAGCCTGATGTCGCAGTATCAGCTCGGCAAAGTCGAAGAGCTGAATTTCGATTCCTTCGACGGCAAGCCGATGCAGGGCTGGATCATCAAGCCGCCGGATTTCGATCCGTCGAAGAAGTACGCGTTCATTCTGGACATTCACGGCGGCCCGCACTCCATGTACGGCGTCAGCTTCCAGCATGAAATGCAGATTCAGGCGGCGCACGGTTATGTGGTCCTGTACATGAATCCGCGCGGCTCCACCGGCTACGGCGAGGAGTTCGGGAACATTATCCACACGCACTATCCCGGCGACGATTTCAAGGATCTGATGCTGGGCGTCGACAAAATGATCGAGAAAGGCTACATCGATCCGAAAAAACTGTGCGTCACCGGAGGCAGCGGAGGCGGATTACTGACCGCCTGGGCGATCGGACACACGGATCGCTTCGCCGCCGCGGTTTCGCAGTATCCGGTCACCGATTGGGTGACGCAAGCGGGAACGGCCGATGGCGGTTACACCCACTCGGCTCTATGGATGAAGACATTGCCTTGGGATAATCCGCAGCAGTTGATGGAGCACTCGCCCATTTACTACGCCAAGAACTTCAAGACGCCGACCATGGTAATCACCGGTGAATCCGACCGCCGCACGCCCATTGCCGAGAGCGAGGAGTTGTACTTCGCACTGAAGGCTCAGAAAGTCCCGGCGGTGCTGGTGCGCGTGCCGGAAGAATTCCACGGCATTCGGGGACGGAACAGCCACTACATCGAGAAGATCGAATACATTCTCGCGTGGATGGAGAAGTACACCAAGTAATTCAGACGGAGACTCGGAACCAGCCGCGTCGCCTACCGGCGATTAAACGTCAGCCGAACTGGCTAAACCAGATTCGGGATCTTGATGATCTTTTTCTGAATCGCGTACTGCACCAGCTGCGCTTTATTGTGGATGTCGAGTTTCCGCATCAGGTTAAACTTGTGCGCCTCGACGGTCTTCACGCTAAGGTTCAGATCGCAGGCGATCTCTTTGACCGAATTGCCCTCGGCGAGCATCTTCAGCACTTCGCGCTCGCGCGTGGTCAACGTTGCGAAACGAGGCAGCCGATTGGCTGACTTGATCCGGCTGCGGAAATCGTCCACCAGTTGCGACAGCATCCGCGGGGACAGATAGCTTCCACCACGGCACACGTCGCGAACCGCGGCCACCAGTTGCTGGCTAGGGCTGTCCTTTAGTACGTAGCCGCTGGCGCCCACTTCCATGCCTTCAACGAGATAGTCTTCGTCGTCATACATGGTCAGGAACAGGACCTTGGTTTCGGGCCGGTTCTTCTTGATCTGCCGCGTGGCTTCAAAGCTGGAGAGCCCTGGCATGCCGATGTCCATCAGCACTACGTCGGGGCGAGCTTCGTTCGCCTTATCGACGGCATCTCCGCCATTGGACGCTTCGCCGACCACTTCCATGTCCGGTTCGGCGGATATCAGAGTTCGGATTCCTTGGCGAAACAGGGTGTGATCGTCCGCCAGCATGATTCGAATCTTGGCCATAACTTTTTTTGCCCGACTTTCTCCAGTAATCGCCTACGCGACTCTACTTACTTAGCTATCGGCAGTTCTATCGAAATCTTTGTACCCTTCTTATTACCTTCCGTACGGCTTTCCACGTGGAAGCTCCCTCCCAGGAGCGCCACCCTTTCGCGCATACCCGAAAGGCCGAACGATTCGCGTTTCGCCAATGCTTCCTGTATGTTGAAGCCGACGCCGTTGTCCTCTACCGAGAGCTTCAACCTCCCATCGGCGGATGCGAGGGAAATGTTTACATGAGGGGCGGCTGCGTGTTTCCCAATGTTGTTAAAACATTCCTGAACTAAGCGATACGCAATGATTTCGAGCTGCTGGGGTAAGGTCCCCATCTTGGAAAGCTGTAGCCGCACCCGGCATGGATGCAACCTTTGGAAGCGGTTCACCAACTGCCGTAGGGCGGCCCCCAATCCTAATTGCTCCAGCACGGCAGGGCTCAACGCCGCGATCAGGCGGCGCATCTCCAGGATGGTGCGCTCGGTCAGATCGCGAGCTTCCCGGAGTTTCGCCCTGGATTCGCCTTCTTCCTCCGGCAAGGCCTGCTCGATAAGCTCAATTTGCAGCCGGATACACAACAAACTTTGCCCAGCTTCGTCATGCAGCTCCCGGCTGATGCGGCGGCGCTCGATTTCTTCGACGTGCAGCATGTGCTCGGCAAGCCGACGGACCTGTTCTTCGCGCTGGGCCAGATCCTCGATCAGCCGGGCCTTTTCGGCGGCCATCAAGCAGCGCTCGGCGGCCGCGGCCAACAGATCCTGCTCGCGAGGAAGCCATTCGTAAGGTTTTGAAAACGCGAACTGCATGACGCCGGCGGTTCGTCCGTCGGCGGCCAAGGGAATCGACCAGCAGGATTTGAAGCGATGTGGCCAGTTCACGTCGAGCAGAACGCCGGAACTGTGGCCATCTCCGTTTAGATGCCGTGGTTTGGAGAGCTTCTTGATGAGCCCGGGACGATTTGGAACCGAGGCAGTGGTGGTCTTGGGTGTACCCGCCCGCAATTCCCACACCGAGGAATCTTCGTTCAACATGTACAACCGGCCAGCATCGGCCCGGGTGACATGCACCAGCGAATCCAAAAACCGCCGCAGCAATTCTTCGAGGTTACGCGATTCCAACTCGACGCGGAACAGTTCGTAGAAGGCCTGTGTTTCGGCCTCGCGAACCTGGTAATACGCGTTATTCAGCGTCAGGATCACGCAAAAATGAAGCTGTTCGCGCACCCATTGAAAATTGGAATACTCATTGGGAATCAGCGCTTCCAGCATCGGACTGAGTAGCTGATCGTACTGTTGCAGAGCTTCGAGAATCGCGCTGGGGGGCAGGTTCAGCTTGGCCAGGCGGCGTCCGTTGTATTCCACCTGCTCGATAAACTTCAACGGGGTGTGGCCGCGCGCAAGAATCCGCGCGGCTGCGCCTGGCGTAATGGCTGCCAGTGCGATGCGCTGTTTAGGCTGAAACTGCAGCTCGCGCAAGCGATTGGTGAAGCGGCGCTCCAGCTTGTCCGTGTGGGGATTGAGCAGCACGGCCAACCGCTGTAAATGATCGCGTAGCTGATCGCTCAGTACATCCGCCGCATCGGCGAGTTCAGGCGAGATCTGAGCAGTCTGCACACAGGAGAATTCGGCAGACTAGGGCCTTCTCTTTAGTACCCCCGTAACCTCCACTTGCGAGTTGGCGACCGCCAGATCGAGCGCCGTATTTCCCGCCTTGTCCTTTAAACTGCGATCCGCACCATGCGCAAGCAGCAGTTCCACTACGTCGCACCGCCCCCACGACGCGGCACGATGCAGCGGCGTTTCGCCCCTTTCGGCATCCAGTGCATTCGCGTCAGCTCCATGCTCCAGCAAAGCCTCGGCGGCGGCGCGCTGGCCCGCGAGCGCCGCATCGTGCAGCGGCGTCGCCCCCTGCGCGTTGCGCGAATTCACGTCTGCCTGGTGCGCCAACAGCAATACGATCACGTCGACATGCCCTTTCAGCGCCGCATCGTGCAACAGCGTCGTCGACCCGAGCGGACCCAGATGCTCGATCAACATGGCCACCACGTTAGTCTGGCCGCGCAACACCGCGTCGCGCAGCGCGGCTTTCATGTCCAGCGGCTGGGCTTGTGGAAGACGCGGCATCTGCCGCTTGACCATCAGATCGGCGATTTCCATGTGCCGGGCTTTCAGAGCGTCGTCCAAAGGCGTGGCGCCCGATTTGTCGCGAGCTCCGGCGGGCGCACCGGCCTCCAGAAGAATCTCGACAATCTGGCGATATCCGCGGCTCGCTGCGGCATGCAGCGGAGTCACGCCCGAATTCGGATTGGCACACTTCGGATCCGCGCCCTTGGCGATCAACAGCGCGATCATCGATTCTTCGCCCTTCCAGGCCGCCTCTTCAAGTGCCGTTGCGCCGGTCTGATCCCGAGCATTCACGTTGGCGCCGTGAGCGATCAGCAACTCTGCAATCCGCGTGTGGCCACGGCTCGCCGCCAGATGCAGTGGAGCTTCGCCGGTTCGATAAATTGCCGTCACGTCGCCGCCATGGTCGAGCAGCAATTCGACCACGCCAGGCTGGTTGGTGATCACCGCGTAATGCAGCGGCGTGGCGCCGCCGTCGGTGTGGCGCGCGTTTACGTCGGCTCCCATCAGGATGAGATAGGCGGCGACATCGCGTTGTCCGCTCCATGCCGCGTCATGCAGCGGCGTTCCGCCCAGCGAATCGCGCGCATTCACGGGCACGCCCGACGTCACCAGACTTTCGACCTGTTTGAGATCGCCGGCGCGCGCGGCTTTGTGCAGTTCGTCGACGTTGGCGGCAACAGCCAGCGTGGCGAACCACAGCACGAGATGCATGCGCCTCCTACGTCCTCTTCTTACTTCTTGGCGACGAGCTGGTCGAGTTCCTTTACCCAATCCTTCGCGTCCGCAAGACCTTGCGTCCAGTCACGGACGATCATCCCGCTGGGATCGATCAGAAACCAGTGCGGCGTATCGAACGGTTTCTGGTTGATGGGCGTGATGTTGAAATATGCCGCCGCCACTTGTCCTGAATCAAAGACGACCGGCGACGTGGTTTTGGTTTCCGTGATGTACTTCGCGACGGTGTTCAGATTATCGGGCGGAACCACGATTTCCAAAACCCCGAGCTTGGTTCCGTAGCGTGTCTTGACTTCTTCGAGCGTGGTTGTCAGTGCGTTACAGTGCGGGCAGTTCGTTTTCATGAAATCGACGATCAACCAGTGGCCGCGATAGTCGAGAATGTCGTGCTGGGTGAATTTCGAATCCGGAAGCGAGAAGCTCGGCGCACGGCGTCCACTAAGAGCCTGAGCATGAAGAAGAGAGGTGTTTATCGAAATGGCCGCGTACAGCAGCGCCGCTACAGACAATCGCATATGTACCATCTTACCGGCTGGTTTCACTGGCGAGCTTGCTTGCCAGGGGCCGGTCCTGCCCCGCGTACTTGTTGCCCACTTTTTTTCGATACGGCACCGCGACGCGCGACGAGAGCTGTTCAAACGTAAACGAGCAGATTCGCATTCCCGGGTACAGTGCGACCGGCATGCGTCCCAGATTGCTGAGTTCGAGCGTGGCCTTCCCGGTCCAGCCTGGATCGAACAGCCCGGCGGTTCCATGCACGATGATGCCGATACGGCCCAGGCTCGAGCGGCCTTCCAGGCGGCCCAACACGTCATCGTCGAGTTCCAGGATTTCTTCGGTGATCGCCAGCGCGAATTCGCGAGGCTGCAGGATGAACGGCTCGCCAGTCGCGACCGTAATGGTGCGCATCAAGTCCTGAATCGCCGTCTTCTCTTTCAGGTCGATGAAGGCGTGGCGGCTATGCTCGAAGACACTGAATTCGTTGCCCAATCGGAAATCGACCGAGCAACTTCCGAACTGCTCCGGAGGAAGCGCGGGAGTGATGTTGATCTTGCCCTGCTCGATGTATTTCCGGATGTCGACGTCGGAAAGAACCATATTCTATGAAGTATAGTTTGCTGGTCGAAATAAGAGGTAGTGGGACGGTCTCTGGCAAGCGAAAAGCCTCCCCGAGTGACCGGCGACATGCTGACTTCACAGGACTAATCCTGCCGTCGAAGCCGGATAGCTTCCCGTTAGCCGCCGGCCATCCGGGAGTTCAACCTTGGAGGGGCTCGACCAAGTATGAATAGAACCACTCTTCTTGAGATTACCGAGCGCGAGCCCGGCGCTCCTTATCGTCTTGCCGACAGACGCTTCAAGTGCGAGCGTCCCCAGTTACACATCATTTCGACTACCGGGGCGAGCGTCCGTCCATACGCGGAGAGTGAATAGTAAACGCAGGGCGGAATCGTTTTCTTATCGTCTCTTTCGACGATGCCATCGGCAACAAGTTCCTGAAGATGCCGGATCAGCATGCGTTCTGTGATCCCCGGAATGGAGCGCTTGAGTTCGCTGGTGCGTCTCGGCCCATCCAGCAGACGCCACAGAATCGTACCTTTCCAACGGCCGTCCATGACTCGCATCATCGCGTCGACGGGACACTCGCCCACTTCCTTTTTCGAGACCGGCATCTTCGTTCTCCAACACTGACAAATGTGACAGTACCTTGAAATCTGTCAGTATCCATCATACACTCTGAGTCATGGAGGATTCAATGACCAACAAACATCTCCCACGGCTCTTCGCGAAGGCGCTAAACGACAAACGGGTTGAACTCTTCGATGAGTTCATCCACCCGGAATACAACAACCACAACGCATACGTACAGCCGGGTCCGACGGGCGTTAAAGCATTCTTTCGTCACTACCTCGACGCATTTCCCGACACGAAAGTTGTGATGGATGACGTGATCGAAGAGGGCAATCGCATCAGCGCCCGTTTTACCTACAACGGAACCTTTAGCAATCCATTCATGGGCTATCGGCCCAATGGTGCAGCGGTCCAAATGCGAAGCATCGACATCTGGCGCGTCGAAGACGGCAAGTTCGTAGAACACTGGGACGAACTAAATCTGCTGGAAGTATTCCAGCAGATTGGCGCGGCGATGGTGAGACAGCCGGCGGGACAATGAACCATCTGATATTGCCGGTGTCGCTGATTGGCATCCTGAGCACGGCAGTGGTTTGTGGCACGGACATGTTCTTTTTGACTGTCGGCCGTCCCGCTCTCAGGTTGGCTTCGCCATCTGCCGGAACTGAAGTCATGGGATTTATCCATATGTTCGGTGACGCGCGGATGCCGATCTGGGGCATCTCGGCAATCTTGTCGAACCTCTTGCTGGCCCTGTTCAGCGGGGGTGGACATCGCGGGTTCTATTTCGCTTCGCTTTCTATGCTGATCCTGTTCGTCGTTATCTACACTCGTTTGTCAAAGCCAATCAATCGGCTTCAAACCGAAGCGGCAAAAACTGGAGGAACGCTCGACAATGCCCGAGAGCTGCAGGCGTCGTGGGATCGATCGGTGATGATCCGTACTCCGCTGCTCGTTGCGTCCCTGCTCGCCCAGTGCCTTGCGTTGCCAGCCACTTCGGCGTAAATGCGCCTGTATGCCCGCCTTTCGAGATCAAGGAGAAGGCGCACGCTGACAATTGCGGCTTCATGGCCTTCAGCCCGACGTGCGGACCTTCCCCACACTGTGACTATTCCCGGATAGCGGGAAACCCAGAAGTCATCAACTCGCCCTTTGGGTTAGTACTGAGAAACGCGCCGGAGTCCGGCAATTGGCTTGATCGTCGTCGGTACGGCTTCTAAGTAGCCAACCACGATGGTTAGGGTTAAGAAACAAAACCGCCGGGAACGCTATTCGCATTCCCGGACGTTTTGATTTCGTTCTGTTTAGCTTCACTGAGCCGCCTTCTGCGTCGCCGGCCGGCTGAAAGTCGCGTTGATGTTCACGGATCCGCCGTTGATCTGGATCTGCCGCTGCCACACTGACGCTCCTTGACGAACCGTGATCTGGTGGACGCCCGGCGCCACTTGCAGGGTCGACGGCGCGCTTCCCATGAAGATCCCGTCTACTTCGATGTCGGCTCCGGGCAGGCTGGCGTTGACGCTTAGCGTCGCGGCCGGACCAGATTCCTGCATTCCTTGGCTGTGCGGCGCTCCGCCCAGCATCGACGTGTTGCTTACCAGCACCGGATTCGCGCCCGTATTCACGCCACGCGGCAGCCCGCCGTTATTCACTGGAGAGCCATCGGCCTGGCGGACCATCATCGCCGGAGACCCCGGAAGCGCCCGCGTCATTAGCGGCGTGCTGGCGGCAATCGCGGAGGCGAGGTACACGGTGTCATCCGAGAAGACGTCATAAGTGCGGCCCTTGATGATGGTCGCGTCCTTGCCCTTATGCAGCAGCACGAACGGAGCCGCCGGCCAGAAGACTGCCGCGACACCAGCCGTGATTAGGCCGGTCTTCACGCCGTCGCTCTTGCCGTTGTTTTTCTGCGGCGTGTAGCGCACGTTCAGCCAATTTCCATCCACCATCTGCACGCGATCGATGGAGAAATCGAGATGTCCAGCGCGACCTAACCGGCGCTTCTCTTCAGCCTTGATGATGCTGCCAGTGGCGCGCGCGCCGTTGGCGACCACGATCGCGTCACCGACTCGAACTTCCTGATTAACCGCGAAGTCGATGGTTTGACCCAATTCGAAGCTATCCGAACTGAGGTTCTGTTCGAGACGGACGCGAATCTTCGTGCCGTCGGGGATGGTGACCTGGGCCATAGCGAACGTGGCCGTTAACATGGTTGCGAGGATCAGATTGGTTTTCATTGTCGTGTTCTCCTTGGGATTTAGAGAGCGCTTGTTTATCGCTCTCACCCTGGAACGCGATGCCTCGCAAGAACCGGGATCAAAATACTTTCAAGGGTGTGGAAACCACTGAAAACGCTTGAGAATTTCCTCAACGGGACCCTCGCCGGCAACACGCCCGCGGTCGAAAAACACGGCCCGCGTAGCTAAGCTCGCCGCGAATCCGGCATCATGCGTCACCAGGAGCTTGGCTTGAGGCAGGGTGTGGAGCAACCGGATCAGATCGCGCTGACCGGGCGGATCGAGCGAAGTGGTCGGTTCGTCGAATACCAGAATCTGCGGGTCCATCGCCAGGACCCCTGCGAGCGCAACACGCCGTTTCTCGCCGGCGCTGAGATGGTAGGGGGCTTTGTGCACCGCCGCGCTCATTCCTACTTGTTCGAGCGCTTTCGCGGCTCGTCCGACCGCTTCCTCTCGCGCGAGCCCCAGGTTCAGGGGCCCGAAGGTAACATCTTCGAGCACCGTCGGCATGAAAAGCTGTTCGTCGGCTTCCTGAAAAACCAGACCTACTTTAGTGCGGATGGCGGCAAGCGTACTCTTCTTCAGCGGTAATCCGCAGATTTCGATGGACCCTTCGCCTTCGAGCAATCCATTGAGATGGAGAACGAACGTCGTCTTGCCGGATCCGTTTGCGCCCAGCAGCGCGACGCACTCGCCCGCGGAGAGATCGAAATCGACGCCATCGAGCGCCTGGGTTCCATCCGGGTAGCGATAGCGTAGCCCGCGCACTGTGACGACATTCATAGAGCCAGCCGTATTCCGATCACAGCGGCCGTGACGGCGCAGAGAAACGCAGCGTCGGTGAATCCGAATCGCGACGGCGCGAGCGTCGCGAATCGGCCAGTGAATCCGCGTGCGAGCATCGCCCGATAGACGGCGTCCGCGCGTTCCCAGGATCGGGCGAAGAGCACACCCAGGGCTCCGGCGGCTGAGCGGAATCCCGATCCGCGGGCGCGCGCCGCCATGCGCATGTGCTGCGCCTGTTCCGAGATCACGAACAGATAGCGATAGAGAAACTGGATCACCAGAATCAACGCGCGCGGAACGGCGAGCGACTCCAGTCCGCGAAGCAGTTGATTCATGGGCGTGGTGGCGATCAGGATCAATGCGGCGAGCCCGGAGAGAAAACTCTTTTCGAATAGCGCGAACGCGCGCTCCGGATCGCCGGACCACCACGTGATCAACGCGAACGTGGCGACGAAAGGCAGCAGCAGCATTGCGCGACGTAGCAACGGTATTAGCGGCAATCGGCCGATTCCTGCCGCGGCGGCGATCAGAAATGCGTAGGCATAAAACATGCGCTGCGATGAAACCGGAGTAGTCGAAATCGCGATGAGCAAAGCCAGCAGCGCGCCCAGTTTCGCCCGAGCGTCGCGCGCATGCAGCGGGCTAGACCCGCGGCTCCAACCCTCGACCACCAGGTGGTGCAAGCTACGAGCTCCTCGGCCGCGTCAGGAGCTTTCCGCCGAGCATGCACGCGCCATAGATAATGATGAGTCCCGCGAGTCCCGCGCCGGCTTTTGGCAGCCAGGGAGAACCGAAGTCCGGCTGCACGGACACCAGCTTCTGGATTCCGTCGGGATCGGTAGAAGCAACCAGAATTCCCAACACGGCCAGCACCACGGCGGTGATTGCCACAAAGCCGATCACGCGGGAACCGGATGGCTTCACGCCGCTCACCCACGCCGGATTGAGACGCTCGATTGCTCGAACCGCGGCGAGTGTGATGGCCCCTTCGAGCAGCGCACTCACGACGAACAATCCCAGAGATACGAAAAGAATTCTTCGCGGCATCGGCACACCGGACGCAAGCAGTTCGGAAAGTGCCAGACAGGCGCTGGTCAGCACACTGAGGACTCCGCCAACGAAGATCGCCGCTGAGTTCCACCGCGCGCCCCACAGACGATACGGCAAATATCCAGCGAGCACGCCCACGACGGCCATGTTGAAGATGTTGGCGCCGAGCGCGATGATTCCTCCGTCCTGAAACACCAGTGCCTGAATGGCGATGATCGCCGTCATCACCATCGCAGCGGGGGCCGGACCGAGGATAATCGCGAGCAAAGTTCCGCCGACCAAGTGCCCGCTGGTTCCAAGGCCCACTGGAAAATTGATCATCTGCGCCGCGAAAACGAACGCACCCATGACGCCGAGCAGTGGGAGGTTGCGGTCGTCTATCCGGCCCCCCGCCTTTCGAGCGACCAGTCCGACGGCCGGTACCGCGAGCACGTCGAAAGCGCCCCACACCGGTGGACTCAGGAAGCCGTCAGGAATGTGCATGGATGCCTCTTTATTCGTATCACGATTCTAAAAAGCGTGCCACGCAGCGCAGCCAACAAAAGATTAGGCGAGAAGACGGTTTACATCCGCGTATGGGATCGCGCCTTCGAGCATCGCCATGTATGTGCCGGAATCGTGCAACTCGCGGGCGATCCGATCGACCAGGCCGAGCGTGGCGCGCATCGGTCCCGACCCGACGCTGACGCGAGCGACGCCGAGCGCTTTCAGTTCCGCGATCGCTGGCGTGCCTACCGTGGCCAGAATATTCAGCGGACCCCGAACCGCCTTGGTCAGACGCCCGATCGTTTCGCCATCGCGAACGCCCGGAGCGAACAGGCAATCGGCACCCGCGTCGCGATACATGTTGAGCCGTTCCACGGCACGCTCAAAACGGGTGGCTGCGTCTCCGATCTGATTCAGGAAAATGTCGGTGCGCGCGTTGATCACGATCCCAGGCACCGCGACACGAATCGCGCGGATGAACGCAGGCAAATCGAGAAATTCGTCCGATCCGGCGGTATCCTCCAGATTCATCCCGACCGCGCCGGCCGCCCAGACGGCCCGCGCCGTGGCGACGGGATCGTCATATCCGGCTTCAACATCTGCCGTCACCGGCACCTTCACGGCACGCGAGATTCGCGCCACCACTTCGAGCATTTCCGGGCGCGTCAGTTTTTGCCCGTCCGGATAGCCCAGCGCAAACGCGACCCCGGCGCTGGATGTGCCGATCGCGTCGAACCCGGCGCGCTCGAAAATGCGTGCGCTCGCCACGTCCCACGCGTTGGGCAGAACCAGCGTCGGCTGGTGAAGTTTTCGCAGGATTTCAGCTTTGTTGTCCATACCGATAGGATGGCCGAGACATGAGCCAGGCGTCCAGTCTTGACCGGAGTTTTAAGGCTGGCCGCTCGACCATCCAATAGGAAATCTCTGCCACGGCCAGAATCAGGCATAGAGCCACGACCGCAGGGAATCGATCCCGGTCGGTGAACAATTGCTGCCAAAGATAGATGCTGTAAGAGATCACGCCAATGTGCTTCACGACTGGATGATTCAAGAACCGGCCGATGATCGAGTCGTGGTAGCGGATCACGTAGAGCAGCACGAACCCGATGGCGAGGGGCTGGATCGAAAAGTACAGGATCAGGCCGAATGCGCCGCCAGGTCTGCCGGGCACCAGCGCCCGCAAATAGGGCAGAACCAGGAAGGCGAGCAGGGAGACGACCGCGGCCGCCCGATGAGAAATATAGCGTTGCTTCCACAACTCCCACTGAGGCCCTTTGAGCAGCGCGAGAAGGCAGCCGATCATCATGGTGTCGACCCAAGCATGAACCATAAAGCCATCGTGGCCGCGCAGTCCGGGGGTCAGCCAATACATTGCGAAGCGCACCAGGGGCATGCACAGAATTGCCGCGACGGCGAAGCGCGTGGCGCGTTGACGGCGCAGCCGCCGCAGAAGAAACGGCCAGATCAGATAAAATTGCTCCTCGATGCTGAGAGACCAACTGTGATTGATGTAGTAGCCTTGAAGGTTTGGAAAAAGGGCCCACGTGTAGGTTGCGGCAGCTATGAAGCTGGGCAGATGCTCGGGGATGATGCCGGTGATCCACAGGATCCCCATGACCGAGAGGAAGACGTAGAACGCTGGAAAAATGCGAAGCGAACGGCGGAGATAAAATCGCCGGAGCGAGATGGTATTGGTCGTATCCAGTTCATTCAGCAACAACAGCGTAATCAGATAGCCGCTGATGACGAAGAAGACCGCGACGCCAAGCCTTCCATTGGCAAGCATCCACTGGATCACCCAAAAGCGTTGGTACGATTCCGGAACACCAGCGATGAGATGCGAAAGAATCACCAGCATGATGGAGACGGCCCGCAATCCGTCCAGCGATGGGATCGATCGCCTGGAGGTGCTGGCCTCAAAAGCCTCTCTTGCCGGCACAGCGTTCTCGCTCACCGTTTGAGGATAGCCGATAGAATGACGTATATATGCGTCTCGCGCTCCTGCTGGCCTGCGCTTCCGGAATGTTTGCTCAAAAACAACCATTCGATGTCCAGGTGATGCTCAAGCTCTCGCGTATCAGCGAGCCACAGCTCTCACCGGATGGCAAACTGGTCGCGTTTACGGTGCAAACAGTCGATCTGGACCGAAATACCAAGCCCAAACAGATCTACACGGTCACGCTGAACGGCGGATTGCCGCGGCAGATCACGCGGGATGGCACCGCGAGCGAGCGCCCGCGCTGGTCCTCGGACTCTAAGCAAATCTATTACGTCTCCAATCGCGACGGCTCCGCACAGGTCTGGCGCATGGACGCGGACGGCGGCAGTGCGCGGCAGATCAGTCACCTTGCCACGGAAGCGGGAGGCATTGTGTTGTCGCCCGACGGAAAGAAGATCGTCTTCGTATCGAGCGTCTATCCAGAGTGCGGGTCCGACGATGGATGCAATAAAAAGAAAATCGACGAAGACGCCAAGAATAAAGTTAAAGCGCGGATCTACACGTCGCTTCTCTACCGCCATTGGACCGAATGGCAATCGAAGCGCCGCCAGCACATCATGGTGATGAATTCGGATGGCAGCGAGGTGAAGGATCTGACTCCCGGCACCCACGACGCGCCTCCGTTTTCGCTGGGCGGACCCGACGATTACGCGATCTCGCCCGATTCCACCGAGGTCGCGTTCACGATGAATGTGGACCCAAACCCGGCCACCAGCACTAACTCGGATATTTACATCGAACCGATCGGCGGCGGCGATGCCAAGAAAATCACCATCAGTCCGGGGGGCGACAATGCTCCGCTGTATTCCCCGGACGGAAAATATCTGGCATTCCGCTCGCAGCCTCGCGCCGGGGATGAAAGCGACCGCTGGCGGCTGATGGTGCTGGAACGCGCAAACGGCCGCACCACCAATCTGACGGAGACGCTCGACCGCTGGGTGGAAGGCGTTACCTGGTCGCCGGATTCGACGCGTTTATTTTTCACCGTCGAAGATCGCGGCCGGACCGGCCTGCAGATGATCGCAGTGACCGGCGGCGGCGTGCGCTCCATCATCTCCGGCGAATCGAGTGTAGATGACGTGCAGTTCAACGCCGATGGCAGCCTCATGATTTACACCGAGCAGAGCGGGTCGCGGCCGGCGGAGATTTTTCGGGCGTCTTCGAGCGGCGGCTCGGGAGTGCCGCTCACGCGCATGAATGACGCGTTGCTGGCCAACTCATCGGTTCGTCCTCTGGAGAATTTCTGGGTAGATAGTTCCGATAAAACGCGCATCAACGCATTTGTAGTCAAGCCGCCTGATTTCTCGGAATCGCGGAAATATCCGGTGCTGTTCCTGATTCACGGAGGACCGGAAGGCGCATGGGGCGAAACCTGGAGCTACCGCTGGAACGCGCAGGTGTTCGCTTCCGCCGGATTTCTGGTGGTGATGCCGAACCCGCGCGGATCCACCGGCTACGGGCAGCGATTCATCGACGAAATCAACGGCGACTGGGGCGGCAAAGTCTACGACGACATCATGGCGGTGGTGGATCATGTGGCCGCGCTTCCGTATGCCGACGCAAACCGGATGGCTGCGGCGGGCGGGTCGTATGGCGGGTACATGGTCGACTGGCTGCTCGGCCACACCAATCGATTCAAGGCGCTGGTTTCGCATGCCGGCGTGTACGATCTCCGCAGCATGGCGGGCACGACCGAAGAGTTGTGGTTCGTGAACTGGGAGTTCAAGGGTATGCCTTGGGACAACCCGGACATGTTCGCGAAATGGTCGCCTAGCTATTTCGCCAAGGATTTCAAGACGCCGACGCTGGTAATGCACGGCGAACAGGACTTTCGCGTGCCAGTGGATCAGGGCATGCAACTATTCACCGCGCTTCAGATGCAAAAAGTGCCGTCCAAGCTGGTTCTTTATCCCGACGAAGGCCACTGGATTCTGATGCCGCAGAACAGTGTGTTGTGGTACAACCAATTCCTCGAATGGATCGGCGAGTGGCTCAAGTAGCGCGGGCGTTTTTGCCTGCGCTGTTGCTGCTCGGGGCGTGCAAACAGTCGCCTGAAGCAGGATTGCGGAAACGGCTCGCGTCGCAGACCAGCGGGACCATTAATCTTCCGACTGGCGTTATCGATATTTCCGCCGAGCTCCAACTCGCCCCCGGGGCGCACGACCTCGACATCGTCGGCTCGGGCACGATCCTGAAAGCGGCCGACGAATTCAAAGGGCGCGCGATTCTGGTTGCCAGCGGCGCGCGCAACCTCCGTCTGCGCGATTTTACGCTGGACGGAAATCGCATCGTGCTGGAGAAACCGATCGAGGCCGCACCACCGGAAAACGCGTTTCGCGAATATTACCTCAACAGCGGGGTGCTGGTGGATGGCGTGGATGGGGCGGAAGTCTCCAATCTCACCCTCGCGAACATTGCGAATTTCGCGATGGTGATCAGCCGTTCGGCCAGAATTCACATGCACCATTTGCGCGTGGAGGACTGCGGTTCCCTGGATCCGCACGGCCATAACAACACCACTGGAGGCGTCGTGTTCGAGGAAGGCACGAACAATTTCGAAGTGCGCATGTCGACCTTTCGGCGTATCCGCGGAAACGCTTTGTGGACGCATTCCCTGGCCGCGTCTCCGCGTCTCGACAACGGCGCGTTCACGGCGAACCGCTTCGATTCGATTGGCCGCGATGCGATCGTCATCGGCCACGCCAGCCGCATGCGAGTGGAGGAGAATACCGGCGGCCGGATCGGATTTCCCAACGGGGCCGTGGATCCTCTCGCGCAACCCGCCGCGCTGGCCACACTGGGCAATGTGGATCGCTCTCTGTTCGTGAAGAATGCGTTCGAAGAAGTAAACGGAAAATGCCTCGATCTGGACGGATTTCACGACAGCGCGGTCATTCGGAATACCTGCGTGAACCGCCACCCGCCGCGAGAATATCCTTTCGGACATTTTGGAATCGTGATGAATAATACCGATCTCAATGGACAACCGGTGAACCTCGAAATCACTGGAAATACGATCGACGGAACCAAGTACGGCGGGCTGTTTCTGATCGGCAGTGGACACCGTGTGATTGGCAACACGTTCGTCCATCTGAACAGGGCGGAATGTCCTGAAAGCAGCGCCAAATCCGGCTGCGTGTATTTGAAGGACGAACCGAAGATGCTCGAGACAGGAATCTATTTGGGTCGCGGTGGCGCGCGACGGGCCGAGACCAAAAACAACATCATCCGCGACAACACCATTTCCGGACACAAGATGAAGCAGCGCTGCTTGGCTGCAGCGCCAGGGGTGTCGCTTAGTGCAAACACCTTAAGCGGAAATCGATGTTCGGACTACTCGACTGCGCGCTGACGTATCCTTATTTTTTATGTCCATTGAGTTCCATAGTGTTCATGCTGCGCCGCTCACCGGTTTTACCGCTGTCGCGCCGGCGGCCGCGATTATAGGCGTCATCGGAGAGAAGGGCTCGGGAGTTTCCGAATTGCTGAAACTCGCGGGCGGCTTCGCGCAGCCGGAACGCGGTGAAATCACCGGACCCAAAGAGCGCCGTTATGTCGGTCCCTCGGATACATTGAACCTCGCTCCAGCAGCCGTGCTCGCGCTGGATCAGTCCCTTGCCCTGCAGGACGCGATCGTCAGAGCCCGCACGCTCACCGCCCTCGATCGTTTGCGGCGCTCCGGCACCACGGTACTTCTCGCCTCGCATGAAGACCGGTTGCTGGAATCGCTATGCGATGAAGTGTGGTGGATGGACGCGGGACAGCTTGCCGCCAAGGGTGATCCGAAAGAGACGCTCTCGCGCTATCGGCGTTTCGTCGCCGATCGCATCCGAAGCTGGGGAGACACGATCGCGCCGCGCATCACACCCTCGGCACGCCGCGGAGATGGCCGCGCGGAAGTAATCGGCATCGAAACGCTCGGGGCCAAGGGCGAACCGACCATCGTTTTCAAGAGTGGTGAAATGGTGAGCGTGCGCGCCACCGTCCGGTTTCATGAAGCGGTCGCGGATCCGGTGCTGGGAATGCTCGTCCGCACGCAGATCGGTTTCGAAGTCTACGGCACGAATACCGAGCTGGAGCGCGTGAAGATGGGTCCGTGCGCGGCCGGCGAGACCGTAACGGTGGTCTTTCAGTTCCTGTGCGACCTGTGCCCGCACGCCTACACGATCACGCTCGCATCGCACGACCCGGATGGTACTGCGCACGACTGGCTGGACGACGCGATCGCGTTCACGGTGACAGACGAGCGTCCCACGGCGGGCGTCGCGAATCTACGCGCGAAGGTCACGGTTGAACGATCGAAGGTTGAGGGGCTGTGACGTGAGGCGGGCGCGGCGCGGCAGCACAAGATAGTTGGGGAAACCCGAATCGCTGAACGCCTTGATCAAATACGTGATCGACGAAACAGGGCGAGCCGACGGCCTACCTCGCCCTCTGACTACTTCCCCTCGAGCAGGAACGTCGGAGCCAGTCCCGTTAGCGAGGAAAAACCGGCCGATCCGCCAGCGCTGAGCCACGTCGAACAGCCATGCACTTTTCCGAGGAAGGAATGTGGATGTACATCGATCTGCATTTCCTTCATCATCAGGCTGCCGTATTGCATCAACGGAAACACAGCGTGCGCGGGTTCAGCGACTTCCTGCACCACATAAGGAACGCGCATCGCCTGCCGCAGGGCTTTTTCCCAACCCATATCGTCGATTTCGGCTCCCCGGAACGAATTCAATTCGGTGGTATCGTCGTTGGGCTTCAACACCAGCTTGGCGCGATGCTTCATCACGAACTCCGGCAGATTCACCGTGTGGCCGCGATAGGTGGTCTTGGCGGCCTGCACCAGGCGCGTCCACGGAATGAAGTCCTTGATGGCGCGTTTCTCCGCCGCCGGGAAGCGTGCCGTTACGCTGTCATCCGTCAGCAAATCGAACATGGTTTTTTTGGCGCCCAACTCGGAACGGAAACTGTTCACCATGCACACTGCCCGATCCTTATAGGCGCGCACCAGGGGATGGGCCAGATCGAAGCGCACCAGAAATTCCTGCAAACGGATGCGACGGTACACCACATCGATGGTGAAATCGCCCGAGCGCAGCACGCCGCCGCGATACTCCAGCTGATCTGGCGAAACGATCTGCGTCTGGTATCCTTCGCGAGCGAAATGTTCGGCGAGCAGCGCATGCTCACTCACGTCGGCCGACTGGAACGGCTGGCGGAACTCGACGATTGCAATGTGCGGTTTCTTCTGCTTGCTTCCGAAATCCTTGTACGCCTTGAGCAGCGCACTGAGCAGGTACTTCGTTCCGCCGACTTTGGTCAGCTTGTACTTCTTGCGGAATTCTTTCACCGGCGCGGCGTCATAGAACAAGTCCGCCAGCGCGTCGCCATACACGACTCCCGCCGGAGCTTCCGAGTGATGTGACACGAAACGCAGCGATCCGTTGTTCAGATTCGTGTCCAGAAGTCCGGTGACGCTGAAAAACGAATATCCCGGATCGACTTGCGCCAGCATCCGCTCCGCGGGCAGCAATTGCATCCTTGCCAGAAGCGCGGGCGTCGCGAGCGCCATCTGCTCCACGCGCGCAATGGCCGAGAACAGTGACTCCGCCGCCTTCACCAAAGCCGCATACTGCCGATTGGTGATAAAATGTGGGCGCAACACCGGCGAGATCGGGCGGTTGGTCAGCTTCTCCACGCGCAGTCGCTCCTGCAGCGCCTTGGCCCAATCCAAGTCGATGTACGGTTCACTCTCGATTAATTTGTGATAACGGGCAATCGCCTCGCCCACTTGAGTCATGCGTTTACTTGAATTCAGTATCGCATGCCGAGCCCTGATTTGAAAACAAATGCAACTTCGTTAGTCATTATAACTCATTGATACTACAGGCTTTATTTTGATTAGCGTTGGTTTGCTTTCAGGACCTTCTTGCGCAGCCGGATGGATTTCGGGGTGACTTCCACCAGTTCGTCGTCGCGAATGAATTCGATGGCCTGTTCCAGATTGAGCATGCGCGGCGGGATCAGGCGGATAGCCTCATCGGCAGACGACGCGCGCATATTGGTCAGCTTTTTTTCCTTTACGATGTTGACGTTCAAGTCCGCGTCGCGGGCATTTTCTCCCACAATCATGCCTTCATAGACTTCGGTGCCCGGCTGGATAAACATGTCGCCGCGTTCCTGGATGTTGAAGATCGCATGCCCGGTGGTTTTCCCCGCGCGATCCGCTACCAGCGATCCCGTCGGGCGCGTCGGAATCTCGCCCTGCCATTCGATGTAGCCGTGAAACAGAGAATTCATGATCGCGGTCCCCTTGGTGTCGGTGAGCATTTCGCTGCGCAAGCCGATCAGTCCGCGCGAGGGGATGTGAAACTCCAGCCTCACGCGCCCGGAACCATGGTTCACCATCTTCAGCATCTTGCCTTTTCGTGCGCCGAGCTTCTCGATCACGACGCCGATGAAGGCCTCCGGGCAGTCGATCACCAGTAGCTCCAGCGGTTCGCTCAGTTTGCCGTCGACCTGCCTGGTCAGGATCTCGGGTTTCCCGACCGCAAGCTCGAAGCCTTCGCGCCGCATCATTTCGATTAGGATCGCGAGCTGCAATTCGCCGCGGCCCATCACCTTGAACGCGTCCGGCCCGCCGGCTTCTTCAACGCGGATGGAAACGTTGGTGAGCAGCTCCTTATCGAGCCGGTCGCGCAGATTTCGCGACGTGACGTAGGTGCCTTCTTTTCCTGAAAAAGGCGAGGTATTGATGCAGAACGTCATCGCGATAGTGGGCTCATCGATCTGGATGTGCGCCAGAGGCGCGGGCGTTTCGGCGTTGGTGACCGTCTCGCCGATGGTGATTCCTTCCACACCCGCAATCGCGAGGATGTCGCCGGGCCGGCCCACCTTCTCGTCCACGCGCTTCAATCCCTCGAACGAGTAAAGCTTGGTGATTTTGGTTTTGTGAAACGTGTGGTCGAGCTTGGCGATGGCGACCTCATCTCCGAGCCTCAAAGTGCCGTTGAACACGCGTCCAATGGCCAGGCGGCCCAAATAGTCGGAATAGTCGAGATTCGCGACCAGAAGCTGCAATAGTCCATCGGGATCGCCTACGGGTGCGGGAATATGCTCCAGGATCGCTTCAAACAGCGCCCGCAGATCCTTCTCGTCTCCCCCTGGATCCTTCTTGGCGATGCCTTCCTTCGCGTTAGTGTAGATCACCGGGAAGCCGAGTTGATCCTCCACCGCGTCCAGATCGATGAACAGATCGTAAATCTCGTTCAGAACTTCCTGAATGCGCGCATCTGGCCGGTCGATCTTATTGATCACAACAATCGGGGGAAGCCGCGCTTCCAGAGCCTTCATCAAAACGTAGCGGGTCTGCGGCAGGGGGCCTTCGCTGGCGTCCACCAGCAGCATCACGCCGTCGACGAGTTTCAGAGCCCGCTCCACTTCGCCGCCGAAATCGCTGTGACCGGGCGTGTCGACAATATTGATTTTGATGTCGTGATAACGCACGCCGGTGGCCTTGGCCAGGATGGTGATGCCGCGCTCGCGCTCCAGATCGTTGGAGTCCATGACGCGCTCTTCGGTATGTTCGTTTTCGCGAAAAATGCCGCTCTGGCGGAGCATAGCGTCGACCAGGGTCGTCTTCCCGTGGTCGACGTGCGCAATAATGGCGACGTTGCGGATGGAGGTATTGGAAATCATTCGCTTGAACTCTCATTTTCGCACGCCCACCAAACCGCCATTGATTCGATGCGGCTGGTTCAAGATAGAATAGGCGATTCGGTGTCTATGCAAACTCAATCTTCAGCGAGGAAAAAATCCATGATATGGGTCGTTTTCGCGGTCGGTGCGGCACTTTCCTGGGGTCTGTACGGCCCGATTCTTGCGAAAGGGCAAATCGGGCTCGGTAATCCGATGAAAGCTCTGCTATGCGTCGGCGGAGCGTACTTCGTCATGGGAATTCTCGCGCCGCTCCTGGCGCTAGGGCCGAGCGGCATGACCGGATTCAATCAAACCGGCATCATCAACGCGACCATCGGCGGCGCGCTGGGCGCGCTAGGCGCGATTTTCATCATCTATGCGTTCAAGAACGGCGGCGTCCCCACCTATGTGATGCCGCTGGTGTTCGGCGGCGCGCCGATCATCAACACCCTGTATTCGATGTGGCTGAATCCGCCTAAGGAATCGATCAATCCGGTGATGTGGATCGGCATGTTGATGGTCCCCATCGGTGCCGCGCTGGTGCTGCTGTATCGTCCGGCGCACTGAGCCCAGGCGCACCGTCGCCGCCCGGTTTTGGCGTGACGCCGCTAACCCATCCGTTACACTCGATCCATGCTCCTCTGCCCGGTCCGCGGCTGCCGCATGGCGTTGCTGCGCGAAGAGCGGCGGCTGGTCTGTCCGCGCGGACATTCATTCGACGTCGCGCGCAGCGGATACATCAATCTGCTGCAGCCTCAGGAACGGCGCTCCAAGCAGCCCGGCGACACTGCGGCCGCAGTTGCAGCGCGGCGGGGATTGCATGATCGGGGAGTGACTGAACCGGCGCTCCGAGCCATCGCGGAGATGATGACGGCCTCGCCGGGCGACGTCGTTCTCGAGGCTGGCTGCGGCGATGGTTTCTACCTCGGCAACCTCGCACGCCAGACTGGCTTCGATGCGCACGGCGTCGATATCTCGATTCCGGCTATCGATGCCGCGGCGCGGCGGTTTCCGCCAAAGGAAGGAGGGTGCGAGTGGATCGTCGCCAACGCGGATCGTTTCTTGCCCTATGCCGCCCGCTCGTTCTCCATTGTCCTTTCGATCACCGGCCGAATGAATGCCGCCGAATTCCGGCGAGTCCTGCGCGACGACGGACGCTTGCTGGCCGCCTTTCCCGCCCCCGACGATCTGGTCGGGCTGCGCAGTCAAGCGGGAGGGGGCCGCGATCGAGTGGCCCGAACGGTTGAATCGTTCGCGCCCGCTTTCACACTTGTCGATCAGCGCCGCGTCACCACCACCGCCGACTTGGACGCCACTGCCGTCCACGACGTCCTGCTTTCGATTTACCGCCCGATGCGAGCCCAGTCCGCCACGGCGATGCGAGTAACATTCAGTCTGGATCTGCTGCTCTTTCGGCCGGCGTAGGCATTTTCAGAGGGCTGCGGAGAAGGTCGGAATCCGGTCGCTGCGCTCGCGGTTCTGTGCGAACATTTCCGAGCCGCGAGCGACAGCGACCGGATCCTGACGAGCCCTGAAGCCGTCGCTGCAAGCTTAGGCTTGTCGAATTGATATGATTTCGCCATGCGTTTCGAATTGCCACGATGGAGGAATATATCGTGATTAGTTCCGTGGTGGTAGGTTGCGACGCGATCGACCCGGGTCCGGATTGGGTGCGATTGCACACGCCGGGAGGGTCCATTCGAACCATTGCCTGGAGTTCGATCAGCATGGCCGCTGTGCCCCCCGACGATCCGAACATGATTTTCGAGGGCGACGATATGGGACAGATCACTGCTCTTCGTGCGACTCACGATCCCCTCTGGATCGAGGCGGGCGAGGACATGGCGATCGTGCTTCTTGAGAAAAACAATCCGAAACGCGCGTCGATCCTTTCAACCTTTCAAGAGCGCCTTGAATCCCGCTGGCTGGGCGATCGACTCAGGTCTGAGGACGCCGCGATGCGGCTCTTCAAGATGCCTGGCCGTTCCGGTGGCGGAAGCATTCCCAGACTGGTGATCTTCGCGATCGCGGGGATGCTCTTCCTGTTTGTGTTTGTGCTCGCCCTGGTCCTCGTCCGGCGGCATTGAGTCTCACCTTCATGACGACCCGCACGCTGACGAAACTCATCGGGCTGGGCGTTTCTTTACTCGGTGTGAGTGCCGCGGAGCCCAAAATTATTCTGGGCGCGCTGGAAGAGATCCCCGGTCATCACGCGGACCAGCCCAGCTTCCGTGCCGTCCGGGTTCTCTTTCAAAAGCAAGGCCGCGACTGGAAACCCTTTCCAAGTTCCTGCCCCGATCCGGACTGTTTGAAGGCCCTCGCCTCGGAATACCCGCGCGCCGTGACGTGGACCATCGCGTTTTCTGGACGCCGCTTGGGCCAAGTAACGGGAGGCATGCCCAAGCAGTTCGATCTTATGCCGACATAGGTCTGCAGCGGATTACGAGCAAGGATCCCATTCCAACGATCGGAAAAAGGTCCTCGGAATACGGCGGATTCACTGGATCGTCTGTCTTTCGGCCTCTGATGGCGAATTCGCAGCCGTATTTCAAGGATCCTGACTCCTGGAAACCATCGCGCCTTTCAACCGAAGTCACCTCGGCTCTGCGCTCGCAGTTTCGAAAGAAATTCCCGAAGGTATCGAACTGCACGACTCAAGACGACAGCACCGCGAAACCCTGGCTGTACCGTGACACCGAAATAAAGATCGCGAAAGCTTATTCATCGATTCAAGGTTGGTCCGTCGTCCAAATGCTCTTGGCGGAGTATCGTTGTGAAGGTCCCCCCGAGGACGCTTTTGTGAACCAGTGGTTTGTTGTGACGCCCGGCGGCGAGATCAGGTTTCTCGGCGCGGGAATGTGGCTGGTAGATGCCGGCGATTATGACAACGACGGCAAGTCCGAGGTTGTGTTTTCCATCGATCGGTACAATCAGGGCGGGTATGAATTGTTTTACGATGATTTCAAAAAACGTGCAGTCTTTCAGTTCAGTTATCACTAAGCATTGCGGCGCTCGGGAGTAAACTGGTACGGATGCTCGACGATCTGCGCTTCGCTGCGCGCGTTTTCGCGCGAACTCCCGGATTTACCGCGGCAGCGGTCTTGTCGCTCGCGATTGGGATCGGCGTCAACACCTCAATCTTCAGCGTCACCAACGCCCTGTTGCTGCGGCCGCTGCCGTATCGGGATGCTGATCGCCTGGCGATCCTGTGGAATCGCTCGCCCGGCTTGAACATCACGCAGGACTGGTTTTCCACGGCTCAGTATTTCGACGTCAAGGAAGCGCACCACGGCTTTGAAGACCTCGCGATCGCGATCGGCAGAACTGCCAACCTGACCGGCGGAACCGGGGAACCCGAGCGCGTCGGAACTATCCTGATGTCCTCCAATCTGCTGCCAATGCTGGGGGCGAGTCCACTGCTCGGGCGGCTGTTCACGGCCGAGGAAGATGTGCCTGGACGTGCGCCGGCGGCCATCCTCATGCACTCGGCATGGGAGCGCCGCTTCGGTCGCGATCCTCAGGTGATTGGCAAGTCGATCACGCTTAACGGCGCGCCCCACGTCATCGCCGGAGTCTTGCCGCCAAGTTTTACGTTGCCCCACGAGAATCTGCCGACATTGTATGGTGGTGAATTCGGCGAGATCCTATTGCCGCTTCCCCTTGCGCCGAGCGCTTCCACCATCCGGACACGTGAAGACTACAACATCGTCGGAAAACTGAAGCGAGGTGTTTCCGTGCGGCAGGCGCAAGCGGAAATGGACACGATTACGGCGCGGCTCCGGCGCGATCATCCTGAAGTCTATCCCTCCAACGGCGGCTTGACCTTCGGGATCGTGCCGATGCTCGATCAAGTAGTGGGCGATGTACGGCTCACACTGGCGACGCTGATTGCGGCTGTGGGGTTTGTATTGCTGATCGCGTGCGCGAACGTCGCCAATCTGCTGCTGGCGCGGGCGGTGGCGCGGCAGAAGGAGATCGCTTTGCGGACGGCTCTGGGGGCGAGCCGCGCGCGCGTGTTGCGGCAATTGCTCACCGAAAGCGTGTTCCTGGCCCTGTGCGGCGGCGCACTGGGTGTCGCGCTGTCGGCGTGGAGCTTGCAATGGATTCACCTTCTAGGGACTAAAAGCATCCCCCGTCTGAATGAGATCGCCATCGACGTACGGGTGCTGCTGTTTACCATGCTGCTGTCGCTGGGTTCTGGAATTCTGTTCGGGCTCGCGCCGGCTCTGCGCATTTCAAGGGTCGATTTGCAGGAGTCTTTGAAAGACGCCAGCCGCGGTTCCGCTGGAGCAAGCGCAGTGTGGGGACGCGGACGCAATGCGCGTTCTCTGTTGGTAGCCGCCGAGCTAGCGCTTTCCGTGGTTCTGCTGATTGGCGCCGGTCTGCTGATCCGCAGCTTCGCAAGCCTGCTGCAAGTCGCCCCGGGGTTCAATCCCAAGAACATCTTGACCCTGAATCTGACCATGGCCGGCGGAAAATACAACGATGCGCGCCTGGCATTGGACACGTATCGGCAGCTTTGGGATCGTCTGGAACGGCTGCCCGGTGCCACGGCCGCGGGCGGCGTGTCGGTAATTCCACTGGGCTCCGTGTGGGCCTGGGGACCCATCACAGTGGAGGGCCGCACACCGCCGCCCGGCGAAAATTTCATCAACGCCGATGAACGCGTGGTGGGTGGACATTATTTTCAGGCGATGGAAATCCCGCTGCTTCGCGGGCGGCTGTTCAATGAGCACGACACCCTCGACGCCCCGCGCGTCATCATCGTCGATCAATACATGGCAGATCAGCTCTGGCCGGGCCAGGATCCCATCGGCAAACGCGTCCGCAACGGGGGATTGAACAGCACGTCGCCATGGCTCACCGTGGTGGGGGTGGTCGGCCGGATCAAACAATACACGCTGGATGTCGACTCGCGCATCGCGTTCTATTTTCCGCAGACGCAGGCGGTGCAGCGCGGCATGAATGTGGTGGTGCGCAGCAGTGCCGATCCGGCGTCGCTGACCTCGGCGGTGAAGGCTGAGATCCGTGCACTCGATCCAGATCTGCCGCTGTACGACGTCAGAACGATGGAGCAACGCGTCGATGCGTCGCTCGCCACGCGGCGGTTCTCGATGACTCTGCTCGGCGTGTTTGCGGCCGTGGCTCTAGTGCTGGCGACGGTCGGAGTCTACGGAGTGATGGCCTACCTGGTGAACCAAGGCACGCGCGAGATCGGAATCCGGATCGCGCTGGGCGCCACACAACGCGGCATCGTCGGACTGGTGGTACGCCGCGGAATGACGCTGGCCTTTACCGGCGTCGCGAACGGGTTGCTTGGAGCGCTCGCCGTAACCCGGTTGTTAAGCAGCTTCCTATTCGGCGTCCGGGCCACGGATCCGATTACCTTCGTCGCCATCGCCGTGCTCCTTACGCTGGTGGCTATGCTCGCAACCTTCATCCCCGCCCGGCGGGCGGCCCGAATCGATCCCATGGTTTCGCTGCGATGTGATTAACGCGCCATTAGTCGGTCAACGGCCTACCTGATCCACATCCACATCGATATTGTGCCCGATCCGGAAAGCGAACATTCCATCGGTGTGGAGCTTGCTCTTCGGCAGCCGCGTTACTTCCGTGCCGTTGACCGTGAAAATCACGTCATCGCCTTGCACCTGGATTCCCAACGTGTTGGTTTGGCGGCCGTCCGTCCCCTGCTTGACGATGGCCGGATGCAGCTTCCAGTCGACCACCGCTTGCGGCCGTTGGTCGCCTTCCCGATTGGCGATGTAGTAGTCGCCCTGGTTTCGCACCAGGAAATAGGAATACGTCTGATTGGGACCGTCCAGGCCGGTGCCTCCAATCATCAGGCCGTAAGAGATGGGATGCGTGGGGGCTTTGGCCTGCGTGAGTCGCGCTGAAAATTTATAGTCGCCGGATTTGGTCCAATCGCTGCGATAGAAGGTTGTCGCGGGCCCCATCACGAAATGATATTTATCGCCCTCCATGGTGAGGTTGACCTGGTTGGCGGTCCCTCGATCGGGTCGAACGCTCCAACCGGGGGGAAGACTGCCCTTTACGGCGCGATCCGGATCGCTATCCGCGCGTTGGGGGCGATGGGCCATGTGACAGGAGCCGCACTGCTCCTGGATCTTCTGAAGGTTGGCCGTCTGATCGCCATTCCCCGCAGCGATCGCTTTGGCCGCATCCCGCGCCGTCTCCGCGAACCCCACTGCGTCGGCGGTTTGCTTCGCCTTCCAGTATTTGGCGACTTGATCGAAAGTGTCCGCTAGCTTGTTTGCGGACTCGACCAAGGCCGCATGATCGGGGGCGTTACGAATCGCGGTCAGTGAAGGCTGCATGGACTTCATCCACGTCTGATACTGTGGATCCACCGGGCCGGGTTGCCCCGACGCGAGAAGGCCGAAAACGGCTGCGAGAAGAAGTATCCTGCTCATGGGCATGAGTATATGACGAATCGGGGGCGGATCTGGCTCGAAACCGATTGCGGCGAAGTCAGCCTAACGCTCGCTCCTGTCGTCCGTCTGTGATAAACAAACGAAATGCTTGCGCTCTTCCAGGATTTTCGCTACGCTTTACGGACCTTCCGAAAATCACCAGTATTTGCCGCGGTTGCCGTAATATCGCTGGCGCTAGGCATCGGAGCGAATACAGCCATCTTCACTCTGGTCGACCAGCTCATCTTGCAACGGCTACCGGTTCAAGATCCGGATCGGCTGGTGATCCTGGTTGGCATGGGACGGCACTATGGAAGCGATATGGGCCGCAATCCGCTGTCCTATCCGATGTTTCAGGACATTCGCGATCACAACCAGGTTTTCAGCGGCGTAATGTCCCGATACCGCGTCAATCCGAGTATCGATGCCGGAGGCGAAACGGAGATCGTGGGCGGCGAGCTGGTGTCCGGCAATTATTTTCCGCTTCTTGGAATCCATCCGGCGGCGGGCCGCCTTTTCACAGAAGATGACGATACGCCGTTAGGCGCGCATCCCTACGCGGTTCTGAGCTATGCGTGGTGGCAATCGAAATTCGCGGGAAATCTCAGCGTGATCGGACGGGCGATTCGCGTCAACGGGTATCCAGTGACCATCATCGGCGTCTCGCAACCGGGATTTGAAGGAATGGAGCCAGGTCTGCCCGCTTCGATCTTCGTGGCGTTGTCCATTGCTCCCTCGGTTCGACCAGGATTCGCGGATATGTTGAACCGGCGTCACCGCTGGGTCACCATGTACGGACGCCTCAAACCGGGCGTCAGTATGGAGCAGGCGCAAGCTGGGTTGCAACCACTATTCCACCAGATCATTGAAAGCGAAGTGTCCGACGCCGCATTCCGCAACGCCACGTCGTTCGACAAAGAGCAGTTCTTGAAGATGCATCTGAGCCTGCTGCCTGGCTCCCAGGGCAATACGACGTTGCGCGCTCAATATGAGCGTCCACTGTGGGTGCTGATGGCTGTCGTGGGGCTGGTTCTTCTGATCGCGTGCGCGAATCTCGCGAGCCTGTTGACGGCCCGCGCCGCGTCGCGTCGCAAAGAGATCGCGATTCGACTGGCCGTCGGGTGCAGCCGTCTCCGCATGGTCCAGCAGCTTCTCATGGAAAGCTTGATTTTGGCGGCCGCAGGCGGTCTTGCCGGAATCGGTCTGGCGAAGATCATGGTGACGGGTCTGCTGGCGTTCCTGCCCGCCAATCTTACCGGGTATGCGATCTCCAGTTCGCCCGACTACTCCGTTTTGGCCTTCACCTTGGGACTGTGTCTCATCACGGGGATCGGATTCGGGATGGTGCCCGCTTTGCAATCGACTAACCCGGACCTCGCGCCGGTTCTAAAGGATCAGGCCGGAAGCATGACGGGAGATGGAGCGCAGTTCAATTTTCGAAAGGTGGCCGTCGCAGCTCAGGTCGCGTTGTGCTTGCTGCTTCTGGTCGGAGCCGGGCTGTTCATTCGAAGCCTGGCCAATCTGCGATCTATCGATCCTGGTTTTCGAACCAGCAACGTCGTCCAGTTTTCTGTCGCGCCGCGCTCGGCGGGCTATGACGCGAACCGGACGGTTGCGTTCTATCGAAGTCTGGAGCAGAGACTGCAAACTCTGCCGGGCATACACTCTACGGGTTTAGCTTCGATGGCCGTGCTCACCACCACGGGATTTGACAGGAGCATCACCGTCGAGGGCTATCGCGGGGCTCGCGGAGAAATCATGAAGCCTCATTTCGACTACGTCACTCCCGGGTATTTCGAGACCATGGGAATGCACCTGCTCGCGGGCCGGATCTTCACCATCAAAGACGACACCACTGCCCCGCGAGCCGCGATGGTGAACGCCAGTTTCGTGGAGAAGTATTTCGGGAACCGTCTCGCCGTGGGACGCCACATCGGAATGGGCGCAGATCCTGGAACGCCCACGGATATCGAGATCGTCGGAATCGTGAACGATTCGCGTTACGACAGTCTGCGCAGCGAAGTGTTGCCTGAGGTGTACCTGTGTACTTTGCAGCAGCCGCCGCCGAACGCTCAGATCGTGTATGTTCGCGCCGAAGGCAATCCGGATGGCGCAATACGTTCCATCCGCTCGGCGGTTCAGGAACTCGGCCCGGGCCTGCCGATTTTCAACCTCAAAACGCTCGACAGGCAGGTGGACGAATCCCTGGTCGCGGAACGAATGATCGCAACGCTGTCCACGGTTTTCGGGATCCTCGCGACCATACTCGCGATCGTGGGGTTGTACGGCGTTACCGCGTACACCGTTGCGCGGCGGTCGCGCGAGATTGGCATCCGCATGGCCCTGGGTGCGAAAAGTGGAAACGTGATCGCGCTGGTGATGCGTGAGGTGCTGTTTTTAGTTCTCGCCGGAATCGTCATCGGCTTGCCGTGTGCAGTCGCCCTTAGCCGTATGGCCGGTGCGCAACTGTACGGAGTCGCGCCATACGATTTTGTATCGATGGCGCTGCCGATGGTTCTGCTTACGACAGTCGCCCTGATCGCAGCCTACATTCCCGCGCGGCGTGCGGCGAAGTTCGACCCCGTCCGAGTCCTGCGCGTGGAGTAGAGGCGAGCCTTCAAATCAGCTTGCGCAATTCCTCTTCGAGCCGGTCCAGGTCGCTTTCGTTGTTGAAGAAATGCGGCGACACGCGCAGGAACCCATGTCGGGCCGCGATCATCACACGCTGCGCCTTCAGGTCTTTCGCCAGCCGCGACGGCTCGACACCGGGAAACTTCACGGCCACAATTTGCGAACCTCGGTCGAGTCCCTCGGCGCCCAGGCGCATCAATCGCTCCCGCGTGCACCGCGCCAGATCGAGGACCCGTTGCTCGATCGCCGCAGGACCAAGTTCATTCATCCAGTCCACCACTGCGCCCATCGCGTGCAGTAGTCCGAATTGCACCCCGCCGCCTTCATAGCGCTCGGCCGCTTCTTTGAGAACCGGCATACCGTGATGCAGATTATCGACGTTGTGCCAATCGTGATGCGTCCGCCATCCCGCCACATTGGGAAGCAGTTTCGCCCGAAGCGACGGCGCGACGTACATGAAGCCAACGCCGGTGGGCGCGCACATCCACTTATACGCGTGGACGGCCAGCATATCGGGCTGGGCTTCGCGCACGTCGAATTGCAGCGCTCCCACGCTCTGCGTGCCATCGACGTACAGCAGCACGTTGCGCTCCCGCAGGAATTTCGACAGCTCCGCCAGCGGCGGGCGCAAGCCGGTCGCGTAGTTCACTTCGCTCATGACTACCAGCCGTGTGCGCGCATCGATCGAATCGTAGAACCGCTCCCAGGGAACTTCCCGAAACTCCACGCCATGCCGCTCGACCAGCGCCGGCAGGTACAGGCAATTCGGAAATTCATCGGCCAGAGTGACCACGTTATCGCCGCGTTTCCAATCGATGCCGCCGGCGATCAGGCCCATGGAAGTCGAGGAATTCTGGATGAACGCGATGTCGTCCGGAGCCGCGTGAATCAGGCGCGCCACCGATTCGCGGATGCGGTCCGCTTCGTCATACCAGGAGAGAAAATCCGAGCACGCCAATTCGTCGCGACGCGCGAAGTGACCCGTAATCGCGGCGGTTCCGCGCCGCGGCACATGGCCGTAGGTGGCGGTGTTCAGATAGGTCCAGTTCGCAAGCGCCGGAAACTCCGTGCGCACGGCATTCCAATCGATGCTCATTTTTTATTTGTCCGCTGCCACCCTATTTCTACCATGCCTTCCACGAGTTTCTTGCCGATCGTAATACGGTAAGGGATTCCGATAAGGGCGCCGTCCTTGAACTTAACTCCGCGAGGCTCATCCAGGCGATTCGCGACTTTAGCACTACAATGTTGTCTTGCGGCCCTTTGAACCGTTCTTCAAGAATCCTCATTTCTCGACTATCGCCGGGAATTTCTGGATTCGCCCGAAGAGCGAACAGCGCTGGCCTATCCACACCGTCGACTATGAAACCGAGCCTGGCGTTCGCGTTCGCGTCCACGCCCAGCGCCCGGACGGTAAGCCTAAAGGCGAGTTGATCCTGGTCCACGGACTCGAAGGTTCGAGTAATGCCGGTTATGCCCGCAGCATGGTCCACGCGGCGCTCGAGGCCGGTTACGCGACCAATCGCGTCAATTTGCGAAGCTGCGGCGGAACCGAAGAGCTGGCGCTGTCGAATTACCATTCAGGACAAACCAGCGACGTTCTGCACATCGTTCAGGAACGGAGGCGCGCCACGGACGTGCCCGTCTTTCTCATCGGATTTTCGTTAGGCGGAAACGTGACGTTGAAACTTGCCGGTGAACTGGGCGATTCCGCGCGCGAACTTCTCGCCGGAATCTGCGCGATTTCGACGCCCATCGATCTGGCCGCGTGCGCGCAGGCGCTGGGGAAACGCGAAAACCTGATCTACGATCGCCGGTTCCTCATCGCGCTTAAGGGAAAAATACGCCGCCGCGACAGGCAAGCTCCGGAGATCTATACGCCTGAACATCTCTCCAAGATTCGGACCATCTACGAGTTCGACGATTACTACACCGCGCGCCTGTTCGGGTTCGGAACGGCGGCGAATTATTACCGCACTCAGTCCTCCAGTCAGTTTCTGGAACGCATTCGCGTCCCCGCTCTGGTAGTGATCGCAAAGGACGATCCGCTGGTCCCGTTTGACGTGTATGGTCACTCCGCATTTCGCACCAATCCGTGTCTGCGCCTGGTGGCGGTGGAACACGGCGGCCACTTGGGATTTCTAGCGCGACGACGCCCCAGGTTCTGGCTGGATGGGCTGGTTCTGGATTGGCTCGCGGAACAAGCGCGGTAGGTTCTACTGCTTTCCCGAATCGATGCCCAGCCTCGCCTGCAACACCCGCAGCGTGCGTTCCAGTTGCTGGATCTTCGCCGTCTGGTCGTCGTTTTGACGCCGCAGCCGGGCTACTTCGGCCTCCAACTCATCCCGGCGCCGCTGAAGATCCGTGAGTTCCTGGCTGCTGGCTGCAGCCGCCGGAGCGCGGCCCAAAAATCGCGACGCTTCCTGAACCCTTCCGCCGCTCGCATCTTCCACCGTCATCCGTACCTCGATGTCGCCTGTCTTCCGCACGTACGTAAAGTGTCCCGAAGCGAGTTGCTGCGGCGTCATCCGGACCGTTTTCGAATCCGTGCCATCGATGATTTCGAGGGTCCCAGTCGAGGCGCCCGCCACCGGCTTCGCCGCGCGATTCCATTCGACTTGCAACTGTCCGTCGCGTTCCACCAGGGCGAGCGAAATCGGCTCCGCTGCCGACGTGTGCATCCAGTAGCGCAACCCGATCACTGCCGCGACCGCGACCACTGCGAACCAGGCCAGCAGCCATGGCCACTTCTTGCGGGGAGTAGGAGGCTTCAGAAGTTGCGGCCCGGCAGACTGCTGGAATAAGGTTGGAGCCTCCGGCTCCGGCGCCTGCCCCCGCGCTTCCACCGGTGCTGGTGCTATGGCCGCGGACTCCCGGTAAAAAGCCGGAAGGCGGCGCTCCGGGCGTTCGCGCGATAAACGTTCGGGAACGCGATCCAGCACGCCCGCCAGCCTGTCCGGAAAATTGAATTCGAGGTAGCTCCGTTCGTTCTTGGCGGTGCCGTCCGCTTCGCGCACGAAAAATCCGGCGCGCATGCTTCCACTGCGGCCCGGACGCACTACCATAGTGATTTGCCAGGGCGCCGGGAAAAAGATGGTGTAGATCTCCAGATCGGAGTCGCTCAACGCGATCTCGCTGCGGGTGTGTGAAAGAAACCACCCGACTGAAATCAAACCTTCCAGATGCGGATCGTCTTTATCGCGCAAAAGCTGCTCGTTTAACGCGACCCGGTCTTTGTCGGAAAACACGAATCCGGGGCCCCGGGCGTGCTCGCAGGCGATCGGACGCATGGCTAGGACGCGCACTGTGCGTCCGTCACGGGTGCCGTAGAGCACGCCGCCGACTTCAATCCCTCCGCGCGACAAACGCTGGTATCCTTCGGAAACTTCATGCCGGATCTCTTCGATCACCACCAACGAGTAATCGATGGTGATGGGACTTTCGGGTGCGCTCCAGCTTCCGAATTTGGAGTCGCTCATAGGAGGTTCCCGCCTCGCGCGCGAACGTGGTGGTCCCCCGCCGCGCATGTTCCGGCCCGCAATCCCGCTGTGGCTACATTGGTTTCTTCGCCGTTATCCGCATCGTCGTTTTCGTGCACGTGATAGTAATACGTGACGCCGCCCATGCCCCCGGCGAGCAGGAGCGCGATCAGCAAACAAGCGACGGTCTTCGCGTTCCAGGCGCGCTCGTGTGCCACCGCTGAAGCCGTGCCTGCTACCGTCGTCAGCGCCAGCCCGGCCACGAATCCGAGCTTGACGTACCACGGCATCAAATCCAGGTGACCTTGGCCGCCCACCTGTCCCCACATTTCCGTTATCGACACCAGTGCCAGAAGAAACTCCGCCATGTATGCAAGCCGCAAGAAGTACGGAGGCATTGAGTGTACGCGATATCCTATTGTACGGCGAAAAATGAACGACCTCATCGCATTCTTGCGCATTCCCAGCATCAGCGCGCTTCCCGTACACGCACCGGACGTGCGGCGCGCCGCGGAGTTTGTGCGCGACTGGCTCCACCGCGGGGGCCTTCAGAACGCACGCCTGATCGAGGGCGATGGAAATCCGCTGGTTTTCGCCGAGTGGACCGGCGCCCCCGGCAAACCGACGCTGCTGCTGTATGGCCACTACGACGTTCAGCCGCCCGATCCCCTGGATGAGTGGGCCTCACCGCCCTTCGAGCCCGCCATCCGCGACGGAAACCTGTACGCCCGTGGCGCCGCCGACGATAAAGGGCAGCTGTTCATCTTGATGGAAGCAGTAGCGCGAATTTTGCGCGAGAACGGCCGGCTACCCGTCAATGTGAAATTCCTGATCGAAGGCGAAGAGGAATCCGGAGGGGAGCACATCGAGAAATACGTCGCTACCAAGCCACCCGAGCTGAAATCCGATGCCGCGATCGTCTGTGATACGGCCATGTTCGCACCGGACCTCCCTACCATCACCACCGGCCTGCGGGGGATCGTCTACGGCGAAATTCACGTGCAAGGCGCGCGTACCGATCTGCATTCCGGCGACTACGGCGGCGCAGCGCCCAACGCTCTGGAAGCCGCCGCTCAAATCATCGCGGCGCTGAAAGACCGCGACGGACATATCCGAATTCCCGGTCTTTATGACCGCGTAAAGAAGCCCAGTGACGCCGAACTCTCCGCGTGGAGGGCTCTTCCCTTCGATGTCGAGGAGTATCGCGCAAAGGAGATCGGCTCTATCGCCCTGGCAGGCGAACCGGAAATGCCTCTGTTCGAGCGCATCTGGGCTCGGCCTACCTTTGAAGTCCACGGCATCCGCGGCGGATTTACCGGCGAAGGATCGAAGACAGTGATCCCGGCACGCGCTGTCGCAAAGATCAGTCTACGGCTGGTTCCCGATCAGCGTCCCGACGAAATGGTGAAGCAACTGGAAACGGCGATCGCGCAAGCCGCGCCGCGCGGCATCGTCGCCACGTTCAAGCTTCTGTCGTCAGCGCCGCCCTCCGTAGTCGATACGGAGAATCCATTTATACGCAATGCCGCGGAAGCCATGCGGAAGGTGTTCCGGCACGACACCGTCTACGTGCGCTGCGGAGGTTCGATCCCGATAGTAGGGCTATTTAAGGAGGCGCTCGGAATTCCCAGCGTGCTGATGGGATTCGGATTGCCCGACGACAACATCCACGGGCCCAATGAGAAGCTTTCGATTGCGAATTATTCGCGTGGAATCGATGCCGTGATCGATTATTTCCACTCGTTGGAACATCTTTAGCTACGGTGGAGTCTCTTGCGACCGGCGGCAAAGGCCAAGATTCCCGCCAGCGCCACACCGAATGTTCCCGGCTCCGGCGTTGGGACCACAGGAGGAGGCGGCGGGTCGACAGGAGGCGGCGGGACGACAGGAGGAGGCGGCGGGATTATTGGATCGGTAGCAATCTTGTAGAGCTGTACCCAGGCGTTGCCCATGTTGTCCGAGAAAAAGCTGTCCTTGATTCCGACCACTAGATACTGCGCGTTGGGAACCGTAACCGTAACCCCCGTACCGCCTGGAACTCTGAAATCCTGCGAAATCGTGGTGTTGATCGGGCCATAGAAAGCGGATGTTATCGCGTTGGGAAGCTCGGACGCCACTGCGCCAGGCAGGCGGTTCAGGTTTGACGGTCCAAGGAGCGTTGTATTGGTGTCGAATACGCCGACCTCAATCGGGCTGACGTAGCTGCACGTGCTCCCCCCTACGTAACAGATCGATCCCCCAGCAATGATTTGCAGCGTGTCGCCTGGATTGACACCCAAGGCTACCAGGTTAATGAAGGTCGGGGCGAAAAACGACGCGCCGGTGCACTGGGCCGACGCCATGACGGAGCAGTTGTCGTTGCTGCTCTGCTCCAGAAAGGTGGCTCCCACGCTCACGGACTGTGAGCCGAGGTTGATGATACCGCCGAATGCCGCGCCCCCCAGCGCCGTCAAGAAAAGTGCCAGAAGTCCTACTTGTTTCATTCTCATCGCCTCCGAACTGTGGAGCGCCCTTTGCGAGAGCACCCCGTTCTTTGTAGCGATTAGAGATTATCAGGGGATTCCCTGTTACTAGTAGACTTCCCAGTACTAGGATGTACCACTTAGCTCGGCAGTATCGGAGTACTGGCGGTCTAAGCGATTGAAACAAATCAAGATGACGCTGCGGCCGCGCCGCCCGCAAGTTTTTTAGCGACTCCCAGCGCCGATTCGTAGTCGGGGTGATCCCCCACTTCTTTCACATACTCCACATGCTGGATCGTATTCTCTTTGTCCACCACGAAAATGGCCCGGCTCAAAATTCGGAGGTCCTTGATCAAGGTCCCGTAATGTTCGCCAAACGAGCCGTCGCGGTGATCGGAAATCATTTTGACGTGATCCACGCCATAGGCTCCACACCAGCGTTTCTGGGCAAAAGGCAGATCCATGCTGACAGTGTAGATGCTCACCTCCGGCAGCTTTCCGGCCTCCTCATTGAATCGCTTGGTCTGCGCGTCGCATACCGGGGTGTCGAGCGAAGGGACCACGCTGAAAATCCGGACGCCCTGGCCGGTCGCGGCCAGATCCACGGGTTTGAGGGAATTGTCGATCGCGTGGAAGTCAGGTGCCTTGTCGCCCGGTTTCAGTTCCGGCCCGAGCACCGTCATCGGATTTCCTCTGAGTGTAGTTGCGGCTGGTCTTTCCATATAGAGTCATTGTACAAGCTGTTGTTCAAGCGATTCCGGATCGGTCACCGGCAGCTTGCAGGCGTGGTTTTCACAGACGTACGCGGTGGCTTTGCCGTCGACGGCCGGCAGTGGCTGGGAACCTTCGCCGGCCATCAGAATCACGGTACCCGGCAGAAAATGTCTTCGAATGGTTGCGAGCATCGGATCGTTATGCGGACCTGCCAAGACGATTTCCTGGGGGCGGGCGAGGGCAAACGCGAGCGCCGCCAGCATCTGCGGCACGCCCGCCCCCGCCGACTTCAGGCGCGACCCGAACGCCTTCAGCGTACGATCCGCGGATTGGCGAAAATCCTCGCGGCCGGTCATCCGGGCCAACCGAAGCAGCGCCAGCGCCAGGACCGAGTTTCCGGACGGCTCGGCTCCATCGTGGTCGTCCTTGAGGCGCAGCACCAGGCTTTCGCCCTCCTCGGGCGTGCTGAAGAATGCGCCCTCTTCCCGATCCTCAAATAGCGCGCCGGCGCGTTCGGCCAGCTGCATGGCGAACAGGAAATCCTCGCGATCGAAGGTGGTCTCGTATAGATCGAGCAGGGCGTTGATCAGGAACGCGTAGTCGTCCAGGAATCCGTCGATCGCCGCGCCTTCACGATACCGCCGCAGGAGAATTCCGCGGGCCGGATCAAAGAGTTCGCGGCGAATGAAGGACGCGGCGGCTCGCGCGGCGTCGGCGTAGCGCGGTTCATTCAGGATTTGCGCGCCTTTGGCAAACGCCGAAATCATCAGAGCGTTCCAGCCAGTCAGGATTTTGTCATCCAAATGCGGCCTTGGCCGCGATGCCCGGACCTGCATCAGTTTTTGCGACGTGGTATTTAGAACGGCGCGCACTTCTTCCAGCCGGATTCCCAAATGCGCCGCCGTCTGTTCGAGAGTGTGCGCTTGAAAGAGAATGTTGCGGCCACGAAATTCGCCGTGAGGATCTTCCGAAACGTTCCCGTGCTCCTCTACGCCGAACCGGTAACAGAAAATCTTCGCGTCCGCCGGCGCCAGGATCGCATCGATCTCCGGCTTGCTCCACAAATAGAATGCGCCTTCGCTCTTCTCGCGCGGGCGCTCAGGATCGGCGGCGCTGTCGGCGTCCTCGGCGGAGTAGAATCCGCCGTCGGCATGCGTCAGGTCGCGCTGCACGTAGGAAAAAATGTCGCGCGCCGCCGCTGCATATTGGCCGTCGCGCGTGATCTGAAACGCCTCCAGATAGGAGATCGCGAGCTGTGCCTGGTCGTACAGCATCTTTTCGAAGTGCGGAACGAACCAGCGCTCGTCTACTGAATAACGGTGGAATCCGCCGCCAAGCTGATCGTTCATCCCGCCTTTGGCCACCTCCCGCAACGTGAGCAAGACCATTTCGAGTGCTTCTTCGTTACCGGTTCCGGCGTAATAGCGGACCAGGAAATTGTGGACGCTGGGGCGCGGAAACTTGGGCGCTCCCCCGAAACCGCCCAGTCGCGGGTCGAACATGTGCCGGAACGCCTGGAATCCGCTCTCGAGCGCCTCTTTCCCGGCCTCCGCGCTTCCAGAGGAAGCGTCGGCATACTGACGAAGCTGTGCGATCACTTGCTCGCCGGATTGCTCGATGCGTGCGCGATCTTCATTCCATGCGCGCGCGAGGTTTTCGAGCACCGCTCCGAATCCAGGCCGGCCAAAGCGGTTGTCGGGAGGGAAATACGTGCCGCCAAAGAACGGTTTCTTGTCCGGCGTAAGAAAAACGGACATGGGCCATCCGCCGCTGCCCGTGGACGCCTGAACGAACAGCATGTACACGCGATCGACGTCGGGGCGCTCTTCCCGATCGACCTTGATGGAAACGAAGTACCGGTTGAGGATCTGCGCGATCCCCTCGTTTTCGAAAGATTCCCGTTCCATGACGTGACACCAGTGGCAGGTCGAATAGCCGATGGAAAGAAAAACGGGCTTGTTTTCCCCAGCGGCTTTCGCGAAGGCCTCCTCACCCCAGGGATACCAATCGACCGGATTGTGAGCATGTTGAAGCAGATAGGGACTTTTCTCCTGCGCAAGGCGATTGGTATGCATGGGAAGCAGTACGATTCTACCTTGCCGGCGCGCCGGATAGAATCAAAAAATGGCTGCGTTGGCCTACGATGCTCTCCCCATCGGCCGCCGCCTCAAAATCGAGCGCGAGGTTTACCAACGCATTTTCGGCGTCCGGAGCTACGCCTCTGGCACCAATTTGATTAGGAGTGAACAACTATGACGTGCGAACCGAATTCAGGATTGCCAAAGCCTCCGCCGCGAGCTTTCTAGTCAATTCCCCAGCCGGAATCTCCTGCCCCAACCGAGCCGCCTGGCCTGACCACATCTGCGCGAAGTCTTCCGATCCTGCTTCCTCCGAGCTTTTCCTGAGCGGCGCGATCACACCCGCTGCGAGTGGGAATTGGGGAGCCAGGTCCGACATGGGGCCAACCTCGCGCACCATGCGGTTGACGATCGCCCGCGCGGGACGGCCGGTAAATACATTGGTCACCGCCGTCTGATTGTCTTTGACGTTGCGCAGCGCCTGTCGATACACCGGGCCGATTTTCGCTTCGGGACACGACAGATAGGCAGTGCCGATCTGGACGGCTGAAGCTCCCAGGGCGAACGCAGCCACGATGCCGCGGGCGTCGGCGATGCCTCCGGCGGCGATCACCGGTACTTTCACTGCGTCGACCACCTGCGGCGCCAACGCCATGGTCCCGACCTGTGTCGAAATATCCTGAGTGAGAAACATCCCGCGATGTCCGCCCGCTTCGTAACCTTGGGCGATGATGGCGTCGCAGCCGTGCGACTCAAGCCAACGCGCCTCATCCACAGTGGTTGCCGAGGACAGGATCTTCGCGCCCGTCGCCTTGACACGAGCTAGCAGCGTATGGTCCGGAAGCCCGAAGTGGAAGCTGACCACTTCGGGTTTGAGTTCCTCCACCAGATCGCACATCGCGCTGTCGAACGCCCTGCGGGAGGCGCTTTTCAACGGCATTTCAGGATCGAGCCCCAGCTCGACGTAGTAGCTCGCCAAGCGTCGCCTCCAGGCAAGCCCGCGTTGTGCGTCAACCTGCGGTTCAGCGTGACAGAAGAAATTGACATTGACGGGCCGCGAGGTTTGCTGCCGGATGATTTCCATCTCGGATCGAAACTTTTCGGCATCCAGCAGCGCGCAGGGGAGCGAGCCGAGCCCACCAGCGTTCGCGACGGCGATCACCAGAGCCGAGTCCATCGCTCCCGCCATGGGCGCTTGAATGATGGGAAGCTCGATTCCGAGCAGATCTTGAATGCGGCGGTCAGGCCAGAGATCCACGTCATATTGTCTCATCGGCCAGACGTGCGCCGGTTACAAGCCTGCCCCACTCACTGGCCGCTTGTGGTTTTCGGATTCACCAGGCACGTATCAGAACGGCAATTGTGCGAGTTCGCCGAACCGAGCTTTTCGAGCATCTCAACGGTTTCCGGGTGCGGGATGCCGAAACGCGTTGGACCGTTGGCCATGTCCGCTACCGTGTTTTTATCTTTCGCCACGGCCTTGACGTCCGCCCCGTGATCGACCAGGTATGTGATCAGCTCGTGATTGCCGAGGTAGGCCGCGCCATGCAGCGGCGTGTAGCCTCGCGCATCGGCGGCGTTGACATCCGCGCCAAGCTGCATCAGAAACTTTACCGCGTCCATCCACTGGTAATCCGGCGAATTGACACTGTAGTGATAGCCCCAGCCGATTCCACACGCGACCATCAACGCGGTATCGCCGCCGGTGGTCGGAATATCTGGGTCGGCTCCGCGCGCGAGCAGCATGCGCATCGCGGTCATGTCGAGCGATTGCGCCGCGCGCCAGAACGCGGTCGCGCCGGCGGGATCGATCCAGGAATGGTCACCCGATGCGCGGAACCACAACTTCTTTCCCAGCCGCGCGTTGACGTTCGCGCCGGCATCCAGCAGGGCAGTCATCAGGTTAAGATAGGCGGTTTTTTCTTGCGCGATGCTCGGATTCGGGAACCAGCCTTTGGGAGCCCATTGAAGATCGACCGCCGCGTAGAGCGGAGTCAATCCCAGGTCGTTGGCGAGATTCGGATCGGCGCCGTAGTCGAGGAAAAACTTGGCTAGATCGAAGTGGCCATTGGCGGCAGCCATGACGATCGGAGTGGTCTTGTCCGCGGGGCTGGCCTGGTTGACGTCGGCTCCGGCGTCGATCAGCGCGCGTGCGGATTCGAGATGACCCTCGCGGGCGGCGAAGAGGAGGGCAGTCATGCCGCCCATCTCGGTAGCTCCGCGCTCGCGCGGCGGACGGAACATCCCGTCATCTTCCGGTTTCGGGGCGCCGGGAAGCTTCTTTTCTAGCTCGTCGACTTTAGCGACCAGTTTCTGCACCGTCGCTTGCAACTGCTGAATTTCAGGACTTCCGGCGCGATACTCCGCGGATTTGAAACCCAGCCCGACAGCGAGAGCATCCAGGTCAGCTTTGCCGCTCGCCGGCGGCGCGGGCTTTTCCGGTGGTTTCTGCCCGGCATTTTGCAGTTGTTCAAACGTGCTCGGAATATGTGGAGCTTTTACGGCTTTGGTCGTGACGCTCGGGTCAGCGCCGTGGGCGGCGAGAACCTTGATCGCATCACTGCGGCCGAGCGCGGCTGCGAACATTAGAGCAGTCTGTCCGTGAGCGCCTTCGCGGGCATTCACGGCGGCTCCGTTGGCGATCAGCGTGTTCACGGCGGCGGCATTCCCCGCTGCGGCGGCCATCATCAAAGCAGTGGTGCCGTGTTCGTCGACGGAGTTGGGATCGGCGCCGGATTTGATCAGCAGTTCGATCATCGGCGCGTTCCCGTTGCGGCACGCCATGAACAGCGGCGTGGCGGCGCCGAGGCGTGTTGTGGCTTTGACGCTCGCGCCGGCGGCGAGGAGGATCTTCGCCATCTCCACGTCGTCCTTTTGCGCGGCCCAATGCAGAGCGGTGCTGCCGTCGCCTTGCGCGGTATTTACGTCGACCTTCTGTTTGACCAGCGCGCGGACGGCGTTGACATCGCCTAGTTGCGCGGCATCGGCGACCCGCGTATCCCGCGTTTCGGCGGCGGCCAGGAATGCGGCGCTTAGAAGAATGAAACTCGTTCGCAACATGTCTGGGCCCTCCTAGATTGCGATCTCTCCGGTACTGTCGCCGATTTTGTCGACGTTCATTCCGACCTTGTGCAGGACGGTCAACAATACGTTCGCCATCGGCGTTCCTTCCTTGCAGCGGACGTGCTGGCCGCCTTGGATTCCGCCGTTCGCATGACCGGCGATGAAGATGGGAACACGACGGTGATTGTGCGCGTTCGAATCCCCCAGGGGGCTGCCGTAGAGGACCAGAGAATGGTCCAGCAGGTTACCATCACCGTCGGGCGTGTTCTTCAGTTTTTCCAGAAAATATGAAACCATGCCGACGTGATAACGGTTGATCTTGGCAAAATCGGCGATACGCGCCGGAATTTCGTTGTGATGCGAGCACGAATGGAACGGCGTTTTCACGCCGCTGTCAGGATAAACGCGCTGGCACACGTCGCGGCTCATCTTGAACGCGGAAACGCGGGTGGTGTTGGTCTGGAACGCGAGCGCCTGCAGGTCGAACATCAGCTTCACATGCTGGTCGAAGGAATCCGGCACGCCGATGGGCGCTGCGGGAAGCGCTCGCGCAACGCCGCTGGTGTTGTATTCCTCAATGCGCTGGATGCGCCGTTCGATTTCGCGGACATCGTCCAGATAATCCTTTAATCGGCCGCGGTCTTTTGGGCCCAGATCCCTTTGCAGGGCGGCGACGCGATGGGCAATGCGATCGAGAATGCTGCCGTTCATGCGCTGCCGCGAGGCGCGTTCTTCCGCCGTTGCACCGTCTCCAAACAGCGTTTCGAACGCCATCCGCGGATCGATGGTCATCGGCAACGGCTGCGTGGGAGAGGACCACACGATCGTATCCGAGTACACGCAGGCATAACCGTAATCGCAGGAGCCGGAGGCATACTGGCTTTCGATGCAAAGCTGGATCGACGGCAGCGGCGTGTCCTGGCCGAACTGCTGCGCGTACATTTGATCGATGGAAGTGCCGCAGAAAATGTCCGAGCCCTCGGTCATCTTGGCGTGCGCCGCGGTTAGGAATGACGAGCTGGAGCGAAAATGATCACCGCCCTCTTCGTTTTCGTGAAAGGCGCCTGCGGGAAGAAGATCGGTGTCGCTCACGATGGTGATATAGTCGCGAAAATCCTTGAGCGGCTCCAGGGTCTGGGTCCACTCGAAATCGCTTCCGGCTTTTTCAGGCGACCAGTAGTGCTTGTTCGAACCATCGACGGTACTGCCTGCCGAGCCGTGGACCATTTCGATGCAGCACAGACGCGGGCGCGGATTCGCGGCGGTCTTGCTCAGGGGCGTCTGTGCGGGGACCATCGAATCCAGCAGCGGGAGCGCCATGCTCACGCCCATTCCGCGCAACATTGTTCGGCGCGAAAGGTGCTTCTTAGAAATGAACATTAGTTAGTTCCTCCGCCTTCGGCGCGCCGCATCTGGAACGGCATACTCCGGACAATCGCAAAAACGATGGACGAAAACCGGTTGCCGTCGCGCGCGGCATCGCGTTCGATTGACCGGACCACCGGCATCTCGCGATAGTCGATCACGCGACCGAGTCCGTACGCCAGCAAGTTTTCCGTAAGAGTGCTGATGAATACGTCGGAGTGGCTGAGAATCGCCTTGCGCAGGCTCATCGGGCCATTCAAAGCGCTGCCGTCGAACATTTTTCCCGATGCGTCCACCGGTAGACCGCTGTCCAGCGTGCGCCACTGTCCGATGCCGTCGAAGTTCTCGAGCGCCAGGCCGATCGGGTCCATCAGTTGATGACACGAATGGCAGGGCTCGGTCTTGCGATGCATTTCCATCTTTTCGCGAACCGATTGCGGCTTAGAGCTCTCGTCGTTTTCCTTCAACGGCGGCGGCGTGACGGGCGGCGGTGGCGGCGGCGTCCCGAGCAGCACTTGCATGACGTATTTTCCGCGCTGGACCGGTGACGTGCGATTCGAGATGGAGGTCAGCGTCAGAATGCTCGCGTGACCGAGCAGGCCGAAGCGATTCTCGTCCGGCACCGAAACACGCCGGAACCGCGAGCCCAATATATTCGGGATCCCGTAGTGCTTCGCCAGAATCTCATCGACAAACGTGTAGTTCGCGTTGATCAGATCGAGAACGCTGCGGTCTTCATGCACGATGCTGTCGAAGAACAGCTCGGTTTCGCGGCGCATGGACGCGGCCAGGTTCTTTTCGAAATTGGGAAAAAGGAAAGCGTCGGGCTGGACATCGTTCAGGTTTTGCAGATGCAGCCACTGGTACGCGAAGACCGTCGACAGCGACTCGGATTTGGGATCGTGCAGCATGCGCCGGACCTGCTGTTCGAGCACAGCAGCCTCGTGCAGCTTATTTTGCGACGCTAGGGCGATGAGTTGCTCGTCGGGCGGGCTGCTCCATAAAAAGAATGACAGGCGCGAGGCAAGCTCCAGATCGCTGATGCGATAGTTGGCGCCGGGCGCGAGGTTGGCCGGCGTACGTTCGAATCGAAACACAAATTCGGGATCCGAAAGGATGGTCTGCACCACCGTCTGGATACCCGAATCGAAATCCCCGCCCTGATTACGGCCTTTCTGATAAAAGCTCAGCAGATCTTCGAGATCGGAATCGCTGGCCGGACGCCGATACGCCAGCCGCGCGAGCTTCGCGATAATTTTCTTCGCACAAGGGACTTCATCCGAACCGGATGCCGGCCGGCAAGCCAGAATCGCGCGGCGGCTGGGAGTATCGGAGATTCCGGTGACGTTCGTCGGCCCGATGACGTTCAGCTCTCGCAGATGCGGCAGCGACGTAAGCCCCGGAATATCGGCATGCGTCGTGTCGACCAGGACATTTTCAACAGGCGATGGGAAATCCTCCACGGGTCCATCGAACTTTTCAACAAATGCCGCGGAAACCCGTTGGGGGCCGGCCTTCACTTTGACCGGCGGAGTCTGGCGCGTGTCGGTCGGCATGGTATTGGGATCGAGCGTGAGCAGAGCCACACGTTCGCCGTTGATGGAGATTTCCAGTTGCTGGCCTTTGCCTTGATTCTTGCCCCAAAACGGACCATCGATGTCGTGGAAAAAGAGCACCTTGAAAACGTACTCGCCGTCAGCGGGGAAGTTGTAGACGGTGGTGATCCCCCCTCGCGTCCCGTAAGGAGCGCCTTCCACGTGGCGCATCTGGTTGACGTTCTTCACCACCTGGAACGTGGCAGTGGTGGGCGTGACACGCGAATCGCCGACGGCCAGCCTGCTAATTCTTCCGGCGGCGCGAATGTAGCCTTCCATCAGCGCCGGTGAAATTGTGAGCACGTCCGCCATATTGTCGAAACCGTGCGACATGTCGTCGGCCGGTAGCAACCCAGAGACGTCGACATCCAGTCCTAAGAGATCGCGAATGGCGTTGCGATACTCGGTGCGGTTCAGGCGATGCAAAGCGGGAGTGCCGGGATTCGGATGCGCAGCGGCGGCTTGATCGAGGCGCGATGCCAGCGAATCGGCGAACGACTTGAGCGTCGCGGCATCCGGGCGAGGCATGCCCGGGGGCGGCATCATCCCGACCTGCAGCATCTTGATGGCTTTCTCCGCCTCGGCCGCGTTCTGCTCGGGATGCGCGGGGTCGACCTTGGTCCAAGTAAATCCGCCGGATTTGAGCTTGTCGTTGTGGCATCCAGCGCAGTACTTATTTACCAAAGCCTGTTGCGATTCCGCGCCTTGGCCAAACGTGGAGACACAACCGGCGCAGCACAGTGCAACCTTAATTAAGGTGCGCATTAGGAGCATTATAGTCCAAGCGATCCCTCGGTGTTTCAGGAGGATGCGGGCAACGTCATTTCAATGTGATGTTGTGTTCCCGCAGGATCGACGCGGTGGCGAGTTCGAAAGCCGCAATCGCTTCGCCCAGGTCTGCTTCGGAGCGCCGCTCCTGACTGCGCGCGGTGATCATGGTGCTTTGGCGCTGCTGGACCAGGAACAATGTCGAAGTCCCCGCGCGGAACTGGCGCTGCTCACCGCTGTATTGCTCTTCGGCGGATTCGCGCGCGACGCGCGCGGCATCCAGACGCTGCTGGGCCGATTGGACCTGTTGCATGGCATTGCGGACATCCGCTTCGATGGCTTGCTCGATCTGTTCTGTTTGATTCTTGATTCTGCGCCCTTCCGCAAGCGAGCGGCCCAGGTTCGCTTCAGCGGTGCGGTTGCGAATCGGGATGGCGACGCGGAGCTGGACTTGCGTAGTCGGAAAATTTCCCGCCCATAGATTGCTCAACGATTGGCCGTAACCGCCCACTAGAAGCGGCGGCGCGCCACTGCTGCCGAAATTCAGATTGATTGGCGGAAGCCCGGCTGTGGACGATAGGGAATTCAGACGGTCGATCAGCGGCACGAATCCCGCCGTGATGGGATTCACGCCTTGTATCACCTGCGGTCCCGCGAGACCAGCGCGATTGTAGCTTCCTGTCAGATCGACTTGCGGCTTGGTGAGGTCGCGGTAGTAACGGGTATCGCTTTGGTTGATCTCGCCCGAGATCTTCGTTTGCGCGACCTCGGGACGGTTGGTTAGCGCATCGGAGACGGCGTCCGCCAGGGGAGTGAGCGTCGGCTTGGCGGCAGGCGGCGTGGGAATCAGCGCGCTCGACCACAACGGCGCGGAGCGCGCCGGAAGGATCAACGTCTTCAGATTGTCCTCGGCCCGCGTCAAAGCGTTCTGGGCGGAGTAGGCCTCCTGTTCGAACGTCGCCAATTGGGTTTGGGCGGCGACCACGTCGATCGGCGCCAGCAATCCTTGCTGCTCCTGACGGCGATTGCTTTCGTCCTGTTGACGCCCAATATCAACCGCCTCCAATTGCACTTGCAGATTGTTGTAGGCGTAGACCAGTTCCCAATACGCCAGCTCGGTCTGCTGGAGGATCGACATGACGCGAAGGCGAAATTGCTCGTCGGTAAGCGTCCGGTTCTTCTTTGCGACCTCGATCGAGTGACGATTCGCGTCATAGCGCAGGCCGCGCGCCAGAGGCTGCGTATATTGAAGATTAAGTGAAGTCGGAAACTGCGGATTCAGCGTGACGAACGTGTTGTTCGTGACCGCCCGCTGATTGGAAAAATCAGTTCGATAACTGCCTCCGAACCAGGGGGTAGATCCTGAAACCGACGGATCGAACAGCCACGTCTTGCTCAATACGGCTCCCGTTGCGGATCCGCTCAGCGAAGACGAGGCGGGAGAGACCTGTTTCAGCCAATACGTGGTCCCGCCCAGCACCGGATCGTAGACGCCTTGCGCGCCGATCAGATTGTACTCGGCTTCTTGCTTATCGATGCGCGACGCTTCAATGTCCTTGTTGTTCGAAAGAGCCATCTGCAGCGCCTGATCGAGCGTGAGTCGTGCCTCGGTAAACACGCCGATGCGTGGCCCGATCCGGAATGGCCTGACCGGAGGCACCAGCGTCCGTTGCTCCTGGGCGAAACTCAAGCACGCCGCCAATACAAACACTATGGTCCGCATCAGGCGTGGTCCCCTGCGGCGTGATGCACCGGTTCCGGCGTCTCCTTGGTGTACTCCGCTGGATGCTCCGTGCGCCCTCCGCGGAACATCCAGCGGAAAATGCGGAGACTCTTCGCATCATCGAACAGCGAATAGAACACCGGTACGGCGAGCAGCGTAAGCAATAAGCACAGCGTCTGTCCGCCCACCACCAGCACGCCGATAGATCGATTCGTAGCGGATCCTTCCCCGCTCGAAATAATCAGCGGCAGCATGCCCGCGACCAGAGCCGTGGTGGTCATCAGAATCGGCCGCAGCCGGTCGCGATTGGCCTGGACGATCGCTTCATAGCGTCCCATTCCCAAAGTGCGGAGCCCGTTGGTGTGATCGATTTGCAGAATCGCGTTCTTTTTGACAATGCCGAACAACAGCAGCATTCCAAGCGCTGAAAATATGTTGATCGACTGGCCCATCACCAGCAGCGAAAGGATGCCGAAGGGAATCGCAATGGGCAACGTGAGCAGAATCGTGAACGGATGAATGAAGGATTCGAACTGCGCGGCCAGCACGATGTACATGAAGATGAACGTCAGCGCGAATGCCAGGCCAAAATAGTAGACGGCGCGTCCCAGTTCGCGGCCGGTGCCGGTGACGGCAGTTCCGTAGCCCGCGTCCATGTGCAGATCTTTCGAGATTTTATTGAGCGCGCTGAGCACATCCGCTTGCGATCCACCGGGCAGAACGTTGGCAGTGATGGTGGCTTGCCTTTGACGATTCAGGCGGCCGATGCTCGATGGCGCCGTGCCAGTCTTCAGCCGCACCACCTGATCGAGCGGCACCCAGCCTTGTTTGTTCGTGGAAAAGACGGTCAATTGCGACAGACCTTCGATGCTGGTTCGATATTGGCGCGCGGCACGCAGCCGGACGTCGTATTGCTCGCCGCCGGAAGGAAACGTAGAAACCACCTGCCCTGCCACCAGCGTGTTCAGCGCCTGCGCGATATCGTTGACGCGAACTCCCAGATCGGCCGCGCGCTGCCGGTCGATTTCCACGCGCAGTTCGGGTTTGCCGAAAACCAGCGAGCTGTCGACGTCGGCGACATGGGGAAGCTGCTTGATCTTTTGGATCATCGCCTGCGAGTAGGAATTCAGTTTTTCGAGATCCGGGCCGCCCAGCACGTACATCACGTCGGCCTGCCCGCCACCCGCGCCGCCCGCCTGAAGAACGGCGGTGTGAAGATCGGCGGGATAGTGCGTGAGCAGTTCGCGCGCGGCAAGCATGGTGTCCTGTTGGCTTTTCTGGCGCTGGTCGCGAGCGGTGAGCTTCACGTAAATCGAAGCGCGATTCGCGACGCCGATGGAGACACCGCCGAATCCCGAGGTATTGTTGCCGATGGACGTAAGCGTCGCCGTGACGCCCGGCAATCCGCGAACATCGCGCGCGATTCTTTCGGCGATGGTGGTGGTCGCGGCGAGCGACGTGCCTTCGGGAGCGCGCACAGAGACTTGAAATTCGCCGCGATCGTCGGTCGGAACGAAATTCTTGCCCACCATCATGAACAACGGCACGGTGCTGAACATCACAGCGATGCTGATCGCCACCATCGATTTACGATGCGCCATCGACCATTCGAGCATCCGCGTGTAATACACGTCCAGGAAACGGAAGAATCCCGATTCTTTGGAAGCATTGTGCGATCCCGGCTTCTTCGGTTTGGGGACCTTGATAAATCTGGAGCACAGCATGGGCGTCATGGTGAAAGAAACCAGCAGCGATACCGCGATCGCAAAAGCCGCCGTAAAGCCGAATGACGACATGAATCGTCCCACGATGCCGCCCATGAATCCGATGGGCAGGAACACGGCCATCAGGGATAACGTGGTCGCCATGACCGCCAGGCCGATTTCGCGGGTACCTTCGATGGCGGCGCGAAACGGCGGAAATTCCTTCTCCTCCATAAATCGATAAATGTTTTCGAGCACGATGATGGCGTCGTCAATCACGATGCCGACCATCAGCGTCAGCGCGAGCATGGTGATCTGGTTCAGCGCGAATCCCATGACGGCCATCAGCGCGAACGTCGAAATAATCGACGTGGGAATCGCGACCGCGGAGATCAGCGTGGTCCGGATATTCGCCAGAAACGCGAAGACGATAATCGCAGCCAGAAAGCTGCCTTCAATCAGATGCGATTCAAGCGCGTGGACCGCGTTCTTGATGAAGATCGACTGATCGTTCACGATCTGGATATGGATGTCCTTAGGCAGCAGCGGACCAATTTCCTGCAGCCGCTTCTTGATCGCGTCCGCGCAAGCCACAGTGTTCTGGCCGGATTGCTTCGAAACCACCAGTGTCACGGATGGCTCCCCGTTCAGGCGCGCGGCCGTAGTTGGCTCCTCCTCGCTGTCCTCGGCGTGCCCGATGTCTCGCAGCTTGACGACGTACGGTCCGCGCGTGGCGATGGCGATTTCGTCGAACTGCGCAGGATCCACCAGGCGACCAAGCGTCCGGACGGATAATTCCGTCGCGCCCGCATTCACGCTTCCGCCTGGCAGTTCCATATTCTGCTGCCGAAGCGCATTGGCGACGTCTGAAACCGAAAGATTGTAAGCGCGCATCTTGTCCGGATCGACCCAGACGCGAATTTCCCGCTTCAATCCACCGACCAGTTGAATCTCGCCCACGCCGCTGATATTTTCCAGGCGCGGCTTGATCTGTTTGTCCGCGATTTCCGTCACTTCGCGCAGCGGACGCGGCGACGAAACAGCCATCTGAAGAATCGGCGTCGCATCTGGATCGAGTTTCTGAACCACGGGAGGCTTCGCGGTTTCCGGCAGATCCGGAATCGCGCGATTCACTTTATCGCGAACTTCCTGAGCCGCGACATCGCCGTTCTTGTCCAGAGAAAACGAAATGACGATCGACGAAACTCCCTCTGCCGAAGTCGAGTTGAGGTCTTCGATCCCACTGATGGTGTTCACCGCGTCCTCGATGCGCTTGGTGATTTCGGTTTCCACTTCCTCGGCGGATGAGCCCGGGTTGGTGACCTGAATCGACACGGTCGGCAGGTCGATTTTCGGGAACAGATCGAGCCCCAGGCTCATAAAGGAGAATCCGCCGACCACCATCAGCGCGATGATCAGCATGGTGGCGAAAACGGGGCGGCGAACACAGATTTCAGCGAGTTTATGCATCGCTAGTCTCCTTTCCCGGAATTAGTTTGGACGGGTTGCCCGTCGTAAAGGTCTTGCAAGTGATCGATGGCCACCGTCGCTCCGGGCGAAAGGCCGGAAAGGATCTGGGTCATATCGCCATCCTTGGGGCCGGGTTGAACCACGGCGACGCGCGCCTTCCCATCGCGGATAAAAAAGACTTGCGAGGAGTTGGTGCTCGGGTCGGTAAGAACGGCGCGGTTCGGAACGAAAATTCCTTCGGTGGTACCGCTGAGCAGAATGAGCGAAGTTCCGAACATGCCGGGCTTAAGCGCGAGGTCCGTGTTGGGAAACTGCGCTTCCACGCTGACGGTGCGCGAGTTCGGATCGACGGCGGGATTGATCGCAGTCACTTTGCCTTGAAACTTGCGGCCAGGATACCCGGGGACGCTGGTCTCGACGTTCCCACCAAGCCGTATCTGGGAGGAGTTGGATTCGGGAACCTGCAAATCGAGCTTGATCGGCGTGACATGCAGCACCGTAGCGATTTTCGCGGTGAGGGCCACGTATTGTCCCACGGCGATAGGACGGGCGCTGACATAGCCGTCGAACGGCGCGCGAATCAGTGTATCTTCCATGGCTTTCATCGCCATCTCAGTCTGTGCGTGCACCCCGGTGACCGACGCCTGGGCGGTCATCACACCCTGGTAATTCTGGCGAGCCGCATTGAGCGTCGCCTCATATTGCTGGCGCGCGGAATTGGCCTGCGCCTCCGCGGTGTCGGCCTGCGTGCGCGCTTTTTCGTACGCGCTGCGCGATACGTCGCCGGTCTTGATCAGGTTTTCGTAACGCTGCGCGTCGGCTTCAGCGAGCTTGGCTTGAGCCACTGCCGATTCGTAAGCCGCTTTCGCCGAGAGCACTTCAGGAACATTGCTCGCGTTGAAATTCTGTCCGGTGCCGAGACCGATACGCGACTGCGCTTGACGCATCGCCGCTTCGGCCTGCTGTTCGGCGGCCCTGGCCTGATCGAGCCGCAGTTGCGCGTCGCGATTCTCCAGACGCGCCAGCACCTGGCCCCGCTTGACGAAATCGCCGACGTTTATTGGGGTGTCTACAATGCGTCCCGCCGCTTCGGGGGCGACGTCGGAAGATTCCATCGCCATAAAACTGCCGGTGGCCTGCACGGAGGCCGAGATCGGACGCGTCTGAGCCTGGACGGTCGTGACCATGGGAACGCTCATGGTCGAAGGGCCCTTCGCCTCGGTCTTCGTTCCGTCGACGGACTTGGTACCACCGCAGCTCACCAGCGCCAGCGAAATCATGACGGCGATCAGTGATTTATGAGTGCTGCTCATGATGACCTTTCTTCTTTTCAAGCCCGCGCATCACCAGGGCGACCAGTTCCTTTACCACCGCAGGCTCGTCCTGCTGGTGCTCGTTGACGCCGAATAAATATCGAGCCATTGCATACTGGACGATCGCTCCACAGAAAAACGCGATCGCGACGTCGGGATCGCAGCGGTGAAACGCGCCTTCCTTCTGGCGCAACGCGATGTAACGGCGCAGAAAATTTCCCATGGGAAGACCGAAGCGCGCCCGAAACAGGCTGGCCAGAAGGTGACCCTCGAGCGAAGCGTAGAGAATCAGGCGATGAAACGCCGGATCCTCGCGGAACGACTTCACGATGGCGACGGCGAGATTGCCGAACAAGGCCGCGTCATCGCGCCGCGCGGCCAAGGCTTCGAGCTCGCGAATATGCTGATTTTTCCCGCCATCAGGTCCCTTGGTGTCCAGAATCGCGTGGTACAGGTCTTCCTTGCTGGCAAAGTGGCGGAACAGGATCGCCTCGCTGACTCCAGCTGCGGCGGCGATGTCCTTGGTCTTGGTCCCGCCGAATCCTTTTTGCGCGAAGGTTTCGATGGCGGCTTTCAGCAGCTGGCGGCGGCGGTCTTCGCCGGGCAGGCGGATCTTGTGGGGGGCAGCGGCGGGCATATGTAAGTACTTACTATCATAACGGACAAACCTCCCCCAAAGTTACGCGCCCGGCTGAATTATTTTTTCTCTTCGGTCTCCATCTTGCGAGCGCCGCCCAGGATGTCCGGCATGGCGTAGTTCCCTTCGTGGCACGCGTATTCATAAACCGGGCCCGCCGTCGCGACAAAAGGATACTCCAAGGTCCATTGCTTGGAAAAGGTCGAAGGGTCGTCAATCGTGGCGCGATACAGGACCGTATTCGCATCCACGCGCCTGAAGCGCTCGATCACGTGCAAGTTTTCCGAAGAACCGCGAAACCGCACTTTGTCGGTGAAGTTGGTCGTATCCACCACCAGCGTGTCGCCTTCCCAATGGCCGATCGAATCTCCAAACAACTGGCGAACACTTGCCGGTTTATGCGTTCCATTCATTCGGACAATGCGGACGTCGTGGACCATTTCGATCAGAATCATGACGAATTCAGAGGTCTGCACAATCTGGTAGTTGTTGTTGTACAGCACTGGAAGCATTGGCGGCCCCGCCGTGGACCCGAAACCGATGATGCAGCGCTCGCTTAACGGGCGGTCCTTGACACTGTCATAGCGGTTGAAACCCCGCAGCATCCCGGCATTCCGTTGACGAGCAGCTTCTGTAACCGGAGGGATCTTGCCATCCGGAGGATCGATAATCAGTGAAGTCCGCTTGACGCCATCGACCGTGGCCAGTTCCGAACCGCGGTCCACAAACAGGTTGTTATAAGCACCCACGCCGGGTCCTCCTGTCGCCCGGTTGAAACCGCTGTCGACGTCGCTATCCAGAGTATTGGACGAGAGATCCTTGGATTCGTACGCCTTCGCTTCGGCGTTAGTCACCGTGGCTTTTCCCGCAAACTCGGCAGGACGTTCCATGGGCGTAATCGTGGCGTTGGTCCAGATTCCAGTCAGGTCGGGATGTCCGTCCGCTGCCCTCGGAACCGGCTTCTTGACCTGCGCCGGCAACACCACCGTGCATGTGAGTAACGCAATTGTTGCGGTGAAGCGAGAAGTCATCGGAACCTCCTATTCGCGAACACCGACCACTTTACACCCCGCTGAGCGATCGTGGCACCCTGCGTCGCCAAAATGACGAATCACCGACCCTGAGCCGCGACCGCAGGGAGCGGTGGATGCCAACGCGCCGATTAGTTCTCTGTGGGCCGCTCGGCGTGATCGACAATCAGCATCTGCACCGGTCCCTTCCTGGATTCCAACCGCAATCCGAGCTGTTCCGGCAGGGCCGTGAAGATGGTCGGAATGTCGCCAGAAAGATTGCTGTCGGTCCACTGGAGTTTGATGTCGAAATTCCCTTCGAGCCCGGTCTTGTCGACAACAGGGTGGCGTACCGCACTCGAAAGAAAATGTACCAGGATGGATATCGGCATGGCTTTGGCACTCATTGCCGATACAGCGCCGCTGCTAAAGCTCATCGTGTTCACGGCGTCGTCCGCCGATTTGGTCATTTTCAAGCCGCCTTTGGCCACCACCAGCTCGTAAACCGGCTGCTCTCGCGTTTCGCGATGGAAGGTCAGCTTGAACCGGTCGGCGAGCAGTGGGCGAAGCATCAGCATCAGTTCTCTGCCTCCAGCGTCGTTATCAGCCTTCGCCACAACGTCGTACCAGTCCGTGGTCATCCAGCCCGGACCACCGGAAATCTGGAACTCCTGGAGTTCGTAGGCTCCCAGGATGAGGAATTCCAGGTTCGTCCGGATCGACCGGAACGTGCCATGCTGTGCGCTGAGTCCGCCATCGTCTGGCCCGGTGTGAGGATGAATGCTGGCAACCTCGAACTTGGGAATTCCGGCTTCGGGCGGCTGCGCGTGCAAGACTGCGATCGCGCCGGCGAACGCTAGTTGCCTGGCAAGGCGTCTCATGACACGATTCTAATAGAATGGCGGGCCGTTTAGAACACGAACCGCGCCCCGATTTGCAAAATGCGCGAACGGTTCGCCTGCGCTGAAATCACTCCAAACCCGCTGGTCGCCGTGGTAGGCGACGTCACAGTCGTGCTCGGAGCCGAAAACGTCGGATGATTCAGAACATTGTAAGCTTCCGCGCGAAGCTGGAAGCTCATGCCCTCGTTGATCCGCAGGCGTTTGGTCACCGACGGACTCCATTCATTGATCCCGTCGGAGCGGAGGTTCGGGAACGTCGTCGAGAACGTCCGCATGTGATATTGGAACTGATCGGCGGATTTGGTGTCGAACGCACTCACGTTAAACGCCGGCACGTTGGTCGCACGATTATCGAGCACGATCGGTGCGCCAAAGTAGACGTAGTCGCCGGGACTCGTCGTGCTGCCGTTGACCCAGGTGAGCGGAGCGCCGGTCTGATAAGTGTAAATGCTGTTGACGCCCCATCCGCCCACCAGCAGATCCACCCAGCGCGAATCGACATTGAAGTGCTTGCCTTTTCCGAAAGGCAGTTCGTAAACGATCCCGACAACAAACCGGTTGGGATGATCGAACGGCGAAATCCGCTTTTCGAGCTGCGAATCGACGTCGTTCAGAAAGGTTATCCTCTCGATCAGCTTGGAGTTGATGTAATTGCCCACCAGCGTCATCCCATCCGAAAAACGCTTTTGGATACGGACGTTGAGACTCTGGTAGGACGAACTACCGATGCTGTTGTTCTGCTCGATCACGCCGGTGCTGCCGCTGCCCGTGCCGACCGGAAATTCCGGGAATCGCGCCAGAAGTTGCGCCACCGTGGTCGAGGTTCCGTTCTGCGCGGTGTTGAGCCCGGCAAATGGATTCGGTACCGTCGCAGTTAGCGCTGAGATGTTCGCCTGGTCGCGCGTGCCGAGCGTGCTCAGGTATTGCGCGGGGATCCCGTTGAATTGCGTCACGTACACCGGAAGATGCACGCCATGGTTGCCCATGTAAGTCACTTCAAGCATTGTATTGGGCGTGATGGCGTGCTCGAATCCGAAGTTCCACCGCACCGAATATGGATCGGAAACCTGCGGATCGATAAACTGAACCGTTTGTCCCGCGAACGTCGCTAGTCCGAGAGAGGAACCAACGGGTTGCTTGATCCCGCCCGGAAACGGATTGCTCAGCGTCGTGGCAGGCGTAAGGAAATTGTCGTTTGAAGCGACGTACGTGGTTGTCTGGCTGAAGCCGTTCTGGTTCTGGATCGGATTGGTCGAATATTTTCCGCTGATATCCAACTGCGTGATGCTGAGCGGCTGGACGAAAATCGCAAATCCGCCGCGAATCACGGTCTTGTTATGGAAAATGCCGGGCGTCCACGCGAATCCAACGCGCGGGCTCAGCATGTGCGAGTTCTGCTGATACACGGCGCCGTCGGTGGGATACGTCACGCCGCCCAATGCATTGAAGCTGCCCACGGGGATCTGCGAAATCGGGTGCGTATTGTACGCGGCGATCGCGGCGGGGGCCAGCGGATTCTGCGACGTCATATCAAAGCCGTCGATGGTACGGTTGTATTTTTCGTGATACGGCGCGTCGTAGTCGAAACGCAATCCCAGGTTCACCGTCAGGTTCTTCCGCAAGCGCCAGTCGTCCTGAACGAAAACCGCGCCGTAATGCTCGTAATAGGAAGCTGAGGTGTTGATGTCGTAAGAACCGCTGGTCGGCAATCCCATCACGAATTCGGCGAAATCCTGACCCAGTACGACGGCCGACGAAGCCGAACTGGACGCCCTCACCCAGCTATTCGCGGTGAAAGAAAACGAGCCGGCGGAGTTTCCGTAGCTCGCGGCATTTAATACATATTGCCGGCCGTCGGCGCCGATCTTGATGGTGTGGTTGCGACGCACCGTCACCCAGGTTCCGAATAATTGCAGCGACTGCGAGGGAAGCTTATTGGCGGCGTTGAATCCCAACGTGACGGTGGTTGGACTGGTCGCGCCAGCAAACGTCACCAGCGGGAGTTGAGGATACTGCGACGAAGTCGCCATGTACCCTGGGAAGCCAAGCGACGTGGGATCGAAGCCCGCGCTCCCCGCGGGATGCGCCTCATCCATGCGAGTGAAGTTCAAGCGCACATCGACAAAGTTGGTGGCGTTGACCGTGAATACGTTGTCCAGGCTTCCACCCCAGTTGGCGCGCGTGAGAATGGACCCCGTGGAAGCATTGTTGAAATAGTTGTTCTTGGTCTGACTGTAGTCGGTGCGGCGAATATCGAAGAACAAACGGTCGCGTTCGGATAGGTTGTAATCCAGCCGGCCCAATTCGTTGTTGTAATTGTCGGGCGTTCCCGCGGTGCTGCCGAAATTTCCAAATCCGCCGGCTTGTCCCGCGATGTTCGGCTCAGGGAAAAACTTCATGTAAGCAGCGGCCACCGGATTGACCTGCTGAATGATATTGTTCGCGATCGGCGTGCGCGTAATTGTCGTGCCACTCTGCTTGGCGCTGAACGGATCGTACAACTGATATTGCGAGCCGAGCGCCAGCAGCGCCGAAAAATCTCCCTTGCGTTCGGCGTCGGTTGGGACCGTCAGAAACGTCGTGTTCGGCTGGCTATCCTTAACGCCTTCCCACGCAAAGAACCAGAACATCTTGTTCTTGCCGTTGAACACCTTGGGAATGAAAATCGGGCCGCCGGCGGTGATGCCGTACTGGTTGTAGTGCGTCACCGGATTTCCCAAACCGGCCTTGTTATTGAAAAAACTGTTCGCGATCAGAGTGTTGGGTTGATTGAATTCCCATGCCGATCCGTGTAGGGAATTAGTCCCGGTTTTCAGCACCTGGTTCAGCGTGCCGCCGCTGGTGTGGCCGAACGCCGCATCCGAATCGAACGCCTTTACGCGCACTTCCTGCACCGCGTCGGTGGGCGGACTGTACGCCAGCCTTCCATCCCAGGTCGCGTCCGGCGATCCGTCGATCAGAATTTCATTGGCCTGGCTCGGCGATCCTCCGATGCTCCAACCGGCCGCGGCGGCGCTGTCAAATGGATGAATTAAAGCTGGCTGGCCCGTAGCGAGAACGCCCATCGATAGCGACGCCAGAACGAGCGGCGTTCGCCCGTTCAAAGGAAGATCCTCGACTTCTCTTGTCGTAATGGCTTGCCCGACCGAGGCATTTTCCGAGTTGAGCAGAGTGACGTCCTCGGTCACCTCAACGGATTGCGAAGCGTTGCCGACCTCCAGCGCGACATCGATCACCGGATGGTCGCCCGAGCCGACGTGCACGGATTTGCGGATGAATTCCTTGAAGCCCGCAAATTGCACGGAGATGCTGTATTCGCCGGGAGCGAGAAAAGGCAGGACGTATTGACCAGCCTGGTCGGAGACGGTTTGCAGCTTGGTCCCGGTGCGTTCCTCGGTGGCCAGCACTTTCGCGTTGGGAACGGCTGCGCCGGTCGGGTCAGTAATCGCGCCGCTAAGCGTGCTGCGAAATTCCTGGGAGAAAACGGGTACTGCGAGCAAGAACAGTGCGAGTAACGACCTCACGTTGCAACCTCCTGGTTGACTGCCACACACAAACACGTGGTGCTTCGACCCTGAACCTCTGATGGGACTATAAAGATGTGTTACAGCGCTGTCAACCCAGTATTTTTAAATGACTTATTTAGATTTCCTAAAGCGAGGTGTTTTGCCTTACTTTAGCGGCAACGCAACAAATTTTCCTTCGCAACCGGTCGCCGAGAAGCTGCCTGTCGCGGCGGTCATATGGACATCCTCGCCCGACGGCTTGAAATCGACCGGTCCTGGACCAAGAATAAAATCCGCATGGCGAGCGATCATCGAGACTGGCTCGCGCGCGGTGACGCCGCTCAGCGTCATTCCCAATCGATGCGCGGAGTCCAGACCGTCGAACGTAAGTTTTCCGCCGCTCAGGATGTGCACGTTCCGAAAAAAGATCTCGCGATAAGTCGGCGGCTTGTCCTGATTCGCTTCGCGGAATGAGTAGTTCGAATCCATGTAAATCGGATTCTTAGTGTTCTGAATGCACACGTCTTCATACATGACGTCGTGCACCAGCCCGCCGCGGCTCGAATTGGACTTGATCCGGAGCCCGTTGTCCGACCCGTCGATGGAAAGATCGCTTACCCGGATCGCGCTGACGCCGCCGAAGGTTTCGCTGCCGATCGACATGCCGTGCCCGGTATAGAAATGGTTGTGCGCAATGGTCATGTTCGTCGCTGGAGCGCCATTCGCTTTAATGGCGACCTCGTCGTCGCCGGCGTGAATGAAGCAATTCGTGATGGTAACGTTGGTCGCGTTGATCGGATCGATCCCGTCGGTATTGCGCGCGTTCTTAGGCGAATGAATTGTAACTCCCCAGGCCGTGAATCCGTCGCCTCCGAACACCACATGAAAATTCGGCGAGTCTTTTAGAGTAATTCGGTACAACGTGAAATTCCGCGCATGCGACATGATGATCAGCCGCGGCACGTTCTGGTGATTATTCTTGACGCGAGCTTCTTCCGCCAGGTCCCACCAGGAGACGCTGGCGCCGATAAGCTTCGCGCCCCCGCGGCCGTCGATGATGCCGTCACCCATTACGCCGGCATCGGAAACGCCGTCACCGCCGATCAACGGCTTGCAGCCTTTGCCGGAGTCGTCAGTGGTCCCGCAGCGGCCCGGCGCCGTATCGTAGTCGCGCGGATTTCTGGATGCGAAAAGTATCGCGCCAGCGTCCACCAGCAGCGTCACGCTGTTCTTCAATTGCAACGGCCCGGAAAGAAATGCTCGCGACGCTCCGTCCGCCTTCAACACGACCGCTCGACCGGCGGGGCACTGATCGATCGCTCCCTGGATGCGAGCCGTGTCCAGCTTGGATTCATCGGGAAGCCCCGCCGGAAGCTGTGCCTTCACCGTCGCGCAAATAGGCGGAATGGCGGGCTCGACGACATGGCGTGTATCCTGAGCGAACGCCAGAAAGGGGGCTATCAGCAGTAAAGCTCGCATGCTGGATTGTAGGGTCGGGCGGCGCAACGATTCAACCTCAGATTTCTAAATCCAGGGTTGAGGGAATCTGTGGGACGTAATACTCGCACGATGCGGTTCGATTCGCGCCAAACGGCGGTGGAACTACACTGCCAAATGGAATTGAAGCGCCGGTGGTCAGAAGTCAGCGATTCAGGGACGTACATCCCGGTAACTTTTGAGAGGCCAAAAGCATCTCTTGGAGTGGTAGGGGGGCAACAAAGAGAGCCCTTCCCAGCGGCGCAAAGCCGTCAAAGACTTCGCAACAGGACAAAAAGAAAAATGAAATTCCTAAACCATGCTCTACGTGTGTCTGCTGTTACTCTGGCAGTCACCGCTCTTCAGGCCTTCGCTGCCAGTACCGTTGGAACAGCCCCCAGCTACGACCCCGCGACAACCGTGCAGGTGGTGGGGATCGTGACGGACGTCCGGCAGGCTCCCGCAGGGAGTCCGCTCGCCGGGACGCACGTGATCTTGAAGACGAAAGCCAGCACAATCGACGTGTATCTGGCCCCCACCGATTTCCTGAAATTCCTGAAAGTCAGCTTCCCGGCCGGCGATCAGATTCGGGTCAGCGGCTCCAAGGTGAAGTTTGAAAACGCGGATGTCATTCTGGCCGGTCAAGTGGGCGACGGATTAGAGCTGATTACGTTGCGCGATGCGAATGGCGTTCCGGACTGGCAGCATTGGGGCCAGGAAATCGATCCTTCGCTGGTGCATTAAGCGCCAGCGGGTCGCAATCATTTCATTTCCCTCAATCGACCGTTTGAACAAACTGCTTTGACAGCGCCGTGTGCGCGCCCGTATAGTTGCCATTGAATGGCTGGACTCGACTTACACGGCCGCGTCGCCGTCGTCATCGGTGGAACCTCTGGCTTGGGCCGCGCCATCGCCCTGGGACTTGCCGACGCGGGCGCTGACGTTGTCGCCACTGGACGACGAAGTGAACTAGTGGAGACCGTCTCGGCGGAAATCGCCGCGAAGGGCTGCCGAACTGTGCGTTCCGCCGTCGACGCGTTGTCTCGCGAATCGCTCGATGAACTTCGCGAAACCGTGGTCGCCCAGCTTGGCCGCACCGATGTTCTGGTGAATGCCGCGGGTCGAATTTCGAAAACTCCCGTGAAAGATATCAGCGAAACTGAATGGGATTCGGTGCAGAACACCAACGTCACCGGAGTCCTGCGCGCCTGTCAGGCATTTTTTGAGCCGCTGCGCGCGAGCGGCCGCGGACGGATCATCAACATCACGTCGCTGAATTCGTTCGTCAGCCTCAACGGCGTTTCCGCGTACGCCGCTTCGAAGGCGGCGCTGTTGGGATTGACACGAAGCCTCGCGGTCGAGTGGGCCACCAGCGGTATCAACGTAAACGCGATCGCTCCGGGCGTTTTTCGCACCGATTTGAATAAGGAACTGCTGGACAATTCCGAACGCGGGCGCGAGCTGCTGACGCGCACACCCATGCGGCGTTTCGGTCATGCCGACGAACTGGTGGGCGCCGCTGTGCTGCTCGCTTCCGATGCGGCAAGTTTCATTACCGGTCAGTGCATTGCCGTCGACGGCGGATTTCTCGCGTCCGGCGTCAACGCGGGGATTCCAACATGAGCGCCATCGTCACCGAAAAATCTGCCGTGATCGATTTGATTTCCATCGTCGAAGAGGAACTCGCCGCCGCGCGGGTTATCGACGTTCATACACACCTGTTCCCGCCCACGCTGGGAAAACTCGGGTTATGGGGAATCGACGAGCTGATCACGTATCACTATCTGGAGGCTGAGCTATTCCGGTCCTCCGACATAAAACCGGAACAATATTTTTCGATGTCGAAGCGCGAGCAGACCGATGCCATCTGGCGTGCGCTGTTTATCGAAAACACTCCGGTTTCTGAAGCCACCCGCGGCGTGATCGCGGTGCTGGATGCGTTCGGCCTGCCCGTTACCGATCTGCGCGAGGCGCGCGAATTCTTCGCGTCGCAGAAAATCGATCGTCACATTGACCACGTTTTGAAGCTGGCTGGAGTGAGCGAAGCGGTCATGACCAACGATCCGCTCGACCCGGTGGAAGGGCCGCTGTGGCGTGCCGGGATCGAGACGGATCCGCGGTTTCACGCAGTCCTGCGGCTCGATCGGATTCTCAACAAATGGCCCGAGCATTGGCAGGCGATCGCCGCCCAGGGATATTCAATAGACGCGCACGCAACCGGGAAATCGCTCGACGAAGTGCGACGTTTTCTGGCGGACTGGTGCCGGCGGATGAAGCCTGTCTACATGGCGGTCTCGCTTCCTGACACGTTCGAATTCCCCGAGGACTCGCTGCGCGGAAAACTGCTCGAATCGGCCGTGCTGCCCGCGTGCCGCGAGTTCGATCTTCCGCTGTCGATGATGATCGGCGTCCGCTATCAGGTGAATCCGAAGTTGCGCTTGGCGGGCGATGGCTCCGGTGCGGCCGATCTTCGGTCTGTCGAACGGCTATGCGCGGACTATCCCGAGAATCGCTATCTGATCAGCGTACTGAGCCGCGAAAATCAACACGAGCTGTGCGTCTACGCGCGCAAATTCGCCAACCTGATGCCCTTCGGATGCTGGTGGTTTTTGAACAATCCGTCGATCGTCGAAGAAATCACTCGCGAACGGCTGGAGATGCTGGGGACCAGCTTCATCCCGCAACACTCCGACGCGCGTGTGCTAGAGCAGGTCATTTACAAGTGGAAGAATACGCGCCGGACGCTGGTCCCGATCCTCGCTCGGTCTTATGAATTGCTCGCGGCCGATGGGCGTCCTGTCGCGCGCGCCGAGATCCGCCGCGACATCGAGCGTCTGTTCCGCGGAAATTTCGAGCGATGGGTGAGGTTGCGATGAAGCGAAGAGCCTTTCTTGCAGGCGCGGCCGCAACACTAGCGGTTGGCGCCGAGAAATCACCGGAAGCGCAGGAACAAACGATTCTCGCTCGTATCCGTCCGCCGAAGTTTCCCCAGCGCGATTTCGACATCACGAAGTTCGGCGCTCGCGCCGGCGCGGATTCGAGTAGCGCGATCCGCGCGGCCATCACGGCATGCGCCCAAGCCGGAGGTGGACGCGTCGTCATTCCTCCCGGCGAATTTCTCACTGCTGCGATTCATCTGCGCAGCCGCGTCGAGCTGCACGTCTCCCAAGGAGCCACGCTGCGTTTCAGCCGCGATCCTAAGGATTATCTACCGGTCGTGTTCTCGCGCTGGGAAGGAACCGAGTGCATGAACTACTCGCCGTTCATCTACGCGTTCGAACAAACCGATATCGCGATCACCGGTAGTGGCGTGCTCGACGGCCAAGCCGATGCCGAGCACTGGTGGCCCTGGAAAAAACTGGGCGCTGCCGATCGCAAAGCGCTGCAAACCACCGCGGAGAACGGGACGGCGGTGAAAGATCGCGTATTTGGCGAGGGCCATTACCTGCGGCCGCAATTCATTCAACCGTACCGGTCGAACAATGTTCTGATCGAAGACGTGACCATCCGCAATTCTCCGATGTGGGAAATTCATCCGGTGTTGTCCCGCAATGTCACTGTTCGGAACGTGAAGATCGACAGCCACGGTCCCAACAATGACGGTTGCGATCCGGAATGTTGCTCCGATGTTTTGATCGAAGGCTGCACCTTCGATACTGGCGACGATTGCATCGCCATCAAGAGCGGCCGCAACGCCGATGGACGCCGTATCGCCGCCGCCTGCGAAAACCTGATCGTCCGCAATTGCGTGATGAAGGACGGCCATGGCGGCGTCAGCATCGGCAGCGAAATCTCGGGCGGCGTTCGCAACGTCTTCGTCAGCGATTGCCGCATGAGCAGTCCGCACCTGGATCGCGCACTGCGCATCAAGACCAACGCCCAGCGCGGCGGCGTCATCGAAAACATCTGGTTCCGGAAGGTAACCGTCGGCGAAGTCGCCACCGACGCTATCCAGATCGACTTCTACTACGAAGAAGCGGAAGCTGGACCGTTCAAACCTGTGGTGCGGAACATCCGCATCAGCGACGTGACCTGCGCTAAAAGCACAGACGCGCTTTCCCTGCGAGGCTTCGCGTCGTCTCCCATCCACGACGTTCGCGTGAGCCGGTGTACGTTCGAGCATGCCGCCACACCGAACGTGATCGAGCACGTGGAGGGTCTCGTGTTCGAAGACGTCACCATCAACGGCAAGCGGCTGTGAACGAGAATAACCTTAGTCAGGCCAACACTCTCCGTCGCGGCTCAAAACCGCCATTTGAGGCGCGACAGTAATGGAGCGCGTTGGCGAACTACACAAGACTACTTGCTAGTAAGCGCCCCATGCAAAAAGCGCGCGATCGACTCCGTCAGTGCCCGCGGATGCTCGCTGCGGACCATCGCCAAAGCCTGCTGGCGTGTGATGCGGCGTCCCGCTACGCGCAGCAGCTGGAAAAATCGTGGATTCCCATGCAGGGCGTGCTCCGGAAGAATCCCGTAGCCGAATCCAGCCTCCACCAGCCGTTTCATTACCTCCGTGTCGTCCGCTTCCATGACCACTTGCGGAACCACTCCGATTTCGCGAAAGAATCCATCGATGATGGTCCGGACATTGCTGCGCTTGGCGTAGAGGATGAACGGCGCATCGGCAAGCTCGGCGGGTTTTATCGATCCGACGTGCCATCCGCGAACTTGCGCGTGCGACGGCTTGAGGATCAGCATTTCCTCTTCGAACGTGGGAAGAATCGCCAAATGCTCGTCTTCGAAAGGCAGCGAAATCAGTGCCAGATCGAAGCGCCGCTCCAGTAGACCCGCCGCCATATCTTCCGTCGCGCAGACTGTGATTTTGAGCGGCGTGTTCGGAAATCGCTTGCGCAGCATCCGCAGCGGACGGCCCAACTGGTGAATCAGCGCCGTCGCTCCGGTAGCGAAATGAAACGGCCGGCGGTCTCCTGCCGGATCGTTTTCGAATTCGTGTTCGATGTGGCGGACCTGCTTGAGGACGACAGTGGCAAGCTCCGCCAGTCGATACGCCGCGGGGGTCGGTTGAAGTCTCTTACCCGTCCGGACGAACAGTTCCGTACGCAGGTCCGCCGCCAGGTTGTGAAGCTGCAGGCTGATTGCGCCAGGAGACAGACTCACACGTTTGGCGGCTCCAGTAATGCTGGAACACTCCATCACGGCGAGGAACAATTCGAGTTGGCGAACGTCCATGGACTCCAATCGAGCATCGCACAAACCGCTATTCTCGAATTATGTGGCTGCTTCCGATCTTCTGCATCGCCTCAGCACTACTGGCCGATGACCAGACGCAGAAAATGACGGCGCGGGTTTCGGAAGAGGCCGAGGCATTCCGCAAAATCGCGCCGCAAGTTCTGGGGACCGAAAAGCTGCACCAGGCCGCGATGAAGCCGCCCGGGCGATTCCACCCCCGCGTGGGCACGGCTCCCCCAGCGCCGCAGTGGAAAGAGCGTGACGTGGTGTCCGAGTACGGATTCGCGTCATTTACAGGAGAATCCGGCGCGATTCACGAGCTTCGCCAGGTCACCGCGGTCGACGGGCATAAGGTTGAGGAGACCAAGAAGGCGCAGGACGCGCTCGCCAAAGCGATTACGGCCAGCGATGACGCCCGTAAAAAGGACGTTCTGAAGCAGTTCGAAAAATACGGATTGGTCGGAGCAGTCACCGATTTCGGCCAGCTCTTGCTGTTGTTCGGACGCCGCGAAATCGAGCGTTACGAGTTTTCCTTCAAAGGCGCGACCATGATCGGTTACGACCGCGTTCTGGTGTTCACCTATAAGCAACTGGATGGGCCGGAGGGCATGACGCTGATCCAAGGCAACCGCGGCGACCAGACGCAGCGCCTGAAAATGGAAGGCGAGATTCGCGTCCGGGCGTCCGATTCTGTCCCCTTGCAGATCACGCTTGCCGCACACACCGGGGATGGTCCCTTAGCACTGCGTGAGGAAGCCGCGGTGACCTACGCGATGAGCGAGTACGGCGCGCTGCTGCCGGTGTCGACCGAGCATCGTGAACTCCGCGGCGGAAAAGTGGTCGCGGAGAATCATTTCACCTACGTCGATTTTCATAAGTTCGGCGCATCCAGCGGTATCAAGTTCGAGGTCGCCAAGTAAATGCGTGTGGTTTATCTGCATGGATTCGCTTCCAGTCCCCTCTCGACCAAAGCCCAGTACTTTCGCCGCAAGTTCGCCGAAATTGGAGTCGCTTGCGACGTTCCGCAACTGGACCAGGGAAACTTCGAGGGCTTGACCGTCACCGGTCAGTTGCGCGTGATCGATCAAGCCGTCGCGGGTGAAACAGTTACGTTGATGGGGTCGAGCCTGGGCGGCTATCTAGCGGCGCTGTATGGAGCCCGACACCCCAACATCCACCGGCTGGTCCTGCTCGCCCCGGCCTTCCAATTCCCAAAACGGTGGCGAGATCGATTTTCATCATCCGAGATTTCCGAATGGGAACGCACCGGCTCCCGTATGTTCTACCACTATGCCTACAAATCTGAGCGAGCCTTGGGCTACCAGTTTGTGGAAGATGCCGTCAAATATGAAGACAATCCGGATTTCCGGCAGCCGGCGCTTGTGGCGCATGGCGTGCACGATGATGTAGTGCCGTTGGCGGCGTCCGAGTCTTTCGCGCGGAGTCATCCGAACGTCCAACTTCGCGTCGTGAATTCTGGTCATGAGTTGACCGATGTACTGGATCAGTTATGGAACGAAACGGCCGTTTTCCTGGAATTCCAAAAGCGGTAGGGCTAGGACTAACGTGGATAGCTGCCATGGGTACTATATGTTAGAATTTCCACAGGGCTGTCCTGCCGCGAAAGATTCCAAAATCTGAAACCGGCGGCCTGTCGTGATCGTCTTAGATGATGTGGAAGTTCGTCCGGGAGTACCGATAAGTGAGCGAGCCAGTTAACAACCCCGAAGTGCATCTATCGCACCTCCTCACGCCGGAGTCGCTCGAGACCCCGTGGTTTAAGACTATCTTCAAGAACATCAAGGAAGCCATCAACCCTCCCAAGCTTCCTCCTTTGGAATTGACTTCCAAGCCTGTCGACGTCCCCAGTGTGTGGGGATTTTACGGTGGTCACGAAAAGACCGCTGGTTTCACGTCGATCATGATCCACATCACCATAGTGCTGTTGGTCCTGTGGATCGGTTCGCTGAAGCCGGTGCAGAGACTCATTAATCAGAACATCGTGCCGTTGTTTGCTCCGGACCTGAAACCGTATCTTCCCGAAAAGCAGGCTCCACACGGCGGCGGTGGTGGTGGAACGCGCTCGCCGTTGGACGCCAGCAAAGGCAAGCTCCCCAAGATCGCTCCGCGGCAGTTCACTCCGCCGCGCGTGGATCCGCCTGAGAATCCAAAGCTCCCCATGGTTCCGACCATCGTCGCCGACGCTCCCATTCCGAACATCAACGCGGTGAACTACGGCGACCCGCTCAGTCACTTGGGCGTGCCGTCGAACGGAACCGGCATGGGCGGAGGGATCGGCAGCGGAATCGGCGGCGGCGTCGGTGTCGGCCGCGGACCTGGCGTTGGTCCGGGTTCTGGTGGTGGATTCGGCGGCGGGGCTTATCGGATCGGTGGCGGTGTTTCGCCTCCCTCGGTGCTCTCGAAAGTCGAGCCGGAGTACTCCGAAGAAGCGCGGAAAGCCAAGTGGCAGGGCACGGTGGTTTTGCAACTCGTGGTCGACGAGCACGGGATGCCCAAAGACATGAAGGTCACCCGATCCCTTGGGCTGGGTCTGGACGCGAAAGCGATGGAAGCGGTCGCGAAGTGGCGCTTTAAGCCGGGACTGAAAGACGGCAAGCCAGTGCCGGTCATCGCGACCATCGAAGTCAATTTCCGGTTGCTCTAATTCTTAGTCGCGGTGAAGGTGCCTTTCCCCGCGGCATCGCCATAATCGCAAGTCCCCTTCATCTTCGTCGCACCGTCCAGCGTTCCCGAATACTTCGCGTTGCCCGCGTCGCCGCTGAAGCTGAACTCGACTTTATCCCCTTTCACCGTTCCCGTGACTTTCGCTTCCCCGAACGTCCCCTTGTACGTTCCGGTGAGCGCGTCACCTTTCTGTTGAAACTCGAAGGTCGGGCTGCCGCTCCCCGCGTCGAGCACGACGCTGAACGTCCACTTCCCCGTAATGTCAGCCGCGAACGTCAGCGCCGCGGACAGGAATAACAAAGCGATGGTCTTCATGCCGACGAGCATAGCAACAACCCGAATGTGGTACAAGCGTAACGAGGCTAAGTAAAGCCACTCCCATGAACGGCTCTCGACGGATCGGCGAACGCGGCAATCCGCGGCGCATTGTAGTGGTGATCGCTGCGGTCTTGCTGCTGCTGTTTTTCAGCCGCTCCATCTGCAGCATCGTAATCGATTATTACTGGTGGCGCGAACTGGGCCAGGTGCCCACCTGGCTGCTGATGTCCCTGTATCGATACACGCCCGGCTTCGTCGCGTGGCTGATTGTATTCGCGGTCTTGTGGATCTCGCACGCGCGCGGAGTGAAGCACGCCGGTGAGCGGCTGCGGGATCACCGGTTCTATTCGTTGATAACTACACTGCTTTTTGCGCTGCTCGCGATCGTGGTTTCGCTGGCGTCGGTCGACGGGTGGACCGTGGCGCGCTACTTCGGCGGGCACGGCCTGGCGGCCGCCAACGAGTGGCACGATCCCGCTTTCGGCCAGCCGCTCGGATTTTATTTTTTCGATCTCCCCTTCTACAGCATGCTGATCGACTTTACCGCCGCGTTCACCCTGGGCGGCGCGCTGGCCTACTATCTGGCGGCGCGAGGATGGCAGATCCGCCGCGAATTTCCGAGTTTCGGAACGCGCAACGAGATCGACTTGAGCGACCTGCGGCAGCTCGGGCGCCTCGAATCGGGATTGTTAAAAGGCTTGACCGCGGTTTTCTTAGTCATGCTCGCCGCCAATTTCTGGCTGGGTCGCTACGATCTTCTCCTCAGTGATCACGGCCAGTTGCTGGTGGGACTCGACTACGTGGAGCAGCACGTCGGCCTGCCGATGCAAACCGCAAAAGCCGGCGCCGCGGTGCTGGCCGCGTTGCTGATCATTGCAGGACGCCGCAGATTGGCCGCGGCTTGCGCGATCGTGATCTTGATCGATTGGGCACTGCCGCCGCTGGTCAGTGGACTTTACGTGAAGCCCAACGAATTGACGCTGGAGCGGCCTTTCATTCAGCGCCACATCGAAGCGACGCGAGCCGCCTATGGAATCGACCGGCACTCGCGCCAAATGGAATTCGCAGCTCACGCCGAAGGGCGCATCGATTTTGTGAAGAATCGCCCCCTGCTCGATAACGTGCGCCTGTGGGATTGGCGAGCCTTTCAAGACACCCTGGGACAAATCCAGCCCTTGCGGCCGTACGTTTATCAGGACATCGACGTGGATCGTTATCAGATCGACGGACGCTTGCGCCAGGTGCTTCTCGCTCCGCGAGAGCTTGAGCTGGATCAACTAGGCGAAGCCCGCAATCAGTGGATCAATCGCACCCTCACCTTCACCCACGGTTATGGGCTCGCGTTAGCCGAGTCCAACCGGATTCAACCCGACGGGTCGCCCATTCTGCTGATCAAGGACGCGCCGGTGGAGGTGTTGACCCCCAGTCTGCGCGTCGCGAAGCCGCAAATCTATTTCGGCGAAATGTCGCACGAGCCCGTGTTCGTCCGCACCGGTCAGCCCGAGTTCGATTATCCTTCCGAGACGCGCCAGGTCTCCAATCGCTATGACGGCCACGGCGGATTCCCCATGTCGCAATCCGGAACGCGATTCCTCGCCGCGCTCTCTGAAAGCGATTGGAATATTCTGCTCACCAATCAGCTGACGCCTGAAAGCCGGATGATGATCCGTCGAAAAATTCCTGAACGCTTGAGCACCCTCGCTGAATTCATCAGTTGGGATAGCGATCCGTATCTGGTGATTACGGAGACCGGACGGCTGGTGTGGATCGTCGACGGATACACCACCAGCGACGCGCATCCGTATTCGCGAGGCACCTCGATCCAGGGTATCGGACGCTTCAACTACATCCGCAATGCGGTGAAAGCGACCGTCGACGCCTACGATGGCGACGTCGATATCTATGTCTTCGACGAAACGGATCCGCTGATCGGTGCCTATCGGAAGCTTTTTCCAGGCTTGTTCCACGCCGCAGTGGAGATGCCCGCTGATCTGCGCGCTCACGCGCGGTCGCCGGAGACGCTGTTCCGCACACAAGCCGAAATTTACCGCACGTATCACATGCGCGAGCCCGAGTCCTATTACAATCGCGCCGATATGTGGGACGTCGCCACCTACACCACCGGACAAAGCGCCGAAGCGCAAACCGTGCCGCCGACGTACATGATCGCCAAAATCCCCGGCGAAACCGAACCCGAATTCATGCTGACGATGCCGTTTACGCCTCGCGGAAAGCGCAATCTGATCGGCATGATGGTCGCCCGCTGCGATGGACCACACTTGGGCGAGCTGGTGTATCTCGACCTCCCAAAACAGGAAATTATTTCGGGTCCGATGCAGGTGGAGGCGCTGATCAATCAGGATCAGACTATTTCGAAGGATCTGACGCTATGGAATCAGCAGGGCTCCCAGGTTCTGCGCAATCAGATTCTGATTCTACCGATCGACAACACGTTCTTGTACGTCGCGCCGATTTTCCTGCAGGCGCAGCAGGCGCGGATGCCGCAGCTGAAAAAGGTGGCGCTGGTGGTGGGCAACACACTGGTTTACGCCGACACCTACGAGCAGGCCCTGGCGCAACTCGAGGCGCTTCAGAAGGGCCAGGCCCCAGTGGTGGCATCAGCGCCTGCACGAACCTCCACCGCGGCTCCCGCTCCATCGACGCCAGGCGATCCCCGCCTCGACGAAGTGCGTCGTCACTTGAACCGCTATCGGGAGCTTGCCGCGCAGGGAAAATGGTCCGAAGCGGGCAAGGAACTGGAAGCGATCGAAGCGACCGTCAAGAAGTAAAGGGGGGCGGACCCCCTGGTCCGCGCGCGATCCCCCGATCGCGCTGCCGGTCCTTGCGCTAACATCGACGAATGAATCGATGGATGCTCTTTGGCACTGCGCTCGTATGTTCCGCCCAAGACCCGATCGCCCCCCACTCCGCGTTCGAGCCGCCCGTCGCGAAAGCCGCCGCATCGCTCGCCGTATCCACCAAGGATTCCCCGCGCGATCTTCTCACCACCGGCGAGAAATCCGACTGGAACCAGACCGCTCCCTACGCTGAAGCCGTCGAGATTTCACGGCGCTTGGAAAAAGCCTCGAAGTTCGTCAAGGTCGTCGACATCGGCTCCACGCCAGAAGGCCGCACCATGATCGCGCTGATCGTGTCCAAAGATCGTGCCTTTACTCCCGATGCTGCCGCGAAGACCAATAAAGCGATCATCATGATCCACAGCGGCATCCACGCCGGCGAGATCGAAGGCAAAGACACCGCGCTGATGCTGATCCGCGACATGACAGTGTCTAAGCGCTTCGCGTCGTGGCTGGACCACGCGATCTTCGTCATCATCCCCGTGTTCAACGTCGACGGTCACGAAAACGTCAGCCCCTATCACCGCCCCAGCCAGAACGGCCCCCAATCGACGGGCCTCCGCGCGACCGCGCAGCGTGTCAATTTGAATCGCGATTACGTGAAGGCCGATACTCTGGAGATGCGCGCGTGGCTCCGCGTGTTCAATGCGTGGATGCCGGATTTTCACATCGACAATCACGTCACCGATGGCGCGGATTTTCAATACGATGTGACCTGGGACATGGCGCGAAACCAGGACATCGCCGAGCCGGCGGGAACGTGGGTTCGCGAAAAATTCGTACCGGAACTGAACAAGCGTATGGAGGCCGATGGCCACATGGTCGCTCCCTACGGAGCCCTGCGCCAGGTCGCGGGCCGCCGCGAATTTTTCATGGAAGTGTTCTCGCCGCGCTATTCGCATTTGTATTCGGCGGTCCAGAACCGGCCGTCCCTGCTGGTTGAAACGCACAGCTTAAAGATCGCTAAAACGCGCGCGTGGGCGCACTATGACATCATGAGGCACGCGATTGAGACCATCCTGCTCGATCCTGAGGCATTGCGCCGCGCAGTGCGCGAGTCGGACGCGCAAATGATGGCCCGCGCCGGCGATCGTTCTGCCGCGCCCGTCTATCTCGCCGGAAAAGTCAGCGACAAGAGCCGCCCGCTGGTGTATCACTCCTTGAAGAATGGTCCGTTCAAAAGCGAAGTGACCGGCGCGATGGTGAACCGCTTCCTCCCCGAAAAGGACGATATCGACACCGTCATTCACGATCAGATCGACACGACGGTCGAGGCGCAGATGCCGCTTGGTTATCTGATCCCGGTCGCGTGGAAGCCGCTGGCCGATGTCCTCAAACTCCACGGCGTCGACGTGGAGTGGATTTCGAAACCGGTGGAGCAGGAATTCGAAACATACCGGTTTTCAAATCCGAAGTTCGCCGCGACTTCCTTCGAAGGCCGCGTCATGCTGGACTTCGACGCCAAGCTGGTGACCGAAAAAATCGCAATGCCAGCGGGATCGTTCTGGGTCCCGATGAACCAGCGCCGCGCGCGATTGATCCTTTCGGTGCTCGAACCCGCGGCTCCGGATTCCCTTGCAAAATGGGGATTCATGAATCCAGTCTTCGAAGGCGGTGGACGCGGCGGGTTGGGCGAATATCTCTCCGAACCGATCGCCCGCCGTATGATGGCGGATTCGCCGGAGCTTCGGAAACAATTCGAGGCTCACTTGTCATCCGAACCGAAATTCGCAGCGGATGCCAGGGCTCGATTGCAATGGTGGTTCGACCAGTCGAAATATCAAGCGAGCGACAGCGGCCGGTATCCAGTGGTGAGGGTGTGGCAGAAGTCATGGTGAAGCATTTGTGACTTTTGAGTGGAGTGCCCGCAAAGCTGCCGCCAACCTCAAGAAGCATCGTGTCGCATTCGAGGATGCCGCGACCGTGTTTCTCGATCCGCTGGCGATAACCTTCCCGGATCCGGACCACGAACCGGAAGAACCGCGGGAGATAACAATCGGGCATACTAAGGGTGGACAACTCGTGTTCGTATCACACTGCGAGCGAGGGGACCGGATTCGAATTATCAGTGCGAGATCGGCCACCCGTTCGGAACGCGAACAGCATGAAGAAGGCGTCTGACACCACGATGCGTAAGCAGTACGATCTCTCGAAACTCAAGGGCGGAGTTCGAGGCAAGTATTACCAGCGTGCCATTGCCGGAACCAACCTCGTGCTCATCGACCCTGAACTCGCCCGAGTGTTTCCCGACAGCGAGTCCGTGAACCGAGCATTGCGAGTTCTCGCAGATGCGGCTCAGGCCGTTCCGACGAAACGACGGCCCCGCCGTCCAGCTTAGCCACTACTGCGCGCTCGGACGCCGTCCCCCCGGCCGAGGCTCTTCCTTCCCCGCATCCAAATGATTCCAATTCAGAATCGCATTGAATCCCAGGAAATACGTGCCCTGCGTCTGCCACCGCCAGAACGGCCGCAGCGCGAACATCACGATGTGGCCCTTCCCTAATGACACATCCAGCGCAGCCGCCCGACCCGAAAGTGCCTGTCCTCCCGCGAGCGTACCGGAGAGAAGCATGTCGTTCGGATTCTGCGGGAACGTCATCACCACGCGAGGACGCGCGTCTTCCACAACTCCGAAAGCTCGCATCTGCTGCCGAACCGCCTCCTGCTCCTGAGCCGCCGTCATCGACGGAGCTGCCTGCTGCGGCGTGGTCGCATCGAAAGGCGACACGTGGATCGGAACCGCGTTAGGCGTCACATTCTGGCCGACGTCGGCTCCGCCTCCACCGCCGCCGAATCCTCCACGACCACCGCCACCGAATCCGCCGCCCGCGCTGAACACCGGGTCCTGATTGAAGTAAACCGGCAGGTCCTTCTGGTCGTAGCCGTACGCGATCGGACTCTTCATGTCGGAAATCTGCGCGCGCAAAATCGACCCGCGTGCAAAAAGCTGGCCCGGATGTTCGACCGTTACGCCACTGGTCAGACCGTAATCCGCCACGAACGCCGACGTCGAGCCTTCCGTTATCAGCGTGCCGCCTTCCTGCACGAACTTAGCGAGCTCGGCCAGACCTTCGATGCCCATCCCGCCGCGGATGTCGTCGCTTTGATCGAGCGCCCCCAGGTTCGGCGTCATTTCGCTCTTCTTATAAGGAACCGCATCGGGCCCCACCTTGGGAATTCCCGTCAGATGCGACGACGAATTTCCCCCGACATGCGGATAAATGATCACGTCATATTTGGCGCGCAGACCGCCGTCGCGCAGTTTCTGATCCGAAAAATACGTGTACGGAACGCCGAACTGATCGAGCGCCGCACGAACCCAGCCCTCATCCTGCGTGCGCTGCCACGAGTGTACATAGCCAATCCGCGGGACCTGCATTTCATGCGTCTTCACCGTCAGCGCTGTAGCGACCGCCCAGGCCGACAATCCGCTCGCCTGGATCGAAGCCCGCAACCCGTTGACATCCGCGTCGGGAATAATGAACGCGCCCGCGCGGAATTTGTGACCGTTCAAATCGAAATCGTCCTCGGCCGCCATCATCTTCACGTTCGCGTTCTTGAACCGGAAACTCATCAGCGAGTTGTCCGTCGTATGATCGATCACCAGCGTCGTGCCGCTGCCTTCGATTCTTCCCGGGACTTTCACCTCCGACCCGATCATCGACATAGGCTGATCGAGCACCGACCGGTCCGTCATCGTCAGCAGCTTCACATTGCGCATATACTGCATGGTCCAGCCAGTGTCGTCATAAGGACGCGGATTCGCTGGCGGATAATTCTGCACGCTGAAATACATGTCGGCCACGGTGCGATACGGTTGATCGGCGCGAATCACGTAATCTCCCGCCGCGACGTCGGTCCCTCCCGACTTGAAACTCGATCCAGCGACCTGCACCTCGACGCCCTGGGCGCGCAGCGCGTTCACCATGTCTGCGGCATCGGCGCGGCGGCGCTGGTTCGCCGGGATCACCCACGCGAAGGTCGGCCCCTTTTTGCCTGCATCCACCGACCGCTTATTCTTTAGCCAATAATTTTCCAGATACAGCTCTTTTTCCTGCGCGACTTTGTGCAGCGCGAACAGCAGCGCCGATTCCTGGATGTTGGTGTTGTTACGCGGCCCCCACTTGATCGACGGCAGCGGTGGATTCGGACGGAACCATTCGCGGCTGGTGACGGTCGGCTGCAGACGCAAATTCTCCTGGATGTCGGGACCGTAGCTCTGCACTTCGTAAAACCGCCCGAACGAATTGTGCGTGATCGCGATCCAGAACAGATAGTTCGGCACCCAGCCGTCATAAAATCCGTAAGTAAAAACGCCCGGGACGCCGCGCTTGGCCATCTCCATCACTTCCGTTTCGGCCAGCAGCCACCATTCGTCGATCTGAATCGGATCGATCGAATTGTTATAAGGACCGGTGCCGGTAGAGACGTACAGATACGATTGCGCTTCGTGCAGATCGTGCAGCACCGTCGGATGCCACTCGAGCACTTCCTTGGTGATGTTCTGTGTCAGCTTCAGATATTGGCCCATGCCATCGCGATTGTTATCGTGCGCGACGTATTTCCCCCAATACATCAGCGGCGGACGCTGCTTGCCGGTCTTCTTGCCGTAATAATATGTGTCGACCTGCTTTTCGCGGCCGTCCACTTCCACCACTGGCGTGATCAGAAAGATCATGTTGTTGCGGATCGACTGGATGAACGGCGTCTCTTCCACGATCAGCCGATACGCCAGCTCGATCAGCATTTCGGGTCCGCCCGTCTCCGGCGAATGGATTCCGCTGGTAGCCCAATAGATGGGCTTCGCCGTGTGGATCAACTCCTGCGCCTGCTGTTCCGTCGTGCGGCGCGGGTCCGTCAATGCCGCGAGCTGACCTTTATACTTGTCGAGATTCTTGATGGTCTCCTCGTCGGCGATGGCCAGCAGCACCTGATCGCGGCCTTCTTCGGTTTGTCCGATCTTCCAGAATTTCGCCCGCGGCGACGCCGCGGCCAGCGCCTCGTAGTAGCGATTGATGTCCTTGGCGTAGGTCAGCTCGCCGGGAGTGCCGGGGATGCGCCCAAAAAACTTTAGCGGCGACGGCACGCTATCCGACGCCGGCATATGATCCACCAGTTCGGTGGTGATGCGCGAATCCTGCAGGTATTGCTTGATCAGCTTCGTGTACTCTTCATCCAACTTCTGGGGCGCGGCTGCAGCCGCGGCAACAGGCGCAGCCGTCTTTGCGGCCGGCTTCTTCTGGGCGTACGCCGCGAGCGAGCAAAAAAGCAAGAGAGTAACGTAGCGGATTCTCATAAATGGTCATCGTATCACTCTTACTTGCGGAGCGAGCTTCAGCTTGCAGCGACGGCTTTAGCCGTCGTCAGCCCAGCGTGCTCGCAGCGAGCCGCGAGCGACAGCGACCGGCTTCCGTATTTCCCGACGCATTATTCCCTTGACAGTGTATTATAACACTAGTACACTAGAGATATAGATGAGCAGATCAATTCCAACGCGGGCATTCCGGTTCCGGCTCGATGAGGCGAGCGGCGTTCCCGTGTACCGGCAGTTGATCGATCAGGTTCAGGCAGGCATCGCCTCCGGATCGCTGACAGCCGGCGACCAGCTTCCGACGGTGCGTCAGGTCGCGGTCGATCTGGCGATCAACCCGAACACGGTGATGCGTTCCTATCGCGAGCTGGAAATTCGCGGCGTGCTGGATACCCAGCAAGGCACCGGCACGTTCATTTCCGATCGCAAAACGCCGCGGAACGATGGGGAGCGCGAACGGCAGCTGGATCAATTGACCGGCGAGTTCGTGGCGCGCGCCGGAGCGGGCGGGTTCACGGTCCAGCAGCTCATCGAGAATTTGCGCGACAGATTGCAGGAGAAAGGGAGGAAGTGAGTATGGCTTTGCTAGGAGTAAGACCCATGCAGAGGACGATCAATGCGCCCGTGAATCCGCCCAGCCTCGCCGCGTTCATGCTATTCGCTGTGGCCGGGGCGGTCGCCTGCGGGCTGACGGAGCAACCTTGGCCCGCGGCCGCTGGTGCCGTGGTGGGGTTGTATTTCCTGTTCGCGATCAAGGTGGTGAAGCAGTGGGAGAAAGTCGCCGTGCTGCGGCTGGGCCGGTACATCGGCCTGCGCGGACCGGGGATATTCATGATCGTTCCCATCGTGGACTCGCTGAGCGCTTATGTCGACCAGCGGGTGCGCGTCGCCAGCGTCAGCGCCGAGTCCACCCTCACGCGCGACACCGTTCCCGTCAACGTGGACGCGATTGTGTTCTGGCTGGTGTGGAACGCCGAAAAATCGATTCTCGAAGTGGAGAACTTCGTTGACGCGATCATGATGAGCGCCCAAACCGGCTTACGCGAAGCGATTGGCCGCCACGAATTAGCGCAGATGATCACGGAACGCGAAACCATGGGCCGCGAGTTGCAGCGCGTGCTGGACGAAAAGACGAATCCCTGGGGGATCACCATCCAGTCCGTTGAAATTCGCGACGTGCAGATCCCTGGCCCGCTGGAAGACGCGATGTCGCGGCAGGCGCAGGCGGAGCGGGAACGCCAGGCGCGCATCATTTTGGGCGATGCGGAGACGCAGATTTCCGACAAGTTCGCGCAAGCCGCGAAGGTGTATCAGGATAACCCCGTCGCGCTTCACTTGCGCGCCATGAACATGCTGTACGAAGCGATCAAGGAAAAAGGCTCCATGGTGATTGTCCCGTCGTCCGCTGTCGAAACCATGGGTCTCGGCGGAATGCTGGGGACCGCGGCGCTGGGAAGAAATCAGGGCTAACCAAACAGCAACACTCGTCACCATGCCTGTGAGATTATCTCGGTAGGGACGCCGGAATGTTTCTCAGCACGGCATGGTGGCGAGTCGGCGGCGGCGTAGCCCTCGCTGGCGCCTTGTTCGCGTTCCAGCGGCCGTTCCATCAATACCCCGGCGTCGAATATTTTCAGTTCGACATCCCGGCCGATTATCAGGACAAAGCCGAATTTGCTTTCGCGCGCCTCATGTTTCCTCCCGGCCCTCTCGACGGCTACTATCCCCGCTTTCAGGGCGACTGGCGCAAAGGACTCTCCTTGTGGACCCAGGACTATCCCCGCGCCGACCGGCATTTCTCGCTGGCCCTTCGCCGCCTTTCGCGCCTGAGCGTCCGCTCCGTCGAACAGCCCATCATGCTCGAGGATGGCGAAGAAGCCTATAACTGGCCCTGGCTTTACGCCGTGCAGGTCGGCGAATGGGGCCTCAATGAGGACGAAGCCAGAATCATGCGCGAATACCTTCTTCGCGGTGGATTTTTCATGGCCGACGATTTCCACGGCGTCGACGAATACAACGAATTCGCGAAGCGTATTGGCTTCGTGTTTCCGGACCGCCCGCTGGTGGATATTCCCGACACCGATCCGATTTTCCACACCGTGTACGATCTGGACGACCGGTTTCAAATCCCCGGCCAGGCGCATTTACGGCTGGGATACAAGAACAACGGAATCGGCGCGCACTGGCGCGGGATCTACGACGACAAAGGACGCATCATGGTCGCGGCATCCTACAACTCCGACATCGGCGACGCGTGGGAGTATGCCGATGATCCGTACTATCCCGAAAGATTCTCCGGCCTCGCGATTCGCATCGGCGTCAATTACGTGTTGTATGCCCTGACGCATTGACCGGAGTGCACGGCAGATGGATCTGCGCCGACGAATGGCACATGCGCCGTAGGTGATGCCGTTTTGTCGACCGGTACTTAGAGCCAAACTGGCCACATCAGCCGTCTGATATCCTGAGTCCAAGTCAGGGATTTTGTGCGGATTCTTCAACTCACGGCCGGCGCGGCGGGCATGTATTGCGGCACCTGCCTGCGCGACAATTCGCTGGCCACGGAGCTGATGAAGCAAGGTCACGACGTGACCCTGATGCCGCTCTACACGCCCACGCTGACCGACGAAGCCAACGTAAGCAACGACAAAATTTTCTTCGGCGGAATCAGCGTCTATCTGGAACAGAACTGGTCGCTATTTCGCAATACTCCCTGGCTGCTCGATCGCTTGTGGGATTCGAAGCTCGCGCTGAAAGCCGCCGCCAAGCGCACCATTCCGGTCGATCCGCATTTCCTGGGTGCGATGACCGTTTCCATGCTCGAAGTGGAAAACGGACGCCTCAAGAAAGAGCTTGGCAAGATGCTCGCGTGGCTGAAAACCGAGCCTCGTCCGGATGTGATCAATCTCCCCTACACGTTGCTGATCGGCCTGGCCGCGCCGATGAAGAAGGCGCTGGACGCTCCGGTGTGCTGCACGCTGCAAGGCGAAGACCTGTTTCTCGAAGGACTCAACGAGCCCTACCGCTCAAAATCGCTGGACCTGATCCGCCGCAACATACCACACGTCGATTGTTTTCTCGCGGTCAGCGACTATTACGCCGAATTCATGTGCCGCTACCTGGGAATTCCCGAGCACAAGATGGAAGTGGCGCGGCTGGGCGTAAACACCGACGGCTACCGGACCGTGCTTCCGGCGCCCACGACCGGAAAAACCCGCATCGGATATTTCGCCCGCATCGCCCCGGAAAAGGGTTTACACGTGCTCGCGGAAGCTTATCGCATCGTGCGGCAAGAAGAGCCGAACTGTACTCTGGAAGCGGCCGGATATATCGCCCACGAACATCGTGCATATCTGGATGGCATCGAACGGCAGATGGAACAGTGGGGTGTGCCGTTCCACTATCACGGCGTGCTCGACCGCGACCAGAAGATCGCGTTTCTGGAAAAGCTCGATATTCTATCGGTGCCCACCGTCTACGCCGATCCCAAAGGAATTTTCGTGCTGGAAGGAATGGCCGCCGGTGTGCCGTTCGTCCAGCCGCATCACGGGACGTTTCGTGAAATGGCGGAGCGTACCGGCGCGGGCCTGCTGTGTGAACCGGAAAATCCACAAGACTTGGCCGCAACGCTTCTGCGCCTGATTCGCGATCGCGAGCTTCGCGCGGACCTGGCCCGCAAAGCCTACGATGGCGTGCGAAAACATTACACCGTGGAACAGATGGCGGAGCAGACGCTGGCGGTTTTCACTCGACAACGCAACGCCGCCGCGGTTGCGCGATGACGATGCTCGAAGCGCGCAACGTTTCCAAATCCTTCGCGACGCCCCGCGGTCCTCTTCCGATCCTGACTGAAGTGTCGCTCACGCTCGAGCAGGGCGACGCGATTTCGATCGTCGGCCCATCCGGCACGGGTAAGAGCACGCTGCTCTATATCCTCGGCGCGCTGGACCCGCCCTCCAGTGGAACGGTCGCGCTCGACGGCCGCGATCCCTTCACGCTATCCGACAAGGATCTCTCGGCTTTTCGCAACAAAGAAGTCGGTTTCGTTTTTCAGGACCATTGCCTGCTCCCGCAATGCACGGTTTTGGAAAATGTTCTGATTCCAACGATGGTCGCGCCTCCGGATGCAACCACGAATTCCCGCGCGCGTGCGCTTCTCGATCAGGTCGGTCTGTCGCAACGTCTCGATCATCGCCCCGCCGAGCTCTCCGGCGGCGAAAAACAGCGCGTCGCCATCGCACGCGCATTGATCCGCGGCCCCAAAGTTCTTCTGTGCGACGAACCCACCGGTAATCTGGATCGGCATACCGCGTCGCAAGTGGCGGACCTCCTCCTCGAAATCAATCGCACCATGAAAACGATTCTGGTCGTCGTCACCCACAGCGCCGAGCTCGCCGCGCGATTTCCGAAATCGTTCGAGCTGATCGACGGGAGGCTCGCCGAACGATGCGCGCCGAACTAATCCTGCTGGCCGCGTATGCCGCCGTATTGGTTCCGCTGCTTTCGCTGTTGCCGTTGTGGGTGGATGAAGTTCTTCAATTGATCGGAACCCGGTCCGCAACCCTGCTGGGTCTGCTGCAATGGTGCACCTTCAGCGTGGGGGCGACCCCCTTGGCGTATTTCGTCCAACGCGGAGCCATTCAGTCATTTGGATATTCGATGTTTGTCGCGCGGCTGCCGGCGGCGCTCTTCGGTGTTGCCAGCGTCGCTGCGGCAGGCCTGCTCGCCCGGCGGCTCGGCTTGAAGCATCCGATTTTGGCGATGGCGCTTTTCGCGTTGCTGCCGTTGAATTTTCGCTACGCGCTGGAGGCTCGCGTTTACTCCCAGGCTGTGTTCCTGAGTATCCTTTCCACGCTTGCATTTCTCTGGTTTCGGGAACGGCCGGGCTGGCGGCGCGGAGTGGCGTACTGCCTGACGGTCGCCGCCGCGCTGTACACCATGCCGTACGCGTTTTTCGTCGCTCTCGCGCACTTCATCCGCGCGCCTCGTTTGACCCTCGCGCCCGTGATGGCCGCGGGATGCATGTTCTTGCCGTGGTACCTCTACGCGCGCGACGGATGGGCGCGAGGCAGCGTCCAGAGCGGTAACCATTTCCACGCCGATTGGAAGACGCCACTAATGATGCTGAAGGAAATTACAGGCGCCGGTTACATCGGCGGGATTCTGCTGTTGTCGGCAGCGAGCCTGGGGTTCATCCTGCATTTCGTGCCGGTGAAGCGTAGCGAGCCTGGTCTGCTCCTCGCCACCGTGCTCGTGCCCTTACTCGGCGCGTTGATCGTCGATTTTGCCTCGGGATACTTCATTGCAATCCGCCAGGTGATCTTCATCCTTCCGGCGCTGATCTTGCTGGCGGCCGCTTCGCCGCGGATCATGGTTGTAGCCTTGCTCGCGGTATCGTTGGTCGCCGACGTACGGTGGTTTCTCAGGCCGCGAGAGGACTGGGCCATCGCGGCGCGAGCGCTGCGCGAAACCGGAGCGTGCATCGTGGTCGCTCCCGAAAGGTCGACTCTGATCTACACGTTTTTCGAGCCGCTGCGTGCGTGCACTGAGAATGATTCCGCGGTGGCGATTGCGGTGACCCCCTACACTTCGGATGCCGAAGAGCGAAAAGCGGTCGACGAGTTCGAGCGTCGCGGATTCACATCGAAAGGTACGCAATCGGCCGGCAGAACGCTGATCATGACGTACGCCCGGCCATCGAATTGAATCAGGCTGCCATGAAGATTAACGGAATCGTCGAGACCGCGTTGCATGTCGAGGACGTGGCCCGCTCCGCCGCCTTCTACGAGCGCCTGTTTAACTTGCCGCGGCTCGCTGGCGATGATCGATTCTGCGCGCTCGCTGTGCCGGGAGATGCCGTGCTGCTGTTGTTTCGCAAGGGCGGCACACCAAAGCCCATCCCGACGCCGGGCGGCATGATTCCTCCTCACGACGGTTCCGGCCACATGCATTTCGCCTTCAAAATCTCCGCGGAATCACTGGCGGCGTGTGAACGCGAATTGACCGAACATGGAATCCCCATCGAGAGCCGCGTCGACTGGCCGCTCGGCGGCGTGAGCCTGTATTTCCGCGATCCCGACGGCCATCTGGTCGAGCTGATCACGCCCGGCTGCTGGGCAGTCTATTAGAGCGGCCATTAAGTATGCGTACCCGCACTCTCATCGTCCGCAATCTCGGCTACTACTGGCGCACCAATCTCGCCGTGATTCTCGGCGTCGCCACTGCGGTCGCCGTGCTGTCCGGCGCGCTGCTCGTGGGCGATTCCGTGCGCGCCAGCCTTCGCGATCTGGTCCTCTCGCGCCTCGGAAAAACGGAAGCGGTCGTCTCCAGCGCGCAATTCTTTCGTGAGCAGCTCTCGCGCGACGTCCCCGGTTCCGCGCCCGTGATTGCCCTACAAGGGATGGTCACCCATGAGCGCGACCGCAAGCGCGCCGCCAACGTCGCGGTCTACGGAGTCGATGAACGCTTCTGGCAATTTCACGGCGTTACGCCGCCCAGCTCTACCGAAGCCCACATCAGCGCCGCGCTCGCCCGCGAATTAGGCGCGAAATCTGGCGACGCGGTTCTCGTCCGCGTCGAAAAACCGTCGGCGATTCCGATGGAGTCGCTCCACGGCCGCAAGGACGATCCCGGCCGCACCGTTCGCTTCAACGTCGGCACCGTGCTCGATTCGAAACAGTTGGGGGAATTCGCACTGCGCCCCACGCAGGGCGACGTCTACGCGATCTTCGTTCCGCTGCGCCGTTTGCAGCGCGATCTGCAGCAACAGAATCGTGTGAACACACTGCTGCTCGCTTCTTCGGCATTTCCGAAAGACAAAGTCACGCTCGACGATCTCGGCATTCGCGTGCGTCCGCTGCCCGATCGAAATGCGTTGGCAATCGAAAGCGACAGCGCCGTGATTAACGATGCGCTCTCAGAAAAAGTGAAGCAGATTGCGGGCGCAAACGCGCATCCCGTGTTTACCTACCTTGCAAACTCCATCCGCATAGGCGGCAAAGAAGTTCCCTACTCGGTCGTCAGCGCCGTCGATCAACCGTGGACGCCCGATGCGATCTATCTCAACGACTGGACCGCCAAGGATCTGGGCGCGAAGCCCGGCGACGCGGTGACGCTCGAGTATTATTACTGGGAACCCTCCGGCAGTCTCGCGACACGCACGGCGTCGTTCCATCTCGCCGGAGTTCTGCCGATGACCGGCATGGCCGTCGATCGCGACCTGACCCCCGCCTATCCCGGCATCACTGAAGCCGACACCATCGGCTCCTGGGACCCGCCGTTTCCCGTCGATCTGAAACGCGTCCGCCCGCGCGATGAAGATTACTGGAAGCAATATCGCACGTCGCCGAAAGCGTTTATTTCACTCGACGCCGGCCGGAAATTGTGGGCCTCGCGATTCGGCGGCGCAACCTCGATTCGGATCGAAGGAACCTCCGACGCAACCGCGTTCTCTGAAAAGTTGCGCGCAGCGATCGATCCCGCGCAGCTCGGTATGGCCGTCTACGAACCTCGCGCGACCGCTCTGCAATCGGCGCAAGGCTCCACCGATTTCGGGGAATACTTCACTTACTTCAGCTTCTTTCTGGTGGTTTCCGCGCTGCTGCTCGCCGGCTTGTTTTTCCAGCTTGGAATCGAACAGCGGCTTCGTGAAATCGGCACCCTGCGCGCCGTCGGCTTCCCGGCTTTGAAGATCCGCAATCTCTTCGTCGCCGAAGGATTCTTCCTTTCACTGGGTGGAGCCATCGTCGGTACCATAGGCGCAATTGCCTACGCGGCCTTCCTTCTTTACGGATTGAGCACCTGGTGGCGCGGCGCCGTCGGCACGGGCTTGCTGACGCTCCACATTTCGCCGGATTCGCTGGCCGCTGGCGCGATCGGAGGCATGCTCGTGGCATGGATCTGCGTGCTTGCAACGTTGCGAAGCCTGAAGCGCAGCAGCGCCCGCGACCTGCTCTCCGGAACGCGTGGCGTATCGCCAACGCCGGAAAAAGGGGCGCGCTTTCTCCGCATCGTCGCAGGCTTCGCAGCCCTCGGCGGATTCGTACTGGTCGCCTGCGCGTTCGCTCACTTCATCCCCGATGCCGCCGGATTTTTCGGAGCCGGTACGCTGCTCCTCATCGCCGCGATCTTCCGCCAATGGTCGCGTCTTCGCGAACAAACTGGCATGGTCGAAACAGTGGTGCGCTTGGGAATTCGCAACACCGGCCACCGTCCCGGACGCAGCGTCCTCTCCGTCGCGCTGATCGCGTCGGCGGTGTTTCTCGTCGTCGCACTCGACGCGTTCCGCCGCCCTGCCGTAGTTTGGTCCGATCCGAAATCCGGCGCGGGAGGATTTCCCTTCATGGCGGAAGCGCAGGTCCCGCTGTTCTGGGATCCCAACACGGAAACCGGCCGCGACAATCTCAATATTCGCAACCTCACCGGCGCGCATTTCTACGCATTCCGCTTGCGACCCGGTGAAGATTCGAGCTGCCTGAATCTGTATGAGCCGCGCACTCCGCGCGTGCTCGGAGCGCCTCGCGATTTCGCCGCGCTGGGCCGATTCTCTTTCTCGGAGTCGTCTGGCGAGTCTAAAAATCCGTGGCTGCTGCTCGACAGCGCGCACCCCGATGGCGTGATTCCTGCCATCGCCGACGCGAACTCGATTACCTACGTCCTTCACAAAAAAGTTGGCGACACCATCGACGTAAACGGCGCGAAGCTCAAGTTGGTCGCCGCGCTCGACGACAGCATCTTTCAAAGCGAGCTCATCATCTCTCAGGCAAACTTCGTCAAAGCATTCCCCGCCGAGCAGGGATACCGCTTTTTCCTCATCGACGGCCCGCCGGCGATTGAAGCTCAACTCGAAGAAGGACTCTCCGACTACGGATTCGACGTCGTCTCTACACCTGATCGCCTCGCGGCATTTCATCGTGTCGAAAACACCTACCTCTCCACGTTCCAAGCTCTCGGTGGACTCGGCCTGCTGCTCGGCACCCTGGGACTCGCAGCCGTGCTGCTGCGCAACGTCATGGAACGCCGCAAAGAGCTCGCATTGTTGCGAGCCGTCGGCTACCGCCCGGAACACCTTCGCACCATGGTGATCGCGGAGAATGCGTTCCTGCTGATCTCCGGAACAGCCATCGGCGCGGTCTGCGCGCTCATCGCCATCGCGCCCGCATTCCTGTCGCGCAGCGGCCACCTCCCGAACCCATCGCTCGCGCTATTGTTGCTCGCCGTCCCACTCGCAGGTATGGCCGCCTCACTCGCCGCCGTCCGAGCCGTAACGCGGGCCCCTCTGCTCGAAACCCTCCGCGCCGAATAACTTTGCGTCTTTGCGTGAAATCCGTTGTTGTATCCTGCTTCTGTATGCGCCCCGCGATCGCTCTCGCACTGCTCTCCCTCCCTCTCTCCGCGGAAAACTGGCCGCAATGGCGCGGTCCCAACCTCAATTCCACGACTTCTGAAACCGGCCTGCCCGTCAAATGGTCGCCTGACGAAAACATCGCGTGGAAACTTCCACTCCCGGCCTGGAGTGGCGCGACTCCCATCATCTGGGGCGATCATATTTTTCTGAACGTCGCCGAAAAAGGAAGCCTCTTCCTGTGGTGCGTCGACCGCCGCGGACCCAAGCTCGAATGGAAGAAATTTCTCAGCGACGGCGATCATAAGGAACGCAAACAGAACATGTCCTCGCCCTCGCCGGTCACCGACGGCAAAAACGTCTGGGTGATGACCGGCACCGGCGCGCTCAAGGCTTTCGATTTTCAGGGCAACGAAATTTGGGCGCGCAATATTCAAGCCGATTACGGCCGCTTCGGCCTCAACTGGGGCTATGCGTCGAGCCCGCTGCTCTATGAGGACGCCCTCTTCGTGCAGGTGCTGCACGGGATGAAGACCAAAGATCCGTCCTATCTTCTGCGTATCGACAAGAACACCGGCAAGACCGTGTGGCGCATCGAGCGGCATCACAACGCGGTGCTTGAATCGCCGGATTCGTATTCGACGCCGATCATCGCAAAAACCGGAAACGAGACGCAGCTCATTGTACTTGGCGCGGACGTCGTCACAGGCCACGACCTCAAGACCGGCGAAGAACTGTGGCGTATGACCGGGTTCAATCCCACCAACGACCGCAACTTCCGCACCATCGCTTCGGCGGTTTATCACGACGGAATCGTGTACGCGCCCACCCGCGAGCGGCCGCTACAGGCATTCCGCATCGGTGGACACGGCGATATCACCAAGTCGAATCTGTTGTGGCAATTCAACAATGGTCCCGACGTGCCCACTCCGCTGGTCGACGGAAAATATTTCTATTCCATCAACGATCGCGGAATCCTGTGGTGCCTGGACGCAAAAACTGGCGAACAGATCTACGGATCCCAGCGCCTGAAGCCCGGCACGTATTCCGCGTCGCCCATCCTGGCCGACGGAAAAATTTACGTGACCGACGAAGACGGTGTCACCAGCGTATTCAAAACCGGTCCGAAGTTCGAACTGCTGGCCGAGAACAATATGAACGATTACGTTCTGAGCACCATCTCCGTATCCGAAGGCCAGCTCTTCTTGCGGACCGCGCAAGCGCTGTACGCGATTGGCAAACGCAAATAGTGGCCGTCATTTCGCTTGCGGTACGGTTTGCGGCTTTGCGCCTTGGCGTCTTTGCGTGAGTCTTGCTTTTCCTGGTTTTGTTCGCGAACTGCGATCGACTATGGCAACCACCACCCCAACGAATCCGACGCCGCCGTGAAAAACTGTTCGCGCGCACCTGCCTCGCGGTCCCTCGTCCATGTTCCATCGGGTTTGTACGACGCGTCATGCAGCACCCATAACTCGCCGCCCGTGTCGCCAGTGATCGCCGACGTGGACACGCACTCGTAGTCGACGTTTTCAATGTTGAAGCGCATCCGCAGGCCGTCGATGCTCCCGGCCTTCGTGAAGTCACGTCCAGCCACCTGCTCCGTCGAAAAGAAGTAGCCCCCGCTTCCCGGAATGTAGAACATTGCGTATCGGCCTGACGCAGCGCCGGTCGCAGGACCACCCACAGGCTTCCCATTCGCCAACACGCGCAGGCCCGTGAAACGGAGCGATCCTGCGCGCGTCTCCGCACCGAACGTCACCCGAATGGTCTCGCTAACGTTCAAGCCCATGCCGGGAATCTCAAACAGATCGAGCTTAGCGCTCTGTCCCGACGCCAGTGGACCGAGTGCGTGATCCGACGACAATGTAGGAACCGGCTTGCCGGCGTCGGCGTTGGGGAAGCGTCCCGCGAATTCAGTTTCGACAGGCCTTGCCGTCACGCGCAGGGACGCCCCGTTGGCCGTCAGGTCGACGGCCAGTTCATACGCGAACACAGCGAGATGATTCTGATCCCAAAAAATGCGATAGAAACTGTTCCCCGACGCCCGCCCCATCTCGACTGTCAGCGTCTCCTGGCCCGTCGGCTGGCCGAGGTTCGCCGAAACCTGCAAGCGGACGCCGTTGTTCAGCGAAATGGTGGAAGAGAGTTGGGCCTGACAAAGCCCGGCAACTATAATTCCGGCAAGCACCCTCACGATTCCATTATCGCGTGCCGCTAGACTAGGTCCATGCGAACTCTCCTCTTCGCCCTCGCCATTCCTCTTCTCGCCGATTCCGTTGCCGGTCTCAAGTGGACCGCTCCCGATGGCTGGAAGAGCCAGGGTCCGCGTCCCATGCGAGCCGCCACGTACATGGTTCCGCCTGCTGCAGGCGATTCGGAAAGTGCGGAATGCGCGGTCTACTTTTTTGGAGCAGGCCAGGGCGGCAGCATCGAGGCGAACCTCGACCGTTGGAAAGGACAAATGCTGGGGCCCGGCGGCCAGCCCGCCGACGCGAAGGTGGAAAAGCGGACTATCAATGGATTCCCTGTGACCACCATCGCCTCCGCCGGCGAGTACACCGGAATGGGCGGCCCGATGGCGGCCTCTAAATCGAAGCAATCGGGCTATCGCCTGCTGGGCGCGATTGTCGAAGGTCCGGGCGGAAATGTGTTCCTCAAATTCACCGGTCCCGCGAAAACTGTCACCGCGAGTCAACCCAAATTCGAACTGTTATTGAAGTCGTTCCAAAAGGAAAAATAGCGGCCATCGGTTCTGCGCGCTCAAATGATTGAGGCGCGACAGTGATGGAGCGCGTTGCCCGTCATAACGCATAGCTCACTTTGCGAGCGCACGCACGTTTCCGATCCACAGCGTGTTCGGTCCGTTATCGCCGCCCGACGGGCCACTGATGTCGATGAACGATACCGATTTCAATCTGGACGGGTCCAGCGTTCCATCCGCGGAATTCTGATCCCGCTGGAAGTCGTCCAGACCCAAATTCACGTGAAATAGCTTGCGTTCGCCGGGCGGAAAAATGGTCAGATTGAATCGAGCCCCTTGATCGTGCCCCGGACTCTTCATCTCCAGCGCGACCAGAATCGTCGCCTCGCGCTCCGAAGCGATGTCGAAGGCGATCCGCGTTGCGGACGAAAGATCCAGGTTGGAGAGCCGCCGCGTCAGGATCGAGAGTTGCTCTGAGGTCGCAGCGTAGGATGCCTCGATGGCCGGCTCCGCCAGCGGACCGGCTCCAGCGAGCTTCAATTGCATCCCGCCCAGCGTCATCCATTCCAGGAATCCCCGATCGAAGCGATCGATCATGAGCGGCTCGCGTCGCGGCGCATCGCCGGTTCGCACCTCGAAATTGTCGACCATCAGCACGTGAGCGCCCGGCGTTTTTTCAACCAGCAGATTCGGTATCGCAGGCATCGCGGCCACAAACTGCGCGAAATCGAAAATCCCGATTCCCTCCACCTGCTCCAGGTCGAGCCTGCCATCGGAATCCTGGGGATCGACGGGACCATCGCTCAAGGTGAAATCGGAAGGCGTCAATTCCACCGGTTGCCATTGATTGGCGGGCGCCCAAACCAGCGCCGTGTAGTTACCCCCGCCGGGCTTCTTCTCGCTCAGCAGCACGCCGATAGCGGTATCGTGATCGGACTTGACGCGAAAGCGGAATCGCGACACGCCCGCCAGTCCTCCCACAGCCGGCCGCACCGCGATCGAAAGCTGGCGAGGTCGAATTTCGTAGTTAAATGTCGTCGCTCCCGCAGCGTTACGAACGGACCCACCCTGCCCCATGGCGATCCAATCGGAAGCTTGGCCCGTCGCCAATGCGGCTGCCGCAAGTGTGACCAGCCATCGCATACGGACTAGGATACGAGAACGAGAGCGTCAAGGTTCTCAAATCTTGCGTCACGTGGCACCGAACCGCGAACGCAGAGAGCGGGTCCGACGCTCTTGGAATCACTACGGCGAAGCGACCTTTTGTTGTTGCGCCTGCTCATCCGGCGCGTCGACTTTGGAGGAACGCAATCCGGGAAAGATCACGATCCGAGGCCCCTTCAGACGGCCTCCGGTACCGTAGCGGATGAGGGAAACTCGGGCCAACTGAAGCGATGCCCCCAGCGGGATCCACACCTGCCAATGAGAGAAAATGCCGGTGATTCCGGACTCGCCAACGATCCCGAGATCCGAAGCAAGGCGCCAGAATCCAAGCACATACGCCATCAGCGCCAGCGGCGTCATCAACCCCGCAAACGCTAACGCAACATGTCGATTCTTCCCCGGTTGGCGCTGGAACGGCCTACCCCGCCGAAGCCTGACCCGTAGGATCATGTGAACTACCTAGCACCAGCTTAGCAGGAAACGCTGAGCCCCATGCGTCAGCTTGGGGCTATCGTTATGCCCCGCGCTAGCCCCAAGCTGACGCATGGGGCTGTCCGTTTGGCGCTTTCAAGGCCGCTGTAGCAAGTTGAGCGGCGGGTGAATGTCCGAAGACGACGCACCGCTGGAATGTTACTTGCGGTCACATGCCAGCGCGGCCTGCAATTGATTCAGAGCGGCTTGGGTGTCGCGCATGGCTTCCACGCGATGGCCGCAGAAGTCGTGGGCGGCGTGCTGCAGCTCGTTCCGCGCCTCGCGAAGTTCGTTGATCGCGGCGTGAATGTGAGGATGCGGCTCCGGCGGCGGAGCCGTATTGGCGTAGCGCGGCGTCGCGATGGTCCCAACGGCCAGCAACAATATCCAGGGTCCGAATCTCAGCAGATGGGTCTTCATTCCATGCTCTCCTGTTCCTTTTAGGCTGTACCTCGTTACGGCTCTCCGAGATTATCATGCAGCGGACGGGTATAGTATATGGATCTTTTCGAACAGTGGAAATGTTTTGTCATCATCGGCATCTCCTCTGTATGCGGCCGCGGAAAGCTGGGGTCCAACGGCCTCCGGCCAGAGTGATAGAGTAGATGCCAAATGGAGGAGCGGTTTGTGATGCGACTCTCTGGGGTGTTATGCACATTGTGCGTAACGGCGTTGGGCGTGATGGGCCAGGATCTGAGCGGAGAAGCCTGGCAGTTGGAGGTCAAAGGCGAAGCCTTGCAAGCGCGGGAGCGTTTGGAGAAGGCCGCCGAGGCTTCTAACGACCCCGGGGCTTTGCGTGCCTACGCCGAGTTTCTGGACCGGCATCGCGATCCGGCCGCACGCGCGGCTTACGCCAAGCTGGATCAGGCGCTGGCCCGGTCCAATGCTCCTCGTGAACAGCGCGCCGCTGTCGCGCGGCGTGAAGCGATTCTGGATATGCTGGCCGGCGACGACACTGCGGCCGCGAAACACATCGAGGAATATCGCGCCGCGGGTGGCGCTGGACTCGCCGTTCCCCAACGGATGCAGTCCAGCCCCGAGAGTCAGAGCTACATCGAAGTCCCCGGACCCCTGCGATCCTTTGCGCGCATGGCCGCGCTTTCGCCCGATCTGAAACCCGACGATCTTCTGGCGGCGCTGGCCCGCAACGTCGTGACCAACGGATATCAGGCCGCCAGCTCCAACGAAGCTCTGGAACAAACCGAGTACATGAAGCTGGTGGTTCGCTACCTTTCCCAGGCGCGCGAGCTGGAGCGGCTCAGCGGTGATCCTAAAATCGTCAAGATCGATACCTGCGATTCCTCCGAGACCGGCGACTTGCTGCGCGTGCTGGGCTACCGCATGCGCGGCGGCTGCGGATCGGACGTGGTGCTGGAGACAGTGAACGCCTCCCGCGCGTTTCTCACCATCGATTCCGGATTTCCACTGGCGGAACTCGAACAGGCGCTGCGCACCAACCGGCCGTTCAATCTCGACTATCATCCGGCGCGCATTCCTGTTCTCTATAAGGCGGAGTACTGGCAGTCCGCCCGGGACAAGACTACCGGCGAGTTCATCGACTACTTTATTTCGGACCCGTCTTTGTGCCGCTTGTATCTCGGTCTGGCCAAGCTCGACCCGGAAACGGCGGACGCGATGCGGCAAGCGATCCCGGCGCCGCGATTGAAAATCTATGCTCACGTCCTGGATTTCTTTGGAGGCATGTTCCAGGTCCGCGACGGCCATGCGGTGGTTCCAGGCGGCGCGCGGTCGGATAAGACCTGGGCGGAGCTGGCCGGCGCGGGCACCGATAAAGGCGCGGCATTTTTCGAGAAGCTGGTCGCGAAAGACGATGGATGGCTGGCCAGTTATTACGATGCGCTGGCCCGCATCAACGGTCCTGTAAAAGACTATCTGACGGATCCCGACCGCTTGAAGAGATACTACGCGGCGATTCGGGGCAAGGTCACCAGTCCGGGACCGGCGCGGCCGGTGTTCCGGTCGAATACCGACATGCTGCTGCTGACCACGCGTCTGCGCCTGGACGCGAGCGGCAAGCCGCATCTGCCGGGCAGTCTGGATGTCTGGAAGAACCTGTTCGTGAACCATCCCGCCGGAAAGTACGACGCCAAGCTCACGCGCGCGGCGCCCAACTGGAAGGATGCCGACGACGTCCTCGAAGCGTTGTTCGGGCTGTGCCGCAAAGCTGTGGAGAATGAGCCGCTGAAAATCTTCATGGCGCTCAGCGACGTGGAGCGCAACCGCAGCACGCCTCTCGAAGTGGCCACCGTGGACCGGCTGGCGCGCGAATATCGCGCCCTGAGCTCGCAGTACCCGCTGTTCTCCGAAGCGCCGTCGATTTCCGACAAAACCGTGATGGCGTTCCTGGATGCGGTCAAAGCGGTGAATTCGATTCACGATCAGGCGCTCAAGGCGGATACCGCGGGGACCATGCAGGCGCTCACCTCGCTGTGGCAGATCTTCCTGCGCCAGCATTCCATCGAAGAAGCCTCGGCGGATGCGACCTTGGCGGAACTGATCGCGCCGTTTTCGAAGATTCAGAATGAGCGCGATATTTTCGATACCGGCCGCGGCGGAATCAAGCTGTTGTTGAAGGCCACCCGCTCGCCCGACAGCGGCTCGCCGCAGGACCGCATGATCGACCTGCTGGCCGGCACCGCGGTCAACGACAACTCCGACGCCCATCAGCAGGTGGTCGAGGACATGATCCGCATCTTCGAGGCGCAGAAGCTGGTTTCGCTGTCGACGCTCTTCGAACTAGCGGACAACCTGGAGAGCGTCTCGCGCGGTGAAAAGCTGAATACCGCGCTGGCCGGAAAGCTCGCGTCGCGCATCTCGGAAATTCAATTGCCGCGCAATACGCTGACCACCACCGAAAAGAATTCGTTGTCGTTCGGATATTGGACCGACAAGCACGTGGAATCGCAGCGCAAGCTGAACCTGCGCACCAGTATCGAGAAATCGTCAAGCGATGCCCAGAAGCTGAAGGATCTTCGTGGAACGCTCGCGCCGTTCCTACGCGACACGCTGGTCGGGTTCGCCTACATCCATTACGCTCCGCCCGCCGCGCAGGTGTTGCACACCAATCCGCTGTTCGTGCGCAGCCATGATTTCATCGGAATCCAGAACGCGAATCAGACCTGGAAAGCAACCGAGGTTTTCGGGACCGGATGGCCGGCCAACGCCGGCGGCCGGCTGGTGGGCTCGCTGGCGTCACTGCCTTACGCGTTGGCTGAAGCCGAGCAGAACTTCCTGATTCCGTCGCGCGAGCAGGCGCTCATCTGGGGCGACCTGGTTCCGCAGATGATCCTCAGCGCGGTGATCCCGCGCTGGTGGAACGTGACGCCGCTGCAGCTCCACTGGGTGGGGATGAACATGGCTTACGCCGAGACGCTGCTGGCGGAGAGCGCGCTGGACGCCAACCGGCGACGCGACGTGATCGCGGTGCTGGACCATTATGCGCCGCCGGCGCGGCTGAAGAAACTCGAGGCTTACTTAGCCGCCGGCGATGTTCGCTCGGCCCAAGACAACGTGGTTCCCTCGGAAATGTATCTGCTGGCCTGCGACATGGCCGGCAAAGATCGCGACACTCCGCTGGCCGCGGACATTCGCAAGCTAACCGCGCAGGCTCCCGAGGCGCTCAGCGTGCGAGCCATCTCCCGCACCTTCGGCACGCCCAAACCGACGCTCGCCAATTCATATCAACCGGAGCTGTTGAACCTGCGCACGTTCCCCACACTGATGGGATACTCCAGCCGTATTCTGGCGGAAAGCTGGGAATCGAATCTCTTGTATTACGGCGCGCTGGCGGACGAGGCTCATATCCGGCCGGCGGAATTGAACGTGCTGATTCCGGTATGGACGCAGCAGACCGTGGAACGTATTTTTGCAACGCATCTGGAGGATTGGCCGGCGCTGCTTCGGTCGCTCAGACTGGTGGGCGACGAGGTGCGGCAAAAGGCGCGCAAGCAGATGTCGGCGGCAGACAACTGAGGTAGATCATCGATCGGGGGTAAGGAAAACGTGATCCGAAGACTCGCTCTTATTTTTCTTGTGGTCGCGCTCGCTCTGGCACAGGACCGGCCGACGTTCCGTGTCAAGGTCGACATGGTGGTGCTCAGCTTCCAGGTGACCGACAACAAGGGTAAATACGTAAATGATCTCAAGCCCAAGGATTTCCGGATCCTGGAAGATGGAATCGCGCAAAAAGTGGGCACCTTCGGTGTAGGCAGCAAAGCGCCGGTGCAGGTGGCGGAGGACGGGACGGTTCGTCCGCTTCCACCATCCGCGGACGGCGCCCCGGCGGAAAACCGGGTGGACGCATTTGTCGGCACCAACGTCTTCGTGCTGTTCGATACCAGCAACTACATGTATCGCGGCTTCGTGTACGCTTCCGATGCGATCGCCGATTTCATCCGCGGTCTGGATCGCGCCGATTCTGTGGCGGTGTATACTTACAGCCGCAATTTGAAGCGCGACGCGCCGTTGGGCCATGAACGTCTGGATGCGATCTTCGGATTGCGCAAAGCCGTCGCTGGCGACGAATCGGCGCTGTACAACTGCCTGCTGCTGACGCTGCGCGACGCAGCGAAGGTGCCGGGCCGCAAAGTCGTGATCGTGTTCTCGAACGGTCCCGACAACGCCAGCATGGTGGCGCCGTCGGACGTGCAGGCGGTGGCCGAGGATGAAGGCATCCCGATCTACGTGATCTCGACCAACGAAGTGAATAAGGACCCCATTTCGTCGAGCGTGTTCAAACGCATTTCGACGCGCACCGGCGGAAAATCGTATTTCGCCAAGACCTGGCAGAAGCAGGTGGAGGCTTTCGAAAGCATTCGCGAGGATTTAGGCAACTCGTATACAGTCACTTACTATCCGCAGCCGAATCCGAATGAAGGATTTCGCAAGATCACGGTTGAGGTGCTTGCGGATACGGCCAAGAAGTATCGGGTGCAGTGCCGGCCGGGCTACCGTCCTCGCGGCGGGTTCTGACGTGCGACCAAAACTGAACCAAGAGAGTGCTTTCGACGTCGCCAAGCGACTTGGTGTGATTGGGTCCGCGAAGAGATTCCCGACCGATCTAAGTACGAATCGCCGCTATTTTCAAGGATTCGGAATCACGAGTCCGACGCGATCGAAGCCCAATGAGCCACAACCGAAGACCAAGCGATCCTGAGAAGTTCATCCGCGACATCGAGGCCAACCAGAAGAATATACTGTGGCCCGATTGGTTGATGAATGGCCGTCGCGCGGACGAACTATTCTTCAAGGGTTCTCCAACTGCGACGACGGTGCAAAGGATTGGAGTTTTTCTTCTCGGGGTGGCCTATCTCGTCGGAGCGTTAGCATTCCTGAACATCGCCAGAGAGAAACAGTCACGATTGTTGGAACTCGTCGCGTTCGGATTTCTTCTGTTGGCAATGAAGGTCATCCTGAACGCGTTTAGAAGACCGTAATCGTGGATAGTGCGCTCACTCTTCCTGCGGCGCTGGGGAGCTGACGCGCCCAGCGAAGTTTACCCTCAAACGAATGATCGAACCAGCAGGTGCTAACGAATCAGCCAACGCTCCATCCGCGTTTCAACCTCGTCCTGATCTAGTAGCTTCCTTCGTCAACCTCGCGCCGACCTCGCGCGATGCGCTCGCGTACATACTTTGAATATTGATCGGCTTCCCGCATCGCGTCGTCGATAGCCATTGCAGCTTTATTGTATGCCCGTCACTCCTCCCGCAGCGCCGTGAGTGGATCGATCTGGGTCGAGCGCCTCGCCGGCAGATAGCATGCGAGCATCGCCAGGCCCGCGAGCAAGAGCGGTGCGCCGAAGATCAGCCTTGGATCGCTCGCCGTGTTGTGGAAGACTTGCGCAAAGACGTTCATGATGGCCGACATGCCTCGCGCCAATAGCATTGCGCCGCCGAATCCGAGCACGGTGCCGATCACCACCAGGGCGGTGCCTTCGCGAAGGACCAAACCGAGGACCTGGGATTTCCGAGCGCCCAGCGCCATGCGGATTCCAATTTCTTTGCGGCGCTGCGTTACGGCATAGGCCGTTACGCCGGCCAAGCCGACCGACGCCAGGATTAGTCCGAACAGTCCCAGCCCGCCGTAGAAAATAGTGCCGAGCCGGATGTATGCACTCACGTCGTCGAGCGATTGTGCCAGCGTCCGGATGTTGAACACCGTGATGTTGGGATCGAGGGCCAGGATCTCATGGCGGATCCCTTCGATGGCGTCGGCGCCGGCGGTGGAACGCACCATCAGCGTAAGGCCACCCGCGGGGGGATGGGCCAGCGTGCGCCGGGTCATGGGGAGATAGATGGCCGCCTGCGATCCCGGCGCCATGGTGGGCCCCTTCAGATCGCGCACCACGCCGATCACTTCATAGGACTGCGGCTGCTGCTTAATGCGGCGCCCGATGGCATCTTCGTTCTTGAACAACTCCTGCGCGGCTGTCTGGTTGAGAATCACCGGTAAGGCGGTCGCGGGCGACGCGTCGGTGCGCTGATCGCGATCGGTGAATTCGCGGCCCGCGAGCATCTTCTCGTCCAGCGCCGCGAAGTAGTCGCGTCCGATCACTGGCTTGGTGGCGGACCGCAAGGTGGTCACGGTCTTGTCGGACGTAGGCGCGGTGGTGAAATCCGAGGCTCCTATGTCCTGAGAAAATGGCGGCGTCAACGCCAGCGCGACGCCTTGCACCGCGGGCGCGTTTCGCAACCGCTCGGGCAATTTGTCGAAAAAGGCCGCAGCCTGCTCGGCGGAGTAGCCGTCGCGCAACGGGTCGAGCGACACCAAGTACATGGTTTTGGTGTCGAACGCTGCATTGGCGCTGGCCATATTGCCATAGCCCAGCACCAGGAATCCGGTGACCAGCAGCAGCATCAGCGAGCCAGCCACCTGATAGATCACCAGCAAATTGCGCATTCCGAAGCGTTTGTACCCGCGCATCTGCGCGACGCCGCCTTCCTTGAGCGTGGGGGCGACGTCGGCCTTGGTGGCGGCAAACGCCGGCGCGAGTCCGAAGCCGATGCCGGTAATGAAGGACAGGATCAGGGTGAACAGCATGACTTGCCAATCCGGGCGAATATCGAAATGGAAAGGAATTGAGCCGGGCATCTTCATGCTTGAAACGGCGTTGGTGAGCCAGTACGCAAACGCGAGGCCGGCTACGCCGCCACCCAGGGAGAGCAGGACGCTTTCCGTGAGCAACTGGCGGATGAGCCGGAAGCGGCTGGCGCCCACGGCCAGGCGAATCGCGATTTCGCGGCGGCGCGCTCCGGCGCGCGCCAGCAGCATGTTCGCCAGGTTCATGCACGCGATGGTCAGGATCAGGCCCATCAGCGTTCCCCACAAGCCGTACAGAACGGGTCGCATCTCGGGCGGCAGCGGGACGATCAAACCTCCGGGAAGCAGCCGCACGCGGCGGCCTTTGCGATCGCGATCCGGATCGATATTGAATTGGTCGTCCAGATGTTTAGTGATGGTGTCGAGCGCGGCTTCAGCGGAATTGGTGGTGACACCGGGGGCGAGGCGCATGAGGACGGCAAACGACTTCGCGTCGTTCTTGTGCAGAACGTCGTCTCCCAGTTCCGGCGCAGTCCGCGCGGAAACCGTGGCCGGAATGAAAATCTCCGCGGCGACGATGGGCATCGCGCCCAGAAAATCCTTGGGAGTAATTCCGACGATGGTGGCGGTCTGGCCGTTCAGGCGCACGGTTCGTCCCACCGCATTCGGGTCGGAATTCAGGCGCTCGCGCCAGAACCGGTCGCCGACGACGACCACGGGAGCTTCTCCGGGTTTGTCGACATCGGGACTGAACACGCGTCCGCGCGCGGCGGGGATTCCGAGAACCGAAAAATATTCGGGCGAGACGATCTGCCCGAATACCCGCTCGGCTTTGGGCGCGGCATCGAGCGCGATCCCGAACGCGATTCCCGGCATATAGGCAGCCGCGCTCGAAAAGAGAGAGTGCTGATCGCGGTATTGCTCGAAGTATGGATAGGAGACGCCTTGCGCCATCACCAGCCGCTGCGGTTCATGCGCCAGCGGCAGGTCGCGGAAAATCAACATGTGAATTTCGCTGTAGATAGTCGACGTGACGCCGATCCCCAGACCGAGAGAGATCACACCAACGGCGGCGAATCCGGGGGATTTTATGAGCGTCCGCACGGCATAGACCAGATCGCGGCGCATCTCGCTCAGATATTCCATGGGGACGCGAATGGCGAGATCCGCGACCAGGCTGAAGAGTCCCATGAATCCGTTTCGATTGGCGATGTCTTCCACAATGTCCTCCCCTAACTGAACGACGTCGGTACCGTAGATCACTTGAAACTCGTGCGGGAACGCCCGCGCCAGGCGCTGGTACAGCCACATCGCGAATTTCATCGCGCGGCCTCCCAATCCCGTTTGGCGTGAAGAATCCGAACCAGGTCCTGCAGGCGTTGGCTCTCGGCGTCGAGTACCTGCCGTCCAAACTGGGTCAAACGATAGTAACGGCGGCGGGCGTCATCGAGTTCGGGGGCGGGCCGCTCGGCGGACTCTTCGATCAGGCCGGCCTCGATCATGCGCTTGATGCTTCCGTAGAGCGTGGCCGGCCACAACCGGACCTTGCCGCCGGTCCGCTCGAACACTTCCTGCATGATTCCGTAGCCATGCTGCTCCTCGCAGACCAGCGAAAGAAGGATGTGGAACCAGTTGGTCTTGAGGGGCAGGAAATGTTCAATTTTGTGCATTTTTAATATATATATCAGACACTCTATAGTTAAGCAAGCCTTTACGTTCGATTGTGGACATCGATGCCTCGTTTCCGAACGCGATCATCAATGTAAGTAATTGTATAATAACGGTTTACTCATGGATGACGGCGTGCTACTGTCCGTCTCAAATGCTGCATACACTGCGTTACGCGATCCGGCAACTGCGCAAGAGCCCCGGATTCACGACGGCAGCCATCGTCACGCTGGGGATGGGAATTGGGGCCACGACGGCGATGTTCAGCTTAGTAAACGCGGTGCTGCTGCGCCCGCTGCCGTTTCCAGATCCTGACCGGCTGGTGTGGGTGCAGTATGACGACGCTGCATTGGGTGGCAATGGCTACGAGACGTTCAGTTACCCGAACTTCTTCGACTATCGCCGTGAGCAGCACTCGTTCAGCGCGATGGCGTCGTACCGCAACTCGGGTAGCACGCTGATCGGGGCGGGCGACGCGCGGCAAATCGACGCGGAAATTGTGTCGGCGGATTTTTTCCGGGTGCTGGGGATCTTGCCGGCCACGGGGCGCGACTTTTCATCGAACGATGAAAAGAAGGACGTTCGCACCGTGATGCTGAGCTGGGAATTGTGGAAGCGTGTGTTCGGCGGACGGCGCGAAATGGTGGGCGGCGCCATCAATCTGGACGGAAACCAATACGAAGTTGCGGGTGTGATGCCCGCGGGGTTTTCATATCCCATCCGGACACCGGCCCCGGACTTATGGATCTCGATGGCTGAAGACGTCGGCGGTGAGGGTGCGCTGCACGACCAGCGCGGAGCCTCAGTGCTCAACCTGATGGGCCGGCTGAAACCAGGAGTGCCGCTTTCGGCCGCGAAGGCCGATTTGCAGGTGATCGCCAGCAACCTGGCGACCGAGTATCCCAAAGCCAACCGGCAGCTGACGCGGATCATCGCAATGCAGGAACTGGAACACGTTGTGGGTGACACGAAACCGGCCCTGCGGGTTCTGTTCGCGGCGGTGGCGGCGGTGCTGTTGATCGGATGTGTGAACGTGGCAGGATTGCTGCTGGCGCGGGCGTCGCGAAGGAAGCCTGAGATCGCAGTGCTGGCGGCGCTGGGCGCGGGGCGCGGGGTCATCCTGCGGCAAGTCCTGTTCGAATCGGTGTTGTTGTCGCTGGCCGGCGGCGCTTTAGGCGTGTTGCTTTCGGCGTGGACCGTGGAGGCGCTGCGGGTGCTGCTGCCGTCTACTTTGCCGCGACTCGATCACGTTTCGATGGATGCGAGCGTAGTGATCTTCGCGACGGTGGTTTCGGTCGCGACGGGGATTCTGTTCGGCCTGGCGCCGGCGTGGAGAATGTCGCACGTGGAACCACTCGCCGCGCTACGCGAAGGAGGCCGCGGTGGGACCGGACGTCAACATCGGCTGCAAGGCGCGCTGGTAATCGCGGAAACGGCGATCAGTCTGGTGCTGCTGGTGGGATCCGGATTGCTGATCCGAAGTTTTCTGCGAGTGCTGGCGGTGAATCCCGGCTTCGATGCGGGGAACGTCCTGACGCTAAGCCTGTCGGTACCGGGCGCGCGCTATTCGAACGAAGCTCGTGTGCGGTTGTATGAGGATTTGGTTCCGAAATTGTCGGCGTTGCCTGGGGTGCAGTCGGTGTCCGCGGGATGGCCGCTCCCGCTTTCGGGCGCCGAAGTCAATATCGGGTTTGAAATCGAAGGACGTCCCAACGAGCCCGGAGCCGAGCCTTCCGAACACCTGGGCGTGGCGACGCCGGATTTCTTCCGCACGATGCGAATTCCGCTAGTGGCGGGCCGCGAGTTCCGGGCGGAGGATGACGCGAAAGCGGGGGGCGTAATGATCGTCAACGAAGCCTTCGCGCGAAAATATTTTCACGGCGAAAACGCCGTCGGCAAACGGATCAAGCCAGGTATCAGCGATGGAGCTTACAAGTCCACGATGCGGGAGATCGTGGGCGTAGTGGGTAGTGTGAAGCGGGCGGGGCTGACGGCGGAAGCGGATCCACAGTATTACTTGCCTTGGGCGCAGGCGCTGATCACGTGGCCGACGATCACGATTCGCGCCGCTGGGGATCCGTCGAACCTGATCGGTGGGGCTCGCGCGGCGATAGCGGAAGTCGATCGCGGGATTCCGGTGTATCGCGCCGCGACGCTGGAGAATATCGTCCACAAGGCAGCGGCTGAGCCGCGGTTTCAAACCATTCTGTTCGGTGCGTTCGCGACCATGGCGCTGTTCCTGGCCGGGATCGGACTGTACGCGGTGCTGTCGTACATGGTGGTGCAGCGGTCGGGCGAAATCGGCGTCCGGATGGCCTTGGGGGCGCAGCGGGGCGACGTCCTGGGTCTGATTCTGGGGCGGGGGGCCAGGCTGGCGGGCGCGGGACTCGCGATCGGGTTAGCTGCATCGGTCGTGTTGACGCGTCAGATGAGTGGGATGCTGTACGGAGTGCGGCCGCTGGATCCCGTGACTCTGGCGGTGGTGAGTGCGATCCTGCTAGCGGTTTCGATCGCGGCGAGTCTGGCTCCAGCGTATCGCGCGGCGAGGGTGGATCCGATGCGGGTGTTGCGGGATCAATAGGCCGTCGTCAGGAGGCGTCGAGAAAGTCTCGACGCGGCACGCACGAGTGCGTACGCCACAATGAGCAGCGATTTTAGTAGAATGGCTGACGGGGACAACGCACATGCTGACTCGCAGAGGATTCGCCGGAGTGGTCGCGGCGGCTGGTTTTACCGAATTTGCTTTCGCACAGCGCGCGACCGTGGCTGGCGCCGCGCCGAAGGATACTGTGTGGCTGAATGCCAACGAGTTTCCGGAGGGGCCTCCGGCGGCGGCGATTCAGGCGATGTCGCGCGTGATTGGCGAGACGAACCGCTATCATTATCGCGAGTTCGGAGACTTCTACAAATCCATCGCGGCGATCGAGGGGCTGAAAGGCGATCAAGTGCTGATCGGCGCCGGATCGAGCGAAGTGCTGCATGCGGCGGTGGACGTGTTCACGTCGCCCAAGCGCCCGTTCGTTACCTGCTGGCCGACGTTTGAAGCCGGGCCTGAGCTTGCGGCGGTGGAAGGACACGCAGTGGTGAAGCTGCCACTATCGTCGAGCTATGCTTCCGACGTGAAGAAACTGGTGGCCGAAGCGGCGAAGGCCGGCGGCGGGTTGATCTACATTTGCAATCCGAACAATCCGACGGGAGCGATCACGACCAAACAGGACCTAGCTTGGACCGTCGACAATCTTCCGCCGGACACGACCTTGCTGGTGGACGAAGCGTATCTGCATTTCAATACGTCGCCGGAAACCGAGAGCGCGATGAAGTACGTGCATCAGGGCAAGAACGTGATCGTGATGCGGACCTTCTCAAAGATCTACGGGATGGCGGGGCTGCGCGCGGGATACGTGGCGGCGCGGCCGGATCTGATCGCCAAGATGGAGCCGTACCGCAACAACGTGATCAGCATCGTGGCGGCGCGGGCGGTTCTTGCCGCGCTCGATCTGGGACCGAAGATGATCGACGAGCGGCGCGACAAGATCGCCAAGACGCGCGGCACGGTATGCGCGTGGCTGAAGGAAAAGAAGATCAACTTCATCGATCCGCAGGCGAATTTCATGATGATCGACACCAAGCGCGACATCAAGGAAATGAGCCCGGCGATGCTCGCAAAGGGTGTCGCGGTGGGGCGTGCGTTCCCGCCGTACAACACCATGATGCGGGTGACGATCGGCACGGATACGGACATGGCGAGATTCCGCAGCGCGCTGGGCGAAGTTCTCGGCGTGTGAGGCGATCGTTACACGTCAATATCGACCGCTTCCTTTGGTCGCGGCTCAGAGCGGATTAGGCCAAGCGCACGGCGGCGGGCCGGACGGCGATTTGTAGCCACATCTTGAAAATCGCGTCGAGCGTCTGGGCTAATTCAAGAGGGTCCTCCGCCTTCTTGACGAAAGCGTTGACATGCAACTGATACGCGCGATGAATATCGCCGTTGTATTCGGAGGCCGACATCATGATCACCGGCACGGTGCGAAGCTCGACATGGCGCTTAATAAACGCCAGCACATCCATGCCGCCTACGGTGGGCATGTGCAGGTCGAGCAACACCAGGTCGGGCGCGTAGGTGGATGGCCTGGATAAGAATGCAATGGCCTCCTGACCGTCAGCGGCATGGGTGAGCTGGTGCGGGTGGCCTGACTCCCGAAGAATGGACTGGATCAGCGTAGCGGTGGCACGCTGGTCTTCCACCAACAGGATATGTGGCAAGTGCTTCATACTCAGGTATTTCCGATTAAATGGGCCGCGTTCGGAGGGTGGACGCCAAGGAACTTGCGTTCTTGACATCCCGCGGCCCAATTTCATCGTAACGTCACAAATGCGTTTTTTAAAGGTGAGAAGAGGTTAGCTAACGGCTATTGCTTCCTTCCAAGACCGGTGATAGGGTTGTGCCATGAAGTCGGGAGCAGCCAGAGGGAGTCGTGTATCTGGCCGCGGCCGGGAGCCGCCAGACGAGCGGATAGGGGCGGACGAGGTCCGGGCGCATCTCGAACGGATTCTTACGAGTACGGGCTTTCGGAAGTCCGAGCGGCTACGCCGTTTTTTGCGCACGACGGTGGAACGAACACTGGCGGGCGATGCCGACCAACTCAAGGAATACGCGCTGGGGCGGGACGCCTTCGACCGCGATTCGAACTACGATCCGCGCAACGATTCGATTGTGCGGGTAGAGGCGCAGCGGCTACGGCGGAAACTCCGCGAATACTACGAAACGGCGGGCAAGGGGGATTCGGTTCGCATTTCCTTTCGGACCGGCAGTTACGTCCCGTCCTTTTCTCGATGGCCGGGGGAGGACGAGCCGAAACCGCGCGCCCAACTCGACCGGCGAACCGTCGCGGTGTTGCCGTTCGAAAACATGAGCACGCAGGCGGAGCAGGAGTTTTTCTGCGACGGCATCACCGAAGACATCATTAACGCGCTGACCACGATCCCGGAACTGCGCGTATTGGGCCGGGCGAGCATGTTCGCCTTTCGCGAAGCACACCCAGGGTACTCAGGCACATACGAAGATGCGCGCGAACTGGGCGAGCGATTGGGAGCGGGGACCATCATAGAGGGAAGCGTACGGCGCGCGGAGCAGGTACTGCGGATTTCGGCCAAGCTGATCGATGCGGAAACGCGCGTCGTGGTGTGGTCCAGCGTGTTCGACCGCACGCTGGGGGACGTGTTCGCGATCAAGGATGAGATCGCGTCGGCGATCGCGAGCACATTGCGCGTCACGCTGGGCTTCGATCCGCTTCCGCCGGTTCGTGACGGCGCACCAAGCGTGGACGCGTACATGCTGTATCTGAAAGGGCGGCAGGCGTGGAACTCGCTGGATCAGCGGGGATACGAAACCGCGATCGACGTGCTCAGCCGGGCGATCACGTTGTATCCCGAGTACGCGCTGCCTTACGCGGCGCTGGCGGACGTGTACACGGCATGCGCGATGTGGAGCTTGATGCGTCCATTCGACGCCATGCCGCGCGCCAAACGCGCCGCGATGGAAGCGCTTCGACTGGATCCGCGGCTGGCCCAGGCGTATGCATCCCTAGCCTGGGTCACGCTGTTTTTCGACCGCGAACGCGGGCAGGGACTCGCACTGGCGCGCAAGGCGATCGCGATGGAGCCGGGCTATCCTTTCGGACATTTCGTCGAGGGCACGTGCCTGGCGCTTCTGGCTCGTTTTCCGGAGGCGGTGGCAGCCTTTGAACGGGCCATGCAACTGGATCCGCTGGCGATCCGGGTGATGCGCGGCCTGGCGTGGACCCTATCGGCTTGCGGACGCTACGAAGAAGCGGAAAGGATTGTGCAGCGCATGCGGGAGGGAGCGCCAGAGTCGCCCGATCCGCATTACATTCTGGCGCTGATCTATATGCAGCAGCGCCGTTATGGGGAGGCGCTCGAAAGCCTGGGCAGGGCGCACCACGCTCCGCAAACGCCGCTTGGGTTTGGTCTCGAAGGCGCGATTCGGGCCGCCTGCGGCGATGCCGACGGGGCGCGCCGGATCCTGGGCGACCTGGAGGTGATGCCGGGATGGGTGGATCCCATCGTGGGCTGCCGCATCCACCTGGCGCTGGGCGAAACGGATCGGGCGCTGGACGATTTGCGGCGGGCTTTCGACGAACGTTCGCCGCTGGCGCTGTACGCGAGTGTCGATCCGCTGTTCGAGCCGTTGTGGTCCGATCCGCGGTTTCAGGAGATCGTGGGGAGCGCGCCTGTTCCGGAGACAACCGTTACAGGTCCGCGGTGATTTGGCGGTACATGCGCTGATCGATGAGCAGACGTTCCAGTTCGAGTGACGCGCGCGAAGCGAAAATCCGCAGTAGCGTGGTCACGCGCTCCTGGTCCTGAATCGCATGGGAAAAAATGATCGAGAGCAAACCCAGTACGCGGCCCAAAGAATCGACCAGCGGCGTGCCGGCATAGGCTTCGGCGCCGATTTCGGCCAGTTGAAGATCCAGAGGGAAGCGCTTGGCGACACCCGACGGATACAAACACAGGTCGCCGCTGAGTACCGAGGCGCAGGGCGTATGCTCCAGCAAATAGGACATGTTTTGACGGAGGCTTCCGTCGTCGTACAGCGCCACGGTTTCCACACGTTCGCCGGAGCCCGATAAACGACCAAGGATGACCATCCGGGCGTCCAGCGCCTTCGCCAGCGCGTCGACAAGTGTGCGCAAATGATGCTCGCCGACGCCGCCCGAGAGGACCTGGGCGATCATGCGCAAATCGTCTTCCGCTGACGATTGCTTGGCGGCCTGAGTGGTTCGAGACATCAAAATGAAACCGGGAATTGCTGCCGAGCATCGTAACATACACCGCTGCTACGCTAAAACTAGAACGCATGAAGCCTACCCTTGTTCTGTTCTTCTCCCTGACTCTAGCGGCGCAATCGCTTCAGGATTTCGAAAAAAAAGTAACCGAATTCACGCTGCCTAACGGTCTGCATTTCATTGTGATCGAACGGCATGAAGCGCCCGTGGTCTCATTCCACACTTATGTGAACGTCGGTTCAGTGGACGATCCATCGGGCGAAACCGGCATCGCGCACATGTTCGAGCACATGGCGTTCAAAGGGACCCAAACCATCGGGACCAGGAATTGGCCGGAAGAAAGGAAGGCTCTGGATGCGATCGAGCAGGTGTACGACCGGCTGGATCAGGAAAAGCGTAAGGCGTTCCACTCCGATCCCAAGAAGATCGAGGCGCTCCAGGCCGAACTTAAAGAGGCCATCGAAAAAGCGGACAGCTTAGTAGAGGAAAACGAGTACGACCGGATCGTCGAAGCCAACGGCGGGGTGGGCCTGAACGCGAGCACTGCCGAGGACTCCACCAACTATTTCTACAGTTTTCCTTCCAACAAAATCGAGCTCTGGTTCCTGCTGGAGTCAGAACGATTCCTGCAGCCGGTATTCCGCGAGTTTTACAAAGAGCGCGACGTGGTGCGCGAGGAACGCCGCATGCGGGTGGAATCAAGTCCGCAGGGCAAACTGGTGGAAGCGTTGCTGGCGACGGCGTTTGAAGCGCATCCGTACCGGAACATGCCCGGCGGCTGGGCCAGCGACATCGACAATTTCCGCCGTCCTGAAGCGGAGGCGTTCTACAAGGTTTTCTACACGCCGAACAATATCACCATCGGCATCGCGGGCGACGTGAATCCGGCGGAGGCGAAGAAGCTGGCTGAAAAGTATTTCGGACGGCTGCCGCGCGGTCCGTTGCCGCCAGTGGTCCGGACGGTGGAGCCTCCGCAGGAAGGAGAAAAGCGAGTGGCAGTCGCGTCTCCAGCGCAGCCGTTCCTGGCGATGGTGTATAAACGTCCGGATCAATATTCCAAAGACGATGCCGCGCTGGATGTGTTGAGCGACATTCTTTCCGGCGGACGCACTGGGATCATTTATAAAGAACTGGTGCGCGACAAGCAGATCGCGCTGGGGGCCGGATCGCAGTCGACGTTCCCGAGCGGGCGGTATCCGGCGCTGTTTCTGTTCTTCGTGGCTCCGTCTTCGGGCCACACGGTGGAAGAGAACGAAAAAGCGGTCGACGCGATTATCGATCGGGTGAAGAAGGAAAAAGTGGATGCCGATTCGATTCAGCGCGTCAAGACAAAATTGCGCGCGGCGCTGATTCACAAGCTGGGTAGCAATTCCGGGCTCGCGTCGGAGTTGTGCAGTGAATACGTGAACTACGGCGATTGGCGGAAGCTGTTCACCGAATTGGAGGACTACGATCGCGTGACCGCGGACGATGTGCAGCGCGTCGCGAAGACATATCTGACCACCAACACGAGGACGGTCGCGTACACCTATACTCCGGCCGAAGGAGGTGCGAAGTGAAGCGCGTTCTTCTATTCGTTACAGCCGCGGCGATCGCGGGCGCGCAAGCGCTCCCATCCTACAAGGATCTGAAATATCCGCCGCTGGCACAGGTGAAAATTCCGGAGCCGGCCACGGTCACCCTGTCGAACGGAATGCGCGTGTTTCTGCTGGAGGATCATGAGCTGCCGCTGATCCAGGGGCTGGCCATGGTGCGCACGGGAAACCTGTTCGATCCGGCGGACAAGCGCGGGCTGTCGACAGTGATGGCTGAAGTGCTGCGCTCGGGCGGGACCAAGTCGAAGACCGGCGATCAGCTGGATGAACAACTCGAAAACATCGCCGCGTCCGTGGAAAGCAGCATGGACGAGACCAGCGCGTCGATCAGTTTTTCGGGATTGAAGGAGAGCGCCGCGGCGGTCCTGGCGGCGTTCAAAGACGTCCTGACCCAGCCGGAATTTCGCCAGGACAAAATCGATCTCTCGCTGAGCCAACTGCGCAGTGGGATTGCCCGACGGAACGACGATGCAAACGGGATTCCGGATCGTGAGCTGTTGAGCATCGTGTATGGCCGCAATACGTCGTACGGATGGCAAATCGAGTACGAACATCTGGCGCGGATTCATCGCGACGATCTGATCGATTTCTACAAGCGCTACTATTTTCCGAAAAATATCCTATTGGCTGTGTACGGCGATTTTTCCACGGCCGAGATGCAGGACAAGCTCGAGAAACTGTTCGCGGATTGGAAGGTGGAACAGGCTCCAGTGCCTGCGTTTCCGGCGGTGATCGCCAAGCCGGCCCCGGGCGTTTATCTCGCCGAAAAACAGGACGTGACGCAGACGTTCTTTGCGATCGGGGAACTGGGCGGGACGTTGCGCGACAAGGACTACGCGGCGTTGCAGGTGGCGACGGATATTCTGGGGCAGGGATTCAGCAGCCGCCTGGTTTCGCAGATCCGAACCAAGCTGGGGTATGCGTACGATATCAGCGCGCAATGGGCTGCGCAGTACGATCATCCCGGGACGTTCCGGATCGGCGGCAGCACC